>Ga0315284_10000107_pt1 | contig 111128 bp, 176 predicted proteins | sample YL17G09_16_MG_FD_203696 | JGI IMG/M metagenome (GOLD analysis project Ga0315284, IMG submission 203696) | Sediment microbial communities from Yellowstone Lake, YNP, Wyoming, USA - YL17G09_16 | ecosystem: Environmental > Aquatic > Freshwater > Lake > Sediment | place: USA: Wyoming | collected... | reverse complement strand
AGATAGAGAGGCCGATGGGGTCATCGTCGCTCGGTTCGCTACCGATGAAGACAATCTCGAGACCTGCCTCTTTGGCCTTGGCCTCGAATGCCTCCCAATTCGCAGGGAAGGGTGAGATCAGGACACCATAATCTATCTTGCATGGGGGACTCCATGTTTTTGACTTCTTGCTTTCTTACACTTTTTACATGGCCCCAAAGAAACACCGCCTTTTTCTTTCGACCACCGCGACGCCATCATTCTACAGCCAGTTTCTTGCATCTGTTTTGATCGTGGACCTTTACTGTAATCTTTAACTTCTGTATGGCTACAATCAGGGAACGAGAACTTAATCCTGGTCCCCCCAAGATATTCTGCATATCCTCTTTTCATCATGGCTCCTAGACAGGCTTGCGGAAAAGCGCTCATGACCGATGGCTAGCATGGCGCTAGCGCGCCGTCCATTCAGAACGTCGTGGCCGCCGGGATCGCTGGATAGAAGATGCAGTCCCGCCAACGGCCCTTGCCCTTGCGGCACACGGCCCACTTGAACACGGCCATCGATTCGCGCCAGCAGCGGCTGCACATCGGAAAGCTGGTCGGGCTCCCCACCATCATGCCCGACGCTGGATGCCACGGACCGTGGCAGCTCACGCACAAGATCGGCTCTTCGGTTTCCATCGGATACCTCGATCCAAAGCAGTAGTAGCCGCGCCGAGAGTCGAACTCGGAGAATCACGTTTCTGAGACGTGCGTGTCTGCCATTCCACCACGCGGCCGAAGAGTCAGTCGCGGAGGTGGTCTCGTGCTAGGTCGCGCGTAACACCATCCCGGCGCTGCGAAGGCTCTCGGCTCGCAATAGGCTCGGGGTGGTGTAGCTGCGCATGACGACGCGAAGATGCGGCGCGGCGCGGTGGAAGTCAAGGCGCGGGCCGATCCAGCCGCACGGAACTGGCGCCCGACACGGAACCATGAGACGTTCCGATCACCATGACGAGCATTCTCCAGGGCAAGAAGATGATCGTCGACTCGATGCGCTTCTCGATGTCGAGACCCATCGACAAACCGAGCAGCATCGCCCTGATGTTCTGGGGGCCGCCCGGGATCGGCAAGAGCCAGATGGTCGGTCAGGCCGCGCGGGAGCTGGGCATTGGATTCAAGCCCGTGATCTCGCACCTGTACACGCCGCCGGACATCCTCGGGTATCCGTACCTCGAGGAGGCCGCTGGTCACAAGACGATGCAGTGGGCCGAGCCGGGCATCTTCCCGAACGCGGGCAGGGATGGAGAACGCGGTCTGTTCTTCCTCGATGAACTGCCCAATTGCGTGCCTGCGATGATGTCTGCCTGGGGCATCATCATTCTCGAGCGCACAACCCACATGTACAAGTTCCCGCCTGGATGGGCGATCGTCTGTGCAGGGAACAACCAGACCGATCGAGCCGGATCAAGCCGGATGCTCAGCATGCTCGAGAACCGCCTGATCCAGGTGAACGTCAAGCCTAGCCTGAGCGAGTTCACCACGTACGGTATCGAGACGGGCATGCACCCGGCCATTCTCGCGTATCTGGAGAGGTTCCCGGACAAGCTCATCGCGTTCGATCCGAAGTCGCCCGAGCGTGGCTTCCCCTCGCCGCGCTCGTGGGACCGCGTCAACGAGATCTTGCAGATGATGCAGGTGCCCTACGAGGCCATCGAGGTCACCAAGGGCGAGGTCGACGTCTCGAGCAACTCGACGATCCGAGAGATCTACGATTGGATCGGCGGCGCGATCGGCGGCGGTGCAACGATCGAGTTCATGGCCTACCTCTCGCTGTGGCGCGACATGCCGCCGCTCTCGGCCATCTTGGATGGATCGTCCGACATCACGCAGTTGGCGGACCGGCCGGATCTGTACGCAGGCGTCGTGACGTCGGTGCTCGTCTGGGCTCTCCAGCAGCCCGATCAGTCGAAGGTCAACACCGCGATGAACGTCATCGTTCGGATGATGGAGAGCAAGAAGTCGCGGGAGTACCCGATGCTCATGATGTTGAAGCTCTGGCAGGCACGTCCGCACTCCGTGCTGGCTGCCCCGGCCTGGAAGGCCTTGGCTGGCGACTTCATGCAGTACACGAAACCGTCAGCCACCGGAGCGCCCAAGGTTCCCTCACTGAGGAAATGATGTCTGACCCTCTCGCCTCCGTCGCTCTCGCGCTCGCCATGGGTCGGGTTCCCGAGGACCTGCTCGCTCAGTGGTCGGCGTACGGTGATCCGATCGTCGCCATGTGGAACGCCTCGCAGGATCCCGTGGCGATGGTGGATCTGCTCGAAGAGCTGGACATGATCGGTCGGACCTCGCCGGACCGACTCGAGTACGACCTGCTCACGCAGTACGCGCAAGAGTACCCGGAGTACCCGCGCGGTCTGATGGAGCACGCGATCAGGATGGCGCGCGGCGGGCATACCGATGGCCACGCCGCGGAACGGCTTCGCGACGAGCTCGACGAAGCTTCGGCGGCATCGCCGGGATTGTTCTGGATCCCGATCCACTGCGCTCGGCAATTGATCGCCGGGCCGATGGAACACCACTCGGTGGGAAGCGAAGTGCGTGCTCTCGCAGCGCTCGAGACGACCCCGGGCTACCCATTCCCGCAGCCGATCGTGGCCCACCACCTTCGAGAGGGATTCTCGGCCGTCACTGCGGAAGCCGTGTACGCCGCCGCCAATCGCATCCAACGCGCGATGCCCCGCGCAACACGGCGTACCGAACAGGCCATGCTGCACAACAATCCGTCCAAGTCCAAGCGCCGCCGGTAGCGATCCTGACCGAGCGCTGGCAACGTGCTAGCATGTCGAAAGATGGCAGCCAGCGAACCTGATCCAATGGCGGAGCTTGCGCTGGCCATCCAGCAGGGCGGAACGCTGGCATGGGTTCTGAAATACCAGCGAGCGGATGCGTCGGATCCTGTGCAGGCTGCCTGGGCGCAATGTTCGAGCGGATCCATCATGCGAGAGGTGCTGGAGCAGGTCGCGCCGGATGTCATGTCCGAGGCTCTCAGCGTGCTCGTTCCGCACTGGCAGCGTGAAGGCCACATGATCGGCGACAATCTCCCGTGCTGTGCTGACGTTCTGAGACGCGCGGTGCCGATCGCGCCGACGCTGGGCGCGTTGCTCGCGGCGATTGCACGTTCCTCACTTCACGTCCCGGTTCCGGGGTAGCATCGGCTGAGGAGCATCCATGAGCGTTCGACTTCCGAAAGAAGAGCGGCGGCCAGCCGCCCCCGAGGTCTCTGGTGCTGTTGCGAACGCGACGCTGGAGCGCGTTGGCGAGGCCCGCATCCGGCTGATGTTCGTGCTGCCGTTTCTCGGGTATCTCGTTTCGCAATTGCGCGACGAGGTCAGCAATTCGGTCGGCACCGCTGGCACCGATGGCAAGAGGATCATCTGGAGCCCCGACTGGGTTGCAACCCTCAGCGAGGACGATCTGAAATTCGTCATGGCCCACGAGGCCATGCACTGCGCGCTGAGCCACCTGTGGCGCCGTGGTGACCGCGATCCGAATCGCTGGAACATCGCCGCCGATGCGGTGATCAACGATCTGCTCATCGAGGCAGGGTTGAAGTCAACGATCCAGGGAACCATCACCGGCGGCAAGGGCCGCTCTACCGAACAGGTCTACGAGGACGACGACATCCCACGCCCACCGCCCCCTCCGCCTCCACCGGGCGGTGGCGGAAGACCACCGCCGCCGGGCGGGGACGGAGAACCGCAGCCGCCGGGCGGGGGCGGAAGACCACCGCCGCCGGGCGGGCGCGGAGAGCCGCAGCCGCCAGGGGAGGGCCCAGAAGGAGAGCCGGGCGGTAAGCCGGGGAAGAAGCCAGGGAAGAAGAAACCGAAGAAGCCAGAGGGCCCCGGTGGCAGGTCAGGGGAGGAGCCTCAAGAGCCGAGAGCCCCAGACCTCGGACCATCCGAGCCACAGGAGCGTCCGCGCCACGGCACTCATGGCGGGTTCGACGATCACAACCCATGGGAGGAAGCAGGGGACGACGAGATCACCGAACGCAAGTGGAAGGAGAAACTCGCCAGCTCGCAACAGTACAGCGGGATGCCTGCGGGCATGAAGGGCATGGTCAGAGACCTGCTCTATCCGAAGGCCGACTGGCGCTGGCTTCTCCAGAACGGTCTGTCCTTTCCCGACGACTATCGCGCGTACCCGTACGACCGGCGGTTTCCCGACGTGTTCTTGCCGACGCTCTCGGGCCTCAAGTACCGCGTAGTCGTGGCGATCGACACCTCGGGTTCGATGGTCGGCGCGAAGCTCGATGAGTTCTGGGCGGAGATCGTTGGCATTGCTCGCAATGCAGACATCGATCTTCGCGTGATGACCTGTGACGCGGACATCCAGAACGAGTGGCACGAGGATGAGTTCGACCCGGGCCTCGTGCGGATGGTGCGCGGCGGTGGTGGCACGAGCTTCGTGCCGCCGTTCGAACGAATCGAGGACTATACCCGCGAGGGCTGGATTCCCGATGCGGTCGTGTATCTCACGGATCTCCAGGGCTTGTTCCCTGGATGGATCCCGTCGCTGCGTGTCTTCTGGGTCATCAACAAGGTCGACGAGCCGCACGCGCCAACTCCGCCATTCGGCGAAGTCATCGTCATCAACGATTGATCGAGGAACATGGCACGGGGTCGCAGAGCGCGGTCAGATGAAACGGCGGACGCGTTCCTCAAGCGCGTTCTGCTGACATTCGAACAACGCGAACGGCGCGCCGACGAAGAGATGCGCTCGTTCGTACCGACGCCGCCGGAGGAAGACTGGCTCCGGCTCTCTGATGTGATCTCCAAGATGGTGAGCGCGAACGACGTTCCGCTGCATCTCGTGATCGAACTCGAATCCGATGAAGCTCGCTGGCAGTGGGCACAGCTCGGTGACTTCGCGATTTGCCTCATCACCGGTGTCGCCCTCAACCATGCCCTTCCGTATTGGGCAGATCTCCGCGTCCTCGCTGTCGCCGATGCGATCGCCGCCTCCGCTTCAGTCGAGGCGCCGAGCATGATGGGGATTGCTACGCGGCTGCGCGAATCGACGTTCGCACCGCTGGCACAGGGGCGGACATACCGAGGTGTAGAAGTTGTCCTGGATGAGGCCATGGCCTATCTGCGCACGCCTGGAGGACGTCGGATCGAGATCGCACTGGCCTACGATGCGATGCAGCACGCTGCACAACGGATTGCTCATCCGATCACTCCCCTCACGAAGCTGTTCATGAGCGCGCGCGACGCGGGCATCCAGGTCGGTGACATCCTGCGTGCGATGGGCCCTCCGACGGCTTTCGACGTTCTCCAGCGCGTGGGCCGCGCATGAACTCGATGTGGTTGTGGTCGAGAGTCTGTTCGGCAGTCGAAGCGGGCGAGGTCCCGCTCGCGCTCGCTGTGGAACTGTCTGACGAGAACAGTACGGCTGAGCCTTGGGCATCGTTGCGTGATACCGACTACGAGACTCTCCTCCGAGTGACCGCCAATTTGCCTCGCCGAGCAGAGGTCACTGCGGTGGATGCGGCAACCATGGCTCCCGTCCTCGGCATCGAGAATCGGTCGATCATGAGACCAAACGTGCGTGCGCTCCGTCACGCTGCACAACTGTTGCGGCGTTACCAGGACCCCGAGAACGAGAAGTATGCGTACGACGAGAAGGTCAGTTTCAATGATGTCCTGGCAGCCCTGGTTGTAGTGCCAGATCATAGCCTTTGGGCATGGGAGGCACTTGCCCAGGCGCTGGACATCGTCGGCTTTCGCCGTGGCGAGCCAACCATAGATCCATCCAAGTACAAAGGGAGAATCGGCCCACGCCGGGTGCGCAACATCATCGATTACCTTGCCCGGATGACAGGAGTTCCTGGGCGCGATCTCATGGGCGTGATGAAGGACTTCGGGCCGCCGACGATTGCTGAGGTAGTGGATGCGGTTGAGTCCGGCTGGGGCCGCGCATGATGGGCGAACAAGCCGAGCACGCAGATCGACTTCTGAACTCGGCGCTCAAGCATCTGAGCGTTGGCGAGGCGATTCCACTGCATTGGGCGATCGAGCACGGGGCTCACGTTCAAGAAGCATGGACTCATAGTCGCGACCCGGAGTTGTTGCTGAGCCTCGCAGCCTACGCATTGCCTCGAGAAGAACTCGCCCTGGCCGCGTGTGCCGTTGCCAGAACCGTGTTGCTGGACATCGAGCATGACGCAGGTGCCATGACCGCCATCGAAGCCACGGAATCCTGGGCTGGCGCGCACGCTACGGCCATGGATGTGAAGACGACAGCCGATGTCTCCCGTTCCATCGCGGTCTCCTCCTCGTGCACTCACTGGGGATGGGTTGCAGCTCGCGATGCCGCTCGAGCAGCGATTGCCACCACCGCTGGCGAGGCTGCACAGCATGCCGCCAACAGTGTCCGATGCGCGGTATCATCGCGCGCCTGTCACGCGGTCCAATCGCTCTCTCCAGAGCAGATCGATATCGACACCGAAGTTGTCGCGGCATGCACCGCCATCGCGATTGTTGTCCACAAGCAATTCGCACATCGGAACGTCGAGGTCACGATGGGCGACCTCGTCCGGGCCGCCGCGACAGGGCGACCACGATGAGCGTTCTCGACGATCTGAAGAATCATCTCACGATGATGGACCAGATGCGGCGGATGCACCTGCCGCCCGGCGCCGCCGCGATGCCCTATGCGAGCCTCGAGGGCTATGTGCTGGCCAACGGGCACGAGTTCCACTCTGCGCCCCTCACGAAGGCCGAACGAACGCTCGTGCGCCACGCGATGAGCGCATCGGGCTCTGAGTTCGAGATCAAGCAGTGCTACTCGAACTCGCAGGAGCTCGTGCTCATGGACCCGAGCGGCGAGCTTCAATACGCCGAGGGCTACGTCGTGAAGTTCGACTTGCCATTTCCGATTCATCACGGCTGGGCGGTGTTGAATGGCAAGGTGATCGATCTGACCTGCCGCGTACGTGGCGATGCGCGTTCGAAGGGCCGTTGGGGCGACCGCGTCCTCGGCACCTTCACCGATCGGGTCTACTTCGGCCGCACGTTCCCGACCGCGGAGGTGCGCCGGGCTGTGATGCAACGCGGCTGGTGGGGCTCGCTGCTCGATGACTATCAGAACGACTTTCCGTACCTCACGGGTGGAGGATGGTAAGCGAGGACGCCTACGCGGTACTGATCGAGGCGAAGAATCGTCTCTTGGTTGGGCAGCCCATTTCGCTGGCTTGGGCGGTCGAGTATGGCGATCAGCTCCATGATGCATGGGTCAACTGCGAAGCCCCGCGGCTCCTGTTGGATATCGTAGCCTTCGTGGCGCCGCGCGAGGTCGTGGCGGATACGCTCCTGGACATCGCGACGATGGCGCTTCCGGCCATTAGACTACCGAGACAGGCTGCGAAGGCTGTGCAGATCGCGCGGCGTGTTATTCGCAATGATGCCAGCGTCGAAGAACTGAACGATGCGCTAGCTGCGGCCAGCCGATCCAACCGGCCTGGGTCCAGCCGAGATCCTTCGGAGTGCGCGCTGCGAGCGATCATGGCAGCCGGGTCGTTTGTGGTTCGGGATGAACGCGCGCACTCGCCCGACGACCGCACGGTCACACGCGTACGCTATGTGCAGGAAGTTGAGGCACAAGCCGCGACCGCGCTCGGCGATACCGATGAAACGATGGCCACGATGGTGGAGATCGTGCGCGCGCACATGCCGACGCTCACTCTGGCGGATATCGTGCGTGCAACAGAACCGAAACAATGATCGATGATCGTCGACGAGAACCACGACTGCGAAGGCTGTCCGCAGGACACCGATGTCTGTTTGTGCTGCGTGCAATGCTACCTGAGAACCCTGGCCCATGCTCAGGACCGCGCGTCCGAACAGCAACAGCAGGAACAGGAGCGCCGGTGCGGAGAACTCGCACGAGCTCGGGCTCGGGCCGACGGCGCCGACAAGAACTGAGACATCATGACGCGCGATGAGGCCATCAGGATTCTAGGTGCGGCGCGCTGGCATCTCGATGCGAGAGTGTCGTTCCCGCTTGTTTGGGCCATCGAGCATGCGGACCATCTGGCCGAAGCCTGGGCGCTCACCGATGAGTTCACCACGATGGCGCGAATCAAGGCGTATACGATGACTCGACCAGATCTCGTGCTGGCACTCGCGGCGATGGCGCGCGCGGCCGTTCCTTCTCCGTATTGGCAGGGAGCCTACGAGGCGGCCGGACTCGATGCGGCAGAACGATGGGCGCGCGGTGAGATGTCGCTCGATGCATTACAGCGCCAGTGTGTGAGCGCTGGCATAAATAGCATTCCACGCGCCTTTGCGCGTCTCGCGGCTGGCGCAAAACCGGTATGGGCCAGCAAGCCGGACATCGGAGAGCTGGTGATGGATACCGTAGCGTCCATCGCGGATCCGCTACGCCCGGCGGGACGGACCTGGGGCGGGGCAGCTCTGCTCGAGCTCGCGAACCTGATGCGCGCATATTTCCCACCTCCAACGATCGTGGAACTCGTTGAATCCGTGGAGCGAGCATGAACCATCACGCGCGGGCACACTGGATGGCACACGACTTCTGGATCGAAGTCGCCGATGCGATCATGATGGGAGACGTTCCGTTGGAGCTTGCCGTGCGACTCGAGGGGACAGAAGCGCGGCATCTGTGGTCACTCTTGGGCCTCTCCAGAGGCCGAACTGGTCTGCCAGATGGGCTCGAGGCGTTGATCGCGGTGACGAAGATGATCCCACGTCGGGCTATCCCCATCATCATCGAACTCACCGGCGCTCCCAACGATCCATTGGAACTGGAGAAGGAGATCTACTGGGCCACCAGCGCGGAGCCAAGTCTTCCAACTCCAACGTGGCTACACGGTGTATCGGATGTTGATCTCCGCGAGCGCCGCCTGATCACCCGGATGAAGTCGGTTGGGCCGCCGACGGCCGCGGAAGTCGTGGAAGCCGCGGAGATGAGTCGCGAAGAGGTGGAGCAATTGGTGGCGTCGTGGCCGCGATGATGACGCCTGTCGAGGCCTTCAACATTTTGCGTCGCGCTGAGGGGTGGCTTCGCAGGGACGAACCGATTCCTTTGCATTGGGCCATCGAGCATGGCGGTGCTGTCCCAGAGGCGTGGGCTGCTTGCGGCAATCCGGTGTTGCTGATGGAGCTGGCCAGTTTCTTGATGGACCGAACACGATTGGTTCAACTTGCCGCTGCGATCGTCGAACGAGTATTGCCGTACTCGAACACATCCACTTGGCTCGGACGAGAGCCAATGATCCGTGAGGCTGTCGATGTCGCGAAGCGCTTCGCAAGCGGCATCCCAGTGACTCCGGCGACGTTCAACCAACTGGCGGGCGAGATGAACCAGATCGCCGACCGCATGAGCGACAAGGATGCCGGGTACTTGGTGCCGATCGCCGCCTACTACCTGATGCGATTGCCGACCATCCAGGCTGGTCGAGGGTTCTCGTGGGAAGCAGGCCGATTAGTCCACAACGCTAGTCACGTACAATACGCGCATGGCATGCCGCGTCAGATCGCGAATCTGATCCGTGAGCATCTACCAGTGGTCGCGCTCGACGATCTGATCCAGGCTGGGGACCGATGACGCCGGACCGAGCAGACCAGATCCTCTTCGACGCGATCGAGCTTCTCCGCAAGAACGAGCCGGTGCCGTTGCATTGGGCGCTCCAGTATGGCAGCGCCACAAAGCTCATCCCGGCTCGAAGCGCTGGAACGATCTTGTGAACGGTGTCGTTACCGCATTCTGCAACGATGCTCTTGTCAGAGGCGATCACGTCCGAGACACCGCCCGGGTATCCAGCCTCGCCAAGCCACTTCGACACGCCGCGCGACTCCATGACTTCCACCGCAAGAGCGCATAGGTGACGATGGGTATTGCCGCCAGAGAACTGCTCCAACCATGTCGTGTGTGGCATTCGCGCCGGAAGACGAATCCGAGTGGTCCGTACTCTCCCAGAGCGGATCCAGTCGAGTGTTGCTTCCGCGTACTTCCAACCCGACCCGCGCAAATGAGATCCGAAGTACCTCGATTCCTGGCTCAACCTTGGTTCGCGACGAAGCCGATCCAGGATTGACAGTAAGTGCTCACTCACCGCGGCATCATCCTCTCGTCAATCGCCTTGCGCATCGCGACTTCGCTGCGGCGATCGTAGAGCTTGGTGGTCTTCGGATCGTCGTGTCCCGCGAGCTTGGCCACCGTCAATACGTCAACGCCTTGGTCCAGCAACTCGGTAATGAATGTCCTGCGAACATTGTGAGGCGACACGTCTTCGACTCCAGCGAGCTTTCCGAGCGCCGCGAAGGCATCGTAGATCGACTGCCCAGCCATCCTCCGACCCGGAGCGATCTGTCCAGCATGTGTGTTCGCGAGTAATAGTGGCCCAGGCTCCCGTCCGCGGACATCGAGCCATCGCGCGACGACGCCCAGTGTTTCATTCGAAACCGGCACATCGCGTTTCTTTCGGCGTTTGCCATCCACATGCAGCAGCCCCGCCTGGAGAGATGACACATCGAGGCACGTCAACTCGTTGCGCCGTACCCCTGTCCCCCAGGTGAGCGCGAACGCCGCGGCGTCGCGCTTACCGATCGGAGTTGTGTCGACCTTGCATGCCGCGAGTACCCGCTGGACCTCATCCTGCAACAACGCTCTCCCCGCCAGAAGCACACTGCCCGTGGCGCGCGGCACTCGGGCGATCGACCCGAGGTCGCTCTCGCTGATCAAGTTCTGTTCGCGGGCCTCACGCATGACACCTCTGGCAGAGATGAGGATCTTGTTCGCCGAGTTCGTTGATTGTTCGTCCATCAACACGGTCCTCGCTGCCTGGAAGTCAGAACGGCGAAGGTCCCACCAGCGATACGTCAAGATATCGACCGCTGCCTTCTGAGCTGGGGCCCGTCGCCATATCGCACGTTCTTCTGGATCTTCCATCCAGACCGGAGGTGGGAGCCCTGCTCGGAGAAAGGCGTGAAGCGCAGAACGGGTAGTGTCCCGCGAAGAGCCTGCCATGAGGCTGAGTAGGTAGATCGCGCACGGATTCTTGTCGGGGGGAGGGAATCGGTCCTCGTGCAGGAGGACGGCGTCGACCACCCGGACAATTTCCGAGGGGACTTCCCGGGGGTCGTTCATTCGCAAAGCCTCGCATCAATAATCTCACATATCAAGCAAAGCCATCGCAACCCCGCGAAACCCATATTCACGTGCCTTGACGCCACGTTTACAGCTTGACACTTTGTAAATAATTGCGTAAGATGTTTACTATGACAAAAACATCAAGGATGACGGGGGCAGAGCTGTGCTCGTGCGGCTGCACGCACGGCGGGCATGGTTGGCGGGATGGCGGCAGGTCCCAGGGAGGCAAGTGCTACACGACCGGCTGTCCCTGTCTCGCATTCGAGGAGCCGACGCCGCCGCGCATCGAGCTGAAAGATCCCGAGACCGGCGAGGTGCTCGGATTCGCTCGCGTGCCGCGGAAGAGCGCAGTTCCCTCTACTGAAGAGCTGCGCGCTGAGAACGCGGGCCTTCTGGCGCGCATCGCGGCGCTGGAGGACGCGCTCGAGCCGTTCGCAAAGATCGCCGAGATCATCGACGAAGCGGGGGCTCCCGTGAATGATCATGTGCAATCGTGGTCGACGACAAAGGGTGAGGCGAAGCTGCTGCGCTCCGATCTGAGCTGTGCGCGCGCGACCCTCGAGTCGAGGTCGAAATGACTCGGTTCGAATACTCTCGTGAGATCAGCTCCCTCGAGCGAGAGCGCTGGGGGTTCATGTTCGACGGCATGGTCCTTCTGTGTACCGACTACGAGCGGCTGAGGCGAGCATCCACCCGACACACGCGCTGGACGATCGTGGCATGCTCCGGTAGCGGGCGTCGCCAGGACCCGGGCTACACGGAGGACGCACCGCTGCCAGATGACGTAGCGGTGCTTGCGCTGAACGCGTTTCGGGCCTCACTAACGATCTCAACAGGACGCCAACGGACATGACCTACCGCGATCCATCTCTTGCAGAACTCAGGCGCCTCCGCGCCGAGAACGTGGAGCTGCGTAACGCGTGGACGCCAAGTGCACGGGCATTCGAGCGCGTTGAAGCCGAGAATGCATTCCTACGCGGACAGATCAAACTGTTCGTTGCGCGCGATCTCCCCGAAGCCACGGCGCCAAGCCATGCTGCGCGCGCGAGCGAGATCCTTGCTCAATGGGCTGGCTTCTATCTTGGTCTGGCCATCTGGTTCAGCCTCGCGATCATGCGCCCATCCATCCTGCACGATCTGGGGGCCCTACAGATGTTGTCCCCGTTCGTATGCGGCACCGCAGGCAGCGCACTCGTCTTGTTCACGCGCTGGGCGCTGCGTGGAGCTGGCCGATGAACCGCTCTCCACGCCACCGGTCCTACTCCATGGCCGAGCACTTCGGGTACCGCCGGATGCAACACGGGCACATCCCGATCCCGCTGGCGATTGCGCAGAACTCGCTGGCCATCGAGCATAACTTGCGCGCGATCACCGCAACCACGATCCAACTGATCGGTCTCGTGGAAACGCTCACGGCGATCGTCGGTGGCGTCGTCGTGCATCTCAATGCAGGCGGAGGTCTGGATGCTGAGGCGCGTGCGTGGTTGATTGAGCATGCCAACATTCATGACAGCACGAGGTCTTCGCGATGAGTACCGAGACAGTTCCAGTGAACGTGGCCGCGCGCGTGCCGCCTGAGTTGATCGAGAGACTCGATGCGTGTGCCGCGCGCATGGGCAGGCCAGGGATCCCGGTGAATCGATCCGAGATGATTCGCCATGTCCTGCTGCGCGGCCTCGCGGCTATCGAAGCAGAACTGAAGCGAGGCTGACGATGGACCGACGTCAATCATTCGAGATGCTCAGGTCGCTGATCAAGGCGCTCCAGACCGGCGATCCGGTTCCATTGCACTGGGCCGTTACCCACGCCGATACGTTCACAGCCGCGTGGCTGTTCACGGTCGAGTCCTTCCAGTTGCTCGAGATCGCCACGCTGGTGATGCCTCGAGACGAGGTCGTGCGCGCGCTGTGTGCGCTGATCCGCGACCGATGCCCCAGTCTGAATCAGGAACCTCGTGCCATCGACGCGCTCGAGGTGATGGAGGGCTGGGCGGACGGCCGTGCGATCAGCAGCCAAGCCATCCTGGACGCTGGCGAGATCCTCCGGCCTCTCGCAGACGGATCCAATGCGGCACTTCCATTCACCGCTGTCTTCTGTGCCTGTGGTGTGCCCTGTTCAGCCGTTGGCAACGCTGCGTCGTACGCGTCTACCGTCGGCGGCGCCATCCAGGCGATGACAGCCGCCACCGACGACGCCGAGCAGCGGACCGCCATTGCCGACTTCGTGCGCCAGCAATTCATGGACCGAGACATCCTCGCCGACGTCATGCAAGCGAACCGAAGGCCATCGCCAAAGCCGTGATCGGTGTTACGCCGGTGTCGCTTCCCAGAGCTGGTAGTAGACGAGGACTCCGACGTCGAGCGCGGATGTGGATGAGATTGTAAAGCCGGTGCCAGCCACGCGCGCTGCGACGTAGACGGATCCGACCGGCGCCGGACCGCCATCCTGCACGGTGAGAGTGAATCGCGTGCCCGCTTTGACGTAGGAGTTCAGGATCACGAGCGTGCCGCCCGCGCCGAGTGCGACAACGGCTGCTGCCTTCCCGTTCGATGGCGCTGCCACCGCAGCGGTCTCGCGAAGACATGGAACGCCTTGCGACGTGATCTTGAAGACCCTCTTGCGGCCGTTGATCGGGCCTTCCAGCGGAACGAGCTCGATCTCGAACTCGCCCGCCACCCAATTGTTGCCAGGGACCGATCCTCCAGGTTTCGGCACGTTGATGGAGATCAGACCCGTCAACGGAACATCGAACAGCGGAGGATTCGGAGCGACGCCAACAGCGGTCACGCGGAACAGCACGTCGCCGTCGATCACGCTATCGATCGCGCCGACCGTCGTGCCGCGGCTCTTGAATGCGCTGAGGCCAGGAACATTCACTCCCTCCTGATTCCCGAACTGATTCAGGCGAAGCTGCGCGCGATTCGCGAATGTCGACGAGTACTGCATGCCAGCATTGGACGGCGTCTTGGGCGCCAGCGGAAGCGGCACACCGCCTTGATTCAGATACACACGCTGGAGTCCGGCCGCACCGATCTGTCCACCAGCCGCGATGTCCGTGGCGTTCACGGTGCCGAGCTGAAGAGTCCCAGCCGAATCGGTGTCGAGGCGTTCGACGGGACGAATCTGCAAGCCGTTGCCGTCGATCTTGAGGACGAGCGTCTTCACGCCTGCAACGAGCGTGTAGATGTGGATCTCGCTCGTTTCGAGACCGGCTGTCGTGGCCGAGAACAGGGCATCGATGTCGGCCGCGTCGGTGATGAGGCCCGCATCGTTGGGGGCGGCGATCGAGAACTCTGCGCCCACTCCGGGCAGGCCGCCGCCGGGCGCCGAGTGCACTGCCGTGAGCACCTTGGTGACGCTGGCATTGAACGCGTCGTCGACCGCAACTCGGGTCGGCAGGGCAAGCAGGATGTCCACGCCGGTATCCGTGATCTTGGAGTCACCAATCGCGGTCGGCGATACCCACTTCGCGACGGTGTCGAGAGTGCCAGTGCCCGTGACACCTCCTCCGACGATGAAGTCCTCCCACGTGTGAGGAGTTCCAGGCCCGATCACCACCGAAATGGTGGGCACGTCGTCGGCGATGTAGAGCATCCCGATCGGAATCGTGTCCGGCGCAGGCCGCTGTGCGAACGGTCCGACCTTGATCCGCGGATTGTTCTGGGGGCTGCTCATGGGTCAACGGTACACGAGCTAGGGACAAGCAGCAATTTTCGTGCTGAGCAGCCTCGTCGGCGATCACTATTCGGCTGCGATGACGTCGTCGCCGGTATACCAGCCGGGACCGCCCGGACCGTTAAAGCTCCAGTAGCAGAGCGCTCCGCTTCCGTTCCCTGGAACCTCGAGGGCCTTCAACACCTTTTGAATAAACACCCCCTGCCCTTCCCCATGAATGCCGCCATTCGATGCGGTTGCGGCTGCAATGTTCAAGAAGGTGAGCGGCGCGCCGGTCGACATGTTGATTTGCCATGTGACGTCGACGACTCCGCTGTTGAACATCTGAACGAGACGGTTGACGCAATCGACGAAAAGATTGCTGTCACCGGGCGCTCCGATTCGGATGGTTTGCTCTGCCGCGAGAGTCTTGACGACCATGAACCTGTGGCCGTTCTCATCACCGATTCTGACTTCACGACTCACCGTGCTGAGTGCATCGATCGCGAGAACCTCGCGTCCGTTCTCGTCCTTGACATTCGCGAAGCGGCCAAGCCCTACCAGTCCACCTGCTTCAAATACAGTAGCCGTCAGCCCGTTGTCAGTTAGCGTCAGGAGGTTGAACGCCGGATTGAGGGTGAATCCGGGGTTGCTCGTGACGCCCGGACCGGTCCCATAGGGAATCTGGTTGAGTGGGACTGCAACGCCACCGCCTCCAGCGACGAAGTCCTCCCACGTGTGAGGAGTTCCGGGCCCGATCACCACCGAAATGGTGGGCACGTCGTCGGCGATGTAGAGCATCCCGATCGGAATCGTGTCCGGCGCAGGCCGCTGTGCGAACGGTCCGACCTTGATCCGCGGATTGTTCTGGGGGCTGCTCATGACGTCTACGGTACATGAGGCTGCGCGAACGGCAATTTCTGCGCTGGAGATCAGAATTCGCACCCAATCCAAGGATGGAGCGCGATGCCCGCGTCGCTTGACCGGCAGCTAGCGATGCGCTAGCATGCTGGCATGGCTGAGAAGAAGTCGCCGTCCGCGGAGTTGATCGAGCTCGCCAGTAAGATCGACGCCCATTTGAAACGCACGGAAAAGATGCCGGGCTCGAGTTTGTATCGTGCGGGCGCATTCGTGCGCGGGCGGTTCATCGTGGTGAGCTATGTCTCGTACCATTCAACCACCAACCTTTGTCGTGACGCTGCCAAGATCTATGTCGCCAAGCTCGCGACCCGCAAGGGAGACATGCGTCACTACGAAGCGCTGGTGGGAACTCCGTGGGAGCATGACTCTACCGGGCTTGGAAAGGCTGCACGCGCCCGGTCGGACGCGAGGATCAAGCAGAAGCAGTTGGAGAGTGACGAGGCCGACCGCAGCCACGACACGCATCACAATACAATCGGCATGGAACTCGCGGCCGAGATCGTTGATGCTCTCGCACGCGAACAGGACAACCCGGGCGCTCGGCGGCTCCTTGTCGACGCGGCAGCCAAGATCCGCAAGGCTGCGAATGCCATGCTTGTCGCCGGGCGGAAGACCGGCACGTGACCGAGAGGTATCCAGGCGTGGCACTCACAAGAGAGCGACCCATCCTGATGGGGGCGCCGATGATCCATGCCCTACTCGCAGGCAGGAAAACGCAAACACGCCGCGTCTTCAAGCTGCCGAAGATGGCGAATGGGCGGTGGTTCGCTGCGCGCGGGCCTCACCTGGATCGCATCTGGTATTCACGCGGGTCTGGGCAGTACCTCGGCGGCAACCCCGACTTCACGGGTGACCAGCCACCGTGCGCGATCATCCGTTGCGATGACAACACGTCGCAACATGTCCCATGTCCATATGGCTTTCCGCTGGACCGCCTCTGGGTCAAGGAGACCTTCGGCCGGACGACGGGCAACGGCGTTCGAATCGTGTATCGGGCCGATGGCGAAGAGCCGAAGGAGTTGCTGACCGATCGGCGCGTGACCGGCATGAAGTGGACGTCGCCGATCTTCATGCGCCGCGAGCATTCGCGCATCACGCTCGAAGTGACTGAGGTCCGTGTCGAGCGGGTGCAAGCGATCACAGAAGCTGACGCGGCTGCCGAAGGGATCGTCTTCCGTCCGAGCGCCGGTGGCATTGAACAGCCGAATGGATTCTGTGGCTGGCATGAGGGCGCGGCGCATCCAGTGAAGGGAACGCCGAAGGTCCACGCGACTGCCGCGATGGCATATCGCGATCTGTGGGATTCGATCAACGGCGTGCATGCGGGGTGTGCGTGGGCAGCGAACCCATGGGTATGGGTTATCGGGTTCAAGAGGATCGATGCAGTCCTCGCCGAGGAACCGGTGACGCGTGAACTACGAGCTTGATCTGACCGTACATGAGGACTCGTGGGTGCTCGACCATCCGATCTACTGTCCTATCCCGTGGTGCTCAGCCAACAAGCTTCGAACGGCGCGCTGCGGAGACAAGGATGGCGAGTACGAAGGGATCCACGTCGCGCGAATCGCATACATCGCGCAATCGGCTCGATCTGATCGTCGGCGGATAGCGTTCTACCGAAAGCTCGGAGTCTCCAACCCGGAGCTTGCAGCGGGCATGGCGCGCGCTCTCCAGGACAGCATCGATTTGGGCATGATGAAGGGGCGACGAGGGAGGCGAGTATGAAGTGGTTCGGGCAAGCGAGCTGGGGAGCGCCGATCTGTACCGATGCCGATCGCGTTCCGGTGCCGGTGGGCAAGACTTGCTACCTATGCACGGAGCAGATCGAGGCTCACCACGTTGGCGTGGTCATGCCGTTCTCTGGTGGGCCTGGAGACCCGCCCGAGCTGGAAGCACATCTGCATTGTCTTCTCCGTTCGCTCGGTCTCGATCTGCCCTTCCAAGGCGCACCGCCAGAGCCGAAGGCGAAGTGATGCATCCCGTTTGTCCGACGGATGCCGCGCGGGAGCGCGCGATCAGGTGTCTTCGAGCCGCGGTCACAGTGCGCCGCGAAAAGAAGAACCTCGTGATCGTTGCGGGCAAGATCCGCGTTTTGAAAATCGACGCTCTGGTCGTGCCCGTGCCCGACTACTTACGCGTCATCACGGGTCGGGCCGAGATGCGCGCGAGCGATTCGTTCTTCGACTTCGATTCCGCGAAGCGAGTGGTCCGATGATGGCGGACACAGACTTGGCATTCACCGACTCGGCCGCTCTCATTGCAGAGGCGAAAGCCGATGGCGTGCGAGAGGGACTGCGCGCCGCCGCTGATATGGTGGAGTCGATCGCACTCTCGATCCCGGAGACGGAAACCGGCTGGCGAGTCGTATTGCTCGCGGTCGACGCACTCCGACGGGCGGCCAACAAGAGCGACCGGGCGCGGGTGCCCGCGAAAGACGAAGGCGAACCATGACGACGCGGATGAACGCTTACGATGTCGGTGCGGGCGGCGCCGACTACTTGATCGCCGCAGACACGCCTGAGACGGCACTCCGTCTTGCGCGGGAAGACTGCGACAACTCGGACGTCACGTACACCGCCGCGGACTGTAAAGTCGTCGCACTCAGCGAAGAAACGATGCACACGCGCCTCCTGCACGACGAGGATACAGGAGAGAAAGTGTCGGTCTGGGACATGCTGCCCAGCATGGGCGATGTCCCCGCAATCATGACTTGCTCGGAGTGGTGATGGATACGATCCATGCTCTGCTGAAGCGACTCGAAGGGCTACGCGCAGCAACCGCAGGCCGCTGGACGGCTTCGATGAAGTCGATGGTCCGCAACGAGCAGGACGAGCTCGTCCTGCATGCACTCGGATATGATGAGCGGGAGCGCACCGCCAACCGTGACTTCGCCGTCGCAGCGCATGCGGCGATTCCCGAGCTTCTCGAAGCGATGCGCGCGCGCGATGCCGAGATCGCGCGACTGCGAGCAGCGCTGGCACCGTTTGCCGATGCCGATACACGGATGCCCGACTGGCTCGAGCCGGAAACTCCGCTCTCTAGCCGGGTCCGATATGGCACGCCCCCGAGATTCTTCTGCGAGGGTCTGACGCTGGCAAACCTGCGAGTGGCCAGCGCCGTCATGAAGGGACCGGAGTAATGTGGCGCGCCGTCACTCATGATGGGCGCACCCATGACGCCCGCGTCGGCCCGGGCGGCGCATACATCGCACGCGTGATCCTTCTCAAGAACGGGCGCGGATCGCAGTTCCTCGTGATCCGAAATAACGACTCGTGGACGACAGTCGCCCGAGGAACGGTCTACGGACGTCACCGGGATGCACTGAGGGTCACACTCGCGGTCGCACGCGAGTTCGTCGCCGCAGACAAAGCAGCGAAGTCGTGAAACCGATCGACCTCGAGGCGCTCGAAGCGCGGGCTGTGCAGATCGCAAGCGGCGCACCGTATTCGACGTCACGGATTCTGGACCGGCCTCGGCATCTCGAGTACGCGATTGTGGCAAGCGACGGCGATATGCTCGCGCGCACGATGGAGCTGATCGGCACCGGAGATGGGATCTCCGCGAAGGTCGCCGCCGAGTTCTATGCGAGCGCTCCGGTCGACGTGCTCGCTCTCATCGCGCGCGTACGCACGCAGAATGCCGAGATCGAGGCATGTGCGATGCTCGCGGCCGGGAACCATGACGCGATCGCGAGCGTTGAAAGCGTGTGCACGTTCGCGGTGAATTCGGTCCGCCAACTCCGAGCTGCCTTCGATGCGGCAAGAGAATCATCCGAGCGACGCGCGGCCAGCCTGCTTGTGATCAGCGCTGAGATGGCCTGCGTGCGAGAAGAGAACGAACGCTTGCGATTGGCGCTCACGTTGATCGCCGACAATGCCGTTGGCAAAGCGGTGGCGATGGTCGCACGCCATGCGTTGGAAGGAACGGAGCCGAAGCCATGAGTCGGAAGGTCGAGTGGGATCTGTTCGACAACATCGGCTGCGCAGCCGTTGTCGGCGGCAAGCTCTACATCATCACGCCCACGAAGGTAGACGACGGCACTGTCATCCTGCACCGCGAGGGTGGCGGAGACGAGTACCCGACACTGAAGGCTGCGATGGCGGCCGTAGAAGAGAAGGCACGACGATGAAGGATCGCGAACCGTGGAGCACGATGGATGTCCAGCTACTCGCCGAGGCCATCCAGTCCATCACAGTCAACGGAACGGGAAGCCACGTCGGAATCATCCGGGCACTCAACATCCTGTCCAGCTATGTCGTGCAGTCTGACGCGCGTATCGCCGCGCTCGAAGCGGCTGCGCCAAGACCGACGAAAGTCGGGACCTGGGATGCCGATGGTCAACACTGGCAATGCGAGTGCACGGCGCCCGCTGGCGGCTGGGGACCGGCATGGGTCGAGTGCACCACGTGTCATGTGCGGCGACCGCCATTCGCTGGACTTCGCGATCCTACTGATCCTGCTGGTGCTCGGGTTGTTGTCATCCGGGATGAGGTGGGTGAGCGAGTCGAGGCGCAGCGTGCAGTTGCCAAGGGAGCCGCAGCAGAGAAGAGGGTCATCGGATTGATCGAGAATATCCTGCGATCGGAAGTGTATCTGTATAGAGCCGCACGCGCGGCAGAAGCGCATCAGAAAGGCGAGCGCTGCCGCATCGAAGTGACGGGCTGCACTGGCATTGCGACTCATGATCTGGGACCATTCGGCGCAAGCCGACGGGCCATTCCTGCCTGCCTATCCTGTGTGCGCGCACACGATGCCGAGGGCACGCAATACGGGCGCGAGCGAGGAACACGATGAAACTCTCCGACGACCACATGGAGAAGCGCGACGTCGCGTGCGACCGATTCCGTGATGCCACCGAAGCCTACAATCTCGCTGTCCGCGCCAACGCCAGGGCTGTCGAGACCGCGCACGACGAGATCTGCAAGGCCTGGGAGGTCTTCAATCGCGCAGTGATCAGCCTTCGTGTCACTGCGCATTCGATCGGCGATGATCTGAGCGGTCCGATGAGGACTGCATGGCGAGGCTTCGATGCCGAGCCGCCGTTGTTTCCTACGGCACCGAGCCGGACGGACTTCGCAACAGATGCATCCATGGGCGGGTTCGAGGATCTGCCCACGACAGATGATGCTGACGATGCCGAGGACGAGAACGAATAGCAGTTCGACCACCAGGAGACCGATGAAGCGAAGCACGATGGAGAGACGTGGAATTCGGCAGGTCGTGGCGCGCAAACTGGCGCTGCGCTTCACCCACAACATCTACAAGCCAGGGCACGGAGAAGTACATCTGAGGTCAGCCGACTCGATGGCGGAGTTCGAGACGAACTCCATGAAGGGCATGGTGTACTGGCCCATTTTGGGAGGAATGAGCGTTGTAGTGTCGTTCGCACTACCCGATGGGACGTGCGATATGTACGAGCTCACGGCCGAAGAGATCGTGCAGGCCGCGATCCGATGGCGCACGAAGCGCGAGGCCGCGACTCTGGCGCCGACCAGCAACTCAGCGCCGTTGCTGCCCGAGGTCGTCGACGTCGACGAGGTTGCCCATGGTAATCTGGGCGTATCTGGAGCCTTCCAGGGACCGTTGCCGCCACCGGAGCTGCCGCAGGACGCGGAGTAAGAGATCCACCATGACGAGAGACCCACGTGTGTTGAAGCGATGTTCAGCTTGCAGCAATAGGGCTCGCGCGTGCCGAAGGTGCGTCGCACGTCGCAAACGGGAGGTGGCGCTGGCCGAGGCCGCGCCGCCCCCGAAGAAAACGCCGCTGGTGGTCAGTCTGCTCGAGGCCACAGCCGTTGCGGCGATCACGCACCCCATCGCCGTCACGCAGCTCTTCAACGGATGCGTGGACATGGCATTCAACAGCCGCCTACGCACGCTGGCGCGGCGGCCCGATTCGATCGGCGAGGCTGCCCGGGCACTGCTCGGACAAATTGAAGTGGCCGAGAAAGCCAAGCCATGCCCGTAGCCGATCCGATCGTCGAGCTCGCGGAGGCGCTGGTTGCGCATCGGCCGCCCACCCTTGTCTGGATGCTTCGATGGGTTGACGACGACAAGATCGATCGAGCCTGGGCCCAGTCCTATACACCAACCGCCATGTGCAAGATCCTCGGTATCACGCTCTCGGAGACGGCGCCTCGAGTCCCCAGATGGGCGGCTGGGCTCGCTCGCTGGATCACGTCAGCCCAGCCAGTCAGACATAAGTTTCTGGCGGAGTTCGTGAGAGTGCTCAGGGATGTGAACCTGGGCGAGAGCGAGTACCGTCTGCCACCCGAAGCATTCGCTTCTGTCGGCCTCTGCTTGGCGATGATGGTCGACGATGTGCTGCCAGCGATCATCGCGGACAGACTACAACTCACATTGCGGATGGTCATCTACGTGACGAGATGGACTGTCGCGGACATGGTGGCCCGGGCGAACCTGATTCGGAAGCGATACCCAGTACCGCCGACGCTGGTCGAGCTGCTCGCACGTTTCAACGTCGGACCACAGGAGACACCACTTTGAGTTCGCCCTGTCCTAAGTGCGGTCGATCGGACTTCCTGACGATGGCCATGAGCTGTGCTGTCGGCGGGTCGACCCTCGCCGCCGCCGTCGGTCGCCTCTGCGCGGGAACAATGGGGTCGTACGTCGGAGGAGTGGTCGGCGTTGTACTCGGCGTCTGGCTCGCATGGCGGCAGACGCACTCGGCCGCTCATGACGATTGCGAGCCCGACGCTTGACGTAGTGCTAGCACTGCGCTAGCACTATACGTGTGTGTGTAATCACTATCGAACAAGGAGCTGCGATGACCCTCGAAGAAACACTCGAACGCCTACGCGCGCGATATACCGAACGCCATGCCGAAGCGATCCAACGTATCGAACGTGTGAAGGCTGCTGCCGATGCCTATCTCGTCGCCGCTGAGGCCGATCTTGCGGCTGACCTAGCCGTGCGAGCTGGACTCGATCCGCCTCGGGCATCGTCCGCTCTGCGTGCTGTACTGGATCTTCGTGCGTCTGTCGAAGCACTGCCAGAGGCGCACTACCGGGACGAGGCTGCAACACCACCGATCGAACTGCCCGCTCGGCAGGCTCCACTGGAGCCGACTCTGACCGACCCAATGGTCCAAGCGCTCTACAACGCGTTCGATGCGATCGACTTCTCAGAAATGCCAAACGATATCTTTCGAGCCACCGCCGAGGAGTATGCCTGTCTGGCACGGGAGAAACAGGATCGGGGAGCCGCGGACCCGCACGATTGCATCGGCCGGATCGTGCGGCGCATCACGGCGTTCGCTTACGCACGCGACTTCCGCGACATCTTCGGTCTGAGCCGCAGCCATTCCGATCCCGACTGGGGCGCGCGCGCGCTGCGGGCCCATCGCGAACGCGCTCGTCTGCTGGCAGCGCCACCGGCAGCGCCGCGCGCCATCGGTCACCGAATCACGATTCCAGATGCGGTGCGGGCAGCCGTCGTTCCACCTGTTGAAGCGCAACCGGAGACCGAAGTACTCAACCTTCCGCTGTTGAAGCAACTGACGGCTGCGAAGGGGTTGGTGATCTTCGGCGGCGTCGTCAAGCCCGACAAGCTGTACCGGTTGCAAGAGCAGTTCGGCGATGAGGTCGAGTGGATCATCGCCGAGTGCGGCCAGCGAGCCATCAAGGCGCTCGAGGTGCGGGCGCGAGAAGGCCGGGTTGGAGCGATCGTATTTCTCGAGGATCTGATGAGTCACGAGGTGCACTACAAGCCGATTCTCGAGGCCACGCGACAGTCGGGGGTGTTGGTCGCTTACGGAGGCAAGGCGGGGAAGGGCACGCTGGCGCAGGCTTTCACGGAGCTCGAAGCGATGCTTGCGCGCGCCGAGAGCGCAGCGTGAAGTCGGCGCGTGACGAATGGCTGTGCGGCTATGCCGCAGCGTTGTCGTGCATCGTGCGCCAGCACGACGTGCCGAGCATCGTCGTGGACGCGCTCATCGGTGACGGCATCACCATTCCGCAACTGAAAGCAGCCCGGGTCGAAAGCTTCGACCTCGAGCCGATCAAGCGCGCCGTCGCCGGTGCGAACGACGAAGCCAAGCGTGCGCTCTCATGATGTTCGGTGCTTGACGAGGCGCTAGCCGTGCGCTAGCGTCGCGCCTGCCTGCACCCCAGGCAAAGGAGCTGATCAATGGGAACGTTCATGGGAATCGAACGAATGTTCGGGCTGGTCGTGTTCACCAAGCCCGGCGCGCAGATCGCGAAGCAGGCGAAGGCCAAGTCGGCGGCGGTGTCCGCGAAGATCAAGGAACGCGAAGCGCGGATCGCGAAGATCATGCGCGAGTACAAGATCAGCGAGCGGGCGCTGAGCGAGGCGACGCGCCTGATGCAGGCCGGACAGATGAGCGCTTCGAACTCCTACAACATCCCTGTCCCCGGCCGACCGGGCAAGGGCACGAAGTATCCGTCCAGCGTCCCTGCGGGCGTGCTCACCAACATCACCACCGAGCGCGATCTGATCGTGGACGAGACTGCGCAGGTCGAGCGGCTCGATCTGCTCGCGCGTAACGTGGCGAGCGCGGCCGAGCACAAGCTCACCTTCGACGAGCTAGACTACCTCGGGTTCTAGCCCGGCCCGATTCTGTTACCGATTCTCCACCGACGAGGACCAACCAATGCGTAAGACAGTATTCGTGATGTTCTGCGTGGCCTTCACGGTGTTGTTGGCCGCGCTCGTTTTCGCTGGCGTGACACCAACGCGGTGCATTGCCACCGGAACCGATGTGGAGTGCGATCACCATGGCCTCGTCGCATTCCTACTGACGGTGGTTGTGGTCGGCGTTGGCGTCGCGGCCATCGCTATCGCCGCGCCGGAAGAGAAGTAGCGTGGCGACGTTCTACACCTACGAGGCATCCAGTTACTCAGAGCGCGAATCGCCTGACGATGAGTTCACGTTGACTCCACTGGCAGCCACCGAGCGGCATGCTGCATGGGCGGAAGCCCGTGAGCGCTTCCTGGCATCGCTCCCCCGGTATGTTCCTCCGTGGCGGGATGGCTCGCGTGAAGAGGTGCTCGTCGTCCTGGAGCGAATTGGCGCGGTCGGCCTGGACGACTCGATGCGCGCAGAATGGGAGAAGCGCATCGAGACTGAAACGGAGCGACGGGCGAAGTTCGATGAGGCTCGCGAGCGTGCTGAGTGGGAACGCTTGAATCAGAAGTTCGGTGGCCGATGAAGCGCAGTATGATGGAAGTGCCAGCACGGCGGCGTGGTTGCTGCGAGGGTGCCAAGTGAGCCGCGCGCCCCTGGCCATGATCGTGGCGACGAGTTCGGATGGCGTCATCGGCCGAAACGGGGCGCTGCCGTGGAAGATCTCGGCGGATCTGAAGTACTTCCGCCGGATCACCACCACCGACGCCGCGGGGAACGCTGCGGCGCGCGCCGTGCTGATGGGACGTCTGACCTGGGAATCGATCCAGCGCGCGCTGCCGAGGCGCCGCAACATCATCGTGACCCAGAGTCATCTTGGACTCGAAGAATGTTGGTGGGCGACTTCGCTGACCGATGCCATCGCGAAGGCTCGCGCTGACGCCATCGCTACCAACGGCGTCCGCGTGCTGGCGGATCCAGAGCCGATCATCATCGGCGGCGCGCGGATGTACGCAGAAGCGTTTCCGCTCGCCACCAGGGTGCATCTCACGACTGTCGGCAATCCACCGAGCGGCGCATGGGTCGGAGACGCCCACTGGGATCCAAGACCGCTCTTGCTCGCGGCCGAGCGCGGCGAATGGACGGTGACGGAAGAGGATTCCGCATTCCACGAAGACACGCTGAGCTACGAGCACGTCCAGGTCACATGGCGCACGTTCGTTCGTGTCGAGGCGCCATGAAGGCGATCATCCCAGAGGATCTGTGGAAGCTCGAGAAGAATGCACTGGCGACCTTCGGCGCGGATGAGCAGCAGTTCCAGTACCGCAAGTACCAGGAGATCGATCTCTCGCTGTTCTCGCGTGAGCAGATCGCGAAGCTGCTGGAGTTGATCGAGCCACATACCTCGATCCGTGGGGTCGGCGTACTCAAGAAGGACCTGCGTGCATGGAGCGCTGTTCTTCGTGGCGAGATGACGGCGAAGCCACGCAACGTTCAGCAGTTCAAAGAGCTGGCATCCGCTCTACTCGACGGCGCACCGGGCCATCGACTCTATTTCAAGGATCCGGCTCGCAACGTGTGGTTCGCGCACTACGTCAACGAGGTCGAGTATCATCCCGAGCACCGCGAGCGGAACTACTTCTCGCCTGAGAAGACAGAGATCGAATTGATCTGGGTGGAATTCGGGCGACGACAGCGGCGGAGCATGTTCTTCGAAGCCGAAGACTGCATTGGCTTCACCACCGAACAGGCATTGGCACGGGTCGGTCTGTTCATCGAAACGAACGAACTGCGGACGCAGTACCTTGCAGAGGTCGACCGTTTTAATGCGCTGGTGGGTCGTGTGGGCCTCCAGGTCTGGGGCCGCGGCGTCGGCACCGATGATCTCGACGGCAATCCCGATCGCAAGCGCTGGTTTCGTGGCCAGAATCACATCCGCCTCGATCACAACGGCGATCCAGTACGGCTGGTGATCGATGTCTTTCGAGAGACCGACAAGGAAGAGGAGGACCGCGAGTCCGGCATCAATCTATGGTTCTGGGCGCGTGAGCACGGCCGTCTGAGCAAAGCGATCAAGCTCGCCGCAGATGAAGAGAAGCGCACCGAAGAGAAGAATCGCGCCAAGGGCATCGCCGTCCGTGAACGCCAAGAGCTCGACATCGAAGACACGGAGGAACGCCCCGAGGTCGAGATCCCGATCCATCCGATCCTCGCGACGTTCGACATGAAGCGGCATGTGCGTCTGCGAGTGCACGTTGGCGGTGTGACCGAGTATGACTACGACACGACGATGTCGACGCGTCTGATCCTGCCGGACGAGGTGCGCTCGCTGATTGAGATGCTGGTCGCGAACAAGGGTATCTTTCGTGACATCGTTGCGGGCAAAGGTGGCGGTGCGGTCGTACTCTGTGCGGGCCCTCCCGGCTGTGGCAAGACCCTATCCGCTGAGGTCTACGCCGAGACGATGCAGCGCCCTCTGTACTCAGTGCAGTGCTCGCAGCTCGGACTGTCGCCCGACGAGCTCGAGACCGAGCTGATGAAGGTCTTTCAGCGATCGCAGCGTTGGAACGCAATCCTGCTGCTCGATGAGGCCGACGTGTACATCGCCGCGCGCGGCAACGATCTCACGCAGAATGCGATCGTCGGCGTGTTCCTGCGCGTGCTCGAGTACTACGGCGGCATTCTCTTCCTCACGACCAACCGATCAGACCTCGTAGACGACGCGATCGCGTCGCGGTGCATCGCGCGCATCAACTACACAGTGCCGAGCGCTTCGGACCAGCACAAGATCTGGCGCGTGCTCGCCGACACCGCGGGGATTCCTCTGGATGAATCGGTGATCAAGGCGGCCGTCGCGCGCTTCCCGCGCCTGTCCGGGCGCGATGTGAAGAACCTGCTGAAGCTGGCGTGGATGGTGAGCGAGTCGAAGCAGCAAGCTATTGATCTGGCGATGATCGACTTCGTGAAGCGCTTCAAGCCAACGGGCGACACGGAGCCGACGCTTGCGGACAGGCTAGCAAGGCGCTAGAGCTTTGCGTTCTCAACCAATACATCGCGAGGCACAGATGAACGATGACCTACCGGGACCGACCGTCGAGGATCTGAAAGCGATCGGTCTTACCGACGACGAGATCAAGGAGTACGAAGCCGGAGAGCTGTACGACGGCCTCCATGAGACATTCACCGGACGGGTCATTTCGCCATCGCCGGTGCAGCTCAAGGTGAAGGCACTGATGGCGGAACGGCTCCTGACAGCACGGGAGACGTGAACGTGCCGACCTCGCTATCGTTGTTCGAATCCGAGGACGTTCCGCTGTGGTCGGTGGCCCGCTCATGGGCGAAGCTCTCTGACTGTGGTCGGTATCGCTATGCCCTTGGTCGCCATGTCGGTGCCGGTCCACGGCTGCTGATCTGCATGCTGAACCCAAGCCATGCGGATCATCGCGAGGACGATCGGACCGTCCGGCGCTGCACCGGCTTCGCGCGCTCGTGGGGATTCGGTTCGTACGTGGTGATCAATCCGTTCGCGTGGCGATCGCATGAGCCCGAGGATCTGCTCACGGCCGCAGACCCGATCGGTCCAGAGAACGACCAGTGGATCGCCGAGGCGCTCCTGCACACCGACTTCACCGTGGTCGGCTGGGGTGTGAATGCCCTGAAACCGAAGCTCCGAGACCGGGTGGCAGCCGTTGCGCATCTGCTGCGCGGGACGCGAGACCTGCATGCTTTCCGCCTCACCCAGGGTGGTTCGCCAGAGCATCCGCTCTTTCTGCCGGGCCATCTGAAACCGGTCTTGTATGCCCTCGCCAGTCTCGGGTAATGAGGAACGACACCATGAAAGAGTCGCACCGCATCGTATTCAAAGGACCGAGCTACGAAGATGTGTTCGCGCAGGCGCGCGCGCACCTGATCGAAGCGAAGGAGTTCGATCTCGCTGGCAGATTCGCAGAGATCAACACTCGCAAGGAGCAGGGCCCGTTCACCAGCGGCTTCACGCCGATCGTCTGGGGCAAGCTGGAGCCCTGGCCCCACAACGAAGGTCATACCCATTTCGTGCGCGTGAAGTGGTAATGGCGCCTGCATGTATCGCCTGTGGTGGCGTCGGATCGATTCGGTATCCCTTGGGGCCCGGCGGCCAGATGCCATGTCCGATGTGCAATGGGAACGGCGGGGGCGGCGCTGTCAAAGCGCGGATCGATCAGGCTGGCGCGCCTCCCACTGCGCCGCTGACACCCGCTGGCGAAGCGATGCGCTTGACGCGCAACGGTCTCCAGTTCGCTCTCGAGGTTGCACAGCACGTTCTCATCAGGATCGAGATCGAGCTGGCGGGCGGCAGGCGCAACGACAACGATCCCGACGTCAATGCTGCGAAGCTCGCCATGAGCACGTTGCGCCAAAGGCTTGGGAACGTCCCTACCCAGCCGCCGCTCCGGCAGACATCATCGCTCTCTATCGAAGCGAATGAGGCGCTCGTCACCTTGCGCCGAGTCCGGCAGCTTGTAGTGGCTGGAACGAGAGTGCAGGACTGGGCCGGTCGCCCCCATATCCAGGCGAAGACAGTTCAGATGACGTTGATGCTGTGGGATGTTGCGGGCGCCCGTAGTCCGGCCAGCGAGGAACTCAGGGACGATGTTCTCAGGGCCATCGATGCCGAAGTGGCGCGGCTGAATGCGGGAGGGCTGCCGTGAGTCGCAAGGCACCGCGCACGAAAGTCATCGCACCGAAGAAGACCGCTTCGCCGGAGTCGGAGACCCAGTCGCTCTGCGATCGGTGCACGAATCAGATGCCCGTCAGCGAGGCTGTCGACTGCGACCGTTGCGGCATGGTGTGCTGTAACCATTGCGAGGGCGAGCATGCCATCGAATGCACAGAGCCGAGTCCATGACCTACGCCCGATTCAAAGCGCGTATAGTCCATCGTGGCGTGAAGGTTCGCGCAGACGGCGCCGTCTCAGCGCTGTGCTCCGCGACGGCCCGCAAGATCGACCGCCGCAGCGGCTGGACCATGGCTGCGAGTGGTGCCGTGACGTGCCCGCGGTGCATTGAGGCGACGGCTGCGATCGCGGCGACGGTAGAAATGCTGACAGCGAGGGCTCGGTGAGTAGCGAGCTGCTGCCGCCTGTGTACCGCACGCCGTGGAAGCCGCCCGGGCCACCGCCATGGTATCGGCGCCTCTTCGCCTGGGGAAATGAGCAGTGGCGGATCATCAATGGCGATGCCGAGCGAGAGCTCGAACAGCGAGCTGCCGAAGGACGCCGCGCGCTCGAGGCGCTCCGCCAACAGCACCAACTCGAGCACCAGGAACGACTGCGGAAGATCGATGAGCGTTATGCAGCGGACATGGGTGAGATCGACGCCGCATCTCGCCGAGCGCTACGGGCCGCGTCTCGCCGAGCACTACGGAACGACCTGCTGGCGTTCGCATCGCGGCCCAAGGGTACATCCCGTCTGGCGCGGCGCCCGGCCACGTCCTCGCCGCTGGCGACGGTGGTGACCGCTGCCCTGGTCGGGACCGGCATCGGATTGCTCGCCGGTGCAGCGATCCAGCTCTTGCGGCGCGTCCCACCTCCCGCGAAGACTTCCGGGAATGACGAGAAGGATTCAGACACGTGAGAATCGCCTTCATGACCGATACCCACCTGGACCATCTGAAGGAGAAGCACGCGCGCTTCTTTCTGCGGCAGCTCGCCACGACGAAGCCAGACGCTGTGGTGTCCTGCGGTGACATGAGCGAGGCGACCGAACTGAGCGTTCATCTCGGGTGGGTCCGCGAGATCCTCGACGGCATCCCGTTCTACTTCGTCAATGGCAACCACGACTACTACCGCGGTTCGATCGCTGGAGTCCGGCAGTCGCTCGCAAGCTATTCGGACCCGGCGGGCTCGCTTGTGTACCTCACTCACTCGCCGCCGGTGCAGCTCGCGCCGAACATCATGCTCGTTGGTCACGATGGCTGGTACGACGGTCGCCTTGGAGACTGGTTCAAGTCGCGGATCATCATGACGGACTATGCCGCGATCGCGGAGTTCCGACACCAGTCGCGCGCGATGACGAAGCTGCTGATGGAGGATCTGGCGAATCATTCGGCAAACAAGATCGCAGCTACTCCGGTCACCTCGAAACGCGTCATCATCGCAACGCACGTCCCACCGTTCCGCGAGTGCTCGCGAGGACCAGATCGCAATGAGAGCGACGCAGACTGGCTCCCGGTCATGTCGTCGAAGATCATGGGCGACGTGATCTTGCGGCTCGGGCGTGAGCATCCGGCCACCGAGTTCACCGTGCTGTGCGGCCACACGCACACGCCTTGGAAGGCCAGGGTCGCACCGAACGTCGAGTGCATCGTTGGCGATGCGGATGCCACGGGGAAGAGTGGCTACGGGCACCCGATGTGGACGATGCTCGAGATCGATAATGACGCGTTGCCTCGCGCGACGTAGACTGGAACCGCCATGTGCATGGATCCCAATCTTCGTAGACGCCGAACGCCATTCGGCGTTAGGCCGAGCACGGTCGGCAGGGTTGGCACGGTGGTCTACTGTCCCAAGTGCAAGACTGTCCTCTATGGACCGGGTGATGGTCACTGCAATTGTCCTGCTGCCGAGAACACGAACACCATGGCTGATGTGACCGCCGAGCCGATGCTCCATTCCCACGACTGCCCCGAGTGCAAGAAATCGTCGGTGGCGTGCGACGGGTGCGGAGACGAAACGTCGATCACGTGGCCGCTACTACGAATGTGTCCCGCATGTCGGGTCGCGCTCACAGCAACGCTCCGACTCCATCGAGTGGTCCCGAGGGACGAGGACGCGTACTACTATGCGGAGTGCCGACTGTGCCTCGCGGCATCGCCTGTGGCGTCCGACCCCCGACAGGCATCCGATCTGGCTCACGCCGCGCCACGCGCATTCCAGCTCATTGCGTATACGGTCTCGCAGGCGAAGCCGGATGCTGAGAAGGCGCTCGGCTGGATCTGCGCTACATGCGAGAGCGGACGCGTCCAGCGCGATGGAAAGACACCTTGACCTTGTGCTAGCATCAGGCTAGCGTGCGGTTCGATGTCGCGTCGACGTAACTTCAAGCAGCTCGACCTGCTCTCCGAGAGCGTGCCGATCATCCATGCAGATGATGACGGCACCGCGGTGATCGTGCGCGCGACACGAGCCATCACGCTCTGGCAACCGTGGGCACACGCGATCGCACACGGGGCGAAGCGACTCGAGAATCGCAAGCGAAAGCCACCGGCGGGACTGATCGGCTCGTACATCGCCATCCACGCAGGCAAGACCCTGCGATTGTGGGACGTCGCCTGGATCAACGAGCAGTTCGGATACGAGTTCCGCGAGACCGAGATCCCGCTGATGGCCGTGGTGGCGACGGCGCGTCTGGACGGGTACGTAACGGCCTCGAGTGACCCGTGGTTCTTCGGCCCATTCGGCTGGCAACTGAGCGAGGTGATCGCACTGCCGAAGCCCGTGCCATGCCGCGGTGCTCTTGGCTTGTGGAAGATGCCACGTGAAGTCGCTATCGCTGTCGCCAGACAAGAACCACAGGACGGATTCCCCTTCCAAGCCACAGGAGTTCCTGCGTGATCGAGACCACTATCCTCGCCATCGACGACTCGAAACAGATCGTGCGCGTCCTCCGCGCGCATCCCGCGATCGCCGTGCTGCCGGAGGCAGCACAGATGCGTATTGCGTCGACTGCGAGACTCACGAAGCATGCGCGCCGAGGTGCACTCAGTATTCCTACATCGTGCTTCGCGATCGTCGGCTTCGGCTTGGTAAAGAGCGCGTTCATGGTCGAGCCGCGGCACGTCGAGTTCATCGTCAATCTCGCAGGTCCCGGCGAGAGCATCGAGATGTCCGCCGCGCTTCGCCTCGTCAAGGCACGGTCTGCCGCAGAACCCGAAGAGCTACGTCGCCCGGCCCAGCATATCGTGATCACCGAGAGTGCAACGGTCGTGTATACGAAGGCGGTCGCCGTTCTCGCTGAACTTTCGGAAGACCCACGCGCGGCGCTCGCCTGGGCACTGGAATCCAGCCGCGCGCAAGAGCGCATGACGGATCGTCTGCTGTGGTCGCTTCACTCGAACGCTGAAACGCGCGTGGCCCTGGTACTCATGGATCTCCAGGAGCGCTATGGCGACGATCGCGAGGACGGATCAGCATTCCTGTCGCTGCGCTTCACGCGGGCGGAATTGGCGGCGCTGGCCGGGGTGAGTACCGAGACCGCAATCCGAGTGCTGTCGGCCTGGGCGAAGGCCGGACTTGTCACTGACGCGGAAAGCGGCGGGATCGAGATTCGCAACCGAGATGAACTTCGGCGACTCGCGGGCGCGCCGTGAGATAATCTGGCAAGCGCTGCCCGATGGTGGGTGCAGAAAGTGGAACACGACATGAGTGACGAATTGTCAGGCCAAACCCAGGAAACGATCGAAGCGACGCGCCGCATGGAGTCGGACGTGGCCCGAGGGAAACTGGTGGGGCTGGCCGAGGCGCGGAAGATCGCGATGGAGTCTGCGCTGCTTGCGATCAAGACTTCGACCGACGATCGAGGTGGCGATCGCGCGAACGCCTGTCTCGCGATCGCTGCGAAAATCGAGGAGGCCATGGCGAGCGCCGTCAAGGATGCCGTGCGGGATCTCATTCCGGCTGATCCGCCATGAGCGTGGGTCGACCGAACAGAGCAGACCGGCGCAGGGGGAAACGTACAGGGCCTGCGATCGCGCCGGGCATTACCATCACGGGCGGCCCTGGTGACGCACCGGAGAACGCGTATGTCATCGTCGGCGCGCGTACCACAAGGGAGGCATGCGATGCCGAGCTCGCTCACCTCGCGAAGCTGTTTGGCGTGCAGGGACTGGCCTGGAACCGAGCCGATGCTCGGACGGTAAAACATGGCGGACTCACCTACGACGAGATTCTGCTCGAGTCGATGCAGCCGGGGCGGGCGCGATGGCGCGTGTTCTACGACATCACGCAGCTCGTCGGGCAGCTTCGTGAAGCCGCCGCGCTTGCAGGAGGAGAAGACGAGTCCGGTGAAGCAGTCGCGGTGGAACGCTTCCGATTCTCTGGCCCCGCCGGACAAGTGATCATCGGCGGGCTCTGTCATGGCCCGCGCGGACATGGCTTCATCTTCAATGTTGCCCGAGTCCGCAAGCCGATCCAGATACAATGCGCTCCAACACTCGCTACGCGTGAAGAGGCCGTCGCAGCGCTCGAAGCGAAACTGGAGACGGTCGTTCCTCGTCCCTGGTCGGACATGCCCTGGAACGATGCCCAGCCAAAGGAACCGCCGCCGTGGAAAGCATGAGCCACGTCTGCACGGTCAGCTCGGGCTGTACAGTGGCTCGGACAAGACGTGCAGTTGCGTTCGTGCGCCGACACTGGCGGCGCGTGCGTACCGCTGCGGGTGCCAATGCGAAACACTGTGGTCGTGGGCTCAAAGCAATCGCTGCCTGTGAAGGGCATTCCGTCGACTGTGCACGGTGGCAGATCAGCAACTGCAATGACTACACGTCACTGCGCAATGCTCTCATGCGAGTCGCGCCAACCGCCATCACGACGATCCGCGTGCTGGACTCGGCAATCGAAGCGATGGCGAGTGGCTACTGGAACGGAGCGGCGGCCTGTGACGACTCGGAGTGCACAGAAGTGGAGGCACCAACGTGAAGCACCGAATCAAACAGACCGTCGTGACCGATGATCCGCTCGCGGCGATACCAGATCCGGCCGATGGGTTCATCGAGCTCACGCCGGAGGTAATCGCTTCGCTCGGCCGCGCGATTCAAGCGCGCAAGGATGCGGGCGAGTTCAACGAGGGCGGCGTCGCGATGGGCGAGGGTTACAGCCTCGCTGTTGGCGGCAACTGCCCTGTTCAGGCTGAGGGCCTCGTCGATGGGATGCCTGCGTACTTCCGCGCGCGGCATTCGTCGTGGCGGCTCTCAATCGCTGGCACGCCCGATGGCGACCCGGTGTTGATCAGCAACAACGACGGCACTGCCTGGACGCATGGTGAGCAGTGGCCCGGCGGCGAACACGACGCTGGCTGGATGAACTTTGGTCAGGCCTCGGCATGCATCGCGAAGGCCGTGGCCCTGTATCGCGCGCGCGTATCGACATGAATTACGCATCTCCAGAAGCGGTGATGCGTCGGTGGCTTCAAGGCTACGAGGCGAACGAGGATATGCGACAGCGCGTGTGTCTCGTCATCGCAAAGTTCGTGAAGGATTTGATCGACGCCGGACTACCGGTCGCGATGCTGGAACCCATGTTCGACGCCATTTCGAATTCGCGGAAAGACCGCACGGCCGAGCGCCGCCGGGCATTCATCGTTGCGGACTGGGCGATTCGCGAAGTCGCACCGCCTGTACTGACGTGGGGCTTTTGCCCCAAGGAAGCCGCGAGGCTCCAGGAGCTTCCGCAGATCATTGATGTAGGGACCGCGAAGCGAGCGGCGGCCGTTGCGGAGGATGCTTCCGCTGCTGGCTTTCGGGCTCGCCTCGAGGAGAGATGCGTCGAGCACGCTGGTCATAGTGTTCAGCAGGCCGCGATGTACTTGATCGCTGCCGAACAATGCGATTCCTACGCAGCCGCCGCGATCAGTTTCACGTGGATCGCTGTCTACGCCGCGGATACATGGAAAGCGGCCTGCGCCATGGCGACCTTCATTGCGAGAGCTGATGCTCGTGCCGAGTGGGACCGCGCCCGCGCGGTTCCGTATGCACTTCCGTCGTCCTACGGCCAGATCTACGAGGCGGAGAGGAGGGCGATTGCTTCGGCGCTCGCGCCGCTTTGGCAATCGGCGATGGCATGTCTGACTCGCATGCTGGGGGCCGTCGCAGAGGCTGAGTGTTCAGTCGTCGCCACCGACCCAGTTTCCGATGCCCGGCCGCCAGCCAAGATGGAGTCCCCAGCGGTCACCGACGACGACATGGATCGCGCCATCCATCGCGTTCGCGCAACACTGGTCAAGGTGACGTCTTGAGCGCGGACGACATGCGCGACGAGGCGGACGCCTCCGAAATCGAGGGGCTCAAGCCGACTCCGTTGCCGAAGATCTTGCGCGACTTTGCCGAGCAGTTCGAGATGCTAGCGAAGACCGTCGAGATGATCGAAGTCGACGGCAAGATGACCGGCTCCCGTGAACAGATCGACGATGTGCAGTCGGCGGTTCTGTCTATCCGGCGTGCGCGCCACGTGCTGCACACGACGATCATGGCACTCGTCACGCAGACTGGTGGTGCACCGATCAAACGGATCATGGCGCTCGAGATCGCGGCGGCGCTGCGCGCACTGCCCGATGGCAACGCAGGCACGCGCGCTGCGGCGAAGGCACTCGAAGATATGGCCGCGCAGATCCCGGAACCGAAGGACAAGGCCACACCATGAATGGTCTGTGGTGGATCGGGGTGCTCGCCGACAACCGCGAGGTGCGTGTCGAGTTCGTGCTGGGCGAAGATCCGAACAATCCAGCGCGCACGGCCATCAACATCGATGATGGCGCGCGGTGCGACTGGACGTACAACACCGAGTTCGGAATCAATCTTGCCCATGCGGCATCGTTGATCCACCAGTACCGCGGCTCCTACGTGGTCGAGTGGCGGCGCCGGGGGGAGCCCTCGAAAGCCGAGATGCGCGCTGCGCTCGAGAAGGCTGTGACGGTGCTCGCCGAGATCGATGGCATCGACTGGGTTGGCGTCCGCGGGAACGGCATCGTTGACCTGCGCGAAGCGCTTGCGCTCGCGCGTGCCGCGGTTCGCCAGTGATCACCAGAATCCAGGTTGGAACGTGTGAGGGAGACTTCGTCGAGAAGCACCCCACACATGCCGAGCACGGCCGCGGATCGGACCGCCCGTGGGTGTCCAATGTCAATGGGAAGGTGTTGCGAACAAGCGCTGGCATCGGCCGACGGTTTTCGTCGAAAGAAGCCGCTATCGAATGCGTTCGAGATCGACGCGCGCAGCTCACGACGAGACGCCCATGGCGCGAAGTCCACCACATCGCTGAGTCCGGCGTTGGCAGCCATGGCGGTCGACCGGTCTGGTTTCTGACTCTCGAATGCAAGCACGTTGTCGTTCGACAACAACCAGCGCCGCCTCGGAACGGAATGCTCCGTGCGAGAAACCCGTTCGCGCCACGCCGATGCCGCTGCGATCACTGCGTGGCCGAGGGGACATGAGTCTTTTCAACTCACTCGCGCGCGACGTGAACATTCTCGACTCCCTCGCGCTCGCGCTCCATTGCAACCAGACCCTCGCGTGGGCCATCGAATACGCACCAAACGGCGATGTCGATGCCCTCATCGCAGCGGCATGGCGCGACTCACCGACCGAGATGCCGATGCTCAACCTCGCATTCTGGCGTCCGGCCGGTTATCACCGCAACGATCAGTTCGCACAGTCGGTATTGAGAGCCGCTGGCAGTCTACCTCTCAACTCGCTGGCCGCTGCGGAGGCTGTCCGTGCCGTCGTTCCGGCGCCAACGTTCGCGGAGCTGATCCGAGAGATTCCAACTTGATGGAGGCATAATGGGAATTGGACGCAACGAACTTTGCCACTGTGGAAGCGGCAAGAAATACAAGCGCTGCTGCATCGACGAGCAGGTCAGCCCGAGCCCGAACCAGCCACAAGCAGCAGCCACGGTCGAATATGGCCCATGCGTGAGATGCGGCAAGCCGGGCTGCGGAGCGAGGGTGTGCAAGCTGTGTGACAAGCGACATCCACACTGTCACGAGCATCAAGACGATTCGCACACAACGATGACCGGCCACATCCTGCGCGTTCATCCCGAAGCGGTGCCGAAGGTCGTCGAGAAACTCATGGCGAACGAAGTTGAGCTTGCCCTGATTCGCAAACAGGCCGAGCGCGCGCCGGAGCTGTGGCAGCCCCTGATGTCCTACATCGCCGAGCGTCAGAGCCAGAAGAGCTAGACGACACATGCCCGTCGTCGTTTACACGGCCCGGGTCTCCTACGGCGGCGTGGATCGCCTGGACATCACTCGCCAGTACGGTGGCCGCGATGGCCTGCCGTTCGCGCCATCCTGGTCCATCCTCCGTCCCATGCTCGATGCGCGCGCTCGATGGAAGACGGACAACACTCCTGTGGCTGATCGAGGCAGCGAAGAGACCGCGCTGTGGGAGACATACACCGTGGCCTATCTCAAGGAGATGCGGGTGAGCTACCGGCGGAGCCGGGCGGCGTGGCGAGCAGTGCTGGCGCGCAGCGAGGTCACCCTGTGTTGCGTCTGCACGGATGCCACGCATTGTCACCGTACCTTGATGGCTGGAGTGTTCGGCAAGCTCGGCGCGACGATTGCTGGAGAACGACCACGATGACCGACGACAACAAGATGTCGGCATCGGTTGCCGCGATCGCGAACCCAGAGAGCGAAGCCGTTACGTTGGCGATCGTGGATCCGAGCGGGGTTGTTCTGGCGCTGCCGATGAGCCCACAGGATGCGATCTCGCTCGCCTACGAACTGCTCGGCGCAGCCGGAGAAGTGACCGTTGCGATGCTGGCGGCCCGTGGACCGGTGATCCACCTCGAGCGCGCTGCCAACGACCCGGAACCGATTCCGGTGATCACGGACGATGCTGAGGCGGCGTTTCAGTGGCATCTGGCGCGTGTCCGCGAACTCGGGTGCGAGTCCTACTGCGTGATCCACGCCTGCGATGCCGAGAGTTGCCCGCCCGGGACACACACGGATGGCTGACATCGGGCACTTTCATGATCGCCAGAACCGCGCTAGCGTACTGAAAGATGGCTGTCAGCGACCAAGACCCCATGGCGGAACTCTCGCTCGCCATTCAGCAAGGCAGCACGCTTGCCTGGGTGTTGAAATACCATCGGGCTGGCGCAGCGGATCCAGTGCAAGCTGCATGGGCGGCCTGCCAAAGTGGCACCGCGATGCGAGAGGTTCTTGGCTACGTGTCAGCGGAGGGAATGGCGGCAGCGCTGTCCTTGCTGGAGCCGCATTGGGGCGATCATGACATCGGTGATAGCCAGTCGTGTTGCGCGGATGTTATTAGGCGTGCGGTGCCCGCGGGGTTGACGTTGGACGCGCTGCTCGCGGCGATCACGGTGCGGCAGCACTAGTGGGGGACGGATGGTCGAAACCGAATACTGGTTGGCAAGGCTGACCAACGGGGATGTCATCGAGGTCTTGATCACACAGCAGGATCGCGGTGACGCAGCGCCATGGTCATTCCGCTGGCGGTACCGCGGCCAGCCTGTCGAAGGGACGCTGTATCGCGATCGTAGAGCGGCGCGGCGCTCGGCACTCAAGTATCTCGCCAACGAAAAGCTCGATCTGATCTCCTGGGGTCTGCGGCCCGAGCCAGAACCGCCGGTAGCCGATGATGTCGTCGAGGATGACGAAGACATCCCGGCGCCGCTCTGGCTGTTGGTGCTGGCCACAATGGCTCACATGGGAAACGCGATGACCGCCGAGGATGTCGTCGCACGGTGCTTCGCGCTGTATCCCAGGCGATTCGGGCCCGGCTCACCGAAAGCCAACCGCGCTCTCGAGAAACTCGACATGCTCATCCGGTCCGGCGAGGTGGAGTTGATTGCGCATGGCGCGAACTATCGCATCGTGCGACTCGCCGATCAGGGTCGTGATCTGCTGTCCACCAAGCACAGCGATATCGTCGCGGCGCCACCACCTCCCGATGAGGTTGTCGAATCGCAGGCGCCATGCTGGCAACTGGTGCTCACCACCATGGGGACCATGGGCGCGGCGATGACCATCGAGGACGTCATCGTGCGGTGCTTCAAGCGGCATCCCAGGCAGTTTGGACTCGAGGGACACCCGACGCTGTGCGATTCCAACCGCGTGCTTCCGAAGCTCTACACGCTGATCCGCATCGGTGAGGTGGAGATGGTGGCGCAGGGCGCGGACTACCGCGTCGTGAGACTCACCGACCGTGGTCGGCTGCACCTCCAGTGTCTCGCGGCCGGAATCGACATGCCCGATGTCGAGATGGTGGACGAGCAGGACGCTGCCGAGTGAGTTGACGCCATGGCTAGCGCGCGGCTAGCATCACTGGCATGAACATCTGTTTCATCGACACCGAGACCAGCGCATACAAACCAGAGAACGGACGCATCGTAGAGATCGCGTACGAGATCTGCACCCCATGGCCCGAGCTGGAGGTGCTCACGAGCGTCGATCAGAAGATCCAGTTGTTCGATCACGACCGGCGCAAGGCTGAACCGAAAGCGCTGGCGATCAATCGCTACTCGGATGAGGAATGGGCCACGGCGCCGACGCCGTCGATGAACCTGTGGCAGAAACTCACGCAGCCGCTCAGGCTCGTGAACCTCGTGCTCTGCGGACAGAACGTTGGATTCGATCGCGATTGGATCCTGAGCGAGATGCGCCGTTACGACCTGCTCGACGAAGACGCCGCCGAGCCCCCATGGGGACGGCGCTTCGTCGATGTCCAGAGCTACTCGCACATCGTCGCCGAAGAACTCAGCCTGCCGGACTTCGGGCTGCATACGGTCTATGACGCGCTCGGCGGTCCGCCACTGCCCCCTCACCGCGCGCATCCCGACGTCTTGCGCGCGAAGTTCGTGTACAGCCATCAGCGCAAGCTCTCCCGGGCCGGAATGTTCGTCCACCGACCGTGAACCTCGCGCGTGTTCCCGTCCCGAGATACGATCCAGGTCGAACCAGGAGAGCGCATGGCCCCCAAGTCTCGCAAGAAGAAGCCGCCGACCGCCGTCGAGGCGCCGGTCGTCCGTCTTCCACGGGAGGTCCCGCACGATCTGGCCACGCACGTCCTCGACCGGATCCAGGTCGCGCGCGTGAAGATGATGCTCCAGATCCCGTTCTTCGGGTATTTGGTCTCGAATCTGGTCGACTCGGTCAGCCGCTCGATCTCCACCGCGGGAACCGATGGCCGCCGCATCCTGTGGAATCCAGAGTGGGTGGGCTCGCTCTCGGAGAGCGATCTGAAGTTCGTGATGGCCCACGAAGCCATGCACTGCGCGTTGAACCACCTCTGGCGCCGCCAGGGCCGTCATGCGCTGCGATGGAATATCGCAACCGACGCGGTCATCAACGACCTTCTCGTCGAGGGCGGGATGGTCATGCCCGTGGGGGCCGATGGAAAGCCCAAGGGCATCACCGGCGGCAAGGGGCGGTCTTCGGAGCAGGTCTACCAGGACAACGACATCAAGATGCCGCCACCACCTCCTCCGCCGCCCGGTGGAGGTTGCGGCGACGGCGATCCTGGAGAGGACGATGGCGATGGCGACGGTGGCGGCGGCGATGAATGCGACTACCCGGAAAATCCGCGCGACCGCGTGGGCCCAGGCGGCACCATGGACGACCACACCGTCTGGGACAAGGCGAAGGAGGGCGCGAAAGAGGATTGGAAGGAGACGCTGAACAACGCCAAGAACATCGGGAAGATGCCTGCCAGCCTGCGTCGCATGATCGACGAGCTGATCCATCCGAAAGCGGACTGGCGTTGGTTGCTCCAGCAGGGGCTCGTGTTCCCCGACGACTACCGATACGTGCCGTACGACCGGCGCAGCACGAACGTATTCCTGCCGACCCTGGTGGGACTGAAACATCGCGTGGCGGTCGCGATCGACACCTCGGGCTCCATGGGCGGCCCGAAGCTCTCAGAATTCTGGGCCGAGATCGTCGGGATCGCGCGCAACTCGGACATCGAACTGCGCGTGATGACCTGCGACGCTGATATCCAGAACGAGTGGCTCGAGGACGAGTTCGATGTCAGCCTCGCCAGGATGGTGAAGGGCGGCGGCGGCACCGCCTTCGAACCCGTATTCCAACGGCTCGAAGACTATGCGCGCGACGGCTGGATCCCCGATGCGATGGTGTACCTCACCGATCTCCAGGGTAGCTTCCCCGATTGGATGCCTGCATACCGGGTGTACTGGGCGATCAACAAGGAGGATGAGGCTGGCGCCCCGCTCCCCCCTTTCGGCGACGTCATCGTCGTCAACGACTGATCATGATGAAACGCACCAGAATTCCCAGCGAAGAAGTGATGAACGGATTGTCGCCGCGCGGGCCCCTCACCGTCGCTCATGAACTCAGATCGGCGGTGAGACAGATCATCGCAGTACTCCAGAAAACGCATGAGACGATCGACCAGACGACTCAACGCGTCGTTGCGAGCTACCCGAACGGATACGAGCTCGACCACGCCGCGCTCGAGCGTGAGATTCGCGATGTGATCCACGATACGTTCGGCACGGATGCTGAAAGCTCAGCACAGGATTGGGAGAAGGAATTCGCCAAGACGATGGCGCACATGATCCATACCGGCCAGGGGATCTACTAGGGGGTGGTGGACCAGCGTTGGTTGGCCGCCAGGATCTCTTCCAGAGTTGGCACTGATTCGTCGCGGAAGATGCGCTGGACCCGAGCGATCGCGATGTTCGCCAGCACCGTTCGTCGCCCGTCTTCGCGATAGTCCAGGAGAGGGCGCTGGGCCGCCGCGGCGCTGAGCAGCGATGGCGCGCTGTCAATAGCCTGTCTCGCATGTCGAGTGCGGAACCGGATGCTTGTGGAGAGCACGGAAGTCAGCGCCCAGTGGATCGCAGCGGGAAGCCTGCTCAGGTCCACGTCATGGTACACGCCATCAACACAAGATCTTGCGATGGCCGCTATCGTACTCCTCACGTCATCGCGGTTGGCGTCGTAGACCACGTGGCCTGGATTCAGTTCTGCCAGTGCGCCAGCGTATTCGAGCATCAACTGCGGCAGCCGGTCTGGCCGTATCCATCCGATCACCTCGGCGCGATCACGATCGTGGAACTCCTCCAGCCACATCTGCGCCAACCGTTCGGGTGTGAGTTCGACCGCGGCATGCAAGGGCAATGGCTCCACGCCACGCAACCATTTCATGAATTCGTCATGGATCATGGCTCGAGCTCGAGCGCTCTCATCACATCTTCGAACCCAGGCGGGCCTTCGAGTCGCAGCGCATCCCGCAGCTCCGATTCTAGACATACCTGAACGAACAGCTTGATCGCCTGACCAATGCTTCCTGCTGCGTGATCGATCCACGAGGCGCGGGCCTCAAAGAGCTTGGTGACCGCGTCCCACAGATTGCCGTTCTCAAAGCCACTGTGACCGATGTACTGACCCGATGGCCCGGCATGCGCGAGCAGGTCGAGGTTGTGACGCAAGTCCTTGTTGTCCCAGTCGGACCCATAGAGCTCCAAGCGCGCCAGAAGTACAACGCGGAACGCACGCGCGATCCGCGCCACCGCATCACGGACGGACGTCGTATAGAGCAGGACCATCGCCATCGATGCCGCATCGTTGGACTGCATCCAAGCCTCGGTGACCGGATCGCCGTGCGTGCCCCACTCGACGGCCCAGTGCAGCGGCGGCGCGACGCCGTCGAAAAGCGCTAGCACCAGCGCCTGCAATGGATCGTTCTTCGTCCCGGCCACGACGCAGAGTATCATCGCTTGCGTGGGCCTGCTCGAAGACATCCTGTCAGCGCGTGACGCTGGGGAATTGCCGCTACATCTGGCGGTCAGGATCGATGCGCCAGACGTCCTGGCGACCGCCTGGAAGACCGAGGCGCTCGAGGATGTGCTCGAAGTAGCGTGGCTCATCGGGGAACAGCGCCAGATCTTCGATCTCGTCCTGCGGCTGGTCCGCTGGATGCACGCGGCTACACTCGGAGACGAAGCTGTCTATGCGGCGGAGGTCGCGAAGGCGGCCCGGCCTCTCAAAGGCGCCAAGTTTACCGTCGAGGAAACCCTCGCCATGGGCGATCCGATGTATGCCAGGGAACTCACCGATCGCATGATCGAACTGCTGAGTCAGTACCTTGGCGGCCAACTGCGGCAGGTCGAGATGGAAGCGATGGTCGGCGAGGAGTACAACGACCAGTACCAATACTTCGAAAAGCGAGGTGGACGCACGGCGCCCTATGGGAACCTGATCGCTGCGGTCTCGTATGAAGCAATCTTCGCAACGCAATCTCGCGATGCAGCCTGGAGACTGATTCACCGGCTCGGCCCGACTGGGCGAGCCTATGCTCGCGGGCTTCGCGATCTCCTGCCGACACCAACCAGCGCCCAGATCTTCGCGCTCTTCGATATGGGACCACGATGACACTTCTCCACGACGTTCTCAAAGCATTCGAGAACTCACTGCCGTTGCACGTGGCGGTGCAGATCGCGATGCCGAGTGCGCTGGAAGCCGCATGGCAACAAGATGATCTCGCTGATGTGCTCGGCGTGAGGTTTCGGTTGGGACTCACACCGCGCGACGATGCCGCCCTTGTCGCGATGGTGGCACGCGTGATCGAGCCTTCAGCACCAGGAACGCGGGCCTGGGTTTCTGGGGGCGACAATCCACCAGCCGAATTCATACTCGAGCGTCTGCGCGAGTATCTGGCCGACCGGCTGGCAGCGCTTGACCTGGAGCCCGAAGTCTCGAAGTTTCGCCAGCACACTCGCGTCGCGAATTGGTCTCATCCCGCCGAAGCCGCTTATCACACTGCGTTGGCGATCGGAGCACGAGAAAAGGAAGAGGCGGAATCCGACAGCGGCATGCTCGTGACGCCAAGGATCTGGCACCTGTACGATGCTCTCTCGCTGGTGAAGGACGAACTCTCAACCGAAGAGAAATTGCACCTCGAGCAGAGGCTGCGTGCCGACCTCCAGATCCCGACGGCAGCCGAGATCTTCGCGGCAACAGTCGGCGAGCGCCGCACGGAGATCGTCTGGTGACCAAGCGTGCCGTCATCTCAGTGAAGATGCCCGAGGGCAACTATCGGGCGACCGTCTCGCTCCGTCGTGTCCGCAAGAAGACCGGTGGTCTCGTGGCGACGGTGCGCATGCTCGATCCGATTCCGTTTCCAACCACCAACGGTGAGGTCGACCGCGCGTACGGCCTGATCACTCGCGCCGATAGCGCACAAGATGCGGTGGCGAAGCTGGCCGAGTCGGTTCTCGAGGATCGTGGACGCTATGGTGGGAAGCGCTGGCGACCGTGAGCTACGAGCTATCACCGGTCAGCCTCTCGCTAGCGGCCGACTAGTACCGAGAAAGCGGTAGACACCGCTGGAATTCTGCAAAGTCTGTGCTGCTTGCACGGCCGCAGGACTTCCAGTAGGTATCGATTATGTCCACTGGAGTCCTGGTGCTGACGGTACGACCGGAGATGGTGTCCTTCACGATGGAATCGCGTCAGAGAGATGAGCCGAAGCCTGCGCCGTGCGGCCCCAAGATCGACGAACCTACCTTCAAAGCCATGCATGATGCCGAGGCCCTCACCGGCACGCCTCTGAGCGAGTGGAGAAAGACACTCGGCGGCGAAGTGCCGCACGTCGACTTCGATGAGTCACGGAACATGTGGCGCGCATGGCTGAACGTGGAGGGTGTGGATCCAGGCTACGAACGCGCGAAGATCAGTGGTGAATGGACGACGCGCCTCGGAGCGATCCGTCGTTTGCGAAACCACGTTCCAGCACCATCCCCACAAGGCCGCGACTCAGCCGCGCCCTCACAGAAGCGGCCAGAGCCCGGCGGAGGATCTACTTCCATGCTCGATTCTCTTGCCGAGCGGCGTAAGCACGCCCCCCGCGGGATCGGTGGGACGATCAAGTACGCGATCTCGATGGCGGCCTACGCGCTCGCAGCGATCGTCGTTGTCCTTGGTCTGGTGCTCGGCCTGTGGGAGGGCTTCGTACGAGATGCGGTCACTCCGCGACGGGCACCAGCAGTGGTCGTGCGTCCCGTTGCAGCGCCGGAACCTGCCGCGGCGCCAGCAACCTTCGAGGAGCCAGCGCCTCCGCTCCTTCCGCGGAGACGCGCCACTCGGTAATGCACAATCGTTGCTGCTGTTCTTGGCCCGCTGTACCCTGACCTGGAGATCGAAATTCCAGGTCAACAGGGCGCGCCAAGCGTCCAGAAGCGGTTCCGTCATGCAAGCTCACCATCCCAGCGGACAGATCACCCCCAGCCCCGCTCCGAGCGAGCCGATCGTCCTGTCGAGCAAGAACTACATGGTCGGATTCGGCGTCGGCGCCGTTCTCGGCGTGGCACTGGGTGCGCTCGTCATGCACATCTCGATGAAGAACGAGCCAGCTCCGCAGCAGCCCTAGAGTTGCGGTTCCGAGATCACGGCCACGATCTCTTCCAGAGTCGGCGGGACCGGATGGAGCCACTGGATCGCTCGCGACAACTCGCGAGGCGACGCGCCGAGTTCCAGCGCATCGGCCATGGTGTCGTAGACCTGTGGGTCTCCGCCACGCAGCCTCCACGCGAGAATCGAACGCAGCGCTTCGCGCACAGACGCCTGAGCGAATTCTATCTTGGAAGACTTCCAGCTCGGGTGATCCCAGTGGATATGTCGTTCTTCCAGTGAATCCCTGAGCTGCAAGACCGTGGCGCCCGCTTTGCTACCCCACAATTGGAAGGCTTCGGGATCGATCTCCAACAAGCTCTCGAGCTGATCGAGCGTCTCCTGAGCGGCGTCCACCGTCTTGAGGGCGATCCGCAGCGCACGGATTTTCAGGCGTGGATGAAGAGCGCGATGGGTCCTCTGAAGGATCTCAACCATCGCCTCCGGGTCGTCGTTGTCGATCCAGAGATTCTCCAGGCCACCGTTCGCGAGCGCAACCGCGACGTGCAGCGGCAATGGGTTGTGCGACTTGAGGGCATGCGCGAGGTCGCTCAGGATGCTGTCACTCACTTGGCAGTGCCTGCTGGCTGGCGATGATGATCTCGGCCAGCGTGGGCGGCGGTCCAAGCTCCCTGACCCATGCGGCAACCGTATTCACGTCAGCTCCGGCGGCGAGTGCCAGACGGACGCCAAGCCGCACGGTGAGGGTCACGTCGAGTCTCAGACCGGCCTGAATGACTGCGCTGATTGCATATCGCAATGCACCCCAGGCCCGTGCTTCTTCGTAGTGATCTCGCTCCTCGGCCTCTTCCTCGTCGCTCACGAGCGCATCTCGCAGGATCCGCATCTTCTCGCTGTCTACCCTGACGACACCCCGATCGATTCGATCGAGCAGGTCCAGGATCTCCTCGGGCTTCATGGTCTGCTGGCGCCGGTCCTCGTCGTAACGGATCTGCTTCTCGCATGCGAGTTCCGCGGCACGAATGGCAAGCCGCACCGGAAGAGCCCGTTTCGTGCGATGCAGGATCACCAACATCGGGTCCGGCGCGTTGCTCTCGGCCCAGAGCCGCTCGAGGCGATCATCCGCGAGCGTTACCGCAAGATGCAACGGCAGCACTTCATGCGTAGCGAGAAGGCTAGCGACCTCCACAAGCTCGTTCGTCATCTTGTCAGCCTCTGGACGATCCGCTCGAGCGATGGTGGTCCGAACGGGCGCAGCAGATCGGCGAGCCACTCACCGGGCACTGATGCGGCCCAAGCATGATAGACGGTGTCGATCACGCTGTTCGTGATCCCGCTCGTGTAGCGGTAGTAGCCCGGTTCCAGCTCCTCGGTCTCGTGACGAACGGCGGTGATCGCGGTCGAGATGGCGTGCCATGCGAAGCGCTGCCGCTGCGAGATGGCCTTGGTGGTGCCGTATCGCTCAACGTCGCGCTCGATCTCGCGGATAGAATTGTCCGATGTGCCAACGAGCTGGTAATGGAGTTCCCGCAGGATGTTGTCGATGCGATCCTCGGCCCATGGTTCTACTGGCTTTGCGATCTTCTGAGCCGCGCGCTCGGCGACCTGCACTGCAAGCGCTGCTGGCAATTCGGCGTAGGTGAGCACCATGAGCTTTCCCATCGAGTTGGGATCAGATGACTTCGCCCACATTGCCTCGAGTCGGCCGTTCGCGAGCGCTACCACCACATGCAATGGAAGCGGCTCGTCCTCGTCGACACAGTGCACGATGATCGCAACCAGATCGGTGAACTCGCTCATGGGATGCGGGCCGCCAACCACCGCTCGCGGACCGCATCGGCAGCGGCGACGACCTGCTCGAGCGTCGGCGGCGGAACGAGGTCGCGGATCTTTCGGTAGATCGATTTCGATACCTCTGGAATCGCAAGGCTGACCAATCCATTGATCAAACTAGTCAATGCCATCGCTTCATTGACGGGCGGGACAAGCACCTGGGCTTGATCGAGCTCTCGGCCAGCCGCCAATAGCGCGATTCGAACGCCATCCCATCTTCGTCCGCCGGTGATCGCTGCGGCACGTCGGTAGAGTCCTCGGATCTCCTGGACCGATCCCGGATGGTCGATGCCCGTTGTATGACGAAATACGAGAAGTGAGCGCGCTCGTTCCAAGTAGGCTCGTGCTTGATCATCGCCGCGGCCCCATCGCATCGCATCGGTTTCGCCCGATGCCTCGACGCCAACCAATGCGACCTCGACCATCGCGATCGCAGGTACGGTCATGGCGGGTATGGCCTCGATGAGTTCAGCCATCGCCGCCGGATGTTCGTACCGATCCCACACGCGGCGGAGGTTGCCATCCGAGAGCTGAACCGCCATGTGCAACGGGATCTCTCCGGCATCGATCGCGCGGGTGATCTCGTTCAGAAATGGCAGCGTGTTGCTCACGTCATCCTACCTTGGCCGATGGCATTGGCAGATGCCGCGTTCACCAATTGCTCGACGGTAGGCGCTCGCGCGGCAGCGATAACCAGCCGCGCCATCGTCGTTCCATTCAGCGCCGGATCTGGGATTGGTGCGTGATCGTTGGGATGACAAAAGGCTACGAGCGCACTTCGAGCGAAGTAGCTGACGTCGATGATCGTCCTGGAGATCTCGAGGGGGCTCTCATCGTTCAGGAGGTCGTTCACAGCGTTGAGCGCTGACGCCACTGCATTCCAACCACCCCATGCGATCGACCCTGGCGCGTTGTCCAGTTCCAGAGCGGCCTTGTGGTGTGCGGTCTCGAACGCTTTGGTACGTCGACCGCTCTGTGCTGTCCGATGGCCCTGCTCGAGCAGCGCGTGCCAGGACTCCGGCCGCTCCAGACCGAGCAAGTTGGCTGCCGCAGTGGCGAGATCCAGACCAAGCGATACAGGCAACACGCCACCGGTCTCAACGACCAGCTCTGTCATCAAATGCACGTCATCATCGGTCGCTGTCTTCCACAGATGTGCAAGCTCGTTCCCGCTCAACTCCACGGCCATGTGGAGTGGCAGCTCGCCGTGGAAGACGGCCCAGTGGATCTCGCGAAGCGTGGTCATGCGACGTCCCATGGCAGCGGAACCGATGGTACGTGCAGTCTGATGAACCCAGGCGGCATCTGGTTGTAGTCGGACCACCGGATGGATCCGCTTCCAACGGCAGCCTGCATGGTCAAGTAATGGCCGAGCAACCATGGCCTTGGTGGGTACTCGTGTCGCAGCGTTGGGTCGGCGAGCAGCAGATACAGCGCTTCAATCGGCATGCGATTCATGTCTTCGACTTCAGCGATCAGATCATCGGCGGCGCGGAACGCGTACGGTGGCGTGAGGAGCCTCTTCGTGAGGTCCTTGATCGTCTGGCCGATAGGCCCACCCCGCAACCGGCGATCCTTCCTGGCGATCGCATCACGATGCCAGCATTCCCAGAAGAACGTGCGTGCAGAACCATCACGAACCTCAGCGCGGATCTGCTCGAGCGGCTCTCCACCAGCCTGGATTGCACTCTGGATCTCGATCACCTGCGCAAGCGGCAGCACGACACCCGCATCGATGATCGCAGCCAGCCGAGACTCCTCGCGCGAGAGTTGCGCGGGGCTGATCTGCCTGACCGGCTGTCGCTTCGACATGATGTGCCCATCCTACCGCGAGCGCCGGGCTCGACCTAGCGACGCGCTGCGAGGTCATTCTGCGTCGTAGAGACGCCCCATCTTCGTCGTCGTGGAATCATGTCCGATCCGATTCGTCGGGCTCCTTGCGTACGGTCGTCACCTCACAGGTGAACACGCTGGTGCTGAAGCAGTCGACGATCGGCGGCGGGGGTGTGGACTTCCGCACGCTCATGACCGCTGCTTCCAGGTGCACACAGCCGTCGCAGCGCATGCCGGGCGGCGCCGTCGGTGCCGGGAACAACCGACCGCATTCCTTGCAGGTGTATTCGCCGAGACCGGTGAATCTGCGATCAGTGGAATCGAATGACGGCGGTGAGCCGTAAAGAGCTGCTGTCACGTACTTCTCCATCCTCAAGGGTTCGGCCGCACAATATCCACGGCGCTCGGCCCACGCCACCATGTTCTACGGCTTGCGAAGTCAGCGCGTCTTCACGACCGCTTCGAGCAGCGCGATCTCGGCATCCGCGAACGCGGAGCGCGCGTCCATCAGTCTGGAATTCAGAGACCGGTCGTCGGACACCATCACCATGCATGCGTGGTCGTCGGATCGTATCTCTTGCCGCAGTGCCTCGAACTGCTTCTTGAGGCTTGTCATCCTGACAGAGAATTCCTTCAACCGTGTCTCAACCATGGGATTGCTCACTTGCCCCTCTTCTCGTTGATGGCGGCGTAGCCCGCCTCGGTAGGTTTGTATGCCTCATCGATCAGTCCTCGACTGATCAGCGAAACGATCGTGCGGCGCCGAGGGATCGGTTTCAGCGCACCAACGACTCCGTACTGCTCACACCAGCGCAACGCACGAAGCTGCGGCCAGGAAAGCTCCAGCGGCTTGGCTGCCTCGCGCCCGCAGTGAGGACACCGATGCGTCTTCTTGATCGCTCGATCGTTCGCCACACCGAACGCTAGCGCGCTGCTAGCGCACCGTCAACACGAGCCTGCACGCTTCTATGCGCCCAGGTCAGCATGGCGTAGACTGATGGCGTGAACAACGCGACCGAATCCACCCGCCGTCGCGCCGACAAGTTCTGGTCCGGTGTGGTGGATAGCATCCACAACGGGGCGATCCCACTTGTGCAGGCGATAGAGCTGACGGAAAGCCCAGTACTCTGGGCGGCGCTCGCGTGGTCACTCGAACGGTCGGCTGTCCCGCTCAGGAGGGTGAACGAGGCCATCCCCCGCCGGTGTCTGGAGGCCGGGATCAGAATCGTTGATCGACTGGCAGCGTGGCAGCATTCGTCGGCTCTCTTCCGGGAGGCCGCCGCGCTGCTTCACAAGGCTTGGGTCGACGGAACCGCAGAGTCATGCGAACGCGCGAACTCGTTCGTTGAGACCACATACCCGTTTCGTCGTGACCGGATTCCACATGGTCAGGAAGAATGGGCCGTCGAGGTCGAGCGCGTGGTCGGCGTTCTGCTCTTGGCGCGGCAGCAACAGGAGAATCCATTCGGATTCACGGCTCGACACCTGTTCGAGGCCGCAAGCGAGGTTCTCGAGAACACCCAGATCGCCAAGATCAACTTCGACCTCGGGCCGCCATCGCCCGACGAGGTTGTGAACGCTGCGTTGGGAATCGTTCAGTGGTGATCTCGGCTACCGCCGCACTCCAAGGAGTGATGCCGCATAGATCTGCTCCAGCGTAGGCGGACCGAGTGCGTGGATCGCGGCGACCAGCACCGAGTTGTCGCTGCCGAGAGTGCGAAGTCCAACCAGCGCGCAGTAGACAGCAAACTGTGCGTCCTCCGCGGTTCGGAGGCGATCAGGCTCCCTGACCACCGTAGCGGTCTGGCGGAGCGCCTGCCACAGATAGGCGACCGCGGAATCTGGATCGACGCGGCAGTAGGCATCGTGGAAGAAGTCCATGAATGGCTGCATGGCGCGCACGACGTCGCTCTCTCTTCGGCGCATCCAGACTCGTCGCGTCAATGCGATGCCTGCCCGCGCTTCGTCACGCTGAGCCTCTGGAAGCCACTCAACCGCAAGCTCTGCGGCGACGAGTGCGAGATCGATGAATCTGGCATCCTGGATGCGCAGCTCCCACAGCATATCGATCATCTCGAAACCGTTGGCGTGGTCCCATGCATGTCCCAGTACTTTTGGCGTCCACTGCACGGCAAGGTGGAGCGGCAGATCCCGCGCGATGATCGCATCCGTCACATCAGCGAGAACACCGAAGCCGCGCGTCATCGATTCTCTCGCTCGATGCGCTTGCGCTCGGCCGCCGCAAGGATCTCCCCGACGCCGGGCGGCTGGATCTCGCCGAAGTGGACCGTGAAGTAGTCAGGAGGCAGGTCTCGGATGAACCCTGCCAGCGATTGCGGCGTGAAGAACGTGTCCTGCTCGGGCGCGCGCGGCTGCTCGCGCATCCACCGGACCTGATGCATCGCACGTTCGTACTCAGCCTCGATCCGAGCGACCTCGTTATCGAAATGGTCGGCCAATCGTTTCACTGCATCCGGCGGGAACTTCCCAGTGAACTCGTCGATGGCTCGCTGCGCGCCGCCTTCGTAGAATGCTTGTGATCGGTCGCGGCTCATGGTCGCCCACATCTCGCGTGCCGATGCCATCGCGCGGTGATAGGCCGGATCCTGGGTCGCGTAGAGAAGAGAGGCCCGGTCGAACCAGTCGGCCTCCGCCCACATGGACGGCAACTCCTGCTCGAGCTCGATCGCAAGATGCAGCGGGATCGTTCCCAAGCGGATCGCTTTCATCATGCGTTCCCAGAGGACGTGCCCAACCGGTATCGTCATCGTGACCTCTCGGCAGCGACAACGATCTCCTCGAGCGTCGGTGGTCCGAGCGCACGTAGCGCGGCTTCAATCTGTGCGCGCGCCGGATGGCCGAGAACGGTGAGGCCGAGATAGTCGAGCCCGCGGAGGATCACGGACTGCGCACTCCGAATGACGAATCGGTCCTCCGCGGCCTCGGCGGCATCAGTTCCACTTCTTTTCAGGTCCGCGAAGCGCATTACCGCGTCCCCAGCGAACTGCAAGAGTTCCAACCTCTCGGCCGCTCGCGACCCGGGCGCCACATGGCCTTTCTGACGAAGAGTCAATTCTCGTTGCCTCTGCAATAGGACGGTCGTCGGCTCGATGCCCGCGATGACAGCGTGAGCGCGCGCGACCAATTCAAGAGCGAAGGGATCGCCGTAGACATCGAAGATCTCTTCGGCTGTCAGCCTTGCTGAAAGCATTGCCACATGCAAGAGACCTGGATGACGCCTCGCTGCAAGGAAATCACGCAGCAGTTCGAGGTCCATGCCGACCCACATCTCGCGGAGCGCATCGGGCGTCAGTTGCACTGCGAGGTGCAACGGTACCGATCTCTCGACGATCGACCCGATGATCTCGAGCAAGAGGCCGCGGTTATGCCCCGCTGCTCGATCCTCCTCTTCGGCCGAGCTCATCGCGACCTCTCGGCGGAGGCCACGATGCCTTCGAGCGTAGGCGGACCGAGCGCATCAAGCTCGCGCCGAACGCCCTCAAAGGCAGACGGCGGGAGCAGGTCCTCGGCACGATGGAGGATGCCAAATGCGCCCGGGGCGACCCACCCGACAGGATCTGCGTTTCCGAGCGCGCGTTGTTCGGCATAGTCACGTGCCATCATCAGAGCACGCTGGAGCAATCGCCAGCGATCCTGCCCTTCCGAGCTGCCGATATGCATCCATTCCGCGCAGGTGCGGATGTAATCTCGGAGCACGTCGGGCGGCTCGCTGCCAGCGATGACTGCCTGCGCGCGTTCGAGCCAATGCTCTGTCGTATGCGCCATTCGCTCCGCGACCAATTCGGCGGCGGTCATCGCCACCTGCATGAGGCCAGGAGGTCGCAGGGACATCAGCACGTCGATGTTCCAGTAGCGCACCATGAATGACCACACGCGCTCCAATCTATCGGGCGTGAGCCGCACTGCCAGATGAAGTGGCACCGATCCGCCGTCGATGGCCGAGAAGATCTCGTCGAGCAGCGCGAAATTGATATCGTCGTCGTGCTCACGCTGCCCACGGAGGATGCGACTGCTCATGGCACGACCGCCAGCAATTCGGCCTTTGCCTGCACTGCTACGAGTACCTGCTCGAGCGTCGGCGGGCCGAGCGCGCGAATCATTGCCGGAAGGTCGAGTTCGTCGTTGGATCGGTCTTCAAGAGCATGCCGGATGGCCTGATTGGCATAGGGCGCCACACGAGAGAACACCACACGAGAGAGCACGTCGTCCGTATATGCCTGCACGGCCTGTAGCGTGCGCGAGATCACCACCAAACGTCGAGCGCGGAGTCGCCCTTCCCAGCCATGCCACATGCGTTCCTCCGCCTGCGCTTCCGCGATCGCCTGAACCAACCGACGTCCGAATATCGGCTCGTTGTGTTCGAGTAGCAGCGATGCATCGGCTATTGCGATCGCGAAGTCGGGCGAATCCAGCGATGCGGCTGTCCGCGCTGCCGCAGCCAGGGCGATCTGCACGAGTCCCAAGTGCTTGAGTGATTCCAAGAGGTCGCGCTGCGTGTCGAGATCGAGCGCTGCCCAGCCTGATGCCATCGCTTCCGGTGTCATCTGCACCGCGAGATGAAGAGGAAGATCACCCGAATGGATCGCGAGAATGACCTCGGCCATCAGTAGTCGCCCGGCGCGGCTCATGGATCCCATGATCGCACGGAACGCGCGTACTCGCCTGCTCCCCGCTCCGCGCCAGCGCGTTACAGTCCGTCACTGCAATACACGAGCGGAGATCCTCGAGACGAGGCTAGTCGCCCGGCCGGACGACGATCTGTCCGTGCTTCTTGGCCCAGTACTTCTCGACCGCGGCCATCGTTGCAAGGCCTGGGATTCCGTCGACGACGAGGGCCGCGCCGAGCAGATTCAGGTCGCCCTGGCGCTTCATCCACAGCGTCTTGTCGGTTCCGGCGGCGAAGTCCACCGCTTCGTAACCGGCCGCCAGGAACGCCTGGAGGATGCAGTCTCCGGCATCGCCTGGGCCGCGGTTGCTGGTCTGATCGCGATGCATGTAAACGCCGAGGCAATCTGCGCCGCCATGCACCAGCCGATCGACCGGATGCGAGCTGCCATGATACGGCGACTGGATCTGACGAGGACGGCGGAAGCGCCGCGTCAGCCAGTCGCCGAGCGCCACCACCACATCGATCTGCTTCTGGTAGAAGAACGCGTAGCCATGCGGCGCTCCTCCGTCGGCGTGCGGCTTGTCGGTGAGTCCCTGCACGATCTCGATTCCGACGGTCACTCCGTTGACCGAGGTAGCATGGTAGGTCTCTTCGCGGACCAGATCCGCAGCGCAGATCACCTGCCCGTCGTAGTCGACGAGCAGGTGCGCGCCGCCCGAGGATGATGACGAGGTCCAGTACCGAATGTTCGCTTCGGCGCCGCCACCGGGCGGTCCCGCGCCGGGCAGCACGCGCTGGGGCCGGTTGTCGCTGCCGCCGGGCACGCCGTGCGTGCTGTGAAATGTGAATCCGCGCACGCTGCGCCCGGGCACCGCACGACCGTCGTTGCCAATTTTCAGGCGGAAGGCCGGGTCGTCATGCCAGTTCTGCACCGTGAGCCCCGGCACGAGCTCGAGGGCTCCATCAACGACCATTCCGGTTGCAGCACTCATTGTGTCTCTCCTTCGAGTTTCTCGTGCGCATCGACCGCAAACCACCACGTCTTCGCATCGGCGGCAAAGGCATCGGCGAGTCCATGTCGGTAGCGTGTTTCGGCCTGTTCAATCTGGGCGCGCGCGCCATCCTCGAGCAGATGCACGGGCGGAATCGAATGCTCGTTCACGTCGGCTTGGTCCCCCGCGCCGCGGCATCCACGTCGGCATCGATGACCATCTTGGCCTCGATGATCGACTTCACATGCTTGAGCGCGGCCTCTTTGGTCATGGCACCGCGCACGGCATTCACCAGCGCGAGGGTCAACTCGAGTCCGAGAGAGAGCGCTTCTTCGATCTGGAGCGGCGTCATGGCGATCCCCCGAGTACAAGCGGTGGCGGTGGTGCGATCCCGGCGGTGATGGCGGCCTGTCGCATCGCCTCGTACGCCTCCGAAAGCGAGCCGATCGCCGTCAGAATCTGACCATCTGAAACGCTGTTGGCCGTCTCCAGCGCGGCGCGTAACAGATCGTGTCGATGAGTCACGCCCTCGGCCTGCGTGATCACCGGTGCCCAGCGGCTGCGCACGACCGCCAGCGTCGCGATTTCGGTCTCGGTCGCGGGAGATCCCATGCGTGCGCCCGACTCACGACAGTGCCCATCACTCGAGAGCGTTCCCTCGCGGCCGATCGCGCCCATCGTCTCGTTGCAGTAGAGACTGAGCATGGTGTGGGTTCCGGCGTCGATCACGCCCGCGGCAGCGTTGGAAGCGTTGCGCAACTGATCACGTAGGGTCGCGCCGCAGCCGGACGTCAGCACGACGATCAGAAGGATCGCCCACCAGACCAGCAAGTGCCCCGAGAAGCGCTTGATCACGTCGCACTCGCAGGAGCGACCGGAATCACCGGCGCGGCAACAGGCGCCGGTGGCGCCATCGATGGAGTTGGTGCGGCGGGAGGCTGGCTGTTGCGCAGCCCGGCAACGGCATTCTCCACCACCGATCCGAGCATCTTGTCGGAGACTTTCAGTTGCGTGATCAGATCCGGCGAAGTCTCACGCAGCAGATCCATCGCCGCGGTCTTGGCATCCTGCTTGACGGCATCGGTCCAGGATGTGCCCGTCTTCGTGGGATCCTTCGCGTCGCGCACGATCGAACTTTCGATCTGGGCCACTGCGATATCCGCGTGCTTCATCAGCGTCTCGAGCAGGATCGAGGCCGTTCGATTGTGGAAGTATCCCACTGCCGCCGCGGTGATCTTCTTCAGCAACATCGAGACGTAGGCGGCCAGGATCGGCGCGCCAGCCACTACGAGTGCTGTGGTCACGGTCGAGAGAATCTCTTGAGATTGCATAGCGACCAGTATCACCTGATCCCAGGCCGGTCTCTACTTCCGTGCAAGGCCGAGGATTCTGACCTGTTCCAGGGCTACACTTGGACGGTGGGACCGATCAAGAAACCGTCCACGGCGATCGCCACCATACGGGTGACGACCCAGCAGGAGCGAGATCAGCTCGTACAGTGTCCATCGGTCGGACCGAGCGGGCGTCGTTGTGGATTGCCACTGCATCACGAGCTGATGGGGCCGAAGTTGGCCATGCATTCGGTGGAGGACCCGACCGAATCCTGGTAGCTAGCAGTGTGCTAGACTTCGTGGCCATGCTCGTGTACGATTCTCGGATGTGCACGTGTACAAGTCACATCGGAGAGAACAACGGCGACTTCGCCCTCGCCGCTGGATTCAGGCGTATCGAGTTCGTCGACGAAGGCATGCGCGTGATGGCGCCGGTTCGTGACGTCGCACCGCATCTCATTCCCGAGCACGCCACCATTCGGAGCAGCGTCTGGTGCGTTGTCGCGGTCGCCGCTGGCATGCACGCACGAATCGTGAACGAGAAGCGCGGCATTGATCGATGGGTGCACATCAGCACGCTCTGCGTGCCGGTCGCGCCGACATGACCATCCAGGCACCCGGGAAAACACGAAAGTCATCCTTCCGACGCGCGCCTCGCACTCCCAAGACGCAGCCAGCCTCGCGCGACTCGTTGGGCAGCTTGGTTGCGGAGATCAATGGCACGCACGACGTCTCGTTGGTCTGGAGCGTGCGATGGAGTGAGCATGGCGAGCCATTGCAGGAGGCCTGGAAGGCCTCTGCCGACCCCAGCGCGATGGTGGTTCTGCTGCTCTATCTCGATGACACGGGCGCGCGGGCTTGGCGGGCGGTGGAGAGCGTATGTCGCGTGCTGCGAGCCCCAGGGTCCTCCTCATGGCGCAACATCGCCAAGGTAGGCTTTGGTGGTGTACGCGCCAGCGCGCAGAACACGATGGAAACGATGGTACGGGCCTGCACGCGTACCCAGGTAAAGAGCGCGTTCCGTCTGCATGGGATCCGCTTTCTATGCGACACGATCCGCGAGCAAGTGCCGTTCGCCGAGACGCTGCCCGACCTGCTACGCGAACTCGCCCGATTCACCTGAAGGAGACACCAGTGAAAGCATGCTCGAAGCAACAGTATTGCGAGAACCTCCAATCACTTGCGGCCCAGGCATTCGCGAAGCACGAGATCCGTGAGATGCGCGACGATGGGCATCGATACGCGCTGTACCAGCGCCACGCCAAGGGTGGCTGGGATTCGAACATGGCCACCGAGATCATCGTGATCCGCGGTGGGTTGTTCGTCGGCGGCGACAGCCCCGATTGCATCTTCCGTTGGTTCTCGGATTCATCCGACCCACGACAAGTCATCCGGTGGATGGGCGGTCATCCGACCGCTGATGACTACGTGGCTGGCAAGGCGAGCCTGGGCCTCGGCCGCGAGCTGACGCATCTCGTCGATGCCGAGGTCGCGCTCTACGATCTCCAATACGACCTCGAGCACTACGAAGAGGACAATGGGGAGCCCATGAAGGACTCGCGACGCTGGGAGATCGAGCGGGCGATCGCATCACTCCAGGCCAGCGAAGAAGTCGAGGCCGTGATCCGCGAGATGTACGAGAACGGCATCGATAGCGAGTGGCTGTGTATCATCGGGCACGTGCCATCCGCGCGCGTGTTCTACGCACATGCGGCGGTGCGAAAGCTCTGGACGCTCATGACAGACGCCGTGTCGGACTCGCCGCTGACTGTTGGACTTGGCAATGGGCAGTGAGCCGAAGTCCACGCTGCCGCTCAGCGAGGTGATCCGCCGCCTCTGTGATGTGATGGCCCGTAGCGTTGCGAAACACGAGGTGCGCGATCACCGTCGCCGCGGCTGCATGGCGGGCATCGGCATCTGCCGGACGCTCACGACAGTCGCGGACTTCGAACGCGTCCTCGCGGAACGCGAGAAACACGATCTTGCCCTGCGTGATGCGAAGGTTCCGATCGATGAATACTGGGAGGCGCGCTGCGCGACCGCGCAGGTCGAGTATGCGTACGAGGTCGTGAAGGTCGCGTGCGGCGGATACGCGAGCTACAGCTCGCGCGCGGTGATGCAGTTCCATCAGTTGCTCGGGAACTGATCGCGACATGCCCAGCACCCGGGCGTACCATCCAGCCATGGGCCTCACCATCGAGACGTTCACCACCGTGCCGACGACCGTTGCGAAGAAAGGGCCGGTCTACGAACGGCTGCACGTCACCGTCCAGGAAAGTGCGAATGGCTCCGGTTCGATGGTCGTGATGAATGGCATCGACGCGCGCCGATCCTACGGCGAGTTGATCGGCATGCATGACTTCCTGCGTGGAGTTCGGCGTGTGGCCCTGATCGAGGACATCGAGGTCGCCGAGCGCGCCAGAGGCCGCGGCATTGGAACCGCGATCCTCCGCGAACTAGTCGAACAGGCGCGCGTCCATGGCGCCACGCGGCTGTGGCTGCACGCATCGTCGATGGACCACCCAGATTGGCAGCACTCGCTCGAGGTGTTCTACACCGACCGAGGTTTCCACTACGTCGGCCTCGACGAAGTCGACGAGGACGACACCGAGTTCGCGACGCCGCTCATGGGAATTGTTTTCGGATGACCCGGGTCGCTGATGAAGACCTCGGCCGAACGATTTGCTGCATCGTCTTGGCATGAACCGACAGGGCTTGGTCGAGTGACTCGGATGGGATCACTGACGATGGTTCTGTGGGCACGCGGACAAGCTCCCAGCCGCACGATGCCGCATGTAGATTCTTTCGTTGATCGTCGAGGCGCTGCGATGGCGAGGCATGATACGGCCCGTCAAACTCCACGGCCGTCCGCGAATCAGGCAGCAGCAGATCATAGAAGTGCGTCGCGCCCGGCAGTCGCTCTTCGAACATGTACCGTATCCCCGCGGAGTCGAGCCGTATGATCAGCTCTGCATATTTCCACGATTCGCGCGCCATCATTGAGGCGTGCGTCGCGCCGAGGATGAGCAGAAGAAACGTGTCGCCCCACGTTTGATCTGTCGCGTGACTTCGCCCTTCTTCTTGTTCGCCGTCTTTCCGCAATGAGCGCACGTGATGCGAACGACTCTCCCGCCATTGATCCGCAAGCCATCCATCGACGTCGAGATTGCGGCATTGCCGCGGAAACGTCTAGCGAGTAGAGTTCGTGCTCGAGGGCCCGAACTAGTCTCGATTGTGGGGACCAAGAACGAACGCGTAGCAAGAGCGCCGAGGCTGAACCCAGGCACACCTGATTCGACAACGACAACGCCTCCCGCATGGCAGCCTAAGAAGCCCTGTGCCGTCCCCGACTCCAGCCAGTGGACACTGGTGAGGGGGCGCAACTGAGTCCGCTAAGCCCCAGATCCGGCGTCGGGAAATGGGGACGAAAACTCGACAGGCGCAACGGCCCGATGAAGCCCGCTCGTGGGCGTCGAAGGGACAGAGATTCAAATCGCGAGACAGGCCACGTAGCATATCGTTCTGAAGACTCTGCAAGACCGGGGGGCAGTACCCCGCGGGTCCACCGATCGTCTCGCTAGGTTTTCTAGGCCGCGGAGACGAGGCCCGGCATCTCAATCGGGAGGTGCCGGGCCGCTTGTTTTCTGGCTCATCGGCTCAGCGGGTATTGTGTCATCGACACGAATCCGGTACCTCATTCGCGAGGTGGCCATGGAACGTCGATTGGGTGGAATGGGCTGGCGGCGCGATCTGCCGGATGTGCAGGATTTCACGATCGAGACGCCGAGCGTGAAGGTGGTGCTGGCAAAGGCGGTCACGCCGTCTGTGAGTCCAGCGGCAGTCGATCTGAGGCAGTGGTGCTCGCCTATCGAGGACCAAGGGGACCTTGGAGCCTGCACCGCTCATGCAGCAGTGGGCCTGATGGAGTACTTCGAGCGCCGAGCGTTCGGAAAGCACATCGATGCTTCGCGGCTCTTCGTCTACAAGGTCACGCGCGATCTGATGGGTGTGAAGGGCGACACCGGCGCGGAGCTTCGCAACGCAATGCAGGCCCTGGCGACCTTCGGTGCGCCGCCCGAGAAGTACTGGCCGTACCATCCCGCGGACTTCGAAAAGGAGCCCTCGGCCTTTTGCTACCAGTTCGCAGCCGACTTCAAGTCGATCCAGTACTTCCGGCTGGATCCCGCAGGCACTCCGCCCGCAGCAGCGCTCCAGAAGGTTCGGGAGACCCTCGCGGCAGGTCTTCCATCGATGTTCGGCTTCACCGTGTACAGCTCGATTCCTGCACTCGGACCGGGCAATGGCAACATCCCGTTTCCAGGCCGCAGTGATCGCCAGGAAGGTGGTCACGCGATCATGGCGGTCGGCTATGACGATCATCGCGTGATCGGCAGCGACACCGGGGCGCTCCTCATTCGCAACTCATGGGGAACAGGATGGGGCGCGAGCGGCTACGGCTGGCTGCCCTATCGGTACGTGCTGAGCGGCCTCGCCACCGACTTCTGGTCGCTGGTGAAGGCTGAGTTCCTCGACTCCGATCTTTTCGCCTGATCAGATCGCATCGCCCGCGCTGTCGCACCGAAATGGACGATCATCTCGGCGCCCGGTACTGTTGCTCATTGCTCATGAGCTACGAAGTCTCCGCCACCGTCCTCGAGGTTCACGACGGCGACACCGTGCACCTGCAAGTGTCGCGCAGATTTCAGCTTCCTATCGACCCCTGGTTCGCGATGCAGGCCACGATCAGCTACGACTGGTCACACGATGTGAAGTGCCGCCTTGCGCGGATCAATGCACCGGAGATCGCTACGCCCACCGGAGCGGCATCGCGCGATGGCCTGATAGACCTTCTCGCCAAGGGGACTCTTCGGGTCGTCGTCGCAACGCGAGACAAGTTCGATCGGCCGCTGGCCGAGATCTTCGTGAAGCCAGTCACTGGCGCCGAATTCAACGTGAGCGACCGGATGGTCGCGGCTGGACTGGCGAAACACTGGGATGGGCGCGGTCCCAAGCCGGTGTGAGAATGGCAAGAGCAGAGTTCGTGGATTCGGCTGGCCGATCAGGCCACGTCGTAGCTAGCGAGAAGATGCCTCTTCCCGGGCCAGAGCATTGCGTCGTCAGGATCGAGAGCGCCGCGCGCGACCAGCCGCAGCGTCTCCCGCACGAAGTTGCGATACGCACGATGCTTGATGGGTTTCCACTTCGCGATCGGGAAGCCGGTGAGCTGCCGCCATGGCTCCACTGCGTATCGATCGCAGCCGAGCCCACGACAACGACCGTCGGCGCGCGTGAGTTTGAGTCCATGCCGCGGGCAGCGAATGAAGCAGAGGTGCGCGCAACGACGAGCACCGGCCTGAATGAGAGTCATGTAGAGCCTCCGTGATGGGGTAGCTACATGGCGGACCTCCAGTGGTTCGTGATCGAATTCATCGCGTCGACCCTACCGCGTCGGCGACGCAGCGGCAAAGATCTGTTCGACAGATGGCAACGGCAGCGCGTGCAACATCGCCATCACGCTGCTCAGCCGGAGCACTGGCGGGATGTGCCCTGTAAAGTGTCTGCGTTTGCTCGCATCGTCCGTCACCTTACTGATCATGTCGCCAAGTCGGCGATCGAGCATCACGGCCGTTTGTAGCATAGGAGTTTCTTCGAGATGCCTGCCTCTCGCGACCTCCACGATGAACAGTGCATCGTCGATAGCTAGCCACTCACGCTCCCGATCTGTTGGCATCCCGTACCGCATCGATGCGCGGATCTGGTCCTCTGCCGCAATCGTGAGAGTGACGGCGAGATCGTGCGCGTCCGTGTCGCCGGTGAGATCCGCCCGCAGGAGGCGCAGCGCGTCGTGGATGAACGGAGGCGCCGGTTGAACGCCATCCCATATTCCGGCATCCGGCTCTCCAAGCGTAGCGACCACCATCTCGATGATCCTCAGCGTGGCCTCGAGCGCGAGTTCTGGCACGGCTGCGATGACCTGGACGATCTGCTTGTGACCGAGTCGGTTCCACGCTTGCCGAGCCATCTGCGGATCATGGAGAGCGATCGCGATGTGCAGCGGCATCTCGCCCTCGAGCGCTTGGGCCCACGGGTTCTTGCTCATTTCTGACCGATCCCGGCTGCCATCACTTCGACCAGAGTCGGCAGACGCTCGAGTCGTAGGGCGATCGATCGCGCCTCCTCCGCTCTCGCGAACAGCGCGTGTGTAACCCTGCCAATCGACTCGATGATGCCGTTGGATTGGTCGAGTGCCTCGATGCCCCAACCGATCAGGATCCATGGTTCTGGATTCGGCATCCACGCCGTATCGGTATCGCGAAACAGCCGATACGCCTCGTAGAGTTGATGGACATCGACATTTGCCACAGGATCGCCACCAAAGGCCGCATGCAGCCTCTGCGCGGCCTTTCCCAGGGAGAGATGAGGTGGCCGCAGACGATCCCTATCCCAAAGCTCTATGAATGGAGCGACGCCCGCCTGAACGATGGCATCAACGGCAGTGAGTCGCAGCCAAGGGATCGCGTCGATGATTCGCAGGACCTGCCACTTGCCGAGTCGCGTCCATGCTCGCCGGGCGAAAACCGGATCCTCCGATAGGCTCACCGCATCGACCAACGACAGGCGGCCTTCCAGCGCTTCGATCCACGGATTACTCATCAGCTCGCGCCATTCTACCAGAGCGCCGATGCATTGCCTCTCTCGCGCATGCGCGGCCAAAACTGCGCATTGACCGCTGCGCGAATGGCTATTGCGTTGTGCTAGCAGTGTGCTAGACTCATCGTCATGAGTGCAGCAACAGCCGAGTGGTTCCAGGTCGATCGCGCGGGTCTCGCCAAGCTGATGGAGCGCCGCGGACCCGAGTTCGTTCTCTACGAACTGGTGAGCAATGCGCTCGACCAGACCGTGACGCGGATCGACGTCACGCTGACGCCGGTGGAAGGCAAGCGGCTGGTCTCCCTGGTGGTCGAGGATGATGACCCCGACGGCTTTCAGGATCTCCAGCACTCCTTCGTGCTCTTCGCGGAGAGCGCGAAGAAAAGCAACGCCGACAAGCGTGGTCGGTTCAACCTTGGCGAGAAGCTCGTGCTGGCGTTGTGCGCCGAGGCGAGCATCAGTTCCACCACTGGTACGGTCCGTTTCGATGCCGAGGGTCGGCACCGTGGCCGAACGGTCCGGTCGCGCGGCTCGCGTTTCGAGGGGCTTCTGCGGATCACCCGCGCGGACATGCAGACCATGATCGAGTGCGCCGAGAGAATCCTGGTGCCGCCCGGCGTCACGCTCGTGGTGAACGGTCGCGAGATCGCGGGCCGCAGCCCGGTCGCCGTCTTCGAAACGACGCTGGACACCGAGCTCGCCGACGCCGAGGGCGTATTGCGGCGCCGCGCGCGCAAGACAGTCGTGAAGGTCTACGAGCCGTTGCCCGGCGAGGAAGCCACCCTCTACGAGATGGGGATCCCCGTCGTCACGTCGACATTCGACCGATACCACGTGAGCGTCGAACAGAAGATCCCGTTGACGTTCGAGCGCGACAACGTCACGCCAGCGTACTTGCGCACCCTCCGCACGGCGGTGCTCAATGCGACTCACGCAAGCCTGACGCCTCTTGGCGCGACAGCGGGCTGGGTGCGAGATGCCTTGGCTTCGCCGGATGTCACGCCCGAAGCAGTGCAGAGTGCGGTCACGGCACGCTTCGGGGCGAAGATCGTCAGCTACGATCCATCCGATCCCGAGGCCAACATCTTCAGCGAGACACCGATCGATCGGCCCGCGCTCGCACAGTTGTCACTTACGGAACGGGAGCTGCTCAAGGCTTGCGGTCCCGATGCGCGCGTGTGGCAGTCACGGGTCGTCATCCGGCGAGGCGGGAAGACGGCATGGCTCTGCCCGGCAGACGCCGCACGGCCTCGGCGTGTGAAGCTGACGGTACTCGCGGCGCTCGTCGAGCGCGGTCTCCTGACTCTTGATGAGAATGGCGAGACCGATCTCGTGTGGAGGAAAACGTGAACGACGAACAGATCAGAGAGTTGGTCGAAGGCATCCGCCAAGGCCAGGACAACGCGAACGGCTCGCTGGCGAAGATCGCCGAGTCGGTCGATGGCCTCGTGGCCCGGGTCGAGCAGTCGATGGACTTCGTGAAGCTGAGTCGCCTCACGGACTCGCTCGAGTTGATCGCGCTGCGCGGGGCCAGCGAGACGAACGGACTGCTCATGCCGGGAGAGCGTGAGATGGTGGAGAGCCGCATGCGGCAGATCGCATGGAGATTGGCGCGACGCGGTCGAGCGAAGCGCCAGGACGAGCGTCTCGCTGACTCGCAGGCCTCACAGGCACGGCCGGGGGGCACGTTTGCGAAGTGCACGAGCTGCGGTTGCACATTCCCGCAGTGCGATGGCTGTTGTCTCTATACGCAGACCTTCAGGCGCCGGATCGCAAATGGCGAGTCTGTAGACTGTGTTGCATGCGGCAAGATCGGCGGCGTGATCTCGGCTACACAGGGCGAGTCCATGAATTGTCCTGACTGCGGCAAACCTCTCGTTGGGCATCGCACAACCACATGATTCACACGGCCGCAGATCTCGGGCGCGCCAAGCTGGCACAACTGGCAGCGCGCGCCATCGAGATGAAGATGCCTGCGGCGGTACAGGCTGCGATCCTGCATGACCGCGGTACTGGAACCTTCGGCCCACTGACGGTGATCTTTGCCATCTACGAACGAACGATGGCGCGAAGTGAGTTCGAGCGCGCGGCGCGTGACTTCGAGTGCAATCTGGAAGCGCGCGACGACAGATGGTGGATCGCGTAGGAGGACTGGGAATGCTGTATCTGGGTACGACGAATCGCAACAAGGTGGCGGAGATCGCCGCGCTGCTCGCGCCGCTTGGGCTCGAGGTGCGAACGGTAGCGCTGGATGTGCCGGAGCCGCATGCCACACTCCGCGCCAACGCGATCGCGAAAGGCGAGGCCTATGCGAAGCACTCGGGCGGCGTGGCCATGGCCGAGGACTCGGGCCTGTTCATTCCTACCCTGGATGATCTGCCAGGGCCCTGGTCGGCGCGGTTCTCGGACAGCCGCCTGATCCTGATGCCACCCCGACTTCGGGGCAAGATGCTCGAGATCTCGAATGAGTCGCCGATCTGGACACGCGACAACATCGAGGCACTCGAGGCCAACGACGAACCCAATCGTGACGCCCTCAACGTCGCGCGTGTTCTGTCGCTGCTGCGTGATCCGACATCACTTGGACATGCCGCCATAGGTCAGTCAGCCGATCAGGTCACGGAAGGCAACGAACATCGACGCATCCTCGGCATCATCGGCCACGATGTGCCCGCATTGCCACCTCACGCCGCGGAGTTCCGCGTGGTGCTCGTCGTCGTGCATCCCATTCGAGGACTGCTCTTCGAGGTGGAGGCGCGGTACAACGGATGGATCGCAGATCCGCCGCGCGGCGATCGCGGCTTCGGCTACGACAGCATCTTCGTCGGGCACGATACCTTCGGCGCGACCCTCGCCGAGCTCGATGTCGCCCGGAAGAACCTCCGTTCGCACCGCAAGATCGCCCTGGACGCATTCTATGCGTGGGCCTCACAGAACCTGGGAGAACTCACATGATCGCAGCCCAGCATCACGCCCTTCCAATCTCGCGCGACACGATCTACATGCTCGTGATCACTGTGGCCTACGTGATCTCCGGCATGTGGAACGTGCTCGGCACTCAACGCAGGACCCGAAGGATGGTCATGAAGATCCATGCCGATTGGGATGCGCGTGAGCTTTTGAACATCGCCACACGTGATGCGGGTCTGCTCAAGATGAAGACGCATTACGACGAGTCCATCGCGGAGATGCGCCGCATCTATGCTGGCTCGGTCGCGACGATGGAGCGGACCAGCAAAGGGTACGAGCTCGTGATGGGGCGTGTCGTCAGAGACCTCGGTGTTGGAGAACTTCGTTCGGCCGAGGACTATGTGCGCGAACTGCGGGAGTTCGTGGCCATTGTTCCGCCACCGGAGAGGACGAACTGATGATCGTCGTCGACGGCAATGATGGTACCGGCAAGAGCACCTTGGTCGCGTCGCTGCGTGCGCTCGGCTACGAGGTCGCCGATCGCGGCCTGCCGACCAAACTCACGGATGCGGTCGGCCCGAACCTGGAACGGGCCATGGAAACGGATGACCGCGCGACCGGCGAGCTGTACGTGATTCTCGACGCGCCTGTGGAAGTGAGTCGTGCGCGACTCGCCGCTGCGAACCGCGATCTCGACGAGAAGTACCACACGGTCGCCGATCTCACGTACTACCGTGATCGCTTCCGGCTCGTAGCGGAGCGTCTGGGCGTGACGCTCGTGAACGCCGAAGGAACGCCGCAGTCCGTACTCGAGAACGTACTTTCCGAACTGCGGGCCAGTCCGCGTCTGCCGCGCGTGGCGATTCCAACCGGCCGCCTGGAATCGGGGGCGCGCGGCGAGCTCGGACTCCGCGGGTATGCCCTGGAGGAGAAGAGTCGACTGTATCGACTGCCGGTCGTCAATCAGATCGCTCCCTGCCGCCTCAAGGCGCGCAGCATTCCAACGGCTGTCGCGCTCGGCATGGTCGAAGTCGGAATCGTCAGCACCGACATCATGCGCGAAAGCATCTTCGATGGTCAGCTCGAGGTCGTTGCGACATTCCCACGCGGGATGACCCGTCCGAAGCTCTGCGTGCTCGCCGCCCAGGATCATCTGCAACCGGCACCGATTGCATCTTGGCAGGGTGCCAACGTGGTGCGCGGGACATACCGGAGCGGACGACAACCGGACCGGCCGGTTGTGATCGCCACCGAATATCCACGCCTTGCGAGTCAATGGGCCTATGCGCAGTCACTGGCGCATGTCTGCGTTCAGACTCACGGCACCACGGAAGCCTGGGTTCCAGATCTCGCCGATCTCGCGGTCGACATCGTCGATACGGGTGACACGGCTGCGGCGAACGGATTGCAGATCGTCGCCGAGGTCATGGCCATCGATCTCGTCGTCATCGTCCAGATCGGCGCCCGCGGCGCCCGTCACCTCCAGTTCGTCACCGCCATGAGGAGTCCCGGATGCTGACCATGCCCGCACTGACCGATCTCATGCTGACCGAGATGGGCGACTTCTTCTCCAGGTTCGATGTGATGAGCGATGCAGAATTCGAGAGGCTGCCGCTCATCGTCGAGGGCGAGTCGAAGATCGTGCGACGGACGCCGGGCGGCCTCGCGCTGATCAAGCTCAAGCCGACGATCTACTCGTTCACCGCGAACCGCGCTGCCGTCGTCCCTGGCTCGGATCTTCTGCGTCTGCGCGCCACCAGGACGCTCGTCGCCGAGCTGCAAAAGAATCACTGCCCGCACACGTATCTGCACGTCGGCGAGCGCTTCATTCTCTCCACCATCGTGGTCAATCCGCCGCCGATCGAAGTGATCGTGAAGGGATTCCATTCCGGGACCTCGAAACACCGATACCGCGGGATGTCTGGGATGGCGCTGCGCGAGAGTCATCCGTTCTACGACACGCCCATCGAGGACGACGGCGCCTACCCGCAGGCTCTCGTTCGGTTCGACTGGCGAAATCCGCTGCGCGACGCGACCGGCAAGGCGCTGGCGGACGAGGTTCTTGGGGACGACACCGCCGATCTGTTCATCGATACGAAGATGGCGCGCCCGATCGCGATGCGAGCGTTCCGCGTTCTCAGCAACTTCCTCGCGGCGCGCGACATCGTGCTCTATGACCTCTGCCTCTTCATCACCGAGGACGGCACCACGAACTTCGGTGAAGTGAGCCAGGACTGCGGGCGCTTCCGCCACTTCGAGCTTGGATCGCTCGACAAGGATGTGTGGCGCGCGGGCGGCTCGAGCGCGGACGTCCTGGCGAAGTGGCAGCTCTTGAACGATGCGATCGAGCGCTGAATGACCGAGAACGACATGGCGGACAGCGACGAGGTCTATCGGGCTGTGCTCGACGGCGAGATCTCCCAGGACGAGGCTGTGAAGCGCCTGCGAGTGATCTACGGCGCCGACCGACGTGCACTCCGGCGACGAGTCTTCCGTGCGTTCCTCATCAGCGGTGTCGTGATGTTGGCGCTCACGGCGTTTCTGCTCAGGTCGTTCGTCCCGGGTGAGTGGTGATCGTGATGGTTGGCGAGCGACGCTACGGTCTGTGGTGGCGGGGCAAGAGCGGAGACGCGATGACGGCGGCGACGCGCGATGGCTTCGTACTCACGGTACGCGTCGATCCGGCGACCAACTTGTGGAATGCCGAAGTGCGGGATCGCGTGCGGTCTGGGTTCTGTTCTCGACGCAAGGCGCAATACGTGGCGATGCTGCTCGTGATCGATCTGGCTGGCGCTGCCAACACGCAGTCGTTCCAAAATCGAGATCGCTGCGCGTTGGGCGAGCACCGGCGCGACGCACCATGCCCGCACTGCGAAGTCCCGGACTAGTTCTTGTTGCCCGTTGCCGGTTCCGACGTGGTCTGTCGTGCCTGCATCGTCTTGTTGTAGTCGTCCTCGAGCAGTGTCGCGAGTCCGCGCAGTGCCTCGTGAGCCAACTTCGCGCCCGTCACCTTGAACGGCGTGTTCTCCAAGGTCGCTGAGACATCGTCGGCGCCGAACTCGAGTGTGACGACGCCGAAGCGCCGGTCGTCATCGCCGGATCGGCCGGATCGTTCGCCATCGTCCGAGGGCTCGCGCCCGAACAGGCGCTCGGGGCCACCCTTGGTGATCCATTCCTGGACCATGGGGATGATGCCCGGCACGGCGGCGGAGACCATCGTGTTGAGCATCTTCGAAGCATCCGAGGCTCTGTTCCGCGCTTCCTCGGCCTCGCTGAGCGGCACCGCGGCGCCCTCCCGCAATCCAACGTAGACGTCGACGAGGCCCAGCGTCTTGATGGCCGTGCCGAGGAGATTTCCCAATGCCGTTCCGATGGTGTTTTCCATGGCACCGTTATAGCCACGCGCTCGCAATCATCAATAGTGTCGCAAGCTCTTCCGTGAAAACGATGTTGCTGTCTTGGGTTACGAGCGGAGCGGCAACTGGAACAGTAGGACGTCGGGCCGGTCCGGCTCCTCAATCCACAGACTCGGAGTGGGCAGCTCTCCCTCCGGCGCGCTGGGCATCACTGCGGCGTAGGCAGCATGCAGGGCCCACATGGCTTTCTCGGAGCCTTGCGCGCCGATCAGGACTCCGCGGCGCGCGAAAGGCGACAGATCGAGCAAGCGAACGGAGCGCAGCCTGACTCCGCGGCGCTCTGCTTCGTCGAGTGCGACCGCCAGGGCGAGTGGCACGTCGGCACCCAGCGTCATCGCGCCGCCCAGGCCGTGGGCCACGTCTTGGTCGCCCGCCAGAATGAACAGGACCTGCCCCATCCCTCTCCAGGCCTCGAGCGCATGCTCGAGATTGTCGCCCTTGTAGACCCTCTGCCAGAAGGGCCATGGCGGCTTCGGCTTGAAGCTGACCACGAATGGGTGATGCAGCAGTGAACCCGCATTCGATTGAGGGGACCCGAACTGGCCAACGAGTTCTTCAGCAGTGAACGCCCGGGCCGGAACGGCGACCTGCATACCGATGCTGAGAGTGCGCAGGAGTGTCGTGGTGAAGGTCGAGAAGTTGAAGTCCGCCTCGCTGACGTCGACGCGCGGCGCGCCGAGCCGGGCGGCCATCGCCAGGATCTTCGAAGGGACATGTTTCAGAATGACGCTCATGGCGGCGCTCCCCGCAACAACTCCGTCTGACGCTCGGCAGCGGCGACGATCTCTGCCAGCGAAGGCGGGCCCAGCGGCCGAATAGCCTGTCTCAGAATCCCCATGGCATCACCCTGTGGGTAGGCTGATTCACTGTTCTCGACGAGTCTGGCGGTCCAATTCGCCACCTCACGGCGGGCCCAATCTCGTTCCTCGCCCCACTCCGACCAGTGAACTGGTGGGTAGAATTCGATCACGCGATGGTGCAGATGAGGCAGTCGACGTACTCGATCGATCAACTGCTCATGATGACGCGTCAGCAGCAGAAGCTCGACGGCATCAACGAGGTGAAAGGCGCTGAGATGCCGATCCCAAAGATCACTGAGCGCGTCGGGAGCGGAGAGTTCCACGGCGATCTGCAACGGCAGGTCCCCATCGCGAAGACCATGGAGCAGCTTGTCGAGTTTCAGCGTCACCGGGCAGCTCGCCCCTCGGCCGCATACACGATCTCCTCGAGCGTTGGCGGCCCGAGGTCGCGCACTGCCTGCCAGACGGCCTTTTCAGCAGCCACGCAGTTGGGATCCGTCGACCGGAGAAGTCTGCCGAATCGGCTGCCAGCTTCGGCGGGGCAGCCTCCTGCCTGAGCCGCGATCTCTTCAACCGCTGTCACGATCCTCCCGACGAATTCTGTGATGCTCCAGTAGACGTCGCTCTCAAGAGCCTGGAAACGGCCATCGGCCGTGGCTTCTGCGGACAGTCTCGGCAACGTATCGAACAGGGCACGCCATCGCGTGAGCACCAGCAGCTCCATCAACACCATCTTGCCTGCGACTCTCCACTGATTCACGAGAGCGCCGGGCACCGCGAGTTCCACCGCAACATGCAACGGCAGCTTGCCCTTGCGAATGTGCCGGTTGATATCGATGAGGTCCATGCACTCAGTCCCGCTGGATCAGCCAATACAAGCCGAGGCCCAGTGCGACCACGCCCACCGCGAACACCGGCGTTGAAATCCCCGCCGACACGGTGATCGTTGGAGTCGCGCGCTGTGTGGTCGGCGTCGGGAGAACCTGCGTCTGACGCAGGCAGGACGGTGTGGGCAGCTCGCTGCCAACCCCGTCGTCAGGCGGTGCGACGCCTGAGAGGGGCAGCACGGTGGTCGCTGGCAAGCCGATCATGCTCGGCCAGACGTCTCGCGCATAGGCTGCCCAGATCGCGACCTGGAGCATCTCGCGCGTCCACTCGGTCTGAGTGGCGGGAAAGGTGATGCCCGTGATCCCCGCATCGATGGCGAACTGTCGCAATCGCGCGGTCCAGTCCGCGGTCCAGATTCCTGGATCGTTCACCGGAACAAAGCCCGTCATCCCCACTGCGAACTTCACCGCGCGGAGCAGAGTCCGACCCTGGGTGGCGCAGATGAAGATCGCGCCGTCTGGATGGTGTACCGACCAGCGGGCCGACCAGGACGTGCCCGACCAGAAGTCGGCCCGGGTGAACGCCGGGTCACTGAACGGCTGACGAACTGGGATCGAAGATGTTGTCGTCGACCGCGGCGGCGGCACGACGATGTCTGGCCATGCAGTGGTCGTGCACAACGGAACGATCACCGTAGCCTGACGGTCATCCGGTGCATTCACGTTCGACTGAGGCAGGGTGGTGTGCCCGATCGGCAGCATCACCGAATCGCGATCCTCGCTGCGATGGTAGGTGAGCCAGATCGCGAACTTCAACATCTCGGGCGTCCACACGGTCTGACCGCTGCTGACCGGGATGTCTCGCAACCCGAGGCCACTCGCGCGCGAGCGCAGCGACGCGGTATCTGCCGCAGTCCAGCTCACCACTGCGCTGCTGGCGGGCCGCGGTCTGCTGATGGCGGCTTTCAGTGCGCGCAGGAAAGTCGCGATCTGCGTGGCGCAGTGCGTTTCACTGCCGTCGCGCAACTGCACGGTCCACTTCGCGGAGAGCGGCTGCGCGGACCAGAAATTGGAATCCGCTGTGGCCACGGCCAGCTCGGGATGTTCGGCACGGTAACGCGCGATGCGTGCTTTCACTTCTGCCAGTAGCGAGGACGCGCGCTGGTTGTCGTAGGTGGAGTGCTCGGAGGGGAGCGAGATCCACCAGATCGCCCACTGGTTCACTGCCGCACGAAATGGATCGTCGGCAGGATACAGCGCATTGACCTGATCTCGGACAGCACCCCACTCGCCCGGGCGACCGAGATCACTCGTCGGCGCATGATCCATCGCCAGCCACTCGGCGTCGAGCATGGGCAGTGTTGCACCCCAGGATGGCGCCGCATGGATCGCACGCTGAGTATCGAGGTCTTCGTACCGGGTCCGATAGGCCTGGGCGTAACCCAGCACGTCGCCAGCATTCGCTCTGGCGTTCAGTCGACCCACTTCGTCTGCGTAGCGCTGCAACAAGGCAGCCAGCGCTGTGTTGCCGACTGTCGTCGCATCGTTGCGCAGATAGAGGAAGCTGTCGCGCAGCCATGTGATGGCGCGGATCTTGTCGCCGTCGTTCAGGTCGTTCCAGATCAGGTTCATGGTCATGGCGATTTCCTCGCGTAGCGCTTGATGCCCCACCACAGTAGCGCCGATGCGCCCACCAGCACCACCACCGCAGCGACCGGGCTGGTTTGCCGCCTCGTTGTGGCGGCAGACGCAAGCGCTGGCGGAGACCATGGGGCTGGGTTGGTCTGGTCTTCCCGAGCGCTCAGATCGCGGCCTGCGTAGCCATGGGTGAAGAGGTACGCCCAGACGTCATCGCCCGGGTCGCTGCGGTTCGAATCGGCGTTGCGGTGCCCAACGATGCCGTTGTAGTCGGCGCCTGCGCCACCAGCCGAAGTGAAACGCACGAGCTTTCGGTGATCCGAGTTGCCCGCGTACCAGGGGATCTGACGGCGGATCTGCAAGCGCTCGGTGAGAACCGCCAGCAGAACGCCGAGAGCCTGAAACTGCACTTCGTAGAGCGCGCCCTGCGGCCCCTGCTCAAGCTCGATCCCCAGGCTGTGCGGGTTGAGTTGGCTCGCATGGTTTGTCGCGTGCGCGAGCGGGTCGTTGTGCCAGAGGATCGTGCCGTTGGTGAGAACGGTCGCGTCCCAGCTCAGGGGACTGTGCGCATTCACGTAACGGGCGAAGTGGAATGGGTCTGGCGGCTCGTAGCTGCCGGGTCGGACCAGCGTTGGCGTCTGCTCGCCGGTTGAGTGCAGGACGATCATGTGCGGCGACATCGTGCGTCGACCGACGTACTCCGCGGCCGGTACGCGCGAGTCGTCCAGGAACGAGATCGTGCGCGCGCCAGGAACGTCGATCTTTTCGCCGCCGAGGACGATGCTCATGACGCATCCTACTCCAGATGGTCGTGGGCTCAGAGTTCGGCGCGATCGCGCCTCGTGTCAGGTGTAAACGGGCACCCCCGGGTCGGGTCTCCACTGCCAGTGCCACTGCTCGCTGCGGACCGTTCGACGGAATTCGAATGCTCGCGCGTGCGCGTTGAGCCACCGCAGAACGCCAGGATCCAGCCAGTTCAAGTCGAGCGCGGTACCCATCTGGTGGTTCGAATACCCAGGCCGCAACGCGAAGGCACCGCGGCCAGCGCGGTACGCAGCATAGAGAGCGCGCTGGTGCTCCATCGTGCGGAAGCCGCTCACGATGCGGAGCTGCACGCCATCGCGCGCCGCTGCCGTGCGCATCGCTTCGAACGCCCGTGCCGTGGCGACCTCGACCGGGAAGCCATCGACATGCGTGATCGAGACATCGGTTGCCACGCCATTGCGATAGCCGGTGTTGTGTCCGTCCGGGACTTGGTACGACGCACTGCTGAGGGGATTGCTCGAGATGCGGGCGTCGGTGATCAGCGTCGCGTCATGATCCGCTGCGTTTGGATCGTCCTCAGTCGGTAGAGCAGCAGCGATGCCGATCGCTCCCATGGCGGCGTCGAAGGCGATGCCTTGCTTGGAGATCCCGATCCACGAGAGTCGCATGCGGGCGATGGTACCTGAAGAAGGTCACTCACGCAGCGGGTGCACAGGTCATGATGATCTGTTCAAGTGTCGGCGGGCCGAAGTCGCGCCGGATCAGATCTGGGATCGCCATTGGAGCATCGGACTCGAAGAAGGCGTTGTCGGCGCTGCCGATCGATTCGCCGATCTGGTTCCGCGCATCGACGCCACGACGCTGGGTCTGCAATGCCCGCAAGGCCATGACGACTGCGTGCCACGCGGATCTCGTGGCGCGCGCATCGCGTCCCTCGATGCTGTCGACTCGCTGCGCAGTCACTTCGATCCTCGCGAGCTCCAGCCGCTCGCCAGCCCTCAAGCGATCCATCTCGACCCGAGAGGCGATGTCTCTGATCTGCGATTCCGGCAGGCCTTGCGATTCGAGAAGGCGCTGTGCCGAGGCCAGATAGAATGACGCGGCAATGTAATCCGCGTGGGCGTGGTCGATCGCCATGGCAGCCGCCTCGAATGCCAGCGTGATCGAAATAGGTATCCCCATCCAATCGAGGAACTCACACAGACGCGCGGCGTTGCGCTCGGACGACCACAGATGCTCGAGCGCGTCCGGCTGCGAAAGCTCGACGGCCATGTGCAGTGGGATGTGCCTCGCAGCAATGGCGTCGATGATGTCGGTAACGGTGATCATCTGATCGTCTTCGCGGCAGCCGCGATGATCTGCTCGAGCGTCGGCGGGCCGAAGTGACGTCGCAGCAGGTTGGAAACCTCAGCACGCGCGTGACCGCTGGAGAAGACGCTCAACTCGAAGACGTAATCCGCGCTAGCGATTGCATCGGATGCCGCGTGTTGCGCGGCCTCTTCGGAGGTCATCACATAACTCCGCACCGATGCCAGTGCGTCCACGATCGCCTTCCATGCATACCAACCCGCACTTCCATCGCGTGCATACGTCTCGGCGGACGTTTCGACGTCTTCCATCACCTCGCAGAATTGTTTCGTAAGAGCCATATCACGAAGCGCCGCTTCGGCGACGCGAACATGACTCTGTGAGTATCCCGACCAGACTTCGAGAGCAGCAAGGTTGGCGGCCTCTACCGCAACTGCAACCGACGTAGCGACCGGCACTGCGGTTCCGGTGTACCAAAGCAAAGTGTACATCGCGTGGGCATCGCGCTCGACCGCCCAGAGTCGCCGAATGTCCGTGTCCCATCCGCCGTCCGAGAGTTGAATGGCGATGTGCAGCGGCAGGCTGCCAGCTTCGATAGCATCTACGAGCGACCCGATCGTGATCGTGTCGTTCATGGTCGCATGCTCGCTTCGACAATCTCGTCGAGCGTCGGCGGGCCGAGTTGCTTCACAACATTCCACAGGAGTGGCGCCGCCCGACCCGTTAGAGCCATTGCGTGAAAAATAGTCATGAAGAGAGTGCGCGCCCACTCGCGGCGCGCTTTCATATTCTTGAGATGGCGCGCGGATGAGACTTGCTGGCGTATTTCTGGCGATGCAATCCCATGGACGGTGGCGAACGATTCTAGTGCATCGATCAGCGGATCGAGACGCGTTAATATGAGGAGTTCCCTGCAAGCGTTAGGCTTCCATGGAGACGACCACAGTTGGTCGATCACACCGGGGCTCGAGAGCTCGACGGCCATGTGCAGTGGGATGTGGTGCCCATTCACGGCGTCGATGATGTCTTGGATCATGGCCCCCAGTACTCGACGTTAATGCTGTGCAGGTCCGGCAATCCCGGCGGCATTGCATGGTCATCTTCCCAACCGACGCCGTGACCCATCGCCTGCATCGCGAGGTAGTGCCCGAATGCTTCGATCGTCGGCTCTCGCCGATGCCGAAGACCTGGGCATGCGAGTAGGAAGTACAGCCACTCGATTGGCATCGCGAAACGACGCTCGAGTTTGTCGATCAGCTTGTCGGCTGTTGGAAGTGCGTTCCGGTACCCCTCTGGCGGCTCCTCGGCGTTCTCAGGTTCGCCCTCCCCACGAACGTCATGCTCTACGTTCCACTGCCACTCGTTGTAGTACGTGCGCGCCATCGCATTGCGGATCTCGTCGCGAACGCCATCGAAGATCCGTTGACCGTCGCGAATGCGCGCGTCCGCTTCGACGGCGATGTGCAGTGGCAGAAGCCCACGCGCCGCAGCCTCGCCCATCAGTTCGAGCTCGCGCTCGACACGTGCTGACATCCGGTCCATGGTGCCGATCGTACCGCGGGATGCATGAGCATCCCAGCGGCGCGCAATTCGTGCTCACCGCGCTTGAAGTCCGGGACAGACCTGTCATCTTCGCGACGTGATGATGCCGTTACGCGTACGCGATCGCGTCCAGCTCCTGAATGAGGACGGCATCCCCACGGGCGAGGGTCGCGTCGAGTGCCTGCTGCGCGGTCACCTGATCGTCATGGCCTACATCGATGGACGCGAGCGCGAACTCCGCTACGACGGCAAGGTTGGCAAGCTGATCGCGCTGGGTACGCTTCCAGAGGAGCGCGCCGCTGATGTTCGCTACCTCGGACCGGTGATCCCATGAAACGCCATCTCGCGCTCATCGCCGCCATCGCGCTCTCGATCGTGGTCTACGAGATCACCGGCGTGATCCTGCGCGCGCGCGCCGCCCAGCCAGTCGTCGTCGCCGAGACGACGCAGCGCCGTGATCCGCTCGATGGCCTCGTGCCGCCGATGCGCACCGACCCGAGACCGCGCATCGCGCCAGTTCGGTAGCATTCGGCATCGGGCCAGAGAATGTCCACGCTGCTTTGCGGCAGACGTTCGAGCGTTCTATCGTGCATGCAACCCACGTGAAGCGGCACATGCACCTGCCCGAGATGTCCGTCGCGGAGTACAGGCGACGCGCGGACCGGAACGGCATGGTGGCCGATGACCCGGTCGCAGCAGCGGCGCTCGATGCGTTCCTCGGCGGCTCGGGCGAGATCCGACCAGCGGGACCGACAGCGCCGCCTCAGAAACCTGTGAAGCGCACTAAGTCTGGACGCCCGTCGCTCGAGCACTCGCGCGAGAACCAACAGAAGCGGGCGGCGGGTGGCAACCGGGCTGAGGAATTGATCGGTGATCTGCTGGCGGCGTGCGCCGCGGCGGATGTCGCCTGGGTCATCAAGGTGCCGACGCCGGTGGTTCCGCGCCGCAAGGACGGTGAGCTCGAGATCAAGTACAAGGCGAAGGCCGGTGTCGACTACCAGGGACACGCGCGTGGCAAGGATCCGCTCGGTCCGTCCATCCCCGTGTACATGGAAGCCAAGAAGTGCGGCGCCGGTCGGCTATCGCTGACAGAGGTGAAGCCGCATCAGCGTGAAATACTCGACCGCGCGCTCACACATCGCTGCATCGCCTTGTTGCTGGTGATCTACGGTCCGCTACGACGCGTCTACGCGATGCCTTGGGAAATTGCGCGCATGCACCGAACGCTTGGGGCTGATGAACTCGGCGAGTGGGCGGTGCTGCCGAATGAACCGTTTCTCAAGCGATGGGTCTGATGAGCGCTCATCGTGAACGTCGTGTTGGGTCAGCAACATCGCGATGGAAGGGCGGCCCAGTTGCGCTTGTATGCGTGCAATGTGGCATCGCATATGTCCGCAAACGCGGAAACCACATTGGTTCACGATTCTGCAACCGGGCTTGTCGATCGGCATGGGATCGCACTCGAAAGGGCATCGCCAATCCGCGTTGGCGTGGAGGGCGAGAGCAGACCGTTTGCCTTCGGTGCGGCCTTCAATTCCAACGGCGGCGATCGGCGATCGGCACGCCCGTTTTCTGTTCAAGAACGTGCGCGAATCAACGGCATGTCACCACCGGCCACAAGATCTGTGCGAGATGCAAACAGCCGGGCCAGTTCTCGAAAGACAAGAGTCGTCGCGATGGTCTTTATCACACGTGCAAACGTTGTCTAAATCGACCACGGCCAGTTAGAATTGGACCGAAGCTTTGCGCTCGGTGCAAGCAATCAGGCTCGTTTGGCAAAGACAAGAGCCGTCGCGACGGCTTAAATCACACGTGTTCTGACTGTATCAAGAAACGGCCGAGCTTAAATCAGGCTAGTTCTGAGCGGGCAAAGGTCACCAAGGCCAAGTGGAAAGCCGCCAATATCGACAGGGTCAAGCGCGTTGCCGCTGCTCGGCGTAGAAAAGATGCAGAACGACTTCGAGCCTGGAACATGAATTACTATATGACGCATAGAGCAGAGCGCTCAGCATACAATGCGATGCGAGACGCAAGACCGGAAATCCGTGCGCGAAAGCGACAGCTAGCAGCCGCATGGAAATTGGCTAACAAAGAGGCCAAGGCTGCATCGGCTCATCGTCGTCGCGCCCGAGCATTGGCGATCGAGAACACGTTGACGACCAGCGACGTCAAGGATGCAATCCAGGCATCGTGCGGTCTCTGTGCCTATTGTCTGGAGCCATATCAGGTGCCCAATGTCGATCACGTGATATCGTTATTTGAAGACGGCAGTTCCAATACAGCCGAGAATATCGTGATCGCATGCAGGAGATGCAACTCACGAAAAGGTGACCGTGGTGTCCTATTCATGCTCTCACCAGCCTGGAGCATAGGCCGCCGGGCTAGACAGGCCAGACGTTCCAAGATCGAACCGACCGAACCGATCCTGGCATAATCAACGAGCGCGGTGCCTCCCGCTCACTTGTTCTTCCAGCCCTGCTTCGTCTCCCACTCTTGCTGCGCAAGCCATTTTTGCTTCGCAGCCCAGGAGCTCCCTTCCGGCTCGGCAAAGCCCTCCGCGATCGCGATGGCCGGAGTGATGACCGGAAACAGCAATCCCATTCCGGCCCAAAGAAGCGCGTAGCCGATGGACCCCTCGTTGCGACGGTAGCCATGGAACGCGCTCGCCGCAGCGGAAGCAGCGATCACCACCGACATCACCGGCGTGGGCCGGAAGTCAGCGATGTTGGTAGTCCCCGTAGTCGGCTCACCGCTCGGCGCAATCACCGGCGTGGCAGGCGCGCCGATCGAGAGTCCGACGGAAGGAGAGACGCCAACGGCCAGACCTGCGTGCGTGTGCATGCAAGAATCCTACGTCAGACGGACACAGTTTGCACTTCCGGTGTGCCGCCGCTCTTTACCCGTGCCTGGGATCGAACACGTGTGCGTATCTCATGTCCACAGCGATCAAGACCGCGAGTGCTCCCGAGTCCGGCGCCAGCCCGGAATCGGTACGGAACGATTCGACGGCGAGCGTCGTCTCGGGCCCGTACACGCCATCGACGTGCATGATCGTGTAGCCGAGGTCCTTGAGTTGCTGCTGCATGATGCGAATGGCGGGACCATCGTGCGGCGACGCCGCGGTCAGCACGCCCTGCCGCCGAATCGTCGGGAGCGGTCTGAGAGGAGCCCGTGTGGGAGTTGGCGCGGGCGATCGCGCCACGCTGGATCGTGGTGGCTCTATCGCAACCGGGTCGTTGATCATCCTTGGTGAGTCCGAATCGATGTGCACATCCTGTCTCAACGCTGGCGAGGAGCCGGACTCGGTCCGCGCCGCGAGCGCTCTGTCCTTCGCCGCAGAGATCCCACGCCGCCACAAGATCACACCGGCGATGGCAGCCAGCGTCACCGCACCGCCGACGATCCACGGCAGATTCGATTGGTCTTCGGCCATGTCGTCTCGTTGATTCATGCGACCCTGACCTGTAGCACAGCGATGTTCGGCGACATGCGGTCGAGGGTCACGTTGGCGAGATGCACGACGTCCGCTGGGAGCGTGAACGGCAGCAGTCGATTGGGCGAGTAACCGATACGAGTGATCAGCACGTTCATCGCCCGGTTCATCAACTGTCGATCGAACCGATCGCTGGCATGCGCCGAGTCCAAGAGCGGATTGTCGGCCATGTTGATTTGCTTGATCAGCCCGCGAGTCACCGGTCCCATGAGGCCGTCTGGAATCGCGTCCGTATATTCCCAGGAGTAGAGTAGCGACTGAAACCCGAAGTTCTCCCGAGCTTCTTCGCTGTTGCGCAAACGGCTCACCAGCGCCGCATGTATTTCGCTCTCGGTCGGTGGGCGCGAAGGGACTGGACGCGGCGTTGGTGTGGAGGCCAGCGATGGCGAAGGTTCCATGATGGCGGGATCGTTGATCAGCCGGGGTGGCGCCGACGACGACGGCACGGGGGATGGCGTGGCAGGAGCAGGAGCTGGGATAGCCGCTCGGGCCGGGCTGGCCGGGACCTGCCCGACAGTCGACGCCGGTGCTGGAAGCTGCGCAGCTACCGGTGCACTCGGCAGGGTCGGCGACAGAGACGGCGTGGAGGCCGCGCGCGCGGCGGCGGCAGCTCGATCGAACTCCGCATGAACCTCACGACGCCACAGAACCACTGCGGTGATGCCAGCGGCGGCGATCACGCCACCGACGATCCATGCCAGCGTCGCTTCCTCTTCGTCCACCATCGGAAGATACACCGGGAGCCTACCGAAGCGAAGTGACGCGCAATCCTGTGCTGCTCGACATTCGGCTCAGATTCGGCCTCTGGCACAAGGTGGTGTACTGTTCGGGCCATGGCGAGCACCGAGCCGTTTCCCTGGGCGCGTGTCGGCAAGTGGGTGGGGATCGCCGCGGGCGGCCTCGCGCTCACCGCGCTGATCTCGAATCGAGTGTCGAGCAGCGCCTCGGCTCCGCGTCTTGTCAGCGGCCGTCTGCCGGGCACGATCTTCACTATCGTGTTCGAGAACAAGGGGCGTCGCCAAGTGCTCGACAACGCGTCGGCACCAACCTTCCGCGCGCTCGCTCGTCAGTACATCGACTTGCAGAACTACCGGCCCGGGCTCCATCCGAGCCTGCCGAACTACATTGCGATGGTCAGTGGCGGTCCGCAGGGGATCACCGATGACGTCGGCCATGTGATCTCTGGGACCGAGCACCTCGCGGCCCAGATGGATGCGGCAGGAATACCGTGGCGCGCCTATGCCGAGAGCATGCCCGCGCCGTGCTCCCGTCACGGCACGAATCTGTTCATGGTCCGACACGTCCCGTTCCTCTACTTCCAATCGGTGATTGGACAGCCGTCCTGCGCGCAGAATGTCGTGCCCATGACGCCAATCTGGAACGACCTCGCAACGGATCGACTGAAGTTTGTGTTCATCACGCCGAACGCGTGCAACGACGCACACGACTGTCCGATCAGTACCGCCGACGCATGGCTCGCACAGGTCCTCCCGCGGCTGATGAATACGCCGGGGTATCGCCGCGGTGGCGCGATCTTCATCCTGTTCGACGAGACCGAGGGCCTCGAGAGGCAGATCCCTGCCATCCTGATCTCGCCGCTGGCGAAGAATCAGGGGAGTGCGGTGACGACGCTCTACGACCACCGCTCCTATCTGGCCACGCTCCAGGATCTGCTCGGAGTGCCGCGGCTGCCGCTCACGCAGGGCATCACATCGATGACGAACTTGCTGCGCTAGTCGATGGATGCAGCGACCGCCAACGATGCGCTCCGGGAGGCGCGCGACAGCCTCCGGTTTGATGGCTCGATCCCGTTGCGTTGGATCGTGCTGTACGGCCAGCGTTTCGACGTGGTGTGGCGCAGCGCAACCGATGCAGCGATGCTCCTTGGAGTGGCGTCATTCGTGCTCCATCGGAAGCAGTTGATTCCCGCGTTGACGATGAGCATCAGGTCGATGTTCGAATCGGACAGCTCCGAGCTAACCGATGCTCAACCCATTCTGCACGTACTCGGGATGCTCGAGCATTGGGCAGGTAGCAACGTCGCGATCCTCGACGACGCCGTCCTTGAAGAAGGCAAACGCGTCGGACACGCCGACTATGACTTCGCATCGACAGCCGATGCCGCCTATGCTCTCGCGGGGGCGGTCCTCATCATGCGAACAGACGATCCGCCGAAGATGCTTCGCGCGCTCGACCGATTCGTCGAGGCCGTGCTGTCACGACTGTCACGACCAGGGGGACGTCCATTTCATCCTGCGAGAGCGAGGCGCGAGCTCGCGCATCTCGTGCGTGTGCATCTTCCAGAGATCACGCCAGAGATGCTCGTCGACGCGGGACAACGGCGCCTGGGTCTTTAGATCGAGACCCGTTCAGTGTCCACGTGTCCACGCAAGGATGCGTAAGAAGCGACGTCGTCACGCCGAGGCGATACGCTTGGGCGCATGGCCTCGTCCCTGACGCTGTTCAACACCTACTTCTTGCTGGCCCGCGAAGTCGACTACAGCGGCCCCAAGGACACGCCGATCTATCAGACGGATGGCGCCTTGATCGCGATGGCGCCACGTGCATTCGTTGCGGATCTCTGTGTCGAGGGCTCCGGCCAGCTCGCGGATGGCCGGATCGTGAACTTCTCGGGATCGTGCAGCTACGGGCCGCCGTGTCTCACCGGCGGACAGATCTGCTACCGGGAACTCGATCGCGACGCGTATCCATGGGGTAGGGGCCACGGCGCGACGCCACTTCGCCCCCTGCGGTCCCTCGCAGTTGACCCGCACGTGATCCCGTTCGGATCGTACGTGTACATCCCGCGCTGGAAGGGAGTGCGGATCCCGTCCATCGATGGGATCGGCGGATTCATCCACGACGGCTGCTTTCGGGCGGACGACTCGGGCGGATGGATCGTGCCGCGCCCGGGGGATCCGCCGGGCCTCAGCCACATCGACATCTTCGCGGGGACGCGTGCGATGCATCGCGCGCTGGAGGCGATCTTCCCGACGCGGAGCGTGTTCGAAGCCACCATCGATACCGTCTCATGCGAGCAGGCGCAAAGCGCAGCGACTCGCGGGATCCCAACCGGCGCGGTGCTGATCGGGGCCGCCGTGCTTGGCATCGGCGTGTGGTGGGCCGTTCGGCGCGATCTGATCACTGAGTTGCGACCGAAGATCAGTCGTTTGCACGGGAGGTGACCGTAATGCCTGCGGGTGCGATGATGGCCGCATGAGCTCGTTCACTCTCACGGCGCGGCGATTCATCACACAGGCCGATACAGCCCAGACTCAATTGGAAATCGAGACTGCGTTGCGCTCGAGCGTGTGGATTCATGACCATGTTTCGACCATCGGCAACTGGCGTGGAAGCTCGAATCTGACCTTCGCGTACAACAGCTCGATCAATCCGTTGGACTGGAGCGGTTGGCAGAACTTTCGTTGGGAATTCGAGGTGCTCGACAATGTTCCGGGCACGCCAGACGAGAACTTGCGCCGGGTGCACGACATCGCCAGCGTGGTGCTGTTCCACGCCACCAATGCGCTGTCGACGCTCGCCACCGCCCGCGGTCATGGTGGCCTGACGGGTGGTAGGCAGTGGCAAGACGTTGCGGTCGGGAACTTCAGCATCGGCGCCGCTCCGGCTCCCGTCGCGACACCGCGCAGGACGACGCCATCCACACCGGCATCGTCCCCGACGGACTACACGCCGAGCCAAGAACCAGCAGCGCAGCCGCAAGCTGTCACGACATCGCGTGGGGGGAGCGCTGGAATTCCCACTCCGGTCGTGATCCTCGGAGCCCTCGCATTGGGAGGTGGAATCTGGTGGTGGCTTCACCGCGAACCAGCCTCGCCGTACGCGAGGTGACCGCGGCGCCAGGAAGTAGAAATGCGCACGAGGTGACCGCGGCGCCGGGCAGTGCGATGATGGTCGTGCGATGAAGACAGGAACATGGCTGCTCGGCGGCGCAACGGTGGCGGTGGCTGCACTCGCTCTGCGCCGAAGCCGCTCGGAATTCCAGGCCGAAGTCGAGTGTCACACCCTGGCATGCCTCTCGCCAGAGATCGAATACTTCCTCCGGCTGAGCCCGTCGCCGGAGCATGATCTCGCCCGCGGTCTCAGCGGCACTGGTGCTTGGACTCGCCTCCAGGGCTTTTCGCTGAATGACTACGGCGTCAAAGGCGTGCGGATGCTCGATGAGATCTGGGCTCGCGCGAGCGAGGGCCAGACCCGCGCGTTCGGACCTTCGACGATTCCGTACGTCACGATGGGACATGAGCAGCGGCTTCCCGCGCGCGTCGCGGTCTTCACTGGCCACTGGGCGGCCCGGGGCGCGAGCCTGGGAGAGTCAGTCTTCGCTCCGGTGGATCTGATCTGTGATCTGCCCACCGTCGGCGCCCACTCGTTGATGGAGACGGAGGCGCTCCTGCTCAAGTGCCTACGCACCAACAAGGTGAAGCTCGCGCGCACCGAACGCGACATGCATCTCGCCAAGGAAGCGCAAGGGCAGGATGCCGAGAGCATCTTCTGGCATGCCGTCGCTGCCGAACGGACGAAACCGCCGCACTGGGCGCCATCGTTTTTCGTGTAGCCGATGGCTCGCAAGAAACCCGGCCAGTACCCGTTCTCGCTGCTTGAGCGAATCGCCAACGCTCTGCACGATGGTGAGATGCCGTTGGACCTTGCGGTTACGCTCTCAGAACCATTCGCGCTTGAGCGCGCGTGGACCGAGCAGCCGTTCGTCGATCTTCGCCGCGCGAAGATATACCAGCGACATCACCTCGATGGTCCACGCGTGTACGTGGAGGTGATGATGCATACGCGGCCACTCGCATTGTTCGCTACGCTGCAACAGCTACGCGAGGAGAGCGGGATGACTGGTATCGGTACGCAAGCTGAGATGAACAAAGCCGCGCATTGCCAGCATCGAGGCGACATAGCCTCGGCCGCGGATTGGGCCATGTATGTCACAGATGCGATCGTCTCGCATAATCGCGGAGACGCTCGAGTGATCGCAGCACTGCGTGTACATGGGCCACCAGAGCTGGCAGAACTCCTTGATGCCGCCGCGCGAGCGGCTCAGCGGTGGGCTCGGTAGCATGTAGCATGCGAATCCCCAATCGGACGACATGATGAGTCGCAAGAAACCAGCTCCCCCACTCTCGTTGCTCGAACAGATCGCGATCGCCATGCGCTACGGTCACATCCCGCTCGACCTCGCGGTGACGCTGTCGGCGCCGGGCGCGCTCGAGAATGCCTGGATTGAGCAGCCGTTCATCGACGTCCCATTCAGTGAGGTGCCGGGTTTGGGCAGAGCTGCGGCGACACGGTCACGTGGGGCAAGCGTCTTCACCAAGACAACCGACTTCGATGGGCCGAACGTGTACGTCGAGATCCTCATGTACACGCGCCCGCAGGTCTTGTTCGCCACGTTGAAACGACTTCGCGAGTCTCTATATCAGACCACGAATCCTTCGGATGATCTCACGGCATCAGCGGGGCTTCAGCGCGTGGGGCATATGCAGGACGCTATCCATTGGGCGACGCTGCTTACGCGGGCCATGGTGGCGCACGTCTGCGGTCTCAATGGCAACGCCGTTGCGTTTGGCAACGTAGTCCAACCTGGGCCATGCAGCGATGCGCCAATCGTGACCGCACTGCGCGCCTGCGGGCCGCCCACACTGACGGAGATCGTCGAGGCCGCTGCACAACGCCGTGAGTATCTCGCCCGCGGGCAGACGTGATGTGACAGAGAAACCAAGGCCACCGGAACCGCCGGAGCCCGACCCGCTGTGGGACTTTGCAATTCTTCCCATCCTGCTTGCTCTCGCCGTATACACGATCATCAGAGGATGGCTTGACTGACGGTTGGCACGACGGACGACAGGAGCGCATCGATGAACGACGGAGAAATTGTTGCTCTCGCACGACAGTCCCAACGCTGGCTCTATGCTGCGCGTCAGGACGGCGATCTCGTCGTCAGGCACTTGCACCTGAACTACGGTGTCGGTGATCTCGATCTCCTTGCGGAGACCGCGTCGCCAGAACGCATCCGCTCGCTCACCGGTCTCGATATCGCGGCTGCTCGGGAGGATGCGCGGGCCGAACAAGATCGCGTTCAGCGCCAGCTCATCGCGCGCTTGCAGCAGTGCCAACCGCAACCGGCGCCCAGTGACCTCGTGGGCGGCCGTGATACCATGCGCCGCATGTTCGACGTCGTCCGCCTCGGCCAAACTGACCTGGACCTCCTGCCGTGGCTTCGAGAACGTGAGGAGATCCGAGAGGGATACGTCCTTCTCGAGATGCAACAAGATCCGACCGCGCCAACGACGCTGCACCTGCATGTTCTCGGTCCAAACGAGCCTGGATACTACGAAGGACGTGATCCTGTCGTCCGCAAGCTGGTCACCATGTGGGACCGACCGGCGCACCGAGCCCACATCGATATCCCGCTGCCGCCCATCCGTCCGGCCGGGCAGGCAGCACAGGCGGTCGTCTCTACTTCCGGCGGCTGGATCAAGCCAGCGCTCATCGCAGTCGGCGCGATCGGAGCTGTGTTCGCTGCGTTCTACTTCCTCGTCTCGACCGCGCAGGCCGGAGAGGTTCCTCGCCGCGCCGATCGTGGCGATGACCACCTCGATCAATGCGCGCGCTGGATGTCTCTGACGTATCCAGAGAAGCGCGCCGCCATCGAACCGTTCTTCGCAGAGCGCATCGAATCAGGTCTCCCGATGGAACAATCGATCGACGAAGCGATCCGCGATACCGATCAGCGCTGCGTTCAGTCGATCAGTGCGCAGTGGCAGTGACCGCTCGGCCAACTCTTCTGTAGTGGGTATAAACCGCTCACAGTCAGCGCCCGATGCCCCGACGACTCGCTTCGGGCAGTCAGCTCGCCGTCCACTGACGATAGTAGTCGCTGTCCAACCTACTGAAGTGATCGCTCTCCGGCGAGCACTTCGTGATCTTCATCGATATCGTCAACGCGTGTCCGTCATCAAATGCCTGATCGTTCATTCTGAGGCTGTCGATCGCCGGATGAATCGTCATTGGGTCTCGGTGGCGGAGAAGGACGTCCGTGAGTTGCTCGTTGTCGTGCAGAAAATCGATCTGCACATCGACGGTGCCATAGATGTCCACCCACACGTATCGAAGCATCAGGGCGCCGAATCCTTTGGAAGGAGTCCCCTTTTGCGGGCTCGCGAGCCATTGGTTGATAAGTTCGAGTCGATCGATCAACTCCGCGGTCGCCGCGAACGTTGACTTCCAGACTGCCCCGGCTCGCGCATCGATGATCACGTGATTGCCGCGATACCGAAGTATCGCGCGACCAGGATCAGCGGTGAGGCTCACCAGCGGTTGTCGCTCGTCGTCATCCTCTGGTTCTTCTGACGTACGACGGACCACACTCGTGGTCCGTGATGGCTCGTCGGCGAATGGATTCGTTGCGGTGTCGATGACGCGAGCCGTGCGGTGATGCCGGTCGGTGAGCGGGATGCCGTTTCGTTCGACACGGAGCAGATGTTCCACGATCGATGCGGGAACGAGATCGGCCTCGCCATCGACGTTGCACACCCAGACGAGTGGACCCGCCTCTCGGGCTCGCTCGTACTCCTTCACCTTGAGCACTCCGTCTTCGTAGATGTCGACGATGATGTCGTAGACGCCCCAAGCCGGAACATCGCGTTCGAGTGTCCACGTCTCCGCGGGTTCGACTCCCGCACCGCTGGAACCGCAGATTGCAATTATCCCAGGTTCCGCCGCGACCATGTGATGCACGTGCGCACGCGTGCGATACTCGCGGTTCAACTTCTTCATGCCGTCCTCCTCGGGCGCGAGCCCTAGACTCGGAGCGCCAGCCCCTCGCCGACGACAACCGTACCTCAGACACGCGGGCGGTGCCAGTTGGACGCTACCGACTCTTCTGTCCGAGCATCTCCAGCAGATTCAGATAGGCGGCCAGCCCCATCCAATGCAGTGCATCGGTCGACTGCTGCATGCATTCGACGAAGCGCTCGAGCATGGCGCGCAAGACCCGCCGATGATGTCGCGAGAGCCAGTGCGGAAACGTCGCGCTGTCGAAGATGTCGCCGCGCCTCACTTCCAAGTGGAATGAATCCTCGAAGACACGGCCAACCACATAACGATACGTGCGGGTCTCGGAGTAGTAGTACAGGCCGGTGGCCTTGGAATGCGCCCCAGCATTCTTCATCCAGCGCAGGCCGATCGCACCGTGCTCGGTCACCTCGAAGACCTCGCGCACGGCTAGCCATTCACGAACGGAGGGAACTGCCGCGCGTATTCGAGCAGCGGCAGGAATTGGTACTGGTACGCGAACATCCCGATCGCGCGTAGGTCCTTCTCTGCGATGTCGAGCTTGCCTGTGCGGAGCTGAATCTGGCCCTCCATCGGCCGATGATCCAGTCTCGCGTGAGCGGGCTCCTGGAAGGAGTCGGGGGCGGACTTCGGTCGCCACTCGGAGATGACCACGTAGATCGGATAGAAACCGAGCTCCCGCCAGCCATGGCGCCGTCGCGCGCGGCGGCCCGGTGATGCCATCCACGCTGGATCGAGCGTAAGATTCCAGCCGTCTGCCCGGAAAGAGTCTGGCAGCACGAAGCCGTCGCTCAGGCGGTATGGCTGTGCCCCGGCGATGTCGAATACCTCGAACGAGTAGTGATCACCGCCGCCCCATTCCCTCTGGCGATGGAGCACCGGCGGTAGGAACTCAGCAGGATGCCGCCCGGGCACGCTCAGGCCTCTGGAGCGTTGCGGAAGTAGAGCACGCCGCCGAGGAGTAGAACCGCGCCCGCGATCGCCAGCGGGATCGCCACGCTGGTCCTCGCGCTGCCTGCGACCTGTCCAGACGCGGCGACAGCGCCATCGGAACGCGATCGCGCGAGACAGCCTTCGGCGGCCGTGTCGAGGGAGAAGACCGGCGCGGGCTGGAATGTCTTGTGCTTGAACTGCGTGCCGTCGGCGTTGCTCTCGTAGCTCGCGAGCAGGACGGTGCGATGATCTGCGATCCAGATGAGCGCGGCGGTCAGCCGGTCGATGTCCGCCTCGGTGGTGAACAGTGCGAACGACGCGCGCACCATGCCGCGCATCGAAGGGTCGTCTGGCCGCAGACAGAATCCACGCGTATCGCACGCGGCCTGGAGCTGCTGACGGACGTACGGCTGCGCGCAGAAGCAATCGTTGCGGACCCAGATGGCCGCGTAGTCCGAGAGCGCAGCCGCAACGAGACCGTGCGGAAGGTCGCTGAGGTTGAAGGAGAAGACACCGGCGCGGGCCTCGGTGCTGCCCGGGCCATAGATCAGCAGGCCCGGCACCGTCGCCAGCTTCGCGAACGCGTAGTGCACGAGCTCCACTTCATGGGCCCGGATCGTGTCCATCCCCACTGCGAGCAGCATCTTCGCCGCTGCGCCGAGTGCGATCGCGCCGGGGATGTTCGGCGTTCCGGCTTCGTAGCGCTCGGATGGGTCCGCCTTCCACAGGACATGCTCGTACTCGACGCGGTCGACGGTTCCGCCGCCGACGTTTCCGATCGACCAGTCGGTGCGCTGGAACAGATCCTTGCGGCCGATAAGCGCGCCCGGGGCGCCGGGGGCGTAGAGCTTGTGCCCCGAGAGGATCAGATAGTCGATGGCCTGCGCAGCGGGCCCCGGATGCATGTTCATCGGGATGTGCGCGGCAGCCTGGGCGGCATCCACCACCAGATCGGCCCCGGCAGCGTGCGCGAGCGCTGCGATCTGCTCGAGCGGCGTGATCACGCCGGTGACGTTCGACACGCCAGTCACGGTCACCGCACGGACCTTCCCGCGTTCCGCGGAGAGCACGCGCGTGAGATGAGCGATGTCCAGACTGCCGTCGTCAAGGCAATCGATCAGGCGCACGTTGTCGCGTCCGGCCGCGCGCATCCAGGGTAGCAGATTCGAATGATGCTCGATCGCCGAGACGCACACGAGCTGTCGCGGATCGTCCAGGAACATTGCCGCGGCGAGCAGGTTCGTCGGCTCGGTCGCACCCGAACCGCAGAGGATCACCGTGTCGGTATTCGGATCGGCGTTGACGAGCTGACCGATCAGTTGGTGGACCCGGAGCAGCGCTTCGGTGGTGGCGCGACCGACTGCGCTCGCGCTCGTATGACTGTTCGCGCAGGAGCTCTCGAGATACTGGGCCTCAGTCTTCCAGACTGAGGTCGGCATGAGACAAGTCGCCGCGGCATCGAGATAGACCCGCGGGACCATGGCTCTGCCGCCTGCCAGGGTTGCCACCTCGGCGGGCTTTCCAAGGCCGAGGAACTCGCGCTGAAGGCACCGGAGTAGCTGGGGGTTCATGCGACCGCGACTATACCACGGAGCGCTCGGCATCGAAGCGACGCGCAGCCTCTAGGATCTCTTCCGCTGTTGGCACTGCGCCGGAACGAAGCAGGCCGAGGACCTCGCCGTATGGGACACCTACTTCAACTGGAGCATTGGTTGCGAGGCGCGCCAAACGCTTGGTTTCGTCGAACTCGAACGACATCACCGAAGATGGCAAAAGAAGTTGGAATGATCTCAGATGCCATGGAAGGTCGGCGACCGCAGCGAGTCCTTGCCATGCACGCCGTTCGCGCGACCCTTCCTGTGCTTTCCGTGGAGTCGATGCGCTGATCCAGCCGGATTCGTCTTGGACGGGACCGCTCTTCGCCGTGATGTTCACGCGCCACGTTGGATACGAGGAGCCGTCCCACTCAATCTTCCACACGTTCGGACCTTGGATCACCTGCGCCACTTCGGGTGGCAGCCCGACGATGCGCACCATCTCGCAAGCGATCGTGCGTAGGTGTTGGAACAGCTCTGCGGGTCGCAGCCATAGCAACAGAATCGCGTAGTCCGCTTGGTCGCGCGATCTCGCCCATGCAATGCGTAAGTTCTTTGGCGTGAGCTGCACGGCGAGATGGAGCGGTATCTCACCGGCCTCGATCGCCCTGGCGACGCCATTGAGCAGGTTCATCGCGCGCGAGACTCGCGCACTCGTTCGGCGGCAGCGATGATCTCGTCGAGCGTTGGCGGCGCGCCGGTCTTGAGAATTATCGCGACGTCATCACCGGTCTCCAGGCCCGAATCGATCAGCCTCGAGATCGCGAACTTCAGATTGATAGTCCATCCGTTGGCCACTCGATCCGCGGCGCGCGCGACCTCGGAAAGAAACCACCAAGCATCATTCGTTTGGGAGCCTTCGTCGCTCCACTCGGTTTTCTCAAAATATTGATCGCCACGGTGCCTGATGCTCACTAGCTGCTTAGTGTCCCAGTGAAATTCCCATTGCGCCGGTGACTGAATCGGCAGCATGGCGTACTCTGGCAGTCCAACAAACTCGACCATCGCAGGGCAGAGAGCTCGCAGAGTATCGACAAGTTCGGCTGGCCGTAACTGTCCAAGCAGGCTGGCGATCGTCCCTGCATCACTCGTTCGATTCCACGCAGTTCGCAGGCGTGCTGGCGTGAGTTGCACGGCGACGGCGAGATGGAGCGGGATCTCGCCATCCTCGATCGCGTCGGCGATGGTGTTGAGCAGACTCACCGTGCGGCCTTCGCATCAGCGATCAGTTCGTCCATCTCGACTTGCATCATCGAGCCGTCGTACTCAATGCACCAGACCGGGACCGTAAACCCGTTGTAAACCATCCACCCGGCGAGCCACGCGTAGGCCTCGTCCTCGGTCCAGAACGAGCACAACGGCTGATCATAGCGAATCGCCAGCCAGTAGTTCTCGAACGGGCGCACGAGGCAGTCGGCTGGGGAGTAGGTGCCTTCGGCATCTTCCTCGTCCTCCTCTTCGTCGTCATCGTCATCGTCGTCGAGATAGCTCAAGACGATCAGCCGATATGAATTCCAAAGAACCGGCGCGGGATGGCGCTCAGTCGGATCTGGCCATGCAAGACACGATGTCGCGCGGTCCAGCTCGCGCGAAATGGCGCGCTGTCGAGAAGATCTGATGGCGGGAACGAGCCGGGTACTACCTGCCCCAGGCGCGGCAGCAGGACATCCCTCGGCAGGATCACGTCGTCTACGCTGGCACGCGGAGCGCCGGGCGGCGGCCGGTCCAGGTCCAGCGCGTAGAACAACGCGAACTGCATGGTTCGCGGGGAGATCTGACCCACATCCTTGTCGTGGGCGATGGCCGGAATGACGTCTGCCGGTGCGCCTGCCTCTTCGGCGACTGCCGAGAGCTGGTCGAGCACGAATGGACTCCATCGAGAGAACGCGTCGGCGAGCGTCGTCGCCCCCCGGTTCGCTTCCGGGTCGAAACGGTTCTGGAGCCGATACAGCACGTTCGGTCCGCGCAGATGCACGATGAGCGGCGACGATGGGAACGACGTGTTGAACCGGTTGCCCGATTCGCCCACCAGCGAAAACCACGCGGTCTCCGGGCTCTCGGCGGTGAAGTCGGACCTATGAGGGTACATGGCGGCTCTCCCGGCGCCGAGCGTACCAAGAAGTCGCCCGGTTGGACACCGCCGTGTATCGTCGGAAATGCCGGTCACTTCGATCGGGGCTCTGAATCGATTGGCTTCGGCGCCTGTGCGGTGATCTGCTCGTGCTCCTCGGCAGTCACTGCGCGGTCGACTCCGAGCTGGAAGCTTTCGCCGATTCCGTTCGCTGCGGCGGTCCTCGCGATGCTTCCGCACAGCCGCGACAGATGGTCGATCTCGACTTCGGTGTACAAGTCGACCGACTTGCTGCGCTCGACGAGACGCTTGCGCATCACCTCCATCGCCTCGACACGCACGGCCTCGAGCACGGCTGCGACGCCATCTCGACGAACCGAGCTTGGACGTCGTGGAGGTTCGGTCACGGCGATGAGATTCTACCACTGGCTACGTGGACGCGTTGAATAGCAGGATCCCGATGCCAGCCAACGCAAAGCATGCGCCCGCATCCGAGCGGTTGATCTGGTACGCGCCGACGCAGGCGTAGACGGCGCAAATGAACCCGAGCGCGGTGAGCCGATTGTTCAGATCTGCGCGCTGGTCTTCGGTCACGTGTAGCGTTGGATGTTGCTCACGATGCCTGTTGTGCCAGGACCGCCAGCCGCACCGTCCATACCATTGCCGCCGGGGCCACCGAAGACAGCGCCGCCGGGGCCACCCGACCTCCCCAATTCCGCCTGGGGCGCCTGCCCCCGGGGGAGGCGGTGACGAGGCCCGCACCGGCGAACGTGTTTCGCCAGATCGTGATCGTTCCGCCGCTTCCTCCCTCGCCACCAGCGCCGCCGCCACCGCCGCCGCCGCCACCGGCATCGGGGCTCACGCCAATCGGTTGACCCGGGATGCCGTTCGCGCCGGGCACACCATCGGAGCCGTTGCATGTGATGGCGCCGTTGACGATGACGTTCGTTGCGAAGATCAGGATGGCTCCACCGCCAGCGCCACCGGCGCCGCCGACACCGCCAGGGCCGCCAGCGCCGGAACCGAAGCCGTCGCCAGTGCCACCGGTGCCGCCGTTGCTCCCTGGTTGTCCTGGTGATCCGAATCGTGGCGAGATGCCAAGCACGGCACCAGCCAGTGTGACTGCATACGGGAATGTCGCGCCAGGAGTTCCCGCGGTACCAGCAGTCGCATCAAGCCCGGGATCGCCGGGCAGACCGGCTCCCTGAGATGTTCCTCCCGCCCCGCCAGTTCCTGGAACTCCAGGGATGCCAAAGGCGGCATCGAACGAGATGGCCAACCCCGATCCGTTGCCATCGGATCCATTGGATCCCGATGCCCCACCAGCGCCATTTCCAGCGCCACCACCACCGCCACCGCCACCACCGGCAGATGGGGCCGGACCGCCGATCGAGATGGAGTTGAACGTCGTCACCGCAAATCCATCGGAGCTGATCGTGCCGTCGACCCGAAGCGTTCCCTGCACGCGCAGGATCAACATGTCGCCGGGAGGCGGAGAGACCGTTACGCCAGCATTGATCGTGAGGTCGTGATAGCTGCGGTCGCCGCCGAACGCAGGGTCACTGACCGTGACCACGACATCTCCGAGAGTTCCGAGGCCTCGTTCATCGCCACTTACGATGCCGCTGCCAGAGGCGAATTCCGTCCAGACCCCTGGGCTGGTGATCACCGAGATGATCGGCATGTCGTCCGCGACATAGACCATTCCGACCGGGATCCCGTCCGGCAATGACCGTAGCGCGAAGGGGCCGACCTTGATGCGCGGGTTGTTCTGGGGACTGCTCATCGGTCGTATCCTTCGTCGAGAAAGCGGTCTGGATTGGGATGCACAGGGGGAGGCGTCGCCTGCACCGCGCGGTACACACTCGCCAGCGCGATCAGAAAGAGTGAGCCTGCTGCGACGGTCAGATACGGCTTCGCTTTGTCGAACGCGGTCTGTCCCGCGAGGACAGCGGCCGGACGTCCGAAGAGCAGCATGAACGTCGGATCCCGCAAGAGGCCTGGGATGACCGTGCTCGACATCTGTTGGGTGATGTGCGAGGCGAGCGCGGGCACAACGTTCTGCGTTGCCGCGATCGACGCCGACGTCGCGGCTTCGTTGATCGCGCTCTGGATGCCTTCGTTCAGAGGCCCGAACCCCGTGACAGCCATCGGAAGCCTTTCAAGCCGCGACGCAGCGGCTGCCTACCGACGCGTCAGATCTTCTTCGGCGACCGGAACGATCGCGCCGTTGGGCCATTCGACGTACACCCACGAATCCTCGTTGCCAGCCGTCGTGCTGTGCCGACCACCAGCCATGACCGAGACCACACGGCCCGGCGCATGTGGCGGCGGCAACGCGTTCAGGTGCTGTTGCGAATAGAACCCTTGGATCCAACCACGCGGGGAGAAGGTCACCTTCGTGCCTTCGCGCCAGTGGTGATTCTCGCCCTTGCGAGCGCTCTCTCGGCCGTACTCGTGGAAGGCTGGGTTGTTGTGCATCATCTCGCCGGGCCGCATGCCCTGGAAGTCCGAGGCGCCCAGATCCATCTGATGGACCACGGTCATCGTGCCATCATCCCACTGCACCTGCGCAGCGTCGTGATATGTGTCCACCACGATTCCGGTCATGCCGACCCGGCGCGGCGCCTGCACCATCATCTGCACCTGCGCTGGCAGATGCGGCTTGCCATGCTTGCGCGGCACGAACGTGACGAGGTCGCCGTTTCCGAAGATGGGCTCCTGGGCGCGTCCGTGCGATGGATTGTTGTGCACCATCCGCGCGCCATGCATCCGGTTCAGATCGAGCGCGTGCACGACCGTCGTCATCCCGTCGTCCCAACGGACCTGTGCAGCATCGTGGTACGTGTCCACCACGTGACCCGTCATCCCCGGTGGCGGGGCCTGCACCATCATCTGGACGTGCGCAGGGAGGTGCGGCCGTCCGTGGTGGCCGGGCACGAACACGACTACGTCACCATCATGAAACAAGGTCTTCGCCATGATCTACCCGCGCCAGACATAGGTGAGGTTGCCGACAAGGGTCGGGACGACTCCGCTGTAGTCCCAGCCCACCAGGACGTGATCGAAGCGCGGATCCTGTCCCGACACCCAATCGGCAGGAGGCGCGTCGACCACGGTACCGTGCTCGCCGTAGCCAGGGATCGGGCCGGGGAACGGATGCGCCAGCACCGCCGAGAAGCGGACTCGTTCTCCGGTGGTGAAATTGAAGCTCACCGGAGGACTTTCCCGATCAGCAGGCAACTCACCACCCCGACGCCGAGCCAGCCGTACCAGGGCAACCGCTCGGGCAGCGTCTTCGCCCTCTCCTGGAGAGTCTGAGCGGTGCTCGGGTTCGAGACGGGTGTCGTAACTGGTGTTTCGGTGGTTTCGGCAACTGGATCGGGCATGGGTGCAGTCTACCTCCGACGATTCCCACGCTGCAAGAATGGCGCGGAGCCGGTCCTATGTCGCTTGCGCTCGCACGATCATGAAGTCGACAGGGCCGGTCGCGGCCGAGGCATCCGCATCGAACTGATTCGCCAGCTTCGTCCCGGGCGGAATCGCAACCGACACTGGATTCGTGGTGTTCGGCGTCACGCAGTACTCCGTGGTGCCTGCGGGGAACGGCGGCGTGATCGTGAGCGTCGTCGCGCCTGGACCGAATCCTCCCACCGGCTGCCCATAGATTCCCCACGTGTCGCGATCGAGCGTCGCTTTATCCACGCTGCCCGAGACTGAGAAGATGGACTGGTTCGGGTACGACGAGCCACGCGCGTCCATGTCGATCAGGTCACCGATGCTGACGGATCCAGCTCCAGTATTTCGCCACACGACATCGCGTGCCTTGACCGGCAGACGCGGGCCCGCCGCCACGCTCAGGACAACGGCTCCGAAAATGTCAGCCCCCGGCATGTCCAGACTGCTCTGTCCGGCAGGCACTGTCGGATAGGCCAACGACATCCCGCCAGGGATGAGACCGAACAGCCCGATCGTTCCAGAGAAGATGAGGTTCGGCGCATTGATGCCATCGAACACGAGTCCTGAGTCAGTCACGCTGAAAAGCACGATGACGTCGCGATTGACGATCACGAACGGTGCGCCATCTAGAATGATCTGGCCAAGGACTGTCGCCTGAAGCACGACGGTATTCACGCGACCAATGGTTGGGATTGGCTGCGTAATGTCCCACGAGATAACCAGCGCCCCGCCCGTATTGAGGTGTCCCTCGACGATGCCCTGCCCGATATTGAGAAGGCTCGTGTTGCCGCCCGTGAAGTTGACGCTGTTCACGATGCGGAAGGTGTTCACGCGCTGTACGAGGATCGCGTCGCCTCCACCCGGATGCGTGACGAACACATTCTCGAGCGTGCCAAGCCCAGTGAGGAAGTCGGGCGTGTTGGTTCCGTCAAAGAAGATTGCTCTATCCGCGACACCGGTAACCTTCAACGTGAGGCTCGTCATGTTGAAGTTCGTGATCACAGCACCGACCGCAGGAGCCCACACGAAGGCGTCCCCGGACGGCGGCGCGATGACCACAGACGCCGCATCGAGACCAAGCAGCGACGTGTCGTTCAGATCGGGCCAGACGACGTTCTCTGGGTAGAGCCCCGGCATCACCTGGATCGTCGTGCCGTTTTTCATCGCAGCGACCGCCGCCATGATCGTCTTGAATGGCTGTCCGACGCTGCCGGTCGCGTCTGCCGGAAGGGTCGTCGTTCCGCCGTCCACATAGAGCACATGGGAGAACGGGTTGATCGCGCCCGCGCCGGACACGAACTCATCCCAGATGTGCGGAGTCCCAGGACCCACGATCACCGATAGAATGGACTTGTCGGTGGCGACGTAGACCATTCCAACCGGAATCGTGTCCGGCGTCGGACGCGATGCGTATGGGCCGACCTTGATCCGCGGGTTCTCCTGGGGACTGCTCATCAAACCACGCTACAGCCCGTGCCTACGAGTTGCAATTTATGCGCTCGTGCTGCGCTAGAAGTCGTAGAACATGAGCGCCAAGGTTCCCGTCGTTGCGGGCTGCTCATGCTTCCACAGTACACGGGCTGACGAGGGTCTCAACGTTCGTGCACGTCATCCGACCACGGACCAGTTGAAGTGGCCGATGTCAGTCAGAACCAGCGCGCCCGCTGGTGTAATGGATCCGACGGTGAAGGTTGCCATTCCCGGCGCGCCCGCTGTCAGCGCAATGATCACCAGTTCTCCGAAGGGCGGGACCACCGGGCCGATGTCCAATCTCCGGGTCACAAAGATCGCGCTTGTGGTCCGCAGCGAGAGGTCGGCGTTCGGACCGATGATGGCCGTGCCTGGAGGGAACGGGGCGCCAAGCTGCGACTGACCACCCTGAACGAGGTCATGCCAGTCGAAGATTGGATCGTTGGGAAACGAGAACGAGAACATCGGTTCGTCGGTCGCGACGAAGAGGTCACCGGCGGGCAATCCAACGGGGCTCACTCGACTGGCAAGCGTGGAGAGCCGAAGGCGCGGATTGTTCTGGACGATCCGACCGCCCGAGCCCGGCGTGGGTGCCGGTGGGCCCCATCCGTTCATGAAAAATGGCGTCGGTGCCCAAGGCATCTTGAGCCTCGGTTATTGAGCCGGGTAGGACAGGCAGTAGAAGGTCGCGGTCGCGTACCAGCCACGGAATGGAGTGTCGTGCTCGAGCCAGACTCTGATCTCCATTCCATACGCGGCCACGAGCTGTTGCAGCCCAAGGAATGCCCAGTTGAACGGTTGGATCGCGAGCGGCGCCGACCTCCAATTCCCCTTCGCACCCATGGGTGGGTAGGCCGGGTAGGCCTTCTGTGCCGCGTTCTGGAAATCCGTGATGGTCTTGTAAGTCGTGGGATTCCCGAGCGGGATCTTCGTGCCGGGCGGCAACCCGAGTTTCGGTGCAAACACTTCGGCGAAACCGAATGCCTGAAAGAACACCGTGTCGGTCTGGTCGACATCGGACGAGAATTGCGCCTCTGCGCTGTCCAGGTCGAGCCGCGTGTTCTTCGCTGGCGCGATCGTGAACAGACTCGACCTCGCAGCGTGGTACGTGACCAGAACTGCATCGCCAGGGACGAGCGGGACGTTGAACACAACCGTGCCGTCCGCGTAGTTGACCGAGTAGTCGTTGTGGAGCTCGGGGAGGTAGAAGGGGTCGTTCTCGATCTTCGGCTGGCCGTTCACCGTCACAGACACGCGATAGGAAAATCCTTCGGCATCCTTCAGGAAGTCCTCTTGCGTGACCAGCCCGTGATAGGTGTCGATCACGTCATGGCTGGCCAGTTGGTACGTCGTGAAGTCGACTGTTACAGGTTTCTCGTTCTCGACAAGAAATGACCCCTGATACCACGTCGTGCGATCGGTCCAGTCATGCGTGTAGATGTCCACCTCCGTCGAGTTTGGCTTCAGGACTGCGACGCGCGCGAGGCCAGAGGAATCGACAGGGGCAATCCGTGCTTTCCCCGAGGTCAGGAATACGCGTGCGACCGCGTCGTCACCGGATGCGACTTCATTGTCCGCGTGCTTGAGATTCGCCTCGAAGTCGGCGATGTCAGCGTCTTCGATCGCGGTCGATAGCGCGAAGATGCCGCCAGCGCCGCAGTACAGGGCGTATCCAACGGTCAGCGCGTTCCAGTAGATGGAGACAACGCCGCCCGCAACGAGCTTGATCGAGCTGTATGTGATTCCGATCGTGTGCATCGTATCGCCTCAGTACTCGTATCCGATGAGCTGCACATCGAATCCAGCTACGGCAGTTCGTGCTTGCTGTGTCAGGCCGACACCGGCTCCCGCAGCGAGTTCAAAACCCTCTACGAATGGGAAGAATTGCGAGCCACTGCTTCCGACCGTACCCGCTGAAGAAAACGCCGCGACGGTCGCAATGACAGGTGAGGCGATGACCGCAGGCGCCGCTGCGGCTGCCCGGACCCGGATCGTAACGCTGCCGAGCGCAGCGGTCCCATTCGTCCATGTCACCAACAGACCAGTGAGACGAAGAATCTTTCCCGCGGTGACTGTGTACGAAGTTGCCGCAGCCGCAGCCACTAGATTGGACAGCATCACCAGGGACAACAATGTCTCGGCTACCACTCCGATAATCGATGTGTTCTGCAAGACCTTCGACACACGTCCGGCGTCATGAAGTTCCTGAACGCTGAATCCGTTGGCTCCCTGCGTGCCTTTGGTGAGGACGGGGGCGGTCACCGCGACTGTATTGTTCGGACTGATCGCGACAACGAGAGCTGGGTCCGCCGCCACTGCTGCCGTGGCTGCGGCCTTCACCGCCGCGTTGGTGACGCCGTCGGTGACCTTCGTCCGCTGCGTTCCATCCGTCTGTGTCGCTGCCGCTGCCCTTGTTGCGAGCGTTGCTTCGCTGGCTCTGGTTGCGAGCGTGGCCTCGGTGGCGCGTGACGACAGCGTGGTATCGAGGGACGCGACGACAGTCCCGGTCAAGACCGCCAGCGTCGCTTCGCTCGCTCGTGTTGCAAGCGTCGCTTCGGTGGCGCGTGACGACAGCGTGGTATCGAGGGACGCGACGACAGTCCCGGTCAAGACCGCCAGCGTCGCTTCGCTCGCTCGTGTTGCAAGCGTCGCTTCGGTGGCGCGGGTCGCGAGCGTTGCCTCACTCGCCCGGGTCAGGAGCGTTGCTTCGAGTGCGAGTCCGCCCGTCGTACCGATGTTGACGGTGAGTGTGCCGGTGACGGGCTGCGGCGTCGTTCCGGTTGGATCCACTCGTAGGGGATTCGCGAGGACGCCGATGGCCGTCGCACCGTTCGAAAGCTGAACAGGCCATGGCGCGGTGATCGGCGCCGCCGGTCCCTGTGCCGCCTCGGTGCCGAGGCGGCGCAGGCCCGAGACGGTCGTGATGGTGATCGCCGTGCCGTCCGCGGGATCGCAGATGACCTGCGACTCGCCCTGGACCGTGTTCGGTCCGATCACCCACTGAAAGGTGCGGAGCTTCTTGCCAGTCGAGTCCGGCGGCAGGCCTATGAAAGATTCCGACATCGCTACTTGACCTGTGTTTCGTGCGGATCGTTCACGAACTCCACGCTACACCGACGAAACCAGGGCGACCAATTCTACGCGTTTACGAGAAAGTCAAGCTTGATGCCGGGTTTCTGATGCATCCCGACGCTCAGGTCGCGCTGAAGAACGCCCGTAGCGTCGCACCCTCCTCTTGTGGATGCTTCCCGTGAAGGATCCGCGCCACTGGTGACTTGGTGTCCGTGGACCATTTCACGCCAACCTTGGACGTGCCTTTCGCAACGGCGACTCGCGCCGTGATGCCGATGCATGCTGGAGCTTCCGAGGCAGCAGCCCAGATGTTCACGCCACGCGTGCTGTTCGGGACCACGACGCCATCCAGCGTAAGCTGGAAGCGATTGATCGCCTTCTCCGTGTTGCTCGTACTCGCTTCGAAGTCGATGAGCAGGAACCCACCGCCCTCTGGCACGTCGATCATCACCATCAGGGGGTTGCCCAGATTCTTTTCGAGCAACGGAACCATCTCGAGGCCCGGCCGCGCGGCCGAAGAACTCGCTCCAGGTGTGCGGGGTCTCCGGCCCGATCACGACCGAGATGATCGGCGTGTCGGTCGCGATGTAGACCATTCCGATCGGGATCTCATCTGGTGACGGACGCAGGCCGAATACGCCGACCTTGATTCGTGGGTTCTCCTGCGGTCCGCTCATCTGATCAGGCTACACTGGCCGGACTGGCTTCACCATTTCTGTGCCCGGAAGGCGCTCGAAACTCGCGGAGTGTTCGCAGATGGCCAGCAAGTCTCCTGGCGACGTGGCCTCGGGATCCAGGCCCACCCAGGCCGGGATGGTGCCGTCGCGATTGAGTGCGAGCGCGAACTCCGAACAGACCATCGCCTTCGGCGATGCGAGAGGATTCTTGATTTTGCGGCCTAGCCGCCGCGCGATCATCACCAGCGCGTAGCCGAGCAGGCCCACGTAATCGTAGCGATCGCCGAGCTCCTCGATCGCCGCGCGCAGATGGACCTCGGGCCGGATCGCGAACTCCGCGACGAGCATCTGGTCCCCCTTGCCGAAGAATCTCGAGCGCGGAAGAAACTGTACGCCGCCGACGTCGGCCTCGAGTACAGCAGGCGTGCCCCAGAGGTCCAAGCCCACCATCACATGAGAGCAACGGCTCTTCGAGAAGAACTGAATCACCCTCGACCACCAGTGGTTCGAGCTTGTGAACAGGAGGGTGAGAGAAGGCCGCATGTCTCAGCGCGAATGCCATGACGGCAATGCATTCACACGGCGCGGCGCAGGGGGAGCGTAGGTCGGAGCATCGGTCTCGTCGTTCTTGCCGAGACGGTAGATCGCATAGATGCCGCCGCTGATCGCACCGGCGATGAGCACTCCCGTGCCGATGCGAAGCAGTTGATCCGTGAGCGATGGCGCGACGGGCGCATCGGGACCGTCTGGATTCTCGTCCGGCGGTTGTACGATCTGATCGATCGTATTTCGAAGGATGCTCGTCGTCGCATTGCGTGAACGGTTCTTCGCCTGCTCTCCACTGCGCCACCAATCCACCGAGCCATGCAGACTCGGTGTGTATGGGTCCTGAATGGTTGGCGTCGTGAAATCGCGCGAGAACCCACTGTACCCTTGATAGGTTGGCGTGCTTGGCCGACCGGAGATGAGGCGATGCTCGAGCTCGGTCAGGACGGCGGCAACCGCGTTCATGTCCGGTGCCTCGAGCAGCCACGCTGCATGAGTGACCGTGCCGCTCACGTTGCCCTGCTTCACCACGCGCAAGGTCGGTCCCACCCATCGCGCGCCGGGAATGGGACAACAAGGAGGACCCGTATACGGCGGCGGTGACGGCGCCATCGCGCTTCGGAGCATCGCTCCGAACGCGTGGCCTGCATTCCACGCGCTGCTGAACGGCATGAGACCGATTCCCTGGTCCGACGATGGCGGCGGGGATGGTGGTGTTGCTGCGACGGATGGCGGACACGGAGGGCAGAGCGCGAGCTGGAAGAGCGCCTCGAGCTGCTGCGCGCGCGGGACGTTGGCCTCCCACGTTGAGAACTCCGTCGTATGGATCAGAGCGTACATGCGCTCAACCGAGTTGACTTCCGACCCAGCACGAGAAGGTCGAGGTGAGGTTACCGGGATTGAGCGGATCGGTGTCGGCGAACAAGACTCGCAATCTGGCGCGACCCTGCGTCCGAATGATGAAGTCGGTCGAGATGTCCTGGAGTGGAAACCGGCGGATGTCGACATCGACATCGGATTCCAGCCCTTCGGGCGTCTTGATGAAGGTAGTGAGCTTGCTGATGCTCGCGGGGCGCCAGATGATGCCACTCAGGAATTCCCACTTCATCTTGAGCCCACCGACTCCGACCGGTGCTTTGCTTTGCGTGTAGTCCAGATCGAGGATGACGAAGTCGAGCAGGGAGGTGTCGATCTCCACTGAGGTCGCGTACGCGCTCAAAGGAGGCAGCGGCGCCTTGGTGATGAGCGGGAAGGGACCCTTGCTGTGGATGGTCGACATCTCGTTCAACTCTACGCAGAAAGGTCGCTCGTCAGCAAGATTGCCGCGTGCCGTCAGTGGGGATCTGGTTCGCTCTCGTCCGAGCGCGCTTCTCAGGAGACAGCGACGATGTTCGTCCCGGGCAGATGCCAGACCTGTGCGACCGTATTCGCGACGAGATCGGTCGCTCCTAGAAAGTCTACGGCCCCTGGGCGATGACGTTCGTCCCAGGCAGGTGCCACACGCCTGCGCTGTTGCGCTCGACCATGCTTCCCGTCCCCGATCCCGGTGCTTCGAGCGTAAGCGGGGAGAATACGTTGATGCGCCGCGCGTCAGTCGCGAATGCGTTCGCCCACCCTACTCCTGGGGCTCCGGCTAGCCCCGCGACAGCGAAGGAACCCAGGTGCGGCGGCTCAGACTTGAGGGCCACACCGAGCGTGCCCTCAAGATTCACGAACCCGCCCGCATTGAGGACTACGTCCCCTCCCGACGTGATCGTGATGTCATCCAGCAGAGCAGTGACGTTCACCGGCCCATTGTTGGCGGACACCGTCGTCAAGGTTTCGCCGTTGAGCAGCGCGGTGCCGCTCGCGGTCATTTCGATATCTGCCCCCACCCCGCCGGGGGCATCGAGCACGATTTTCCCGAGAGCGGCAACGAGCTGAACGTTCCCCGTTGCTGCTTCGACGGCGACACCATTCAGTCCGTCTACTGACGCCACGCCGGGAGCCGGGATCACCAACGGAGCGCCAGCACTGAGCGTTGCAGTTCCGGCCGGATCGGGCGCGCTCATCGCTGCGCTGCCAGTCGTCGCCTGGATCGTCGCCCCAGTTCCGCCGGTCACCGATGCAGCGCCTGCGGCATTGATTGCCGTGTTCACGCCGTCATCGGTGCTCTGCGAGCTACCAACGGCATTGATTGCCGTGAACTTCGCGATGCTGTTGAGGACGCCCGCGACGATCCCGCCAGCGGCGAATTCCTCCCACGTGTGGGGGGTCCCCGGTCCGATCACGACCGACATGATCGGAACATCGGTGGAGACGTAGAGGTTCCCGATCGGGATGTTGTCCGGCGCTGGACGCGCTGCGGACAGGCCGACCTTGATCCGCGGATTGTCTTGGGTGCTCATGCAGCCATGCTACAGGCAGCTTCGGCGAGTGACTATTTCCGTGCAGGCGGAGCAGTACGAATCGCTATCCGATGACCGACCAGTCGAAGTGACCGACATCGGTTGCAACGAGTGCACCGGCGGCGGTCATGGACGACACTTCGAAGGAGGCAGTGTTTGGCCCTCCGAAAGTCACGGTGGTTACCACCAGCATCCCGTACGCTTTGGGAAGGAATGGCGGCACATCCAGTCGTCGCGTCAGCCCGATCACGCTGGTCGGACTCAGTGAGAGTCCAGGCGCCGGTCCGATCGTCGATTGCCCGGGGTTGACCACACCAAGCTGGGCCTGCCCGCCTTGGAGAAGATCGCGCCACTGTTTGCTCGACGAGACCGCCAGCGCTGGCGCATCAGTGGCCGCGAAGAGATTGCCATCGGGCAACGCAGCCGGACTCGGCCGGTTGCCGAGTGTGTCCATCTTGATACGAGGGTTGTTCTGCGGAACCGACATGGAAACATCCTTCTGAGAGAGTTGTCCGGCGCGCCTCACGCCTCACGGCGTGAGATTGGATCATCCGAAGACAACCCAGTCGAACTCGGTGGCGACGTCGGGCACGACGAGCCCTGTGGCAGGATCCAGCTCTTGCACCAAGAAGGACCCAGCGGGCCCAACGACACGCGTGCCGAGCGGCGCACTGAGAACCCCGAGCACCGGAGGAGCGCCAGGAGGAGCGGGCTGGCTGATGGTCAGCAGGATCTTGCTCGAGATCGTCAGCGCGATGGGGCTGATGATCAAGGTCCCAGGAGGACTCGGGAAGCTGCCGAGCTGTCCGCTTCCGCGTTGGATGAACGATGCAGCAACGCCATCGATCCAGTCGAGTGGACCACGCGTGCTCAACACCCCCGTGTCACTGGCGAGGTAGAAGTCACCCTGCGGGACGCCGACGGCGGAGGGCCGCAGCGCGGCAGTACCGATCTTGATGCGTGGATCGTTGTTGGGAGCCGACATTTTTGTCTACCTCTGCCGTTGTGAGATGACGTCTGACTTGATTCCGCTCCGATGCGGAATCAGCCGACAATCGTGTAATCGAAGGAGCCGTTGTCCGCGCCGAGAATCACTCCCGCTGCGTCGTAGCTTTTGACCGTGAACTGGGCGACTCCGGGTATGCCCAAAATGCGGGATGCGACGCTCAGGAATCCCACCGGGGCCGTCGGGACTCCTCGGCGGGTGACCATGATCGCAGACCCAGCAGTCAGCGCGAATGCTCCGGGAACGACTGTCACCGTGCCGCCGACCAGAGGGCCATCGAATCCCGCGAAGACCGAGTCGAGCTTCAGCTTGTCGGCCGCCGACATGAAGCCATCGAGGCCGGGAGTGGGAGTGGCGAGGGCGTGAAGAGGCAAGGTCTGGCCCGGCAGATTGCCGTGGAAATGCGAGTGATCGACTCGCGATGCAGTGTTCTTGATGCCCACCACGTTCGTGGTCGGGTCGACGCTCGCCGCCATTTCGGCGAGAAGCCCGAACGATGCCGCAGAGAGCCCATCCGCGACGACGTCGGCCCAGGTGGTCGGGCCACTGATCGCGATTACGCCTGCAAGCGCGGGATCGGTATAGACGTAGATCATCCCCTCGGGGACGGTGCCCGCCAGCGGCCTGTCGACCAATAGGCCGCGCTTGATACGTGGATTGTTCTGCGGTGCGCTCATGGTGTGTCGATCTCCTTGAGCCATTATGCACGGGCAAAATGTGGAAGCTACTTTCGTGCAGGGCGGTCTCTAGTAGGGATTTCTAAGCGCATTTCTAGCGATATCTGTGTGGTGCATCGCACGCCGATGCGTGGCCGTCGCATGAGATCGCTCTCGCGTCAGCAAGGCCTTCAATGAATGACTTCGGCGTCGCGAGAGCCGATGCTCTGTTTACCGGCGGCGCTTCGGCCGTGATGGATTGCTGTGCAGCATCTGCTGTTCGCCGCGTCCGCGCATCCCGCGCGATGGCGAATCGCCTCGACGAACGCGCTCCGTAGCGGCGTAGACATCGGCCGCGGTAATCGGCGGGAATCCCTGTTTCAGCAGACTCGCTACCATCGGCTGCATGAATGGATAGCCCGGCGACATCTCGAGGGCAGCGATCGCGCGCACCTCGCTTCCAACGGCGTGATGCTCGCGCTCCGCGGCGATCAATTGTCGCGCGCAGTGAAGCGGGATCGAGTAGAGCGACTGGCTCGCCTCGGCCTCCGCCTCATCGAGATGCTCCCGCACGCGTTCCGCTTCGTGACCATGGGCATGTCCACCGCGCGCGAGCCGGATCGCATGCTCGATCAGATGGCGTGGCCGCGCCGGGTATTCCAACGCGTAACGCGAGAGCAGATCGTACTCGAGTTCCTTCGGAGACAACGTGCCGACGACGTCGAGCACCTCGAGCAGATCCACCATTGCGACGGGATCGTTCGAGGTGTGCCACATCGCAACAACAGGATCGCCGTGGGCGGACCACTCAGCGAAGAGCGCCTCGGGCACATGGCCAGTGCAGACCGCGAGGGCGAGCAAGGCGAGCGGATCGGACATGAACAGGCTCCTTCGGGCGCTACTTGGCGTACTTCTGATACTCGGCGGCCAGTGGTTTCCACGACGGCGCGGTGAGCACCATCATCGGCGCAAGCTCCCAGAGCTTCTGCACCAGGAATACTGGGTACTCGCGCGACTTGAGCGCGTTCATCCGATTGGCCACGCCGAGGGCGGTCTCGATCCGCTTCGCGTCCGGCTGTCCGCCTGCCCAGGACATCACCGACATCACGACGGCACGCATGAGATCCACGCGGTTCTCGAGAATTTTCAGGTCCGCCCGGCCGGAGAGGATGTCCTCGAGATCCGGCATGTCCTTCCACATCTTGAGGTAGGACATGAACTCGGTGGCCGTGCCCGGTCCGAGCGCGCCCGCGAGCGTGTCGCGAAGGTTCGAGCGCGCCCGCGTGATCGATCCTGCTTCCTCGGCATCTTCATCGATCCGCGCAGGATCGAACGGCATCATCTTCATGATGTCGCTGGCGAGCTCCCAGGAACGCGGCGATGGGAAGCCGCGCTCGGGCGACTTCGGGTCGAACTTCAGCAAGAAGTCAGGGAACTTCTTCAGGAACCCCATGACGGTCGGATGGAGTGCGCGCGCGATCGCGTAGGAGAAGAACTCCTCCAGGTCCGTGGTGACGTTGTAGTGAACGACCCGGTTCTCCAACGCGCTGATGAAGCGGCTCGAGCCCGCGCGATCCGTGGCGTTGTTTCCGGCGCACGCCATGAACCAGCCCGGGGGGAACTTGTAGTGCTTGGTGCTGCGCTCGAGGATGATGATGGCCCATGCTGACTGCATCGCGGGAACGCAGTTCGGGAGTTCATCGATGAAGAACACCCCGCGTTCGCCGTCTCGTTCGGCATCCGGGAACACCGACGGGGCGCCGTATTCCTGTCGGTGAGTCTCGGGATGCAGGAAGGGAAATCCGAGGACGTCGACCGGCTGGTAGAGATGCGCGATCACCGCCTTGAATCCGATGCCAAGCTCGCGCGCCGCCTGCTCGACCAAGCTGGTCTTGCCGATGCCCGGCGGGCCCCACAGCATGGGCGTGAGCCGTGTCGTGTTGGTCTTCACGGCGGTGACGATGATGTCCTTGCAGTTTCGAACCGTTGTCATGCGCCGGATCCTCTCATGCGGCAGCTCTTGGAGCCATCCCCTCCGTTCGCGAACTACACCGGAACGACATCGTCGGCCGCCCAGATTTCTTCGAGTCCGTCTTCCCACACGATCGAGACCTCTTCGGTGTGCTCGAAGATCTCGGTGACCGTGCAGATGCTGCCGAGGCGCGGCATCTCGCGGCCCTCTTGAATGCACTGATCCATCGCGCACGCGGCGCTCTCAGCGCTCGGCTGCAACGAAACCGTGTCGCCGGGCGCCGGGCATGTTCCACACGCTGGGTTGCCGTAGAGACGCTCGAGATCGCTGGCGAGCACGGGGTGAACTTCGCCGGTATCCCAGGCCACATTGATGTATGGCGATGCTCCGAGGAACGGCGGCGGACGAATAACTCGGCCATGTACTCCCTCGGGCAGAGACGGATGGCCGCCCTGCCGAGGGACGAAGATCACTTCGGAGCCGATCTTGGGATACGCAGGGCTGTGCGGAACTTTCGAAGGGTTGCCGCGCACCGCTGCGCCGCTGCCGCGCATCATGCGTTTGAGCACCGGCGTGAGCGGCAGGGACAGAAACCGGATCCGTGCCTTGCCATAGCGCCGCAGGAGATCACGGGCACTCGCATGCTGCGCAGCCCTGGAATACTGTGCATCGGTCATGCGCACGACTGCGCTGAGCTCGGGGTCTTCGTAGACCACCGTGCACGGCAATCGCGGCTTGCGCTTCCCCTCTCCCGCCATGTCGCAACGCGATGCAGTGCGCTCCATGTCGATGGTCGCGCTGTCGCTGGCGAGCCTCGCGCTGCGCACCTGGACGTGTGGCCCCTCGCGCCGCGTGACGAAGCTGCGCGGGTCCATCAGCGTCGAATCGATCTGGGTGAAGATGTAGAAGCCCGGGGTGTTCTCGGCTTCACCGCCACTGAGGTCATGGTGATGGGCGGCCACCTTGCGAGCACCTGCGATGCCTTCGCGCACGACTTGCGGATGGTCTTTCGACACCAGGATCGACTGAATCACATGGCGAGCGAAGCCACTCGGGTTGTTCTTGAGACTCATGTCCGCAAGCTTCGCACGGAACTCGCGCACCTGCGCGAGCAGCGCAGATCGGTCCGGTGGGCCAAGCGCGCGCGGACGTGCCCAGCGCGTGAGAACGCGTCCGTCTTCATCGGACTCGGACCACCACGAGTCGCGCAGCATCAAGGCTGGATCGACAATCGTGTACCGATAGGCTCGCCCGATATCTTCGAGCTGTGCGGGCGACGCAGACAAGCCGTACCGATGGAGAACCTGCAAAACGCCAGCGACACCGGTTCCCTGCACTGCGGGGTGGTCCTTTCGAACCTCCACCGCCGCGCGCTCGTCACCGGCGCCGCCAAGGCGGGCCACTAGCGGCGGCTCTTGAGTGCCTTCTTGCGGCCCTTCTTGCGGCCCTTCTTCGCGGACTTGCGTGCCTTCTTGCGCTTCTTCTTCTTGGCCATGGTCGTCTGCTCCTGCATCACGCACGGACATCGCGCGTTGGTGAGGAGTCGAGCATCTAACGAAAATCGCACGCTGTCACGCGTGATGTAACGCGTGATCGTGTTTCACATGCGTGTTCGCGACCGCTGAACACCAGCAATCGCACTGCTAGCGATGTCCATGGAGCCGGAATTCCAGCTCCGAATCGCTATCGCGCGTGCATCTCGTTCAGCATCGGGATTCGCTTCTCTTGGCGGAACTCGCGACACGTTTTGATGCCCGCCTTGAAGTCGCGGCATGCATCGGGACGTCGATCGTAGATCGAACACGACACTTTCTTGCCGACCTCGCCCTTGAGGAAGCGGCAGACGAGGACGTGGCTCTTCGTCATCTTCGTCTCGATCGCGGGGAAGTACGTGTTCTCGGTCGTGACGTAGTGCTCGAACTCGTAGTCGGTGAGGCGCGCGACGTCGGCGCGCGTGATGTTCGGCCATCCGGCCTGCGATTCGTATGGGCCGCAGCAGGCCCCGCAGCTTTGGCAGGCTTCGTCCGTCACATCCTTGGCGCTCTCGAGGATCGGCAATCGTCGCTTCGTCATGGCGGGAGAGTCGCGCAATCGTGCTTGGAATTCCAGCTCGGAATGCGTTATGGCGCGAAACTGCTGCCAGCTCTTGGTCTTGAAGGTCCCGACGAATACCGGCTCGCTGATGGCCTCGCTACCCGCCCGGATCTGAAGCCGCATTCCCGGTGGGATGTTGGCGAAGATACCGTCTGGTCTCGCGTCCACGATCGAGAGGGTGAAGCGAGACATCGACGGCGCCACCACTGCACGGAACGGACAGAACTCGGTTGTGAGGCCGCTGTCGTCCTTGAACGGACCAACGAGGATATCCTCGGATGGCATGTCGAATTGCCAACGCGGTGGATTCTCGAAGAAGTGGATGAACTCGCTGCGCTGAACGTGCGAGAGCACGTCGCGACGACCCTGCGGGAATCGATCAGTTGGCATGGTGACGGCCCTCGCAGAATTCCAGCGCTGAATGCATTACGGCGCGAAACTGCTGCCCGTGATGATGCTGAATGCGCTCGGGCCTTCGTCGAGCAGGACCACCATGTTCGCGTTGTACAGGCGTGCAGGCGAGCCTCCGGCGCCATCGACCGCCCTGGCCCAGATCTCCCATTGAGTGGCCTGGATGCCGGTGATTTGAACCAGCAACCCATGCTCGGCAAAGCTCTGCGTCTTGAACTGGCCGAGGAACATCGGCTCGGTGATGGCCTCGCTTCCCGCTCTGATCTGGAGCTGGAACCCCGGTGGGATGTTGGCGAAGATCCCGTCTGGCTTCGCGGTCACGAGTGAGAGAGTGAAGCGGGACATGTTCGGCGCCGTCACTGCACGGAACGGAGAGAGCTCGGTCGTGTGGCCGTTCTCATCCTTGAACGGGCCGACGAGGATGTTCTCGGTTGGCATGTCGAACTGCCAGCGCGGCGGCTTGTCGAAGTAATGGATGAACTCGCTGCGCTGAACGTGCGAGAGCACGTCGCGACGACTCTGCGGGAATCGATCGATCGGCATGCGCCGAGACTATCAGCGGGAGTGGAGCGGAGGAAGTGCGGAGCAGGAATGGCGCGCGGCGAGGATGGTCGATCAACTCAGCCGCGCGGCACTGTGGGGAGAGAACTAGCGGCCGGGCCCGATCTGGCCCTGCTGCATGCGGCGGAGCTCCTCGTAGATCGCCGCGCGCAGCGCGGTCGCATCGGGGGCGACGGGGCCCGAGGGCACGCCGCAGAGGAGCGAGTCGGTCGCGCAGACCGGGATGCCGTACATGCGCATCTTGACCTCGAGGAAGAACTGCGCGCCGACCGGTCCGGGCAGGATGTTGGTCGAGTCGGCACCGATGATGACCGGCGTGGGGACGGCCGTGGTGACCGTCAGCTTCCGGCTCTCGTCGCGCGCATTGATCATGAGCACGGCCATGTACGGCTTGAAGCAGTTGCAGATCGGCTGACCGAAGGTCGTCGCCTCGGTGCCGAAGATCTGCGACATCGACGGCGCGTCGCTCAGGTTGCCGAGCACGTACGTGAAGTTCGAGCCTCCACCGAAGACGGCCGTGAGTGCCACGCGCTCGAGGACTGCCTTGGTGATGCGGGTCTCGTAGCTGCCCGAGCCCGAGAGGGCCTGGAACAGCGACCCGACCGGGTCTGCTGCGGTCGCCGCCGCGGGCGGGACCGGCAGGAGCGTCACCGAGTTGAGACGCTCGACGAGGCCGACCGCCTCGATCGAGTGACCGAAGCACAGGTAGAGCTGGCCACGATCGACCGGCGCGCCGCCTGCGTACAGGTTGGACTGCGCGATGTTGCTCTGCTCCCAGATGCCCGCGGGCGCGCCCGGATCGTTCTGGCCGACGGCGAAGAACGACGGGAACGACGTGCCGACGTTCGGCAGCAACTGGAGATCGCCTGCCGCGTTCATCTTCTGGAGCAAGAGGCGGATGGTGGACCAGCGCTCGACCATGAGCGCGGAGGGCGCGTCGGCGAAGAGCGGATCGCAGCAGGCACCGAACGACCGGCCAGGAATCAGTTCCTGGTTGCCCTGGATCATGGG
>Ga0315284_10000106_pt1 | contig 111650 bp, 113 predicted proteins | sample YL17G09_16_MG_FD_203696 | JGI IMG/M metagenome (GOLD analysis project Ga0315284, IMG submission 203696) | Sediment microbial communities from Yellowstone Lake, YNP, Wyoming, USA - YL17G09_16 | ecosystem: Environmental > Aquatic > Freshwater > Lake > Sediment | place: USA: Wyoming | collected... | reverse complement strand
CACGTCCAGTTTCTCTCTAATATTTTGTACCCTTTTCTTTTCAAAAAACCTTCGGCAATACACTCACCAAGTAATCCTATTTTTCTGGTATTCACAAAACCACATTATCATCAAAAGAAAAATATAAAAGGAGGTCGTCTCTAGTTTAAATAGAAACTTGCGCCCTATCCGGTGGAAGGCCAAAAATCTTAATAAGTTCTGATGCAACATCCATCCAAAGAGGAACGGCCGTTTCAGCAGCATAAACCGAAGTTCTTGGTTCCTCCAAGCGCACAATCATTGAAAATTTATTTGAACCAGACATAAAACCGGCAAATGTGGCGTTAGTTTTTTGTAGATCATACTTTCCACCAACCGGTATTTGGCCGGTTCCTGTTTTTCCAGCGATTCGATAGGTTTTTAAAACATAAAACTTTGCCTCACCCCCAACTGCAGCCTTTTCTAATAAATCTATCATCGTACTTGAGGTTTCCTTTGTAATCACTTTCCTTATCACTTTCACTGGGATGGGAATTTCTTTAGTACCATCCACTACCTTCTCAATAATTTTCGGTCTTACTAAATACCCACCGTTAGCAATCGCATTAAAAGCATTTAAAACCTGAAGAGGCGTGGCAGAAACTCCCTGCCCAAAAGAAATATTTGCAATCCCAACGTCCGAAAGTTCCCCCGGATTTCGTAAAATTCCTGAATCCTCCCCCTCTAAATCAATTCCAGAGATTTCCCCAATACCAAAATCCCCAAAATATTTATGGAGGTTTTTAGCTCCAAGTTGATGCCCAACCCAAGCGGCTCCAATATTATTAGATTTTTGAAGAAGCTGAACAATTGTTTGGGTCCCATAATGTTTTCCATCCCAGTTGTCAACAAGGTAACCTGAATACCATACAGGCCCGTTATCTTCAAAGGTCGTTCCTGGTCTAACCAAGGCTAAATCTATCGCCCCTGAAATTGTTAATGGTTTCATAACAGATCCAGGCTCATATGTTGTGGAAATTGCCATATTCCTCTTTTCAATCTTTTTTCTGTGTGGAGATTTTTCTTCAACACCTTCTTCAGATAAAAAGTCATCTGGTTTATAAACTGGATAATTTGCCATAGCGTAAATCCCGCCGCTTACTGGATCCATTACAATTACACTTCCTGAAACCGCATCATACTTTTCTACACCCTCCTTAATTTTTCTTTCCACAATGTATTGGATATTTCGATCGAGAGTTAAAACCACGTTTCGACCTTGAACCGGATCAATTCTTGTGTAACCACCAGCCAGTATTGGCGCTCCAGTTGCATCAAGCTCCTGAACCACACGTCCCGGTTTTCCTTTTAAATCCTCGTTTAGCTTTCCTTCAATTCCGTAGTACCCTCTCTTTTCGCCCGACTCATCAGACGCTACAAAACCAAGGACATGACACGCCATTGCACCTTCTGGATAATAACGAACGGGTTCTTCCTCAAATCCAATCCCAGAAATCCCAAGCTTTTCTATTTTCTCTTTTTCGAAAGGGGTAACGTTTTTATCTAAACCTATCCACATTAAATCACGATTTAAAAGTTCGGAAAATCTAGTGTAAAGCTGATTAAATACCTCATCTTGAGAAATTTTCTCCGAAGCTCTTACTTCGGCTAAAGCTAAAGCCAAGTCGCGTGGAACTTTAAATTTATCCGAAATTTGCTTTGGCTCTCCATACATTAAATAATTGGCTTTCGTTCCAGCCAAAACCGCCCCGTCAGACGTTAGAATATCACCCCGCCTGGGTGTGATTTCTTCAAGATCCCAATACTGTTTAGCAGCTAGCGCTTCATACTTTTTATGATTTAGAACCTGAACACAAAACAAACGAAACTCGATTATTGAAAATAAAAAGGCGAAAAAGAAAACTAGGATATTAACTCTCAAGCTTCCGGGAGTAGGTTTTGTATATCGTTTCCTTGGACACATTTAGTTCTGTGCCAGCGAGGCAATAGGAAATGGTGCGTTAAGATCAAGCGAGACCAAAGGCTCTTTCATTTGCTCAAAACCAAGCTTTAATGCTCTTTCCTCCAGATTTTTCAAGGATGACAACTCGGAACCCACATAAGAAAGTTTGGACATTTCTTTCTCTAGGCTTGATTTCTCACTATAAAGACTTTGTAATTCGGAGTTTTCTGAAGCTAAAAGATTGGAAAAGTAGATTCTACACAAAATACTTAGTGCAAGTACACAAAATGAGCATCTGTAAACCCTTTTATATCTTTTGATGCAATTCTCGTTATTTAACATTTTTCAAAAATTCGAAGCCTCGCACTTCTTGACCTTACATTTCTTCTTATCTCTTCCTCACCCGGAAGGATAGGTTTTTTATATAAAGGTTTTATGTTGGGCTGCGCGCGAAGGCCAAATAGCTTGGCCTTTTTATCCTCTAAAGAATTAAAGCTTATAATAAACATTCTTCCACCAGGCAGCAATAAGCGCGCAGCCCGAGGCAGTGATTGCTCCAGATTACTTATCTCATCATTCACGGCAATTCGAAGTGCCTGAAACGTTCGAGTGGCAGGATGAATCCTCCCACGTTCGTAATCTGGAGAAGCTTCATCAGCAAGAATTTTAGCCAATTCTTTTGCTGTTTGAATCTTCCTCAGACTGCGATACTTAACAATGGCTTTGGCAAATCTTTTTGCTAATCTCTCATCCGAAAACTCATAAATTAGTTTTGCCAAATCCTTTTCTGAAAGTGCGTTTAACAAATCCGCTGCCGTGACACCTAGGTTTTTGTCAAGACGCATATCAAGAAGCGCATCAGATTGAAAACTTAAGCCCAATCTATCTTCTTCAAGTTGAGTCGAACTATACCCAAGATCATATATAATCCCATGCACCTTCTCAAAATCATTTTCTTTTGCTATCTGATCTATATTTTTAAAGTTCCCAATTACTCCCTTAAAGTTTTTTTCCAAACCCACGTTTTCTATTCGCTTTACGGCTCGATTTAAACCTTCTTCATTGATGTCAATGCCAAGAAGTGTTCCCCCACGTTTTAGAATTTCTATGGCGTGTCCTCCATCCCCCAATGTTGCGTCTATATATTGTTTGTCTTTCTCTATTTGTAAATGTGCAAGTACTTCGGTGAGCAAAACCGGCTCATGATAAGTCATTTGATATTTTAGCTAAGTAGGCAGACCACTTAGTGCTATCCCAAATTTCGATGTGATCCCCAGCTCCAATGATCGATAGCTTTTTGTCGATTTTTGCGTAGTCTCTTAAGTTTTGGGGTACAACAATTCTTCCTTGTGCATCAATTGTGGCCTCCAACGCTCCTGCAAACATGTATCGTTTGAGGTCTCGCGTTTTTAAATCTGTTATTGGGTTTTCAATTTGCTTTTCTGATTCGTATGTCCAGTCTTCTTTGTCGTAGACAAAGATACATTCTTCAAATCCTTTGGAAAGGATCACTTCGTCTCCCGTAATCTGATCCCGAAGTTTCTTGGGCAAGGCAATTCTTGAACCTTCGGTGATATTTGGTTGGTATTCCCCAAGAAACATTTTCATACGTTTCACCATTTGTCACCAGACTATCTCCAATATCCACCATAGTATATCCATTGTCAATACAAACAAAACCCGAAACGCTTGGAAAAAGTCTAGAAATTACTGATAAACAAAGGAAAAATTCTTCTAAGTTAAATCTTATTTAACAAATCAGAAATTTTTATGCGAATCTGTTCCGTGGTATCGCGGTTGCGAAGAGTTACGGTATCATCTTCAAGCGTTTGATAATCTACCGTCACACAAAAAGGCGTTCCAATTTCATCTTGCGCGTAATAACGCTTACCAATATTCCCGCGGTCGTCCCACGCGGCAGAAACTCCACCATCTACAAACATTTTATAAATACTTTCTGCTTTACTTACTAACTCTGGTTTATTTTTCACAAGAGGAAATACCGCAACTTTATACGGCGCAATGTCTTTTGCTAACTTCAAAACAATTCTATCTTTATCCTCAGTATAACCTTCCGTAAGAAGCGCTAGAAAAGTTCTAGTCATGCCAAAAGTGGGCTCAACAACATGGGGGATAAACTTTTCTCCAGTATCGGGATCTGTATATTGCAAATCGGCGCCTGATTTTTCGATATGATTTTTAAGATCATAGTCAGTTCGATACGCAAGACCAAATAATTCTTTGTAGCCAAACCCAAACTCATAATCCAAATCTACAGTTTTTTGCGAATAGTGAGAACGTTCCTCATCAGAATGCACTCTCCACTTCAACCTGTTCTCCAAAACTCCAAGGGATGTGATCCACTTTTTCATCTCGCCCTGCCAGTATTCAAAAACCTTTTCCCAATTGTCTTTTTTAGGATCAAAGAAATATTCAAACTCAGCTAAATTAAACTCGAGTGTTCTAAATATAAAATTTCCTTTGGTGATTTCGTTTCGAAAAACTTTTCCAGATTGAGCAATTCCAAACGGAAGTCTTGGTCTCATCGTATCTAAAATATTTTTAAAGTTCACAAACATCCCTTGGGCAATCTCACCGCGCAAATAAGTTAAAGATTGGTTTTCGGGAACAATCCCAATATGTGTTTCGAAAAGAAGATTGAATTTTCGCGGCTGCGTCCAGTTAAAAGCTCCACAATTTGGGCACTTAATCTTCTTTTCTTCAAGAATCCTTTTAATTTCTGTTTCTTTAAAACCTTCCACTCTCTGAAGTGTCGTTTCTTCTATCAAAGAATCAGCTCGCGTTCGATTCTTACATTCTTTACAATCAACCAATAAATCGTTAAAACTTGCCGTATGGCCCGAGGCCTCCCAAACTTTTGGGGACATAAATATCGCTGTATCAAGACCATACATATTCGTGCGTTTAGTCACAAAGAAATCCCACCACGAATCTATAATGTTTCGAAGCATCAAAACCCCAAGCGGCCCGAAATCATAAGTATTGGCAAGCCCCCCATAAATTTCTGATCCAGGAAATACAAAACCCCTTCTTTTACATAACGAAACAATTTTTTGCTGCAGGTTTTCTTCGCTTTTATTCATAATATCTACATTTTAACACTCAAAATTAAAAAATCTCTAAGCTTTTGAACCGGTCGGACAAATGGGTGTAAATATAATTTTTAATCACGGGATCTACCTCCTTAATTTCTTTTGGCGTAACTTCAGAAAGATCTCCCCTGGTTAGTTTTTTTAAAATAAAGGTGATCCTGGGCGGATGTTTAAAATCATCTAACCTTGGCTTATATCCTAAAATTTCCAGCAACATTAATTCAAACCACGCTACCACCACATCAGTCTCATACAAATTTCTATCTAACGTTTTGAGCGTTCTTTTTAAAAGATCAAAGATATTCTTTGCGTCTGAATCCTCATCAACAGATTTATGTACAAGCTCTGCGAGGTAGTAGGCTTTCATAGAATCTTTGTACGAGGCTTTTAGATTTTTGAAGGAATTAAGCGTTATAACTTCGTCAATATTATTAAAACCATTGTTTTCGGAGATTTTTACAGAAATAAGATTTAAACTATCAAGATTCCCTCCACGCCGTGAAGACACTTTACGCACACCAAAAGCCACCGCCCAAATTTTCCCATGTTTACGCGTTAAAAGGGTGTATTTTTTTCCCGACTCTTTATAGTTAATATTTTTCAGAACAATCGCTTCAGTATTGTATCTTTTCATTAAGTCTATTTTACAGCCTAATCGTTATAGTTTTATCTGCTGAAAGGTTTATTGTTTCTGTTTTACCGTTTACGATAACCTTATGGACTTCTACATCAATACCGGGCTGCTTTTGAATCGTTAGAACATATTTATCGGGTTTAACTACATTTTGTGGCAGCACATATTTGAACGTCATTTCTTTTGTTTCGCCAGGACCAAGCTCTACTTCACCCGTAAAGTAGGTTTTTCCACGTTCCTGACCTGTTGCCGAACCATCTTCCGTTCCTGTAACAGATTGGATTTGAGAGTTTAACGGTGTATAAACTCTCACCCAATCACGAAATCTTTTCGCAAATAGTGCGTAGTCCCCAGTTGGGTTTTTGTAATTGTATTTGATTTTTACCGTATCAATCCATTTATCTCCTTGTTTAGACAATTCATGGGTTACTTCTTTTGTCGTAAACCAGTTGGTTTTATCACCTCCAAGATTTGTTGAAACCACAAATGAATAGTCGCCCTCTACTGCCTCTTTTACTCTTCCACCAAAACCGTACTCTTCAATTAATTTTTGGGGGAGAGGATCAAACAAATAAACCAAAACGTGCTTTCTTCTAGCTAGATCGATGCCTTTTTCAATAAGCTTTGGCCAAAGATTTTTGTCAGATTCAAATACATTTACAAGCATCGACTCCATCAAGTCGCCTAAAACTTTCTTTCGACCAATTTGCTCCTTTAATTGCAATGATGCCAACTTCTCCAGTTCCAAGATAACATTATCACCTGTGTAGGTAATACCATTCACGGTAACAGGGCCCGTAACATCAAGTAATTCCTTAATAACATATGTATCGATTGTAAATACTCCGTTTACAGGCTTGATCTCGAACGGATTAATTCTTCCTGCCATATTATAAAACCTCATAAGCTGATCCATGGAGTCAATAAAATCCGGGGAGGAATTCATATCTCTCGCATACCATCTCTCTACCTTTAGATATTTCATATACGCAGGAGGCGCATCAGGAAAATCGTATGTGGCATCAATAATATCGAGCGTATTATCAATGCTATACATATCCTTTGATGTAAAATCCGACTGTAAAAGAGCGTCCTTGATCTTAAATGTTGCATAGTTGGTCATGAAACCACCTGTAGGTCTTAACTCTTTATCGTTTTGCATGATAATCATGTAGCGTTTGAGTGGCGAGCCCACCCCCAAAACTCCCGGAAATAATGTAAGGGCTTGTTTAATATCGGGGGCAAAGTCATCGGCCTTAGAAAGTGTATCTTTGACAATCCTAATATTGTCCCGAATATAAATTTTTCCTATTTTTACGGGGTATTTATCTACATTAACGGGTTGGAGCTCATCACCAACCTTGGCCATTTTCATAATTACTCCATCCATTTGGCTTGCTACTTGGGGCATAATCGAAACCCACGTCTGAAATGCTTCCATTAATCCTTCTTCTTGCTTAATCTGTTGAGTTTCTACCACCTTAAGACCGGCGGCATCAGCAAACGGCGTAATCACTTTCATCATTTCTCTCATGGCGTCAATTGCATACAAACCAGCGTTAATAAAATGATCAGAATCTGAATAATACTCATTGAGCTTAAGAAGTTTTATGTTTTTTACCCAACCAAAACTTTGATCCCTTTGTGTACGAATTCTTTTCAAATCTTCTTCAGTAAGGGTGAGGGCTTTTCCCGCTGCCACCAAGTCTCTACCTTGAAGTGATTTCCCAATCAGCTGGCCATCTTTCTTCAGCATCTTCGCTGAAGAAACAAGAGAATATGCAGGCTTTACAAGGTAAAGATATGAAACAACACCAACACCAACTACAATAACAAGTATGGCAATTCCTGTGATTCCTAAACTTTTTAGCAACTTTTTCCTTTTTCCAAGGGGTTTAAATTTAATTTTTGAGAGGCCTCCCTGCCATTTCAAATTTTTTATAGTGTCTTGAGTTTTACTCCAAAATTTCAAATTTTTCATATTTAATAGGCTCCTTCGCCACGAAGCACCGCAAATGGTGTTTTTAAAACTATTAATAAATCATACAACAGGGAACGTCTCTTTGCATACTCTGCATCAAGCCTTACCCTATCAGCAAAAACAATCTTTGATCTCCCACTCACTTGCCAAACACCAGTGATTCCAGGTTTTACACTCATGACATCATCTATATATTTTTTTGCCTCGGGGTTTTTTTCTACCTGATCTTTAATTTCAAACAAATAATATGCTCTAGGACCAACAATACTCATATCACCTAAAAGAACATTAAAAAATTGTGGCATTTCATCAATACTAAATTTTCTCATGAACCTCGCCCCAGGAAGAAGCCTAGGATCCTCTTTGGGATCAATCTTGTAGTTATTCTCTTTATATTTTTTATACAGCTTTGGATTTTTCAGAAGGTAGTTATGGGCATCTGGGATCATGGAACGAAACTTCAAAAATTTAAAATGCTTTCTATTTTTACCGATTCTTTCTGGGGTATCAGCAAGTATCGGCCCGCTCGGAGAAACAATCTTTACCCATAAGGCACCACCAACAAGAAGGGGGGAAAATAAAATAATACCAAAAACAGCCCCGATAATATCCATTAGACGCTTTCCAGTGTCATAAAGGCTCATACTCTTTCAAGTATACACTGTTTACTAAACTCGCTATTTTTTTCACAAAGATTTTCTTATCAAATTTTTCTGCCTGCTTTCTACAAGCCTCTGGGCGGTAATTTTTTGGATTAAATTTTTTCAAAAGTTCAATTAAGCTTTCGGGTGTTTGTTCATCAAAAAACTCTCCGGTCTCACCCTCAACAACCGTTTCCAACGCCCCACCTTTTTTGTAAGCAATAACCGGTTTTCCACAAGCCATACCTTCAAGGGGAACTAGCCCAAAGTCCTCGGCTTGAGTATTAATCAATGCAATACAGTTTTTTATTAAGCTTTCTATTTTTTCGGGGGAAATATAACCAATAAATTCCACCGAATTTCCTGCTAAACCTTTTAAACGCTCAAGGTCTGGGCCGTCTCCTGCAACTTTTAAAGGAAATCTCAATCTACTACATGCCTCAACAGCAACGTCCAGTTTCTTCCAACTTACAACACGACTTAAAACCAAAAAGTATTTCCCCTTTTCCAAAGTCGCATCTTTGTATAAATCGCAATCCACAAACGGATAGATAATTTTTGAATCCAAACCATAATATTTCTTGATTCGATTTTGAGGGGTTTTTGCATTGGCTACAAAGAAATCCACCCTATGTGCAGCAGCATAATCTGACAAGCGCATAAAAGAAGTTGGAAAAATCACAAACAAGTCTCCCAGCTTTTTCAGCTTCGAAAGTTTCCCGTAGGTTTCCTGCTCAAAATAGCTAGCTGGTTCCCAAATCATACGGCCGGGGGAGTTCATATAACAAATATGTTTTGTTCCCGGCTTTGTGATCACAAAATGCGCAAAGCGTGATGAAATTGAGAGGACGACATCAAAGTTTGTGAAATCAAAATTTTCAAAAGCTAAGATGTGCGGGTAAAAAACCGAATAGTAACGATTAAGTTTCTCAACAAACGGAAAATACTGTAAAAAAGAAGTTTTAAATTTAATTCCTTTTTCTCTCAAAACTTTCTTCCATTTTTTGGAAATAACCGAGGAATATATCGGGGCGCCGGGGAAAACCTCCGAAACTGCCAAGACTAAGTTCTCCTGCCCACCAAACTGAATCAAATCATCACACACTATTACGATCTTCATATTATAATAATACTATGATTATTGGACTCAATGGACAAAAGCTCCTCGCCTCTGAACCTACGGGCGTTGAAAACTATACTTTTGAGGTTTTTAAAGCTCTATCAAAAATAGACAAAGAAAATAAATATATTATATATTTTGAAAAGGAACCCCCTGAAAGTTATTTCGAAGAGATCACAAACCTAAACCCCAACTTCACGTTTAAGGTGATCAAAAAGATTTTGTCTTGGACTCAGGTTGGCCTGGCACTTGAGCTTTTAAAAAATCCGATTGATATATTTTTTACCACAATCCATACAATACCCGGACTTCCCGCGCTGCTCTCGCGGAAAATTAAATTCGTTTCTGTTATTCATGGTCTTGAGTTTAAAGCAAACAAAGACTCTCGAGTTAACTTCATTAAAAAAACAATTCATCCGTGGATTTTATGGTTTACAATCAAATTTTCAAAAACCGTCATCGTACCATCTCAAGCCACAAAAGATGCAATTCTAAAAACCTGGAAAGATATCAATAAAGATAGGATGGTGGTAATTCCCGAGGGCGTTGATGAAAAGTTCCTTAAAGTAAAACCCGGCAAAAAATCCAACTATCTTTTTGCTGTTTCAACTATCCAACCAAGAAAAAATTACCCGAAAATGATAGAGGGGTTTGCTCTTGCATTAGAGTCTAAAAAAATTCCAAGCAATACAAAACTCCTCATTGCAGGAAAACTCGGGTGGGAATATGAAGAGTCACTGGCTGCGCCAAAAAAATTCGGAATTGAAGATAATGTGGAATTTCTCGGGCATGCCCCAGAAAATAAACTCCTAGAACTATTATCAAGATCTTATGCTTTTATTAGTACTTCGCTTGAAGAAGGTTTTGGGCTTCCACTTCTAGAATCAATGGCATCAAAAACGCTTACAGTAGTTTCGGATATCCCGTCGTATAGAGAAGTTGGCGCAGATTTTCCAATTTATGTAAACCCCAAAAATCCTGAAGATATAAAAAGAGGGATCATCGAGGTTTTCTCGTTACGGGAAAGTGAAAAAAGAGAGAAACTAACCGGCGCAAAAGACCGGGCGGCAGGTTTCACATGGAATCTCACCGCCCAAAGAATTTTGGCATCAATGATTTAATTTCAGCTTATAACCTCCACGGTGATGGAACCTCAATTTCCGATAGTTTTTCTGCCTTCTTTTGGAGCTTTCCCATTTCCACCTCCACCAGCGCAACCAGGTCGCCAAGACCGTTCCGGCGCAATGTTTCAAAAACCTTGTCTTTCTTTACATTTTCAAGTTCAATCTCAGCCTGTTCCTTTCTTCTCCCGTCTCTCCTAAGGACCTCTATATACCAATCGTCTGAATCGTAAGGTCTAGTAATAAAAGCTCCTCCCGAGGTGTCACTAGAAGCAGATCTACTAAGAAGTAGTTTAATTCTAAAATCTCCCCATGAGAAAGCTTTTTTGAGTATACCGGTCCATGTTGACATATTTCCTCCTAATGGTTTTTATTTCTTTTGGTTTTGAAGTTTAGCCATTTCCTTCTCGACTCCTTTCGCAAGGAAACCCAAACCATTTTTCTCCAAGGAACTCAACATCACATCCTTTGTAACGGAAGTGAGATGAAGCAAATAGCCTTTGCGGTTTGGGTTCTTAACACCAATACTCCAAAGGTTCGAATCCTTATAGAAGGTAAGCTCAATCTTATAACCCTTGTAAGTAAAGCTTTTGTCTTTTAGCACTTTTCCCTCCGTCTATTGGTTTAGGATAATATCAAAAACACTTAGCGTTATCTTCGCGGTTTCGTCCCAGGAATACTTTTCTACCTGAGAAAAACCTTTTTTAACCAGTTCCTCACGAAGTTTCTCGCGAGAAACAACCTCTTTCATCTTTTCTGCCATATCTATAACACTTTTTGGATCAAAATACAAAACCGAATCCCCATAAATCTCTCGATGGGTTGAAATATCTGAAATCACACAGGGAAGTCCAAGAGCCTGAGACTCAAGTGGCGTCAAACTAAAACCTTCTTTTAACGATGGAAAAACATAAGCCAGGGCAGACTTTCTTAAAGCAGTAACCTCTTCATCCGAAACATAATGTTTCATTCCCGGCATTACGACTTTATCCCCAAGACCCTTCTCTTTCACAAACCTCTCTGTTTCTTCCGAATACTTGTGTTTTCTACCAACCAAAACGAGCTGTCCTTTAAAATCATGTTTTTCTACCAAAATCTCAAAAGCTTCAACAAGTCTCTTCACATTTTTATGCTCCGACATGCTCCCAATAAAAAGCAGAAACGGCTTTTTGATTCCAAATTTTTCAATAACATTTTTGGGGTTTAGATCACACTTCAAAAAGTCTGGATCCACACCTTCATATGCCAAAACATATTTTTCCCGCGGAAACTGTGGATACACTTTTAAAAAATCTTCTTCTATAACACTGTTTGATGGCACAATAACCTTTTCGGAGCGTTTGATTGCTAAGTAAACCACCCACCAATAAATAAGTTTCTTAAATTTAAAATATGGTTTAAAAAGGGTTGTGCCTTCTTCTGTGCTGTAAGTGTGCATTATTAAATCTGGGATCGCCGTCACAAGTTTTCCAGGGTAGAAAATTGGAACATTAAAATGTGGTACATATAAAAGATCAAGTTTGCTTTTTATCAAAACAAAAAGAAACCTGATTTGTTCATCCCATGAATACCACGGATAGTCGGCAAGAACTTTTACAAAGTTTGAGTTTTTAGGGCGATACGAATCAAAACCTTTTTTGCGTAAAAAAATCAGGTACTTATTCTTTTTATCAATTTTTTCCAGATGTTCAACAATTGCTTTCGCATATCTTCCCGGCCCCGCCTCGCCATAAAATCTCGCATCAACTCCAATTATATATTCTTTTTTCATAACGGTTTTATTATACAAGACCACATCTGCTATTATTAGTTCGTGATCAAAAAATCGTTTTTGAATATCTCGTTTGTTGGGGCGGGACACTTTTTTAACGCCGCTTTGGGTCTTCTCTTTATTGCTGCAGTAGCCAAGGTTTTAAGCTTAGAAGACTTTGGAAAATACGCACTAATTTCCAGCCTTTTAGTATTTACCGCAAAACTCACCGACTTTGGAACCAACTCCCTTTTTGTTGCCAAATCAATATCAGAAGGCAAAAAGGGCCTCTCAAACGTTTTATACTCAATAAAAGTTCTCTCGTTTTTTGTTGCCCTCGCAGTATCTTTGATCATTTTATTCATCTTCAAACTAAACACCATCCCTCTTTTAATAATTTTTGTTCTGGGGCTTATCGCTTATGAAATAAACTTTACACTTTATGCCCTTTTTCAAAAACTTGAAGAGTATCCCCTTCTTATTCTCACAAACACACTAATTGCCGGGATCAAAGGATTTTTTGCCATCTTAATATTTGCAAAACTTTACGACCCAACTCTTACAGAAGCATTTGCCATATTTGCGTTTTCGGTTTATCCAAGTCTTCTTCTCTTTAAGTTCATCCCCAAAGAACTTAGAAAGTTCAAGTTTTCCATAGACGGCGTAAAAGATTTTCTTATGCAGTCTTATCCGGCGGGGATTTCTCAAATAATTTCGGAGGGCTGGTCAGCGTTAAATAACAGCATTGTGAAACTTGCTCAAAACTTTGCAAACGTTGGAATATATTCACTTGCGGATAAAATCTCCAGTATATTTACACTGATTTCGGTTTCAATATTTGCCGTACTCTTGCCTAAAAACGCCAGACGAAAGAGACAGAAGCTAGATTATGATTTCAACGAAGCTTTAATTATTTCCGTCGGGATCATGATTTTGGCTGTACTTGCTATAATTATTGCGCAATTTCTTGTTGTTAAAGTCTTCGGAGACAAGTTTGCAGGCTCCGTTGCTATTCTCGATATTTTAATCTTTGCCAGCGCAATCACCTCAATAAACACGTTCATGGAAAATTACTTTTTCGTGGAAGGAAAAACTAAATATTTAATGTTTTTGTCTTTATCCCGACTTTTTTTGCTACTCGTTCTAGCTTTGATTCTTATGCCAAGATACGCTCTTTCCGGTTTAGCTTACGCCCAACTTATCACAAACGCTTTGATACTCATATCAATATTCACAATTGTAACTCGAAGTATTTCTAGTAAATCTGAAAAAGACTCTTCATAGCTTCAACCTTTTCCCCAAGTGTTTTCTGCTGCCTATTTTTGTCAATTTCAAAACCAGATGGGTAGTACCACAAAACCCAGTCTTTCTCTTCTCCAACAATAATTGGTTCTTTTCCATAAAGAGATTGCTGTTCCATGAATCTTCCACGTTTGCCAAGAATTATCATACGTTTATCATAAAAATCCAGGGGTATTCGTCCCTTCGCTGGGCTATAATCAATACCTTCAAAAGGTCCGTCGGTATAAAAAAGCTTTATTGGAAGCTCTACTCTATCAATATAAACAACATCTTTGGTTCCCAGTTCTTTATCTTTTAACTGCAGGAGGCGGGCAACAGGCCCTGTAAGGTCAGAAACATAAACTATTCCTCGGACATAAAAAAGATACGTTAAACCAGAAACAACAAAAGCAAACAATGCTAAAAGTCTAAACACATAGTTCTTCTTGGGAAGAAATCTCTCTAAGAAAAACCCAACAATTAAAGATACAGCTGGGTAAATTGGAATGATGTACCAAACGAGCTTAGATTTTGCAATCGAGAAGAACAAAAGAACAAAACCTGCCCAAATTGCTAAGAAAACAAATCGATTATCTTTTTTTACAATCTTTTTCAACACAAACGGAAGTGAAAAAAGAAGCGCAATAAACCACAAACGCATACTCACCTTCATCACAATTAAATACCACCAAAAAGGGTTACCTTTATCTTCGATTGCATTTATTGCTCTATCCCAAACATGATACCCAAGATACTCATACAGAAATGGAAGACCAAATCTCCTATACATTTCAAAGTGCCACGGCACAAAAATCACCGCGCTTGAGATAAATAACAAAACGTAATTTGTAAAAATCCTGGAAGAAATTTTTTGCTGTTTTGTCAAATACAAATACAACTCATACAAACAAATTATTGGAAAAGGAAGAAGTCCCACCACACCTTTTGTCATCACTGCAAGTCCAATGAGAATTCCCGATAATATAAAGTGTAGATTCTTCTTACTATTCTTCGCTAAGAAATAAACAAACAAAGAAGAAGTAATAAAAAATGTCGCGGTAATATCCGTCATCGAAAGACGGGAGTAATACAAAAAATGAACGGTTGTTAAAAGTGCAAAAGCCGAAATAAAACCTACAGATTTACTAAATAGCTTTTTACCAAAAATAAAAACTGCTAAAACCGTTAAAAACCCAAAAATTGCAGAAGGAAGTTTTGCCGCAAGATTTGTAAATCCTAAAACTTTCATAAATATTGCCATACACCACATATAAAGTGAGGGCTTCTCATACCAAGGAGCACCATCCTTCCAAGTTTGGACAATATAATTGTTACTAATCACCATGTTTTTTGAAATCTTTGCGTAGATCGCTTCATCCCACGGAATAAGGTGGTTTTCTCCAACTTTCCAAAAAATCAAACCAAGAGCCAAAACAGAAATGGTTACAAAAGCAAAACGCGAACCACTTACAAAAAATCTAATAATTTTTTCATAAGAAAATCCTTTTGGTAAAGAACAAACCCCGTACATAAAAAACAAAGAAATTATTATCCAGAAAAATTCGGCGTTGTAAGAATAAAATATCCCGGCCACAAGCCATCCAATCATGGTCGCCACCATGGCGGCCAAAACCAAAGCAACCGAGGTGTTTTTCAAAGTTAAACTAGAATACAAAAGAACAGAAATAATAAGTCCGAACAAAAGAATAGCAACTGAAAGACCAAGTATCCCTGTTTCGGAAATGAATTCTCCCCAAATCGTATGAGGCGGTACCCGCGTATTAAAAGCCGCGGGATCTCTTCCAAAATATTTTGAAGCAATGGCAGTTTTACTAAAATGCTCAAAAAACCCGCCGTAACCTCCTCCAAGTATCGGATACTTCTCAAAAATCTGAAACGCCCCAGTAAGTAACATAAAATGAGAATCAAAAGAATCCATTCGATAATGAAAATATTGTTTAATTCGTGCCCGAAAAGGACTGCTTTTTATGGAATATTCTCGAACAAGCGGAATGGTGATCAAAACCAAAACCACAAATACATACGAAATTCCTTTCAGGCCAATTTTCCTCACCAAAAATATGCAAATAAAAGAAATGAAAGAGACAAAAGCCATAATCCATGCCGTTCTTGAGTTCGTTAAAAACAATGTAACCAACATAGATAAAAATATCAGGGAATAAAAAATCTTAGTTTTAAGCTTCTTGCCCGTTAAAATAAACATGCCCAAAAGTGGCATAAGAGCAGCAAGAAATGCTCCGTAATGATTTACGTCCCAGAATGTGGCTCCAATGCGCGGGATATTTCCTGGAATCACCCACAAAGCTCCGATTGTTATTCCAGTTTTTGTCTGAAGAATATATTGAAAATAACCAAAAAGGGTAAGAACAAAAACGATATAAATATAAAACTTTAAGTATTTTAAAACCCTATCCCCGTCTTCTTTAAAGTGCTGAAAAATAAAAAACATCAAAAAAACTGTTGTTGTAAAAAACCCGTACATCAAAAGACTTGCAGAAAGATTTTTTGAGAAAAATATCGAAAGTCCTCGAACAAGCCACAGAAGAACAAACAAAGCCAAAAAAGGATTTTTGATAAAACTCATAAGATCCTTTTTGTTACGCCTTTTCACAAACCAAAAGTAAAAACATGTGACACCGGCGCACAAAACTGCCAGCATAAAAATCCTTACCGGAAGGAAATCCCATCTAATGATGCTAAACAATTCCTTGTGCAAGAGCACCGAAAGAATCAAAAGAACATAAAAAGCAAAATCGAAATTCTTTAATATTAAAAAATAGGACGCTAGAAATATTCCAAGAGCAAGCAAAATCTCAATAAACATAGTTAAGAAAGCAAATTTTTGTAGACCTCAAGAGTCTTTTTAGCAGCGCTTTTCCAAGTATATTCTCGTTTCATCTTCTCATCAATTTGAGGTCTTTTTGCGTAATATTCTTTTCTAATTGCTTTCATGATCGATTCAACATTATCTGGTTCACAGTAAGACGCTTTATTCCCTAGATATTCTTTTGCTCTATCACCTGCTGCAACAGCATTACTTCCACAGAAAAGCACTTCAAGACTGGTTAAGCCTGTTGTCTCAAACCAGCTGGCAGAAACTCCCACCTTTGCAAAGTGATAGTAAGAGGCAACTGTTTCTGGAGGTATCCACCCTGAAATATGTTTTATCCACTTATTTTTCTGAACCTCACGTGTAAACCAAAAGTTATACTCAAAATGCTTTAGAACATTCTTTGTTCCCACAAAGAGCAAATTTACATCAAGCTTTTCCTTCTCTCGAAGCATTTTCACGGCCCGAATTATACTCAGTTGGTTTTTTCTTGGCTCAATTCTTCCCACACAAATTATGTAGTCTTTTATACCCAATTTATTTTCGTAATCTCCCATGTGTAAGAATTGCTCACCCACACCGTTTTGCACCTTCTCCCACTTGAAATCAACATCATAAGTTTTTTTCAAATCATGGGCTTCAAGTTCAGTTTGCACCAAAACTACATCAGAAAGTTTTAATATTTTCCGATGCATGTTTTTCAAACCTACAAAAATACTGTATAGAAGTGGTTTGGTCTTTCTTCGATCAAAGAAGGATCGATAAGCATTTTTGAACACATCTCGGTGAAATTGATCACGAAACAAAATTTTTGACACTCGTCTGAAGTCAAAGACAAATTCATCATCAAACTTTTTCACTTCCAAAACATCGTGATGAATTGGAGATAAAACTAAGGGCTTGTTATAACTTTTTGCCTTCTTAGCATAGAAGTACGGCTCCGCTGTCCAATCTAACTGAAAAACATGCACAATATCATATTTTGAAATATCAACATTGAGATTATCCCTAACGTCAACCTCCGCCCCCAGCTTTCGAAGTTCTTCCGCAGTATTTTCAATTTGAACCTTATCTCCACCTCCATTTTCTAATATTCCAATTCTTCCAAGCATTAAAACTTTCATATTGAATATATTTTAAGATAACTTTCTATAAATTTTTTCATAGAATACTCTTCGGCAATTCTCTTTTTTATTTCCCCCACCTCGTAGTTTTTACTTTTTACACGTTTATAAACTTCCTCCATTTTATCAGCCAACTCTTTAACACTGCCTCTATCAAAATATGTTACCTCATCACCTCCAACTTCTTTTAGAACAGGAAGGTTAGAACAAACCACAGGTAATTTATTATAAAGAGCCTCAAGCAAAACATAACCAAAACCCTCCGCCAAGGATGGAAAAACAAAAACGTCAAATAAACTGTAAAAGCCGGGAAGATCTTTATCTTCAAAGATACCTGTCACTACAACTTTATCGGCTATTCCAAGCTCCCTAACAAGTTTTTTTAGATCATTTTCCAGCTTTCCTCCTCCTGCAATCAGCAAGTAAAAATCTTCTTTTTCCAAGATGGGATATTTCAAAAGATCGGAAAAAGCATGAACTAAAATCTTATGGCCTTTCTCTTCGGTAATTCGGCTTACATTTCCAAACACAAAGGCGTCTTCCGGGATTTTATATTTTAAGCGCATTTCTTTTCGAAGTTTCTCTCTATTTTTTTCTGTGATATTAAATCTCGAAAAGTCTAAACCATTGGGGATCACCTCAAGCTTACTTTCCATAATTCCTTCTTTCATTTTTATTTTCTTACGCGACTCCGTCAAAGCAATTTCCTTTGTGGAAAAAAGATTAACAATGAGGGTATTAACAAATGTATCTATAGTTTTTGCAACCGGGGAAATTCTCCATTCGGAAATAGGGGTGTGGGTGTGGGAAATCCTCACCGGGGTTTTAGCAATAAAACCTGCAATCATTGCATTAGCAACAGCTTTTACCTCATGGGCATGAATCACATCAATCTTTTTCTCTTTTAAAAATTTAACAAGATCATGGATATACAGGGGATCGATGTCGAATTTAGTTTTTTTGTTAAAGACCTCCGCCCCAGCATTTTCATACCACTTTGATATCACACCTTTTTTACACCACACATAAACTTCGTTTTTGTTCGCAACCATCCCGCAAGTCAAATCTAAAACATGCTGCTCCATACCACCAGGCTCGCCTGAATTTAAAACGTAAAGTATTCTCATTTTTTTGCAAGCTCCCTATAAATTATTTTTAACATACCTTCCACTTTTCCATCCCAACTGTTTTTCTTTGCTACGGCCTGTCTTTTTCTCACCTTGCTCAAATCATCTTCCATAATGGCTTTTCTAATATATTCCGAAAACTCCTCCGCGTTTTTGGCTATATAACAAACATCTTTAAAAGGCGCGTAGGCAGGAAGATCGGTTACAATAACCGGAAGCCCTGCCGCAAGCGAATCATGAAACTTTACGGGAAAGCATCCCCCAACTGTGTAGTCATTTAAAACGTAAGGGATAATATCAGCGTCAAATCCTGCCATATAATAAATTTTCTCCGAGTAGGGGCGGGCTCCTAAATAATAAATATTTTTTACTTTGGAAAATCCTAAATCATCAATCTTTGCATCCTTATCTTTTAACGCAATGGGGCCAATCAACACAAATGATATCGATGGGTTTTCTTCTGCAACTTTTTTCATTAAATCAAAATCAAACTTATACTGATCCAAAGCCCCAATATAACCAACCCGAGGTCTTGGGATTTTTTTAAGGTCGGGCGGAAGCCTCATCTTGTACTTTTTTGTGTCTTTGAAACGCTCATAGTCTCCAACGTTGGGAGTGAAAAAAGTGCTTGGATTATATTTCTGAAGCTTACCAACTAAACCCGGAGCTGTAGCAAAAACCACGTTAGACTTTTCAGCCAAATACGCTTCGGTTTCTTCAATCATCTTCTTTTTTTCTGGCGTGTCGTATCTTGGGAATCCTACGTAATTATCAACACAATCGTAAACCGCAAGATCATACTTCAACCCCTCAATATACTTTTTCAAATGAGGGATCTCCATGTTATATACCCACAAAACAGTCTTCAGATTTTTATCAAGGAACTTATTTTGCAGGGCTTCTATCCTCCTCACATGAAAAAAGGATGTGATTCCCGTAAAGGGAATTATATTCAAGGGGGTGTATATAAAAAAAATTTTGTTGTCTTTTTTAATTTGCGTAAAAATTCTTTTTGGTTTCCAGTTCCTACGGATAAGTTGCCTTAGGAAAACAAATCCGGTGTTTATTGGTGGATCAACAAACAAGACATTATGTCCAAGCTTTCCTACTCTATACATCACATGACGCTTATTCGTCCAATTCTCAAAATCCCAAAGCTGATTAGAAAGACAAATGATATTCAGTTTTTGTATCCCATTATTTTTTATAAACACTTTCAATAAAATCCTTGTCGCACCAAGCGCCAACAAAGGCCTTCTTACCTATTATAGAATATAGGGGCGAGAAATACTCTTTGTTGTAGATAAGTTCATCTATGTGCTTTTTGATCTTACCAACATCCGTTACTTTCCTACCGTCGTAAATACCTGGGTTTTCTATATATTTTCCAAGGAAATCTTCAACTCCAACAAACAAGTTTTTCCCTTCAATTGCATAATCCTGGATATAGCACATACGCTGTAACCCACCCGGTACAGCGCTTCCAAAACCAGAATAATTGTTTGTGTCTGAAGCATAAACATATTTTGTGTAGACACCATCCAAAAAAATTTCTTCGCCAATGGCAAACCTCTCTTGAATGTTTTTTACCTGATCCCACTTTAATCTTCTTACAGTCATAAACTCATAGTTTAAGAATAAAGTAACAAAAGCCATAAATACTAAACAGAAAAGAATCGTTCTAAAATGCATTGGCTCTTCTTCTAAATTTAAGGAAACGATCAACACAACAAACGAAACCACAAAAGGAAGGAGATATCTATCATATGTATCTGTACCCAAAAAGGCTGACACAAGGTACCCAAGACTTACCAAAAACAAAAATACGTTTCGGGGCCTCTTTTTGATTACATCAAAAAGAATCCAAAATAAAGCAACTATCAAAATTCCAACATACAAAGAAACTAAAGATTTAAAAATCACATTATTAAATAAACTCAAATCATTTCTGAAGCTCACTTTTGAATACAAACTTTCTAGATAAAAAACGTTTCCCAACGGAAAAACATCATGCTTAAAAATTAAAAGGGCTATGGGGAGGGCAGTTAATACTGATAATCTGCTCAATTTTTTTAGATACATTAACATTACCGGACCAACAAAAAAAGCTATTAGAGGTACAGAAAAAAATACTTGAAGTATTTTTACAGATAAAAATTTGGATTCAAAAATAATTGCCTTTCCAGCACCATAGGACGGCCAGTATCTGAGAATGACAAACCCCACAAGTAATGGAAGTAGTGATGTTATCAGGTTTCTGCAGAAATTTTTATCTCTGAAACGAAAAAGCAAATAGCTTATTAAAAAAGCAATAAACGTAACTAGGCCCACCTGCCTAACAAGAAAAGAAAACGCACAAAATATTGACCCGAGCAATAAGTGGTAAAGATTTTCACTCTCAAAAAACTTCAGAAGGAAATAAAAAGAAAAAACGGTTGTAACAAGAAAATATATTTCCGTCATAAAAGTTAAGGAGGAGGTAAATATCAATGGATTAAAAGCCAAACACAGTAAAACCACAAGCTTTGTCTTACGATTTGTTTTAATTAAATCCAATATTAGAGAGATTCCAATGAAAAAAAGCAGGGTGAGGATTATTGTAAGTATTCTTAAGGAAACAAAACCGTATCCAAAAAACAAACTCCACAGCCTTCCAAGAACAGCTTGAAAAATAAATGTAGGGTCAATAAGAACATTCATCTTAAATATACCCTTAGAAAAGGCTTCAATTTGCCTTTGGAAAAGCCAGTCATCGTTTATTGGAAAATTCCCCAAAGGATTTACTAATAAAACCCCAAGAAGATACAAAACAATAGAAATTAGTAGTGGCTGGTTCAAGTTTTTTATCTTCATAAAATCTTTCTAAGAACAAAGGTCTCTCGCACTGCTTTTAATATTACCTTTAAACTATTTCCTGTTGGTCTTCCAAACTTTCTTTTAAAGTGTTTTACAGGAATTTGTTTTATTCTAAAACCCTTTTTATAAGCTTTAAGAAGGAGCTCCGTTGATAACATTGCCCCATCCGAAACAAGGGGTTCTACAGCATCAATAACATCTTTTTTTATAAACTTAAAAGCACAATCAATGTCTTTAATAAAAAGAGGAAACCCAAGAAAGATTTTATTCCAAAACTTTAACGCAATCATAATTATTTGTCTTTCTATTCCTTCAGCTCGGGAGGTTCTATATCCAATAACAAGATCGTAACTTTCAAGAAATGGTAAAAACTTATTGACTTCGTACAAATCAAACTGAAGATCCCCATCGCTTAAAAATATCCAACTATACTTGCTTTCTTTAAATCCTCTTTTTAAAGCGCCCCCGTAACCTCTGTTGTTTTGGGATACTAATCTAATTTTTTTATATTCTTTTTCCATCTTCTTTCCAATTTCTAAGGTATTATCTGTACTTCCATCGTTAATTAAAGTAACCTCAAATTTCCTTGCTATACCAACAAAAACCTCTAGCGCTTCTTTAACAAGGATTTCTACATTTTTTTCTTCGTTATATAAAGGAAAAAAAACAGAAAGTTCAGGAAGCTTATCCACACTTAAGATTTTACACTACCAAATATTTCTCTCGTATAAATAAACTTTTGATTCTTTATAAAAAGAGAGGGGAAAACCAAGAGTTTTTACCTCAATAACCTTAAAACAACACTTGTCGTTTGGGCGGATTTCAATTGGATCATATTTAAAAAGATAGTCCCATCTATTGTTTCCATTTTCTTTTGGAAAAAGCATCCTCCAGGCATGGGTTGGGTTTATACTTTCTTTGGGAACCCCCCACTCTCTCGAAATTTTCCCCGATCTTTCCCACACATATCTGTTTAAGGTGTAAAAATCCATCAAAAATTCATATCCTAAAACAAACAAAAACAAAACAAACCCAGAAATAATTATTCGATCAAGCTTATCGAAATTTCCCAAGGCAGATGATAACAAAATTACCGTAACTAGAATTAGCGGCAACAAATATCTATCATAAACACGGGGCGCTACAATCAGAAGCCCTATAAAAAATACTGCGTATATTAAACTAAATCTATTAAATTTTTTAATATTTCGGACCGAAACAATAACTAAACCAACCGCAAAAAAACACGCAGACAGGTTCCATAATTTAAATAGATCAAAATACCCTGGATATGCATATTTATTCCCAATTACATCTTTTTCCATAAAACCCTTTTTACCAAAAACGTTTCCCAGATATGGAAATTCTGCACTAGCAAAGTTTAAAATCTGCTCACCTCTTATTCTCGAGGCGAAAGTTATTTTCCCAGGTTCAAACTTTTTTGCCACAAAAACAAAAATCGGTATAGAGAAGATCAAAATTATCAAACCCAGCTTCTTTTCTTTAACAAAGGATAAAATAACCATGGGCAAAAGAAACATAACGACGTATATCAAAAATACATACACCAATGGGAACGTCCTTTCAAAATTTAACAAGCTGCCCACATTTACACCTCCCTCATACATTTGCGGAGTTATTGGAAAAACTTTGTAATGAAAAACTAAGAGTAAAATAAATAAACCTAATTGAATCGAACCCAACTTATACTTTTTGGATGCAAGTAGATAAACTGCGTAGGCTATCGATGTCACAAACGCAAACTGGCGCACAAGATAACTCGCAGTAATAAATAAATTAGCAAAGACAAAACCCCGAATTTTTCCCGACCTATCGTACTCAAATATAAAATAAATAGACAAAAGTAAAAAGAAAACAAAATAATTTTCCGTCATAAATCCAACGGTTGAGTATAGATAAAGCGGGTTCAGAAAAAGAAGTAACCCCAACAAAATAGAATCTAACACTGATCTCTTAAAAAATTTATTCAGAATCTTCATAAAAATATAAAAACTGAAAACCGAGATAATCAGAGTTAAAACAGGAAGTTTTGATATTCCAAAAACCTTAGCAAATATCATCCCCATTACCCCCTGCAAATAGAAAGTTGCCCCGATGTAAGGATCGAGCTTAAAATTGCCTTTCAGAAAGTTTTCAATTAATCGGTAATGTGTATACTCATCATTTTGGACGTAGTCGATAGAATTTACTAAAGGAAAAAAAATCAAAAACAAAACCAACGATAATACAATTAATTTGTGCTTTTTCAATACATTGGTAAACACTTTGGGCATGCTTGATAAAGTAAACCAACTTTAACTAAGATCCTTCTTATATTAAATAACAATTCGGAATCTTTGATTGACCAAAGCCAGGAGGTTTTTTCAAAACCTAAATCGTACGCCGCATGCCAGATACCATCAAAAAATATTATTCCAAAAACCTGAACTAATATCGAAAATATGAGTGTACCGTAAAAATACTTTTTATACTTTCTAAACAAATTAGATTCAATAAAAGGTACAAGAAGCAAAACCAAAAACGGAATAATATCCGAGCTCATTCTATAACCGTAGGACCAACCTCCATACCAATGTTTCCACAAACCAACAACGAGCGTATGAAGAAGAATAATTAATCCGAAAATTAAATAGTGAAAATTCTTTTTGAAATTTTTCTTAAGCGCTAAATACAAGCCCACAAACGCAAATAAAAACACGGGCGAATAAACTAAAATTCCTTTACTTGGGGAGAACCACACGCCCAAAAAACCTTCGGGAAAAGGGCTAAGCCAACTATTTAATAATTGACTCGAATAACCTTGGTTGCAAATCGAAACATAAAATACTTCGTTGTACCAAGCAAAAAACAAAAAATTTAACAGAAGACCCAAAAACATAAACATCGAGGGCTTCAATAACTTCTTAAAGTTTTTATCTTTTCGGAAATAAAGAATCAAAAACACCGAACACCAAATTAAGGCCGCCGTTGGGCGTGATAAAACTGCAAGGCCAAAAAATAATCCCGACAGAAAAATGTCCTTACTTTTTTCTCCATTATCTAAATATCCAAACAAAAAATATAATCCAAGAATTATAAAAAGCTGCATAGTTCCATGCTGCCAAAGTGCTTGAGAAATCATGGCAAAATTTACAGTTCCAAAAAGATACACAATTATTAGCAAAAGAGATTTTGTCTCACTTAGCAAAAAACGTTTTTTCAAAAGCAAATATATAAACCCACCTGCGAAAGCCATAATCAAAGACGACGAGATGTGGGATAGAAAAATTAAATTAAACCAAGTAATTTTCATTCCAAGAAGTACTGGAAGAAAATATATCGGAAGAACTAAAAGTGGGGTGACTACTGGGAAAGCCGAAACATAGTGGCCCCCCACTTTTCTAAAATAAAACGGCACCAAGCCCTTCAAATAAGATTTGTCGTCGGGATGAGGATACGCTTTAATGACCATATCATAATAATCATCAAGATATAAGCTGTGGTTTTTTATAATTGATACGGGAAGAAAAACTGCGGGGAGTGTATCTTCTGATTGAATTCCTAGAGTATTTATTCCAAGTTTAAAAACAACAAACCAAGACAAAAAGTAAACGATAAAAGACAAAAAAACAATCTTTAAAAAACTCTTCATAACAATATTATAGACCGAACTGTTGCTATGATCATAAAAATATAAAACCACAGAATTGCCTGATTAGCGTAGTGAAACTTTACAAAAACCAGCAAAATAAGCGAAAAAAACATATAAAGGAAAGCCAGCATTACATCATCTTTAATATCCCACTTTATTTTTAAGATCCCAAAAACATAAATGCACACGGCAACAACAGGAATCAATACCGAGCTATAAGAAGAATAAAAAATATAAAACAATGTAAGCGGGATCAACAAAACATGTATGTAATTAAATTTAATCATTTTTAATCTTTCTTTTTACAAATAAACCAACGCTCACATTGGTCAAAACAATCAAACTTAGTGTACTTACAGCAAAACCTAGATCTAAATTGTCTTCGGGAGCATATTTAATAATTATTGTACTGCTACCAAGAACTTTGGGATCAATAACCCATCCATTCAGAAAATTATTTACCTTAACGTGCTCCGATGGAATTTTGTCGATTTTTTCTTTTATGTTGTTTTGAAACAGTAATTTACTCCCAAAATTTTTCAGTACATCTCCTAAGCTTCTCCCACGATTGGAGTATGCATAAACCCCCCAGCCATCATCAAATTTTTCCGAAAGTACAAGAACAAAAGGCTCTTTACCAACTTCAGAGAGACTACCCCTATACAATCCTCGCGAGATTTTTTCCCAAGAATTAACTTTGTCACTCACCTTGGGCTTTTCTTTTACCGATTTGATAACCAAATACGGATTGTCTTTCTTTTCTACAGAAACATTTTCCACTCCATACTTATTTCCTGCGAAATCAAACTCCAAGTAAAATTTTGAATCCGGAAACTCACTTGATGACACATCAAACGAAACATTTTCCCACTTTCCAACTGCTGGAGCATACTCCGACTCATAAACTTTTCTAAGCCCTGTTTTATTTGGCAACAGTCCACTAGAAAAAATTTCTTCATTAGATTTATACGCCATAAAGTCGGTGAGTTCTTCCACAACCATGACTGACATAAACCCGTCGGATAAGCTGTAGTCAAAAGAAATGAAGTAATCGGAATTCGGATCCCAAGCTATCGGCCCAGCAAATAAAGAGTAGGGGCGTTTCCCCATTTGCTTTTCAACCAACTCATAGAGAGTACTTTTCACTACAGGAGTATTACCTGATGAATCCTGTAGCACAGTGTCTAATTTAACGGCTTGGGGAAATATATTATTAAGCCTAAATTCATGCATTCCTTTTTGAAAAAATACATCACTTCCATTTGTTATATTTCCATCTATTAATAAATTTGAGTCAAAACCCCCATTAACCGTAATAACATATCTTCCATCAAACGGGACCTCTAGATTTAAACAATAACCAGAGCACAATTTTTTCTGCACCGGACCGCTGACAGAACTTTGCACAAAAGAATCATCTTCTACGATATCATTTTTCATCTCCGCACTAATTGCAAAATCAAAACCCTCACGTGGAGAATCAGTTATCATATTTCTATCTAAAAGATTCGCATCTGTAGACACCATTTTCCCATAATTTAGAAAATCCCCATTATAATACAGGGCGTCATTTGCTGAAAATGTGTATATTTTACGCCCCACACATTCGGCTTTAACTTTATATAAGATAATTTCTCCGAGGCTTTCGGGTTTTTCTAAGCATTCATCGCTACCTAGTTTGGATCCAATACCAAATGGGTTTTCTCCAACCAACCAACCATTTCCCTGCAAAAATCTCCAGTTTACATCTTTATGAAAAAACACATATCCCACATTCAATGCTTTACTAAAAATGCTAAATTTAAAATTCTCGTTTCTTAAATATTCCCTTACAGAATCTAGGATGTTTAATTGCCCATCATTTGAAATAATTCTTAATTTACTAAAATGAACAAACGGATAGATGCCGTTGTAACCCTCGGTTCCATTATTCCACCACAAGGGCATAGTTCCAAGTTTTGAGTAGGGAAACACTAAAACGTTAAAATCGGATACATTACTTTCCTGAAGTTTTTTATCAACTTCAAAATAGCTTTTTGGTATCACTACTTTTTTTGAAACAAGTATTCCGTTTTGATTAAACATTTCCCCACTTATCACGGGGCTTACATAACCAACCAAAAACACCGTAGTTAGAATAAATATATAAATCTTTGAGAATTTATCCTTAACTCTTTCTAGGATTTGTTCAAAACCAAACCCCACCATAACAGCAAAACACATTGATATAAAACCACTAAATCTTTGGTAGCTTGTTCGGAATAAGTCAAAAAACCAAATCTTACCGCCTAAAAAGTTTCGCACATTTGTAAGGGGCAAATATCCTGAGGAAACAAAATATATAAATACAAGAGATAGAACAACATAAAACAAGTAATTTCTATTTTTCCTGGCACAAATCATCCCCAAAAATGTCAAACCTAAAATTGCAAAACCCATGACAGTTAAAACCGGTCTTGTATAACTTTTGTACCAAGGGTAAAAACTATACCCCTTATAACCGCTTTTAAACCCAAAATATCCCGACATACGAACAGTATCAATAAGTGGAGAATTATTAAGATCAAATGTTTTTACCGACGACCAATCAGTAAATCTGAAAGATTGAAAAGACGGAAGTTTTACTGTCAAAAGAGGGTATAGCCACCACAGTCCAACCAGAACAAACGAAACAAAAAATACCGCACTTAGCATCGCGGCTCTCTTTAATTCTTTTTTGTTTCTAAAAACAAAAGTTAGGAAATACAAAAATAAAATAAAAAAATGGATGACTATATACGGTGGAGCAGAATACGAAGAAATCATTAAAAAGAACGAAATGACACCGCCACCAATTGCGTACGAAATTCCCCCCTTACTTAACAACCTTATATAAAAAGCTAAAACCAAAGGAAAAAACACATAGGAAAAAAGTAGGAAAAACGGCAGAGCATTAAAAATAAACATTGTATAAAAACTAAGCATATAAAAAACCCCAGCTACCGTGTGAGAAGATCTTGAGTTTTTTGGAAACGAAACGGACGAAAGAATATATGCAGAGATGCCACAAAATGTAAAAAGGAGAAAAACCAAAATCCTCTCAAAAATGAGGGCGCTATAGGGAAGCTGAAAAATAAACCAAAGTTTTAAAATATACATAAAGGGAAAAAGTTCAGCAAGTTTTATAACATCCGTACCACCGAAGGTTTGCTTCTGGGACCAAATTCCAAAGTACTCATCAACAAAGCCGGGTTTCACTGGAATAAGGGTGTCGTCACCAAACAAAAAATCTTTTCCACCAAACCAGGCTAATGAAATTAAACCAAGAAGTATAAACAAACCAAACGGCCAAATCTTATCTATTTTTTTCAATAAATTGCTTAAATTTTTCAACAGCTGCCTCCATATTCTTTTTAGTATGGTTCTTCTTTGCGTATTCGATACAACTTTCTCTAATCTTCCAAGTTATCAATTTCTTTTCTACAATTTTTTTAATCAGTCGGCAAATTTCATCAATATTCTCATCATCAACAATCCACCCAATGTTTCTTGGGATCAAGTCTTTCTTCACTTTAATGTTCCAACGGTACTTTTCGATTACCCCTGCTGTATTTGGGATAATAAGCGGAACTCCAACAGTGAGTCCTTCAATTGCTGGTTTTGCTACGTAACTCTCATCGGCAAACGACCACAACAAATCAGAAGCACCATATAACTCACGAAGCTTATTTCTATCTGTAACAAAACCCTTGTATAAAACATCAGACCGTTTTTTCACCAAGTCCATAACTTTATCCTCCATAACCCCACTTCCCACAAACCAAAATTGTATATTCTTTATATCTGTACATTTATTTATTACTTTTACTAGCTGGTTTAGTCCCTTTTCCAAGCAAAATCTTCCAACAAACAAAAGTATGAAATCATCATTTTTTAATCCGTATCTTTTTCGTATTTCCTCACGTTCTTTTTTATATACTGGGACAATATCTGTCCAGTGTTTAATTACCACAAACTTCTCGCGCGAGAACAAAGGATATAAATCCTCTCCCATACCTTTTGTAAGAACAAAAATAATATCTACGAAATTATCAAGCGACTTAATCGCATTAAAAATAAGTTTGTTTTTGACCACCCTGTTGAGATAACTCCCGTAGTAAACAAAAACCCCAGGCTTAAGAATTTTTATAAAAGGAAGGGAGAAAAGTATTGGCGTGAAACCATTGGACATCACTACATCCGGACGAAATCTAAGCAAATAGAAAGCCCCAAGTATCTGAAGAGGAATTTGATATAAAACATTAACAAAAATATTACTCCCAAGTTTCGGATTAAAACTCTCAAAGCTCGGGTAAGGAATTTTTATCATTTTAATTCCCTCAACTTTTTTCCCCTCCCCTAAACCAATCATCATAACCTCATAATCACGGTTTAAAAGTTTTGCCATTTCGGTCACACAAATACCACTCCCCGCAGTATAGGTTGGGGTTAGAATTAAAATTCTTGGTTTTCGCTTCATACTTTCTTTAATCCACAAAATAATGTAATAAAAGATTTATTTTCATCTAAGAAATTCTTTTTCTCGTTGTGAGAATCCACCCACTTAGCAAGCTTAAAGGGCAGTTCAACAAATATGTTCTTTTCTGATCTTCCGCCCACATTAAATTTTTCCATATTTAAAGTTACAGATTTTGGAAGGGGAAGACTTGTATAAAGCTGCTTTCCAATGTATAGGAGATTCAAATTAAAAGGTAATGTATAGTGTGTTAAACCCTCTAAAGCTTCAGTTTTTAATCCGACGTTTTCACATAAATTTTTCAACATTTTCTCCGTATAAAGTCTTTTGTGATCATAAGACCAAACGCCCCCAAGCAAAAAGTTTTTGGCATCAAAATGTCCAAGACCCAGATATTCTCGTATCCAGTTTAACAGATCCCAAAATAATGGGTAGTTTTTATGGGGAACTGTTAAAGCAACTTTTCCGTTCTTTTTCAGAATTCTTTTTATCTCTTCTAAGGCAAATTTATCATCATCCAAATGCTCAATTACTTCAGTAAAAATTATTTTGTCGAAGGTAGAATTTTCAAAAGGAAGTTTTTTCGTAAAATCAGCTTGTACAAATGTAACTTTCCTTCTATTTTCATCCTCAAGATTTCGTACTGCTTGATCCAAAAGTTTTTGACTAAAATCTGCTGAGGTAATTTTGCAGTCATAGAGCTTACTCATAAGCAACGTATAAAACCCGTCCCCACAACCACAATCTAAAACTTTATCATTTGGTTGAATATCCAGATATTCAAAAATTCTTTTTATTCGCCTTTGAAAATTAAGGTCTCCAACTTTCGACAAAAGATTATTTAGTTTACCTTTTGAAGTAGTAGTCATACCAAACTGAAAATAAAAACAACTTCCATGTCATAAACTCCTGCTCCTTGGCAAGAATTTTATTTGACACAGGGTTAAGTAACCAATCTAAATACTTTTCGTCTAAAACCTTAGTAATAATTTCCTTATTTTCTAAAATTCTTCTTGTAACAATTTTTCTATTTGCGTTCATCGTATCAGTCATAGAAAGCATAAACCCGTGCTTCTTGCGGATAAATATTTCTTTTGGCAAATAATCTTTGGCTATATCTCTAAGAATCCTTTTTTCCCAAGCCCCCCAGTTATTAAAAAATGGCCCGTACAGTTTATATTCGGGCGGGAGATTATATACAAACTCCACAAGTTTATAATCAAGATAAGGAACGCGAGGCTCCACACCGTGTGACATATTTCCCTTGTCAACTTTCATATTAAAGTGATTTGGAAGCTGATCCAAAATCTCAAACGAGGAGATCTGATCAAAAATATTTCCTTTGTGCGAATTTAAAACTTCATGAAACTCTTTTCTGTGGAAATTAAAAAAGCTGCTGGAAATTGCTCGGGATAAAATATAATAATAAAGCGTTGAGCGAACAAAAGATGGAACAAAATTAAAAGGAAATTTTGAAAGTCCATACCAAGAGTAACCACCAAAAATTTCATCGGCACCCTCCCCAACCAAAACGACCCTTATCCCAAGCTCCCGAATTTTTTCCGAGAGCAAAAAAACCGAAACAATTCCAGGATCAACTGTTCCCAAATCATCATAGGTGGCAATTATTTCATCTATATCATCTATGATTCTCGACCCATCCATAAAAACTTCTGTATGTTCCGAACCAATATGTTTTGCAACGATTCGCGCGTACTTTCGCTCATCCATTTTATTGTCCGAGATGGCAGTGAAGGTTTTAACTCTTTCTCTTCCAGTAACATGTGCTGCCATAACTGCAATAGTGCTTGAGTCTAACCCCCCGGAAAGGAGCACTCCCTGTGGGACATCACAATTCAAAACTCTTTTTTCTACCGCAGAAAATAACAAATCATGAAGTTTATTTTTAGCATCGCCGTATGAAAGATTTAGCTTATTGTTTGGAAGCTCCCAAAACTTTGTGACTTTAAAATCTTTTCCAGAAATTTCTATGAAAGAAGCTGGGGGAACTTTTTCAATTCCCTTAATGAGAGTTTTACTTGGATGAAAGTTGTACTGAAATCCAAGAAGAAGATGAAAAATATCAAAGTCTAATTCCTTTTCCCAAAATGAAAGTTTTATTTTTCTAAATGCACTAACTTCAGATGCAAAAAGAATCGTGTCATTAGACTTCAAAAAATATAGTGGCTTTAGGCCCAGGCGGTCACGAGCTAGAATCAGTTTCTTCTTCTTTGCATCCCAAAGCCCAATAGCAAAAACGCCATCAAGTTTTTCAAAAACTTTTGTTCCATATTCCTCATAACCATGAACTATTACCTCGGTGTCACACTCGGAAACAAATCTGTAGCCTTTCTCTTCCAAATCTTTTCGCAAGTCCTTATGATTATAAATTTCTCCATTATAAGTAATTACTACACTCTTGGATTTATTAAACATGGGTTGGTCGGCTCGCGGACTCAAATCAATAATTCTTAAACGCCTATGTCCCAAATAAATCCCATCTTTTTTATTAAAATAAAACCCACTACTATCGGGCCCACGATGCCTAAGGGCTTTTGTCATTATTTCTACAGTTTTTGTATAATCAGTATTTTTACCTTTACTAAAAACTCCAACTATCCCACACATAAATTATCCTAACTTGTAAACCTTAATAATTTCTTCCAATCGGTCCTCACTATATCTTTTCTTTGAGGTTTCTGCACATCTTTTTCGAATTTCCAAAAGCCCTTTTTTATTTTCAACCATTTCAAAAAGCTTCTCACTAAAACTTTCAAAACTTGGCTCAACTAACCAACCAACACCCTCTATAACAATTTCGGGAAGACAGCCCATGTTAGATGCCAGAATCGGAACCCCGCACGAAAGAGCCTCTACCACAGATCTAGTGTAACCCTCAGGGTAAAGGGCTGGTGCTAGAAACAAATCCATTGCGTTGTAGTACCTAGGAAGATCATAGTTTTCAATTCTTCCAAAGTATTTCACATTGCTGCCTACCACTTGGGAAGCTTTTTGCACTTCCTCTTCGGCAGAGCCGGTTCCAACAAAAACAAACGTTATATCTTTAAATTTTTCTGCCAGCTTAAGAACTAAACCTACGCCTTTATTTTCATTTAACCTTCCAACAAATCCTGCCACAAATTTTCTGTTTAGCTTAAGCTCTCTCTTGCATTCTTTTACACTTAGGGGTTTAAAAACACTAAGGTTTACCCAAGTCGGTTGCAAAAATATTCTTGAAGAATCAACTCCAATAAAAATTAGCTCTTTTCTACTAGCCTCTCCAATTGCAAGAATTGCATCACATTGATTCATCACCACACACACAATCTTAGAAAAGAACGTTTTTTCCTTGAAATTATAAAGGGCGTGGGTGCTAGAAACTAACCGGAAACCAAAAATCTTTTTTAATAAGACGCAAGCTAGAGTGGCATTAAGACCTGCAGCGTGAATAACCTTAACCTCATGTTGAATCAAAAATCGCAGTACACACCAAAAAATTATGGGCACAAGATATAAAGTTTCTAAAACTGGATATTTTAAAAGTTTGTGAAACAAATCTCCACCTACCCACCTGTGTCTCCAGATTGAAATATTTTCGACCTTCTCAAACGGCTTGCCTTTAACATTTTTGGTAATTAGTGGTTGGAAAGTTACAACAAATACGTTTATATCCTTTTTAGATAATGCTTTAGTAAGTTCATCAAGGCGCGTTTCCACACCTCCAACGTTGGGGCGGAAAAACGGAGTTACAAGAAGAAGTGATTTCATAAAAATTTACTGCCTCCAATTGTCACGACTAAGCTCGGATCTACTAAACAAACCAGTGATTCTCCCCCATCCATATTCCCATAACGTGATTTCACATGCGAGAGGATGAAAAAACCACGCAATATCAGCTTTTTTTGTATAACCTTTGACTGCTTGAAAAACTAGCGGAAAAAACGTTAAACAATAGAGTATAAACTTAAGCATTCCCCATGGATTTTTCCCCACTATGTCCATAGATTTCCAATCAAAATCTCTGTCTCTCTTTGCTTCATGATATAAAAAGTCGCGAACTCTTCTTCTTTGCTTTCGGGCAAATTTTCTAATGTCTCCCTCACAAAAAGTATGGATAATGCCGTTTTTAACTTTTATAAAATTAACGCTTCCCTCTTTTTTAATTGTTGCCGCAAGAACATCTATATCAAATAAATAATCTCCCCTTACATACTTTTTTAGGTAAGCAGTTCGAAAAACCGTTCCATTTGCTCCGATTGTGGGGAGGCCTCGCGCGTCAAAAGTTGCCAAAATATAATTTCCCGTGTCTTTCTCGTCATGGGAAACTTCTGTCCAACAACCAGAAAGCAAATTCACACGATCGTAATTACCTAAAAAATAGCAAAACGGATCATTCATTCCAAGAAGTGCACAATAACGAGTGATAAATCTATCTTCTTTTCTTAAGGTGTAACTCCAAGGCTCACTTCCTATAGCTTTTTCGTGTTTAATAAGTGGCTCAATCATTTCATTCAGCCAATTTTTATTCGGAAGAATGTTGTCGGAATCCACAAGAGCAACAAATTCCCCTCTGGCTTTTCTTAGACCAACGACTTTACCTGCTTCAGCAGTTTTTAATTTGTTTTCTAAAACCTTGGCTCCAAACTTTTTGGCTAAATTGCACGTTTCGTCCTTAGATCCGCCGTCACAAACCAATATTTCGATTTTGTTTTTCGGGTAATCTTGAACCGAAATCGACTGAAGACAGTTCCCTAGCACATCCACAGAATTAAGTGTTGGGATTATTATCGAGACCAAAGGTTTCATAGACCAAAGTCCAAAAGATGGGCAACAACTTTTTTCGCTGCAACAAAGTAAAACTTAACATCGTCAACCGATCTAATACTCCTAATTTTTCTAATAAAAAACCGTGGTGTAAGAAAAGATGAATATAAAGCCCGAGTTAACCTCATCAATTCTTTGTTAGGATAAGGAATCTTCATAACAGGGCCTCGCATATCAAAAGCTTCGTAATCTTTCGGATCTACTTGCAACCAATCTTTTTCGATACATTCTTTATAAAGAGGGGTTCCAGGATACGGGATGATGATGGTCGCCTGCATTGTATCTATATAACCCTTTTTAAACAAATTTTTAGCAAGCTTTATGGTGTTTAGAGCCAGTTTTGCTGATTCCCACGGATAACCAAGCATAATTGTTACATGGGGTTCAAGTCCAGCTTTTTTGGCCATTCTTACACCCTTTTCTATTTCTTCAACCGTTAAACCTTTATCTAATTTATCCAGCGTTTCTTGGTTTGCTGATTCCAAACCAAAAAGAACAAATCTAAAGTTAGCTTTTTTCATTAGATCGTAGTAATCCTGTGTTAGAGCGTTAAGCCTCATATTACAACTGTAAACCACCTTCTTGTTATATCCAGATTCAATAAGAAGCTCACAAAACTTTTTAAGAGAAGGGCCCACACACATCGTTCCTGCATCATCAAAAATCTCTCTCACACCGTATTTATCTACAACATGCTTAACTTCAGCAAAAAGCCTTTCGGGTGAAAAACGTCGATAACTACCTCGGGGGTTTAAGGTGTGATCCCAAACACAAAATGTACACCTGTTCCACCAACAATCTCGTCCTGAATACATATAAGTTCCAGGCACATACTTATAGTTGCCATTTTCATATGCATATAGTTTCCATTTTGTTAATTCTCTATCAATAAACGGAAGGTTATCCAGATTATGTGTAAGCTTCGCCGGTCCTGTATTTATAAAACCTTTTCCATTTTTCCTCCTTCCCCAAATGCCCGGTGGCAATTTCCCAGATTTACCTGAAATATAATCAGCAAGGTCAACCAGAATAAAGTCATAGTCTCCACCCATTATTAAATAATCGACTTTACAGTTTTCTAAAGTTTCTTCGGGAAGATACGTAATATGATCCCCAACCATCACAATTTTCATTTTTGGAAATTTTTTCTTCAGATTGTTTACAATCTCCCAGTGTAGTTTTATAATCGGGGCTTTGGTCTCAATCATCAAAAGGTCAGGTTTTTCTTTTTCCAACTCATCCTCCCATTTTTTGTACGTCCACTTTTCAGCAATTCCATCAAGCCAACATACATCATATCCTCTTTCTTTTGCCAAGGTAGCTCCATAAGCTGGAACCATTGGGTAAATATAAGTTGGAGAATTAAAATATTGGAACTGTCTATTTTGCGAAAGAAGCGGAACCCCCTTACTTTGCTCAATAGGTGGGTATCCAACTGCGATTTTAAACTTTTTTGTTGACATAGAATTTACTTTGCTGGATAAAGCTGGTTACCATCCAAGTCTTCAACAATAATTGCAGCTACAGGACAAGACCGCGCCGCCGCGATTATTTTTTCGGCCTCATCCCATGTACTCTCTTTTACCCGAACAATTCCATCTCCATCAAGCTCAAAGGTATTTGGAGCAAAAATCGTACAGGTACCAACACTCACACAAGTATTGGGCAAAATCTTTATTATTACCTTAGATTTTGGATCTGTGTAGACTTTTCCTTTTAACATAAGTTAACCTTCTAAATAATTACCAGTTTTTGTATCAATTCTTTTTGATTTTAACTTAGGCCTAGCGGCAAGTCCAACCATAAAATTATAACCATACACAAGATGGGTTAAAAAGACTCCCAATATAAAGTAAAACGAAGCTTTAAAAGACTTTTCCTTTTCAAATACTTTTGTTGACTCAAACGTCAACAAAACAAAGTAAACTAACAAAGCATCTAGATAAAATTTCCAAAGAAACGGGAAGAAACAAGAAATAAAAGCCCCCAAAATTAACCCCAGCAAAAACAATGATGGAACAAAGTATAGAGGCATTCTTGAAGTTTCGGGAAAAATTCTTGCAAATTGACCTCGGTGTTTCCCATAACGGGAAATCTGCTTTAAGTGCGGAAGAAAAAGATTTCTACGATGGTGATACACCAAAGGTTTGGGGCTATACAAAAACTTCCTTCCCATTTTCTTAACTATATCCAAACAAAACTTCGTGTCCTCCCCAGGCCAAAACTCTGTATAAAAACCGTGGGCCTCGTCAAAAATCTTTTTTCTCACAAATAAATTTACTGTTGGGTAATCATCAATTAATCTTTCCTTCACGGGAATGTGGCGGTAAATTGTATTACCACTTGCAAGCCATGATTCTAAAACTCTTCCCCCCATTTTTTCCAAAAACTTTGCGTTAGGAGGTGTCACCGCGGGAGCTCCAATCGCATAAATTTCTTTATCTCGAAACAATCTGTCCGCTTGTAAAAGCCAATCTTTTTTGGGATAGGCGTCATCATCCAAAAACACTAAAATCTCACCTCTGGCTTTTTTTGCACCAACATTTCTTTTAACCCCGGGCGCCGGATTTCCTCTCGATGCCACGATTTTAAATCGATTGTCTCTCCCAAAATCAAAACTTTCCTTTTCGTCCGTAACAATTAAAACCTCAAAGTCTTTATAATCCAACTTCTTTAGGTGAGAAATATTTTCTCGTAGGAAATCGTTTATTTGCCTAACGGGAATTATGACACTGAATTTAGGCACTACCCATTTCTCCTGTATTTATTTTCATATCAAGCTCCTTATCGTAAATCCACCTACGTTTACTTCTGTCATCATAAAATCTCAAAATATAAAGTCTATAAAAAATTGCCAGGGTATCCCGAATCATTCTTCTGATATAGGGGTCTAGAAACAAAAAGCTTTCAAAGGCAGTGTGTTTAAAATCCCAATTTATTTTTACCGGCGCTTCATAAATCCTTCTAAAGCCAAGGTGTCTTGCTACTGCCAACATCTCGATGTCAAAAGCAAATTCCTTAACTAAAAGTCTTGGCAAAACCTTCTCCAAAACCTTCCTTCTAAAAACTTTTAAGCCCGTTTGCGTATCATGAAGTCTCAAACCAAATAAGATTCTAATTATCGTGTAGTATCCCCAGCTATAAATTCTTCTGATTAATGGGTAATCAGTTACCGAAACGGGGTGACGTTTACTCCCTACAATAATATCAGCATCGTACCACTGCATATGCTCCAAAAGCATTGAGATACCGTTTGGGTCTATATCCACTCCTGAATCTATAAAGGAGATCAGATCGCCTTTTGCCCGAGCTATACCATATCTAATTGCGTAACCTTTACCCTTGTTAGTTTTATATCCCACTACCTTCATGTTAGCCCTTTTAAACCTACGGGCGTTTCCAAAAGTTCTATCCGCAAAACCATCAACCACAACAATAAGCTCAAAGTCCCAGCGGGTTTGAGACATCGCATTATAAATATTCTTTACATTATTTAAGATTGTTTTTTCCTGCTTGTACGCAGGCACGATTACTGAAACCAGCATATACAAATAACGATATCAAGAGGGCAGCTGTTACTATACTACATATATGTATAACTTGAAAAAGATCCCGGTGAAATAAACTTATTAATATAAGCTGGATTACCGCCGCAGGAATGAGGAAAAATGCCACTTTTGTTTTTTCTATAGCCAAGAAAAACATCACCATGAAACGAACTAGAACGTAAAGCCCAATAAAAACAGCATATGGGGGTACGTATAAAATAGAGTGCGCAAAACGCTCCCCAAAGAACAATGTTGTTATAAATCCTGGGAAGAACACATAAAACAAAACACCACCCAGCACTAACAATATTTGCAAAAAGAGAAGCTCTCTAAAAATATTAGTATAACTCTCTTTTTTGGTATATAGGGCCGAAATTTTTGGAAACATGATAACAACAATCGTTATGGTACCAAATAAAAGAATCTTTCCTAGGGTTACAGCTCCCGCATAATAACCAGAAAGTGTTGGGTCAAAATATCTTTTCACAAGCACCATATCTAAATTATTTAAAAGCATAAGCCCAGTGTTTACAAGTAACACCGGCAAGCTAAACATCAGAAGTCTCTTAAGAGCCGGGGAGAGATTAACCTCATCGTATTTAACAAAGTTCTTTCTCAAAATAAGGAGCGTTATAACAAAGGCAACAAGGAGTCCGTCAATCATTCCCCAAAAGACGCCACCTACTCTAAACCCAAGATAAACCAAAATAACTGGGAATGTAAACCTAAGAACACTGTTTACAACTGTGTAGAAAGAAAACGCCCCAAAACGCAACATCCCTTGAAGATACGCTGCTGGTGTAACTACTAAATAAGACAACCCCAAAAATAGGCCATAAGAAATAAACAAATACGCATCAGAAATATTTAGAATTTCCGAAAGAACATTTCTTAAAAGTGCCATGGCACCAAATAGAAACAAACCAAGAATAAAAAAATATTTGGTAAGTCTCCAAAACAAAGCGGTAAGCTCTTCGTGCTTTTCTTTTGCAAACATTTCTGAAGATACTTTTATTGCAGCAGTGCCCAAAACGGTAGATGGAACCCCTATGATATAAGAAAGGGAAAGAAGGGCGTTAAACGTACCATAATCTTCAACAGATAACATTCGCCCAAGGAAAAACTGTAAGAGGTAAGAAAAGAAGGAACCAGTTAACATCCCAGCCGTTACGATAACTGCCCCGGAAAAAATTCTATCCTTACCTTCTTTAAACTTTTTTATAAACATTGTAAACCGGAGTTCCTCTAACTTTAATTACATCAACAAATTCTAACTTAAACCTATCCTCACTGTAAGGCTCATCCATCCAAACTGGATAAACAAAATACTTTGCATGTACTGCAAAAGGTGTTAGATCTTTTATCACTCCCCACGCACCAATTCTTCTGAGGAAAGGCCAGATTTGAGTGTAATACTTTTCAGGAAACCCAACAGACAAAACGTTTTCCACACCCCTAGTTTTAATTAGTTCTTCAAACGACTCGTCTTCGGGGGAAAATTTATAATTCCCATCTTTTTCAACTTGCTTAAAAAGTTTCACGATTTCCCTCTGCCCGATCATCCACTTTGGCTCTATCACAAAAATTCCAGTTTTTGTGCCTCCAAAGATTGGGTTGTAATAAGAAAAATAATCTGGATGAATACACACAAGAGTTAAAATCGGGAAAGCAAAAAACAAAACCGCTTTAAGTTTTGAAAAACCAGAAATTAGCCAAACATAGAAAAAGGAAGCTATCAAAACCAAAGAAGTAATAGACGGAATTAAATATCTATCTAATTTCTTTGAAGAGATGGTTAATTCCAAAGCATAAAAGAAAGCATACAAAGCTAAAAATAAAATAAACCTTGAGGTCTTTTTGTCGACAAACTTCTTTCTGAAAACAACCGCTCCCACTAAACCCAGCATTAGATACACAGACGATCTAAAGAAAAAAACCACAGGATAATACAAAACCCCAGGATCAGAAACCAATTTTCCAAAGAAATATTGCTCGTGGTCACCTTCAATTCCAATTGTGAAAATTCCTTTATACAAAACTTTAAAAACTTCTGGAGCGTTTACCCAAAGAGCGGGCCACATCACAAAACAAAAAATTGCCACTAAAACGAGCCACTTCGCAAACGGCACAATAATTTCTTTCAAACTTTTTTTTGAAAAAACTAAAATGGAAAGACCAAAAAATGGAATTAAAAATAAAGATGAGGTTTTTGTAAGAAATGCTAGGGCTGCAAAAAATGAAGAAGCAAGAAACCTCCTACTTTTTGAATTATCCTCAAGCCAATAATAAAACCAAAGGATTGATGCCAACATAAAAGTGGATATCAAACCTTCTAGATGAAATTCTCTTGTTAACGCAACATAAAAAGGTTCTAGTAATAATAAGAAAACGGATATAAAAGCGTATTTATTTCCAAAAAGTTTCTTAAGAACATAAAAGATGAATGATAAAGTTGCACCAATTGCCAAAACAACAAGAACTTTCTGGACGGTGTTAAGGCCAAAAACCGTATTTAACGAATCTTTTGGTGAAGTTAAATTGTAGATTTTAATTCCAAGTGCCCCAAGCCACATGAGAGTTACCCCGGGATGATATTTCTGAATGGTTTTTTCAAAATCCAAACCAAACACTCCACTCCCAAAGTCATAGCTTCGCGCTTTCCACTTCCATACATCGGTATTAAATGTATCACTACCAAGACCCGGCAATCTACTTAAGACAAAGATCAAAAAAACAATTATTTCTATTTTGTAATTTGCAAAAAACTTTTTCATTTTCCAAAACTAAAAACCGCAATACTAGGACCTTTCCTTTCATTACCCTCAATACTCACCTGTTCAACAAGAGGAAAAATTTTACTTAAATAATTTCGAGTTCTAATAATCTCTTCATCAGAAGAAGCTACAAAGTACCCTAATTTATAAATCTTTAGGTAGTGTGTACCCTTGTAACTTTTGTTTGAAAGCTTTGCAAGAATTGGTTCGATATTACTATCTACATATACCACAACATCGCCAGGGGCGAGTTTTTTCCGAAGTTCTTCATACAAAACGACCCGTGTTTCCGGAAGAGACAACGCATAAACATTTCTTATCGAGAAAAAAAGTGGGGGCAACAAAAAAAGCAGCACTATTATATATCGAATTTTGGGGAAAATATTTATGGCTTTAGCCAAAAAATATCCAAAAGAAAGAGCCACATATGGATACAGGATCATATAATACTGGGATCTACTTTTCTCAAAACCCGAAATATACCAAAAGAAAAATACCATGGGAAGAACAAAAAGAAAGGCAGCATAATCCTTTTTTACTTTTTTGTTTTTAATCAACTGAAAAATTAAAATTACTAAGCCCAAAATAGCTCCTAGAAAAATTGCGTAACCAAAGTCATCGGGAATTTTATGAATGAGCTCCTCGGGAAGTTTTAATATATGCTCGGATAAATTCACTGATCCAACGTTCTTAAACTGCCAATACGCACCTTTTGGGTTGCTGTCTATAGAAAAAGTATCGTAATCCAAAACCGCGTAAGGTGTTCCAAGCACAAAACCAAATATCGAAAGTAAGCCTGCTAGTAAGAGATTGGCAAAGTCTTTCTTGCGAATGGAATATTTCTTTCGATCCGAAATCCATCTCAAAAACAAAGCCAGAGGCACAGTAAGTGCGGAGAGTCCTCCGTTATATTTAGTGGACGCGGAAAGTCCTACAAGAAATCCTGCAAGAATATAATCCAAACGCTTGTTATAAACGAAAATTCTTGCCGAAAAATATAATCCCCAAGCTAAAAAGAAAATCATTGGAACATCAGGCAGTGAAAAATGAGAGCTCCACACATGGAAAGGAATAATAATAAAGGCAAGCGCAGAAAAATAACCCACCGTTTTATTAAAAAGAATCTTACCAGCTAGATATATTGGAACAGCTGTTAAAGCCCCAAGTATACCCCCAAAAACTCTGGTTAAAAGATAAAATATCAATCCTTCATTCCATATAATTGGAAATATTCCAGAAACAAGGGGCTTTAAACCCACCGTTGTGATAATTTTTCTAAACGTTGCAAAGCCCATAAACAAAAAGTAATTGAGATAAATATACAAATGTGGCCAATCAAAGTGCTTTGGATTTGAACCGAAACGCACCCCAAGAGCTGATCTAACTATGGTCGGCTCATCGGGATGAAAGACAAATGGAAAATCATGCTCTGCTCCAATAAGACGCAAGAGAAGCGCCAAAAAAACTATTCCAAATAAATATTTATTAATCTTTTTCAACTTCTTTAACATATATCCTCCAATACTCTAGCCCATTAATGTAAAATGAAGAATCTTTTTTAAAGTGCCCAACAAAATCCTCGGGGAAGCTTTCATTTGGCCCAAGTACTGCAATGTCAAATTTCCTACTTCCATTAATACGAATATCAAAAACTTTAGAATCTGGATAAATCGCATTCATGGGCTTCGTGTCAACAAAACCAAGGGTTGGAAACATCCCGTATCTTTCAAAGATAAAGTTTCTCAAATCATACATTCCAACCCCAAATGGTTTTTGGGTAATAATATTGCTGGCATTTTCCGTGCTCCCAAATACGGGCGAGGTGTAAGTGAAATAATAAGGAAAGAAAGAAAACAACGGACCAACTACAAACACAACTCCAAAAAGAGAAATTAAAAAGTAACCAAACCTATTACCAAATTTATCTAAAAGAAATTTAAACCCAAAGAAAGCTAAGTAAGCAAGGTACGGAAACATCAATACCATATACCTGTCTATCTTCTTTGTTGGGTACATCATCGCAAGTAAATATCCAACATAAAAAATTGTTAGGAAAATAGTGAAAGAATCTAGCTTTCTCTTTCGTAAACCCCAGAAAAATGAGAAAACTCCCAGAAGCAAAAACGGGGTAAACTTCAGTAGTAAAACAAGCGGATAAAATACTATTCCTCCATTACGCGTGTACTCACCCATGATAATCTGTCCGTGCCCCTTTCGAATTCCAACTCTTTCCGATTCGCTAAAAATATTTCCTAGATATTGAGCCGGGTGAACCCACAGTGCTGGGAAAAACAGGAAAGTGAAAAATACAAAACTTAAAACACACACGCCTAAAAAGCGCAAAGATTTCTTCCATTTCTTCGTTAAAAAAGCATTAAGAAGTCCGTAAGCCAAAACAAAGGGAATACCTCCTATACCCACACTTTTAGTTAGAAAGGCTAGAGCCCAAAAAAGTCCTGCAATAATTGCATAAACATATTTTTCCGTTTTAAAAAGCAAATATGAATAAATTAAGGCCACAAATACAAGAAGAGTGAATAGAGCGTCTAAATGATACAAACGTGAGTTACCTACAAAAAACGGCTCAAAAGTAAAAAGAGAAACGATAAAAAACCCGGTCTTAAAGTCCAGAACTTTTGAGAGTAGAAAAATGATAAAAAGCGAAAGAATTATCTGCACGTAAACCAAACTGTACTTAGCTACAAAATCAAAAAACAGAAAATTCATATGATCATACTGCTTGTTTCCAATGATATGTTTTGATATTTCCACGGGGACACCGGTCACCCACATAAGAGTTACACCGGGGTGGTAGTGCTGATAAGTTCTTTCAAGCTGTCTATACTTTATACCGTTTATAAATTGCTGTGAGCGATAATGCCAATTCACACCGTCGGGATTTATCGTATCGGTTGAAAGCCGCGGGACTCTCGTGAGAAAAAAGAGAACCACAAAAACAAAAAGTAAAACCCATTCAATCTTTGATAATTTTTTCTTGTTCATTTATGCAATCCAAATTTAGACAGAAACTTGTCTTTTGCCAATACAAAATCTTCTTTAGTTACAAACTTAGACGAAATTATGTTCCACAAAAGCAAAAACATCAGTGGTACAAACACTAAAGACTTTAGCCACAAAATGTTCAATTCACCCACAAAGCAAATGATGATCCCCTGTATTAAAAGGCTGTAATGATTGACACTAAAAAACACAAATTTAAGATTTTTCTTTATTGAAAAACCCATATACCAAAAGCTAAAAAATGCTCCACATGCCATTGCCCAAGCCATTGAGGTTAAATCGCCCAAAAATCCTCTCGACCCCACAAAAGACAAAGCCGTAAAAGCAATAAGAAATACAAAACTAACTGTCATCTCTCTTGCAAGCTTAGCTGGAATAAAAATGCTGGCTGTAACAATGTTAATAATCGAATAAAGAATAAATGCCAAGATTAGCGGAGGAATTAAATGCAACGAATCAAAATACTCAAAGTACTTCTTACTTCCAGCAAGAACATAAATAATTTGAGGAGCCCAATATGTTACTCCAACAGCGGAGATAATTATCAAGGAAAAAACTTTGCTGAAATTGTCGGAAAAAGTTTCTTTAAAATCCTTGATATTGTTCACAAACTTTTCCGAAAGAACAGGAAGATTCACATCAGTTACCGCGTCACTTATATTCATAATCTTTTTTGCAAACAAGAGTGCAAAACCATAAATTGCAATTGTTTCTGCACTACTAAAAAGTCCAATCACATTGCTCCCAAATTTTTCCCAATTGGTATAAATAATCTTCATAAAATAAATCGCGATACTTATGGAAAATATCTCCTTTAACAAAACTTTAAAATCACCCCAAGACGGAAAAACTAATTTATTTCTTAAGGGAGCAAAGGCAATAATCGAAAGCGCCGAGGTACTTAAAATATTAAATATCAAAAACGCATAAAAATATCCGTTAATTTTATAAACATAAACGAGCGGAATAAATATTAGAATGCTTACAAAGGCGATCACCACCTGATAAGTAAAGAGATTCTTAAAGCGCATCGTTCCTGAAATCACAGAGTTTAGGATGCTTTGAAAACCTTGGAACAAAAGAGTGACAGCGTAAATTTTTAGTGGAAAAGAAATTTCTGGGTGATGATAAACATTAAGGGCAATGTGATCAGAAAAGAAGAATAAACCAAAAGCCAATGGAAAAGTAACAATATAACGAATAAAAACCGAGGTCACAAAAATCTTAAAGATTTGGGTGTCGTTTTTAGCCGAAGAAATCTCCCGCGTGCTTGCCGAAGCAAGACCTAGGTGTTGATAAATTCCAAGCGCCCCACCAATTGATATTGCAAGTTGAACAATTCCCCACTGGGCTTGAGTTAAAATTCGCAGGATCACAAAACTTTGAACAAGCCCGAAAGCCATGGCCATGCCACGCGATATAAAGCTAACTATTTGCCATTTTGTTATATCTCTCATAAAACCTGCATCTCACCTAAATACATACTTCTTGTTCTTATACTATTTCCCATTCCAAGAAATACCCTATACGTTCCAGCGTCAAGAAACTCCGGAAGCGCAAGTGATAGGTTCTCAATGTAATATTTTCCCACTTCCCATTCACCGGGCTGTTTAACCGCAAAAGACGGAAGGTTTGCCATCTGGTACATCTCCCCAGTTTTTGTATTCACAAATGACATAAACATTACATAATTAGTCAAAGCATCTCCAGCCTCTTTCACATAAACAATTTTTGCCTCTTTTGGCTCTCCCCGTTTTATTTCCTTTGGAATTTCATAATCGGCTATAAATAAATGCAAAAACAGCAACATCTTATTTTTTTCTGAATACTCAAACCTTTCTTGCAGTGGAAGCAACGCATTTTTGTTGTGTGGACCAATTCTTTTAAAAACAAACAAATTCCCACACCCCGTGGTTAAAGTATAGTTTGGATCTTTCATAATCTTTTCTGTTACGTTTCTGATCAAGTCTGTATTAACATTTAGAATCGTAAGAATCTTTTTTGAGAAAACATCCACGACAACATAGTCGGCTTCATTATATAAGGCTGGAAAGATCGCATAAGTTTCTCTCATAGAAAGATGTGCCCCCAAATAATCAGGCCCAGAAACTGAAGCATCTTTTGGTATCATTTTAATAATCTTTCCTGCACACTCTCGATCCTTGTTATCAAGTTCAGAAAGCTTAAATATTTCTCCAACTTTAATATCTCTTGTTGCAATACCAATATCCGTTTTTGCATAAACAATAGACCCTATCAAACGCTTTTTAACAGATTGACTTAACCACATATAAACCGGGTTTTGGTAAAGAAAAGAAGTATAAATACTTGATGACAAAATCAAAAGAGCAATGGTAGATGAAAAAACTTTCTTATTTATTTTTATCTTCTGAAGGATTTTTTGAAGTAAATCATAATAAAAACTAATCGCATAAATAACTGCTAAAAACAGGATGGGAATTATCATAGAAATCCTGTGGTTGTAAATCTCGGCCGTTCCAATACCTCCGGCGCTTGTTAAATAATTTATCAAAAAGTCAGGAAGCGAAATTACCAGAATAGGAGGAAAGGCAAGCGGAATATAAAGGAGTGGGGCAAAAGTCTCGATTAAGTTTTGTATCCTATCTCCACCAAAAAACACTTTTACTGCAAGTTCGGGATTAAAAATCATGTTTACTGCCACTTCAGTATAAGAATCACCAAAAACGTCATACCTAGATAAAAAGTAATTTGGGAGATCTACATCCCGAGATTCCGAAGCCTGGATATCCAAGGATTCAACAAATTTTCTATAGCTTTCAGTACGATATTTTGCATAGTGAGGAATGATCACAAAAAAAGCTACATAAAACCAAGCTAAACCAACTAATATCATTGAAAGTGCGATCTTCACCAAAGTGGGGTTAAATTTTATTTTTTTGTAATCAATTGCCCTAAAAAGAAGAATAAAAGCTCCGTACAAAACAATATACAGGGGGACTTCTTCCTTTCCCATCATAGTAAGAACTAATAAAACCCAAAATAAGATAATTCCCTTTACGGTAAACTTCTTACTTTTGTGCATAGTTTCAAATAAATAAAATGCCCCAAGGAAAAATGGAATTACTACACTAACTCCATGAAAAGTTGTGAGGGCAGTGATAAACCCCACAGCCGGGTAGACTAAAAACGAAGCCCCGAGGATTGATGCCGCAAATTTAGACTTCAATTCTAAATAAGCTATCTTGTATATCAAAAGTGAGGAAAAGATAATCAAAATCAACTGTGAAACCACCAAAGTTAATGGATGTTGGTAAAGGGCAAAGATTGGAACAAACAGCAAAAGTATGGGGTCCACATGGCTCATTGACCACCGAGAAACATTGCTTCCAAAATAATCAGTAAGATACAGAATCCTTCCATGGAGGGTATTCCAAAGCATCTGAGTCATATTTCCAAGATCAAACTTCCCAAAGTCAAAGTTGTCGTAATGAAATATATTGATTCTAATATTTACAAAAAAAATGAGGACCGAAAATAAAAATAGCCCAACCAGAAAAACATTTTCTTTTACAATTTTTAATACTTTTTTTATCATCCGAAAAATCTAAACTTTATTAAGGTATACAAAGCTACAAGGCCATCTTTCCATGTTATTTTTTTGCCCTCACTAAAACTTCTGCCTCGATAGTTTATTGGAACTTCTTTAATTCTAAGCCCGGCTTTTAAAATCTTTGCTGTAATCTCGGGTTCAAAATCAAACCGATCAGATTTTATGTCTAAATTTCGAACAAAACTCCCCGGCATCAATTTGTAGCAGGTTTCCATATCTGTAAGCATTACCCCAAATAAAACATTCGTGATTAAAGTCAAAAGTTTATTCCCAAAGTAGTGAAGATTGGACATGTCCTCGTAACTTCCCGAAAAACGTGAACCATAAACAACATCAACATTATCTTCCTCTAAAACCCGAAGAAGCTTTTTGATATCTTTTGGATCATACTCATCATCAGCATCTTGAATGATTACGTAATCTCCCGTCGTATGCCCAAAACCAATTTTTAAGGTATGCCCTTTCCCACGGTTTTTTTCTTTAAAGTAAATTTTTAGACCGGGCTTTTCTTTTTGAAGTTTCTTTAGTATTTCAACAGTACCATCGGTTGAAGCATCATCTATAATAATAATTTCTTTATCGATACCCTTTACTTCCTCCACACGGGAAATCATTTCTTTTATCGTCTTTTCTTCGTTATAAACGGGAATAACAACCGACAGCAACATATCAATAGTATATCAATAATTTATCTTGAAGATCTTGGAGTAAAAATCCCTACCGTTGATTCTAAATACATAACTTTTATACTCTTTAAGCCGAAGGTCTTTGCCGGGGTTAAACTCAAACCTAAAGTTGTGATCATTTGATATAACCACAAAATCAGGTTTATATTTATCCAAACAAAACGTGATGCTTTCTTTTCCATTGTTAATAGAGCAGTAAAAATCCTTTCCTTTAAAATACCAGTCAACCACGCTGTTTACATCGTTATGAACCACAATAGATGCTAAGTTCTGAATCTCTTCCACAGCGTAAAGTGTGTTTTTATAAACATCTTTATGAATATAAACTGTAACAAGAGACCAAACCAGCATCGACAAAACCATTAAGGCAAACGCAAATTGAAATCTTTTTAAAAAAATTGCCGTTATTAACAAAACCTGAAGAAGAATAATCAAAACAAAAACCGGTCTAATCACAATTAAAAACTGCTGCTTCAAAAAGTACTGGCTTACCACGTAAAAACCTAATAGAAAACCCATGACAGCAAGATCAAACACGTTAGATTTCTTCTTTACAGAAAAATAACTCCAAGTAGACATAGAGATAAACAAAATTAAAAACGGAATAATTGGTATAAACAATCGAGGTATTGCCGCCGGCCAAACCAAAATCAGCAGTAGCTCCAAAATCATAAAAGCTGCAATTCCTATATTTTCTTTTAGAAACAACCACAAACTCTTGTAATTCTTAAAAATAAAGAAAAATGCTGGAACAAAACCAAACAAGAACAACAGCGAAACTAAATAAACCCACATCATTTTTGTGTCATAAACACGCCCCGAAGTTTCTCCAAAGTACGAAGAACTTAAGGGATTTCTATATAACCAGTAAGGCAAAAGCAAAACAAACGACGTCAAGCCATAAGTTATAGCAGAAACAAAACGTTTCTTGCACAAAATAGCTGCACCAATCGCAAAAGCAAATAAATAACCTTCAAACCTGGTTAAAATTGCAACTGCTGCTATTACACCTAGTAATATAGCCTCTTTAACATTTAGTTTCTCTTTCCAAGCAGTCAGTAGATAAAAACCACAAAGCACAATGAAAGAGAACGGCACATCCGCCATAATTCTTATTGACCAATACAAATAGGCGGGATTTAAAGCAAAAAGAATAAGCGCAAGGTTCACAAACTTCTCATCTTTAATAAATCGTCGAACAAACTTCCCAAAAATCAGAAAAGCTAGAACACTAAAAGCAAGCATTACTAATCTTCCAAAAAATATTGCATCAAGGTTTCCTGGTCTTAAAGCAAGAATTGCGGAAAATAACGGCGGACGCTTTTCATCTTCTGGATATAGCCCCAAACGAATAAATTCGGAGGCTCTTAAAATTCTGTATGAGTCCCCCCACTCGGCAACGTTTATATTAAACAAAAATAAATGAAAAAGAACGAAAAATGTAAAAATTACATTAGAGAAGGTAATTCTTTTTAGCAAAGTCATATATTTTTTCCACTTCCTTGGCCTTTTTATCCCAAGAATACTTCTGCGCTACTTTTACTACATCAACACTAACAGGGTTTTTTGCAATCTCCAAAATTTGCCTGGCAATCGTTTTTGGCTTTGTGTTTTCAAGATAATACAAACCTTTAATTTCTTCATTTAACTTAAAGCCTGAAACAAGACAGGGAACTTCAGTTGAGAGGGCTTGCATCACAACTTTGGGGACGCCCTCAAAGCTTGAGGGGAGAACAAAAATATTGGCGGCCTGAAATGCAATTGGGGTTTGGGGATAGGGTGTATACCCAACTTTTATGATTCTTTTTTCCAAATTCTTGTTTTTTATAATCTGTTCAACTTTTTGTAAATAAATCGGATCGAAAGGCCCAACCAAGAAAAGTTTATAAATATCAGGAAGAAATTCCATCATCTCCACAAGAAGATGAATGTTTTTCCTCTCGGTCATAATCCCGTGGTTTAGGATAACCTTATCATACATATCAAGACCCAGCTCCCCACGAGTCTTTGCCCGTTCCTCCTCACCAATTCTGTGAAATCTTTCCACATTTACTCCAGTCTCCACAACAAAACACCTTTTAGGATCGGTCTTATAATATTTCACTGCTTCGTTTTTCGTATCCTCACCAACAAAAATACAAGCTGCTGCAACTTTTATAGAAATCTTGTCTGAAAAAAGCCAAATCGGCCAAGCCATAAAACGTGAGTGGGGCATTATAAATTGACCTTCCTTTTTTAACGCTTCCCATCTACCTTTTACAGTATTGTGAAAGTGAACCACAAGTGGCGTTTTCAGCTCATCCGACCATGGCATAAACTTTTGTAAAAAAAGGCGATATAAATAAATCCAAATCGCAAAGTGTCCATGAGAATGGATAATATCAACATCTTTGTTTTTCCTTCTCCACAAAAGATATTTGAAAAAAAGAATGACCGAACTTGTAAAGCTTATTGTACCTTGAAACGGCTCTCTAATTGTTGGATATATAATTGTACTTTCGGGGTTTTCGATTGGCCCAGCTTTTGGCCATCTTCCACAAAAGATAAATATTTGATGTCCTAATTTTGCTTGAGACACCGTAAGCTCATATGGATGCGGGGCAAGTCCTTGCCAAGGAGGCGGCCAATCATAAACGATTCGCACGATTTTCATGTTAGTACTTCCTTAAAAACTTTTTCGTACCTACCCAGCATAACATCAACCGCAAAGTCTTTTCCAGCTTTACTTCTTGCATTTCTTCCCATGTTATTACGTAAACTTTTATCTTCAATAAGCTTTATCACTTTTGCCGCAAACCCATAAATATCAGATGGATTAACTAAAAACCCAGTTTTTTCATCTTCCACTGCGTCCGAAATACCTCCAATGTTTGAAGCCACAACAGGAAGACCAGCAAACATTGCTTCTACTATCGTCATGGGAAATCCCTCCACCCTTAGAGATGGGAATAAAAATATATCAGATTCACAAAGTTTTTTTACAACTTCATCTTGTGAAACTCTCCCATAAAACAACATTTCTTTCTCAAGACCCTCCCTTTTAGCCATTCTTCTAAGTTTCTGAAGATCCGGTCCGTCCCCTAAGATATGAAGTTTTACGTTTTCCGTCTCGACCTTCTTTAAAATATCAACAAAACTTAACACTCCTTTGGATTTATCTACCCGCCCAACATATATTAAATCAATACCCTTGCCACTCTTTTCTTTGGGTTTTAATCCATAAACTTTTGGATCGATTCCGTTGTAGATAACCTCTATTCTTTTGGGTATCGAAAAGGTTTCATCAATAAGGGAGCTTTTAACCACCAGGGACACGGCAACAACCTTGTTGGCATGCAAAATGCACTCTCTTTGTCTACCAAAATACTGACGGATAAAATACTGGGTATTTCTCACAACCCAGTATAAATCTTTTACCGAGCTCATGTTGTTAAGATAAGTTTTATATTCAGAAAGAGCACTTCCGTGGGCAATTGTTATAACCTTTACATCGAGTCGCTTCTTATTCCTAATAATTCCAACCCCGGCAGTACTTTGGCTCAAAACTAAATCAAAACGTTTTTCCCAATGCATCTTTTCAAAAACCTCCAGAGACCTTTTAATCCAGTTGTTTCTACGAAACATTGAGAGTAAAAAAAGATAGTAATCCGCTGGAATGAAGATATATTTCACTTTATTTAATGTCTCTTCGGTTTTTGCCAGCTCGCGAGAGGGAGAAAAAACAATAACTTCATATCCCCTCCCCGCCAAACCCTCACACAAAACCCTGTTCTGAGTCTCTAAGCCTCCATATCCTTTATGAAAAGTTGTAGATTTTATAAAAACACCTATTCGCATAAGTATCCCTCCAGTTTTTTAATATTTTTGTCTAAATCAAACACTTCATGGGCTTTCTTGCAGGCGTTTTCAGCAAGTTTCTTGGCGAACTTTCCATCCTTTACTAATCTTTCAACAGCATCGGCTATATCTTTAGAGCTTTTTTGTTTAATAATAAGACCAGTTTTTTCGTTCTCGATAAAATCGCAGGTACTTCCAGCATTTGTGGCAACAATTGGAAGTTTAAAAGCTGCTGCCTCAAAAAGTGTGTTAGCTACACCATCTACGTCACCTTCCTTGGTTTCTATGCTTGGAAACACAAACAGATCTGCTGATTTATAGTATTTTGTTACTTCTTCAAACGGAATTCCTTTCCCTCCACCTAAGATTTTTACATTTTCCTCCAAATGCTCTCTTTCAATTTGTTTTAAAATCTTTGCATACAGAGAGCCTCCCCCGCCAAGGATGTAAATTATATGGGGAATTTTTCTTTCTGTAAGTAGCTTTGAGGCCTCAATTAAATATTTTTGGCCCTTCTTCTCCTCAAACCTACCGTTATTAAATATCATCACCTTCCCGGGAATTTTTAAAGCAGAGGTTTTTATTAAGAGCAGTTTTTTAAAGTCTAAGCCGTGATTTAATAAATAGACATTTTTGGTGTTGTGCAACCCACTCTTCTTTTTGATGTACTCAAAAGCATGCTTGTTGCAAACAGAAACAAACTTGGCAACCTTCACTTTTTGAGAGATATACTGGGCGTCCACAAAAACATCTTTGGCATGAGCAGAAACCACAAAAGGAACGCCTAGAATTTTGGAAGCAATTAGAGCAATCGTCGAGGGAGCAGACATAAAGTGGGTATATATTAAATCCGCCTTATACTCTCTAAAAACTTCTGCATACCCCAGTGATTTAAGAAGTAGAAACGGGCGCGAAAAAAACGGAATGAACCCAAAGATTCTCCACGGACGTGTCGCAGCTTTAAAACAGTAGGGAAGCGAAAGTCTCCTATAAAAAACCTTATTTTTTAAATCCTCCGAAAGCACACCCTCACCCCGTTTTAACGAGAGCACAACCACATCTAATTTTTTGCTATCTGCAAGTTTGGAAATTTCACGTTCAATAAACGTCTCCGTTATAACTGGAAACTTAAGAACAAATATCAAGATTTTCTTTTTTTCAGCTTTCATTGGACAGTATTGCCGACGGCTGGAGTTTCGCGCCCTCTATTTTTTCTACACCGTTGGTACGTTTTCCAACTGCAAAATATACAAACCCACGCTTTTCGACCTCAATTTTATTTAATACATTTCTTCCGTCAAAAATCACGGGGGCGTGAAGTAACTCCTTCGCACGATCTAGATCAATATTACCAAACTCCTTCCATTCTGTAAGAATAAAAAGCGCGTCGGCGTCTTCCATAACTTCTTCTTTTCCAAGACAATACTTGATTCTAACTTCCCCAAGTTCCTGTTTTGCGTTATACATCGCCTTGGGATCATAAACTTTAAGATAAGCACCAAAACCTCTTAAACTTCGCACTACTTTTATGGCAATCGATTCCCTTATATCATCAGTATTTTCTTTGAAAGCCAAGCCCAAAACTCCAAAAGTTTTTCCAGATAAATTCTTTCCGTACATTCGAATTACTTTAGAAACAAGGTGATTTCTCTGCCGCTCGTTTACCTCCATAACACCGCGTAAAAGCTTGAAGTCATAATCTTGATCTGAAGAAGTTTTATATAAAGCAGCAACATCCTTTGGAAAGCAGCTGCCACCATAACCAATTCCTGCTTTTAAAAATCTCGGCCCAATTCGATTATCTAAACCCATACCATTGGCAACGGCCTCCACATCTGCTCCAGCTCTCTCACAAATCTGGCCAATTTCGTTAATAAATGAGATCTTTGTCGCCAAAAAAGCGTTTGAAGCGTACTTAATCATCTCCGCTGATCTAAAATCGCAAGCCAAAATTGGCGATTTCAAGTGTGAATACAAACCTCTCATAATATCTAAAGCTTTTTGTGAATCGCTTCCAATTACAGTCCTATCGGGATTTTGCATATCTTCAACTGAATATCCCTCACGTAAAAACTCTGGGTTTGATACAATATCAAACTCTACGTTTCTCACCAGATTTTCTTGTATAATTCTTTTTACCTTCTCGTTTGTACCAACAGGAACCGTACTTTTTATAACAATTACTTTATAATCACTTAGGGTTCTTCCAATTTCCAAAGCTACACTCCAAACAGCAGACAGGTCCGCGTCTCCCGAGTCACTTTGAGGAGTTCCTACACAAATAAAAATAATGTCAGCATTCAAAATTCCGTCAGTAAGCGAGGTTGTAAAACTTAAACGCCCCTCATTTACATTTTTTAAAACAAGTTCCGAAAGCCCCGATTCATAAATTGGCATGTCTCCAGATTTAATTCGCTCAATTTTCGCACTGTCGATATCAATGCCCACTACCTCATTTCCCCAGTCGGCAAAAACGGCAGCACCGACCAAACCAACATAACCTGTACCTACAAATGCAAGTTTCATATTTTATTTTTTCTTGGGGGCAGATTTATTATATTTGCCAGATAGGCCGTTAATTCTCACTTTTAGAACATCAATTGCCATATGTATCGAGTCGTTAATCGGTCGAAGTCTTGGGGTTCTTACAAAAGTCCACACAACTGGAACCTCTTTTATTTTATAACCCAATTTACGTGCGATGTATAGAACTTCAACATCCCATGCCCCAACATACGGTTGACCGATCTCCTTCGTGTTTTCACCGTAAATATCAAGCATCCCAAAAACTTCTTTAGCAACACTTTTCTTAAAAAGTTTAAAACCGCACTGGCTATCATTAATTCCTGGAAGCGCAATAAGTTGAACCCAAAAATTAAAAACACGCCCCATTAAATGTCTATAAAAAGGCTCACCAATACGCTTTGCACCAACACCCTCACGTGTAGCAATCACAATGTCGTAATCATGATCTTTTATCCACACGACCAGTTTTTTAAGCTCAGGGATTGAGGCCGCCAGATCGGCATCTGAAGTATAAATAAGATCGCCTCTTGCTCTCATCATGCCTGTTCGAACGGCAAATCCTTTGCCTTTGTGAGGATTTTTAACAAGAACCACTTCAGGATTTTCTTTTCTATAATCAGAAACTGCTTCGCACGTTTGATCTTTACTTCCATCATCAACCACAATGACCTCAAAAGACCCCGAAAACGTTCTCATAAAGCTTACAACTTGGGTTAGAGTTGCTGATATTTTGTCGAATTCGTTATATGCTGGAATGACAATTGAATATTCCATTATTTCTTCCTCCAGATTATTTTACTATAAACCGCGAAATTCCAAACTAAACCAAAAGCTATTCCAATAAAGAATGCAGTATTTGAAACGATAAAAGTATCCCCAAACCACAAAACAAAGTATCTAACAAGGACTGACCTCACAAAGATTGGAAACGTTGATGAAACAATATAAAATATGAAACTTGCCACTTTCTTTCCTATCCCTTCAAGCTTTCTTTCCTTGAAAGACCAATAATTGTTCAAACTAAATGTAGTGATCATTCCAAAAAGACCCGAAAGAAGAGCAGCATAGGCTGAAAAAATGAAGATTCGAAAAAGATTAAATAAACCCGTATCAACAAAAAGTCCAATAAAACCCACAATTACAAATCTAAAGAAGCTTTTGTTGTCACTAATTCTCAATGCCAAGACTACCCTTAAAGAATCTATCGGATTGTTGCCTTCCATTTTGGAAATACCTCTATCTCGAATACCAAATAGTATTGGAACTTCCACAATTTTTGCCCCAAGTTTATGCAATCTATACAAAGTATCAAATTTGTATGAATACCCTTTGGACAAAACCGAATCTAAATCTATTTTGTCCAAAAAACCTTTCACACGTGTGGCTCTAAAACCTGTGGTAAAGTCATTAACCTCAAACATACCAAGAGCAATTCTGGTAAAAATATTCCCTCCGATACTCCAAAACTTTCTGTATAAAGCCCATTTTTTGGGTATGCCTCCTCCTTTTACATACCTTGAGCCAATCACACAGTCGTAACCTTCTTCAATTTTTTCAATAAGTCGATGTATATCTTTTGGATCGTGCTGAAAATCTGCATCCATTTCCACTATCACATCGGGCTTAAACGTTTTCATGGCATGTTTAAAACCATACATATAGGCCGCCCCAAGGCCGGCCTTCCTTTTTTCTAACAAGAGGCGAGCAAACGGATATTTTTTAGAAAGTTTCTTCACAACATCAGCTGTCCCATCGGGAGAATTTCCATCGACAAATAACACATAAAAATCGTTACCCGGTATCTTTTTAAATTCTTGGGATAAAACCGGAATAAGTCTTTCAACATTATCGGCCTCATTATATGTTGGAATAACAATAACTACTTTCATTTAAATCAAAAGGTTAGGGCAGTAAGAAGCATCAAAAAAACAAATACGCCAACCGATACATACTCGGCAACAATAAATCTGGTAACTCTTCCTTCCATAGCACGATGAATTATACCCCATGTAACGTAAAAAACCGAAGTGAAAAGGCCAACTAACACTTGACCCATATAGTTGTACCTGAAAAACAAAAGTAGAAGGAGCATCAATGAAAGAACAATAACCAAAACGACATTTTCAACTAACTGTTTTTCCTTACTATTCATAAGATTTTACCTGGTTTTAGAACAAACCAAACTCCCACCATTACAAATATCATGAGAATTACATGCGCCCAAGTATTACCTGTAAATTTAAATAAGCCTTTTTTCTTTGAGTACCAAATGTCTAAAATCAAAAGCGTAAAGACAAACATTCCAATCGCCACACTCACTCCTCTCATTGCTATATTTACATCTAATGAGGGAAGAACTTCCTCGGAAGTTCTTGGCAAAATGAGGGGTCGTATTTGCTCTTTTTCCGCTTCAGGAGCGGCAATCTTGGCTCCTTGGCCTAATTTCTTTAATAAAATTTCTTCTTCGGGAGCTGTCGCAATTTGCGTTAGATCACGGGGCTTACCAAATATCTGCACCACAAGTGTTGTTTCATACCCATCCAAAACACCGTTAACCACTGCAAATCCAATTTCATTGTAATTTGGGCTGAGTAAATTGTCTCTATGCGACGGAGATTTCATCCATGCGTTAATTACTTCTTTCGAATAGTAAAAATTTTTAGCTAGGTTCTCACCGGCATATGAGTAATCATAATTTTTGCCAAGAATAAAATCCCATGGTTCTGTACCATCGGGCGCGATATGAGCCCAGTAGTTATGTTCAAACATGTGCTTTGCTTTTTCCCCTGCCGCCTCGGTTAACTTTTCGTTAAGTCGCAGGGTAGGAAGACCGGCGTCTTTTCTTTCTTGGTTTGTATAATCCAAAAGTTGTTTTACATTTATATCAGATGCATACCCAAGAACCCCCGGAACAATGCTTGGGATGATTCTAAAAATACCCATTAGTATAATTATGACTAGACCATAAACTATAAGAGCATATGATGATAAAAGTGGAGCGCGCGATTTTCCTTCGGGATGGGGGAGAAAGTAGTGAACAAATTGAAATTTTTCTATAGCTTCTGTTTTATACCTCCAGTTTCGAACAACTTTTCTTTGACGCTTCTGCACACGGGATCGCTTCATCTCCTAAAGTATATCACCCCAAAAATGATAAGATAAGCGTATGAGCTTACAAGAAACGCTTAACCAAATCTCAACCCATAGAGAAATAAAAGGTCAAGAGGAAAACACCCTAAGAGAAATTGAAGAAGCTAAAGAGGCTGCACAAAAACAAAAAGATTGGAAATCACTAGTAAAACTCTTTTGGGAGGAGTCACTTTGTGCGCAACACATCGCCATGAACGAAATGGCAAAAGAAACCCCCGATGAGAAAAAACTAAACGAAGGGAAAAAGAGAATGAAAAAAGCCGCACTAGATGCTCACCAAACGATTGAAAAACATGATCTAGACGAAATGCTTGGCACATCAAATAGGTTTTTAGGCAGATACTATACCTATAGTGGCGATCACGATGGGGCTCGCAACATGTATTTTAGATCTATTGAGGAAATTCAAAAACTAAAGGATAAAAAGCAAATTCTTGAAATTAAGGGTTTTCTCGCCGATTCGTTAATAAGAATAGGAAAAGTAATAGAAGGTATAGATTTAGCTATTCAGACGTTTGACGAGTTTGAAAATTCAGAGGATGGAAAGAAATTAAAAGAGGATGATTATTTCACTTGGGCAGTATGGAGAACTGGCATAATTCCAAGAATAGTTGGGGCACTAAAAGATACCAACGCGGAATTTGATAAAGATTTAATAAATGAGTATCTAGAAAAGTCCGAGCAGACGTTAAATGAAAAAAATGAAAAAGTGAGCTGGGGTGATCCCGCTTTTACATACAGACGAGACGAAATCTCCAAAGCAAAATCTATTTTAAGTACACTACATTACTCGTAGAATATTTCAATCTGCAGAATCATTTTTACGCCAAGGGTCAAATCTCTCAAAGCACTCAAGTACCTCGGAATCTCTTATTAAGATAGTTTTATCTGTTGTTTTTGTTAATCCTATATTTGGTGTGTCTTCGAAACCAACATAAATCACCTTGAGACCTTTTCGTTTTGCCATATGGATTGCGGGTTGCAAATCAGAATCTGAACTGCATAAATACACTTTGCCCACAGCTTTTTCATAAGCGTAACTTACTAAATCAACAGCAATACGAACATCAACACCCTTTTCATAAAAAACATAAGATTTTCTTCCTAAAAGTTTGTCAACACTTTCCTGTAGCCGTACGTTTCCCGAAACCACATAATTAAAATCACAGTTTGTAAGGTTTCTTTTTAGCTTTCTCTGTATATCAATTAACTCCTTCGATTTTTTCGGAGTTTCTTTGTAGAAGTGTAATTTTGCTGAGTAATAATTCTTTTCGTCGAGCTTAATATCTTTGAGAACTTTTTTAAACAACCCGTCTATATTAAAGTCTAGAATACTTAAATCCGTTTCGTGTAAATCTCTGTCTTCAAGAATTTTTTTAATCTTGTATTTGAAATTTTCCCCATCTATGAATAAAGCAACTTTTTTCATGAAGTTATTATACAAAAACCTCGTCGAGCCGAAGCGAAGACGAGGTGGTTATAACGCTAGTATACAAATACTTAACAAATTAGTCAATATACAAAACGAGGTACCTGGAAATAAATTCAACAGGTACCCCCTTGGGTAGATAAAAACTTTGGATTGATTATTAATCGTTAGGTGTGTACTCCTCCACTTCAAATCCTAACTCCCGAGCCTTGGTTATTGCTTCTCCCCTAGAAGAAAACAACCAGGCATCCTCTACGGCTACCACATCAAACTGACCCTTGAGAGAAAGATACATACTATTTGCCACACTCAAGAGGGCGTAGTACGTAAAACCTTGGCCTTCCTGTCCCTTTCGGAATGAAACTATATTTGCCACTGGATGTTCACTCAAATGATCTTTAAAGATTGCGCGGCCAAGTATGCTAAACATAGGACGACCATCTGGCGAATGTAAACGACCACATTTGCCGCAGAGCCCCTTGTCAATGTCACCTCCACAACCTGCTATTCTGCACTTCATGAGTGCACCTCCTTATCTAAGATTTGTGTTAGGAGTATAAACTAGTAGTTATTCGAAAGTCAACCTATAGGATGAATGTCCAGAGCTTTTAAAACGTTTTGGAATACGACGTCCGGAGAGGGCTGGCCGTCGACTTCAAGAAGAATTCCTTTACTTTTATAATAATCTATCACCTCCTGGGTCTCGGAATAATAAATATCCAAACGCTTATTGACGGCCTCCTCCGTGTCGTCATCTCTTTGAATAAGTTTCCCACCGCATTTATCGCAAACATCTGGGTTTTTCGGAGGAACCGAAATAATATTAAACACGCTCCCACACACCTCACACGTTCTTCTACTACCCAATCTTCTCACGGAAGTCTCGCGGGAAATATTTAATAAAATTACTTTGTCAGGCTTAGGATCAAAATATTCAAGATTCCCTAAAGACCTGCACCAACCATCTAAAACATATCCGTTTTTACAATCATCTTTTGAAACACGATCTTTTAATAATTCTGCCACAAGATCATAAGGTGCAAGCATTCCTTTATCCATAGAGTCTTGAAGTTCCTGATATCTTGGGTGAGTTTTTGGTACATCACGTAATATATCTCCAACCGAAACAAGGGGTATTTCCATTTTCTTGCTTAACATTTCGCCAATTGTACCTTTTCCTGAGCCCTGCGGCCCCATAAGTAAAATTTTCATAAGCCTGGAAAGCCTAAGTCTTTCATCTGGCCTCTCATTTGTTTTTCAACCTTTTTATCAACTTCCTTCGCTGCATCATTAATAATATCTTTTATCAACTTATTTTCTTCGCCGTCCACTTCTATTTTTTCGATCTTCTTATCACCTCTGATCACTACCTTAATACCTTCTTTCTCGTAGGAAACAAAAATTGCTTCCAATCCTTTTTTTACCTCATTCTGAACTTTTCTTAGTCTATTTAAATCTTTAAGTTTATCAAACATAATTATCTTAAATAACTTTCATAACTTCTCGTAACGGTAAGTGACTCAACTTGCCTCACCGTTTCAAGCACAACCGACACCACAATTATCAACCCTGCTCCTCCAACCGACAAGTTTCCAACACCTATAGAGGTTCTTACAATGTAAGGAAGAATTGCAATTACTCCCAAGAAAAGTGCCCCGGCTAATGTAATCTTTCCAACAAGTTTACGTAGATAAGTCTCTGTCATCTTGCCCGGACGAATACCTGGAATAAAACCTCCTCGCTTTTTAATATCGTCTGCAATCTTTTCTGGATTAAACTGCACAAATGTATAAAAGAAGGTAAAGCCAACCACCAAAAGGAAGTAAAGAATATTATACGCCACTGTCTCATTACCAAAATTCTGAACTAAAAACGCTCCGAGGTTTTGCAGGCTAGGCAGAGATGTAAGCTGTAGAGGCCTTCCCAAGGCTCCTGGAATCATAATCACAGAAACAGCAAAAATGATGGGAATCATTCCAACCTGATTAACTTTTACTGGAAAGTAGTTTATAACTTTATTAGAACGAACCCCATGTCTGCCATACTCTATAACAATATTTCGCACACCCTCGTTGACCAAAACCACCCCAACAATTACAGCCAAACTCAAGGCAGCAAATAATATTGCATTAAACACATTATATGAAGAAACAGTTCCAAGAAAACCAATCACTGATGCAGGAAGCCTACTAATAATACCCACAAAAATAATAAGAGAGATTCCGTTTCCCACCCCGTACTCTGTGATAAGCTCCCCGATCCACACCAAAAGCACCGCCCCTGCCGTCATTGTTAAAAGAAGAACACAAAGATCAAAAAGACTAAGTTCTCCAATAATTTTTTGTTTACTTAAAATAAAATAAAGACCATAAGATTGAATTAAAGCCATGGGAACTGTAAAAACTCTAGTGTACATATTTATTTTCTCCCGTCCGGATTCGCCCTCTTTTTGAAGCTCTTCAAGAGCCGGAATCATCACCGTAAAAAGCTGAATAATAATGGAAACGTTAATATAAGGTCCAAGACCGAGTGTCACAATCGAAAAGTTTTGAAAACCTCCGCCGCTAAATAGATCTAAAAAGCCAAAAAACACGTTGCCTTGAAGAAATGATCTTATTGCAGAAACGTCAACTCCAGGAACTGGGATATGAGCTAAAAGTCTAAAAATTACGACAACAAAAAGCGTAAAGAAAATCTTCTTTCTAATTTCTGGAAACCTAAAGATTTTTATCATATTATTTTCGCAGGAGATGAAAGCGTGAGCTTTCACCCACAAGAAAAGAAGAGCCATGGACTTTAGTCCGTGGTGTCTTCATTTATTCACTTATCTTAGAACCAGCTTTTTTGAGTTTCGCCAAAGCTTGTCTAGAGTATAAAAATCCTTTAAGTGTAAATGCTTTCTTTACATCATCGTTTCCTAAAAGCTTTACACCGTCTCTTGGTATCCTTTTAATAATACCTTTTTCAAAAAGCTTTTGTGGGGTTAATTCAGTATTTTCTTTAAAGACCTCAAGATCCAAAATGTTTATCCCAACAATATCCTTAGATTTGTGATTTCTAAAACCCCCAATTTTAGGAAGTCTTTTATACAAAGGCACTTGACCTCCTTCAAACCCTGGCCATGGTTTTCGTCCTTTTCTTGCCTTCTGGCCTTTCGTCCCACGTCCTGTGGTGTGACCTCCTTTACCAGAACCGTAACCACGTCCCACACGCTTACCTTTTTTTCTGCCTTGTAGTTTTATCAAATTATGTAAATCCATATTATCTTTTCAATTTTTTAAGCGCATTAATTGCACATCTCACATTACAAATTTTGTTGTTTGAACCAAGCATTTTTGCCGAGACATCTTTAATACCAACAAGATCTAAGACCGTTCTCACAGAACCTCCAGCAATAATTCCAGAACCTTTCGGGGCTGGTTTCATAAATACTTTTGCCGACCCATATTTATCCTCTACTTCGTGGGCAATTGACGTTCCAGTTATTTTAATATCAACTAAAGATTTCTTTGCCTGATTAATTCCCTTTTCTACTGCTGTTCGCACATCTTTTGCCTTTCCGTAACCTAGTCCAACCTTACCATTTCTATCACCAACCACCACAAGTGCAGTAAAACTAATTGTGTTACCACCAGTTATCTTTTTTGAAACCCTCTTAATTTGTATTACTCTTTCCTCTAAATCTGTCATAAAATAAGACCTCCTTCTCGTGCGCCTTCAGCAACGTTTTTGACCCGACCGTGGTACTTATAACCTTTTCTATCAAAAACCACTTCTTTTATTCCTTTTTCCAGTGCTTTTTTAGCAAGAACCTTTCCTACCTCTTTTGCTGCTTCCATCTTTTTCTTTTTTTCATGCAAAGCCCTAACTTCCGATGATACATCAACTAAAGTATGGTTTTTATCATCATCAATCAATTGGGCGTAGATATACTTGTTCGATCTAAAAACTGAAAGTCTTGGTCTTTTTGCACTGCCGTGCACCTTTTTCTTAACTCGAAACTTCCTTCTTTCTCTATTTGTTTTTCTTAAAGTTACTTTATACACTGGCCTTACCTGCCTTTCCAGCTTTTCTTCGTATCACTTCGCCAACATACCTTATTCCTTTTCCTTTGTAGGGCTCTGGCTTTTTGATTTTACGAATCCGAGAAGCCGTAAGCCCCACCAGCTGTTTATCAATGCCAGAAATGGTTATGTGCGTAGGATCTTCAACTTTTATTGAGATTTCCTCCGGTGCTAAAAACTCTATCGGATTGGAGAATCCTACCGTTAATGAAATTCCTGTGCCATTTTGTTTTGCTCTATAACCAACACCCACAAGCTCGAGTTTTTTTTCATAACCTTTCGTTACTCCCTCAACCATGTTATTCAATAAAGCTCGGGTCAATCCCCAGTATGCGCTTGCGTCTTTTGTATTAGCTTTAATCGAGGCCACAATCTGATTATCTTTTAGTTTAACTTCTATCTCTGGTCTCACACTTACTGATAATTTCCCCTTGGGTCCAGAAACACTAATATCAGAACCCTTTATTTCAACGGTTACCCCACTTGGTATTTCAATAGGCTGCCTTCCAATTCTTGACATATTTATTTAACCTCGCACAAAACTTCTCCACCCAACTTTTTCTTCTTAGCAACTTCTCCGTCCATAACTCCAAGTGAGGTTGAAACAACAAGAACGCCGTTGCCACCTGCAATTCTTTTTAGCCCTTTAGTTCCTCTGTAAATTCGCCTCCCAGGTCTTGAGATCCTCTTTGCGCTAGAAATTATATTCTCCGTATTTAAATCCAAATGAAGCATTTTATATGGTCTTTTTGAAGGTTTAAACACTTTAACCTCCCTTAAGAAACTCCTTGTCTTCAGTACTTTGGCGATAGCCTCACATTCTTTTGAGTAAAACGTTTCAATAGAGGAATTCCCCACCATAGATGCGTTTCTCAACATACTTAACATGTCTGAAATTCTATCTGTACTCATATATTTACCAACTTGCCTTTCTAACTCCAGGAAGAAATCCCTTGTGGGCAAGTTCTCTAAAACACTTTCTACAAACCCCAAATCTATTCATATACCCTCTTGGGTTTCCACAAAGAGAACATCTGTGATATCCTTGCACCTTAAACTTAAACCCCTTCTTATGTTTTTCGATCATCGACTTTTTAGCCATTACTTTAAGGGCATACCCAAAGCTTTTAGGAGAGCTTTGTTCATTTCCACATTCTTAGAACTTAATACAATAGTTACTTGCATATTTCTAATCCCCTTTGTGGTATTCACATTAACCTCGGGAAATATAACATGTTCTTTTATTCCAATCGAGTAGTTTCCGTTGCCATCAAAGGATTTTTCACTTAGGCCTCTGAAGTCTCTAACTCTTGGAAGTGCAATATTAATAAGTTTATCTAAAAAAGCCCACATCCTTTCACCTCGAAGCGTTACCGCGTAACCAACCATATCTCCTTTTCGAATTTTAAATCCAGCTTCTGAAAGTCTTGCCGTTCGCATATAGGGTTTTTGCAAAGACAGGGCCTCCAAATCGTAAACAAATGATTCCACAGCTTCTTTATTTTCTCGAAATGAGCCAATACCGGCATTTACGTGTATTTTAATCACTTTTGGTACTTCCATCACATTAGAAAGTTTAAATTCTTTCGTGATTTTGGGGGCGATTTCTTTAATATATTTTTCTTTAAGTCTGTTCATATTACTTATCCAAAATCTCTCCAGTTTTTTTACAAATTCTGAATTTCTTACCGTCCGTTACCTTAAATCCAACTCTTACTGGACGACCGGCTTTTTCGCTGTAATACATCACATTCGACACATGGATTGGTTTTTCAATGCTTACTATTCCACCCTCTTTTGAAACACTACCCGGCTTTACATGTTTTTTGACCATGTTTACACCCTCAACTAAAACCAAATCCCTATCTTTTAAAACTTTAAGCACAGTCGCTATCTTGCCTTTGTCCTTGCCGGCAATCACCTTCACTTTGTCGTTTTTCTTAATTTTTGTAATCATAATTACCAAACCTCTTTAGCAAGAGATGCAACTTTCAAATACCCAAGATCTCTTATTTCACGAGCAATTGGGCCAAAAACTCTTGTACCAACCATTGCTTCTTCTTTATCTATAACTACCGCGGCATTATCGTCAAACCTCACATAACTTCCATCTTTTCTTCTAACCTCTTTTCTGGTTCTAACAACCAAAGCTCTCACTACCGTATGATCTTTTACCATACCTGTAGAAGAAGCTCCTTTAACAACAACCGTGATCACGTCGCCAATTGTGGCCACTTTTTTCCTCGAACCCGGGATCCCAATAAGTTTTAGTTTTTTGGCTCCAGAGTTATCTGCTGGATTAAGTACCGTACCTAACTGAACCATTTTACTTCGTCACCTTCCATGTAACTTCTTTACTAAAGGGTTTACACTCCTCTATCAAAACAACGTCCCCAATTTTGTGCGTTTCCTTGCTGTGAGCCTTAAACCTTTTGGTATTTTTTATACGCTTGTCATACAGCGGATGTTTCTTTGGGATTTCAACTGCAACCACCACTGTTTTATTCATTTTATTTGACACTACCGTGCCATTAAATTTTTTCTTCGGCATTTTGTTGCTCCTTTAAAATTGTTTTTGCTCTTGCAACATCTTTTCTTATAAATCTTGGCCTTCTGATATTCTTTTCTTTACCCTGCAAAATATCCAAAGACACCTTTTCAATATCTTTCTGCCAGGTTTTGATAAGTTCCAAAAGTTCTTCAGTTGTTTTTTGTCTTAGTTCACTTACTTTCATATTATTTAATTAAAAATTTTGTTTTCACCGGAAGTTTTGACGCGGCTCTTGCGAAGGCTTCCCTTGCAATTACCTCGCTCACCCCCGAAAGTTCAAATATTATTTTTCCGGGTTTTACCACAGCAGCATAATGATCTATGCCCGCTTTTCCGCTTCCCATTCTTGTTTCAGCTGCCTTTTTAACTACTGGTTTATCGGGGAAAACCCTAATCCAAAGCTTCCCACCTCTTTTTGTTTTGTGCGTGATAGCTTTTCTTGCCGCTTCAATCTGTCTCGAAGTAAGTAGTGTTCTATCCATAGCTTTCAAGCCGTATTCGCCAAACACAACAGTAGCACCACGAGTAGCAATACCTTTATTTGTGCCTCTTTGCTGTTTTCTATACTTTACTTTCTTTGGTAACAACATATTTATTTTATTTCGCCTTTATAAATCCAAACTTTTACTCCAATTGTTCCAAAAAGCATCTGACAGTGAACCTGCGCATAGTCTATATCGGCCCGAAGCGTCTGCAGGGGAACAGGTCCGCGTTTAAATGTTTCTGATCTTGCAATCGTGTTGCTGCCACTTAAAACTCCCGCAAGTTTGATCTTGATACCTTTGGCACCCTTATCCATGGCAGCATTAACTGCAAAAGAAGCCACTCTTCTGTATGGAACTCTTCTTTTTAATTGCCTTGCTATATAGTCAGCAACAAGTTGGGCTTCGGTTTCTGGGGTTTTAACCTCCTCAGCTGTGATTTTTATCTTGGCGTTTGTTACCTTTTTCAAAGCCTTTTCAAGCTCTTCAACACCGGCTCCAGCTTTTCCAATTACAAGACCTGGTTTTGAAACTTTTATCAAAATATGAATTTCGTTTTCAGTTCGCTCAATGTCAACCTCTTTAAGACCAGCCAAAGCCAACCTATCTCCCAAAAATTTTCTTATTTTTGTATCCTCAAGGACAAGTTTTCCATATTGTTTCTTATCCGAGAACCATCTAGAGTTCCAGTCTTTAGTAATTCCAAGCCTATACCCTTTTGGATTTATTTTGTTACCCATATTACTTCTTATTCCTCTCGCTCAAACCAACATAAATATGACTAGTTCTTTTTAAAATCGGACTAAAATAACTCTTTCCAGTTGCGTGACCAGTTTTTGCTACAGGCCCACCACTCACCCACGTCTCCTCAACAAAAAGCCCATCAGTTTTTAATTTTGCATTGTTTTTGGCATTCGCTTCAGCTGATTTTAGTACCTTCAAAACAGTTCTAGCAGCTTTTGTATTATCAAAAGTTAAAGCCACCTTTGCATCATAAATCTTCTTTCCTCTAATTAAATCAAGAACTGGTGCCACCTTTTTTGGCGATATTCTTGCTCTTCTTAAAATTGCGTAAGCCTGCACATCTTTCATATTTACTGCTTTTTAGAGGAGTGGCCCCTAAATGTTCTTGTTGGAGAAAATTCCCCCAATTTGTGACCTACCATCGCTTCCGTAACATAAACCGGAAGATGTTTCCTTCCGTTGTAAACTTCTATTGTTAAACCAACCATTTCTGGAATAACAGTCGATCTTCGGGACCAGGTTTTAATTGGGTTTTTATCTCCCGTTGCAATCGCGATTTTCACCTTTTTCACTAATTTATTATCTACAAAGTAACCTTTTTTAATTGATCTAGACATATTTATGATTTCTTTTTGGCATCATGCCTACTTTTTACTATGGTGTAATCGGTGTGCTTTCTCCTTCGAGATTTAACACCAAGTGTCTTCCATCCCCACGGAGATTTTGGAGCCTTCATTCCAATACCACTATGTTTATAAGCACCCGCATGTGGATGATCCTTCCCGGGATTGGCCATAGCTACACCACGAACCTTTGGCCTTCGACCAAGATGTCTTTTTCTACCGGCTTTACCAAGTTGGGTATTTCTTATGTCCATATTACTCAAAACCCCTATTGTTGCATAGCATTTACCCAAAACTTTCTTGACCTCGCCACTTGGAAGCTTCACGTTAACATATTTAGCTTCTTTTGCCAAAATTTGCGCGGAACCTCCAGCTCCCCTCACAAGAATTCCTCCACTTCCGGGATTTAGTTCAATGTTATGAATAGCCATTCCAAGCGGAATATTTTCAAGAGGAAGAGCATTCCCCGGGTTAAACTCTGCAGCCGGGCCAGAAACTACTATAGCTTCTTTTTGTAGACCTTCTGGAGCCAAAATATAACGTTTCTCACCATCCTTATAATGAAGAAGTGCGATGTTTGGACCTCGGTTTGGATCGTACTGAATAGATTCAACTCTTGCTGGAATATTTAACTTGTCCCTTTTAAAATCAATAATTCTATAGAGTTTTTTTGCCCCTCTTTGCTTATGTCTTGAAGAAACTCTACCGTGACTTCTTCCAGATGGACCCTTTAACGGTGTTGTAAGTGACTTTTCAGGCTTAACATAATCAACCTCCCTCACAAGAGTTTTTCTAAATCTTATTCCTGCACTTGTTGGTCGATATGTTTTAATCATTTTTACTCCTTAGGAAAAAGATCAATGGTTTGACCTTCTTTTAATTGAACTGTTGCTTTTTTCCATCCGGGCGTTTTCGTAAACTTTCTTGTTTTAAGAATCCTTCTTTTCTTTCCAGACATTATTGTGGTTCTAACATGAGTCACGTTAACTCCGTACATTCTTTCGATCTCACTTGCAATTTTGCCTTTTGAAGCTTTCAGATCTACACAAAAAGTATATCTTCCATACTCGTTGGCCGCTTCAACGCCTTTTTCTGTCACAATAGGTTTAATCACAATATTATTTAGACGCATTTTTAAACCTTTCCTCCAATTTCAAAACTGCATCCTTCAAAAAAAGGACCCCATTGGCATTTATCACTTCATAAGCGTTTAATCTTTGCGCAAGAGTATACGTAAGATTCGGAATATTCGCTACGCTTTTCACTATATTTTCATCTCTTTCATTTAAAACAAGGAGGGCTTTCCCCAGTGTCTTCAAATTATTAAGAACTGAAATCATTTCTCTAGTTTTTGGTTTTTCAAACTTTAACGAATCTAAAATGGTGATTTTTTTATCTAAAAATTTCTGTGAAAGAGCAGATTTTATGGCTAGTTTTTTTACTCTATCGTTCAAACTCAAGCCCCAATCTTTGGGTTTTGGCCCGTGGGAAACACCTCCGTGACGCCAGATGGGATTTCTAGAGGAGCCTACTCTTGCCCTACCAGTTCCTTTTTGTCGCCAGGGTTTTTTTCCGCCACCAGAAACCTCGGCTCTTGTAAGGGTTGAGGATGTTCCTTGTCTTTGATTTGCAAGGTACACTCTTACATACTGGGCAAGAACCTCAAGATTTGGTTTGATTCCAAATACATCCTTATTTAGGTCCATTTGTTCAACTATATTTCCTTTTGTATCTAAAACATCTATTTTCATAAGACTGACACTGTTAATTTTGAGTTTCGGCTTCCTGGAATTGGTCCTGAAACCATAAATTCTTTCTTGTCTGGAAAGACTTTCACAATTTTCAAGCCTTTTATGGTTACTCTTTTATTTCCATGGTGGCCTGCCATCTTTTTTCCTTTAAAAACACGTCCCGGAGTTTGAGCACCAATGGAACCTGCGGCTCTCGGTTTATCTGATTGCCCGCGGGTCGCTTGCTGGCCCGAAAAATTCCACCTTTTCATAACCCCTGTAAACCCCTTACCTTTTGAGGTTCCAACAATCACCACGTCTTTGTTTTCAAGCTCCGGTTTTATCTCATCGCTTGCACGAACCAAAGTTACAGGCACAACTCGCCCTGATTCCAGAAAGATTTGGCTCATGTTCAGTTTTATTCCTTTTATTTTTTCCATATTTTGGCCTTAAAAAAAGCGCCCAAGGCGCTATTTTAGCAAAAACCTCGTTTATATTGTCCTTTTATTTATATTTGCCTTTTATGTTTAACATCAAACAATCACATCTTAATTGAGATACCAACCCCTGCCGGTAAACTCAATCTAGACAAATTCTCGATAGTCGATCCTGTTGGGTTTAACACATCAATCACCCTTTTGTGCGTTCTTAACTCAAACTGCTCTCTTGATCTTTTATCAATGTGTGGCCCACGAATCACCGTATATCTTTCAATCTTTGTTGGTAAAGGAACGGGGCCTACGATTTTGGCCCCTGTTCTGATTGCCGTATCAACAATCTTGGCGCAACTAAGATCCATGATTCTACTATCATAAGACTTGAGCTTTATTCTGATTTTTGTATCCTTTTCTTTCGCCATAATGGACTCAAAGCTTAGGCGCCTATTTTAGTAATAACACCAGCCCCAACGGTGTGCCCACCTTCCCTAATAGCAAATCTCAAGCCTTCTTCTAAAGCAGCTGGGGTAATCAACTTAACGTTGAATTTAACTTTATCCCCCGGCATTACCATCTCAACACCTTCGGCCAACGTAACTTCTCCAGTAACATCAGTTGTTCTGATATAAAATTGTGGTCTATACCCAGAAAAGAATGGCTTGTGTCTTCCACCCTCTTCCTTAGAAAGAATATAGATTTCCGCTTCAAACTCACTGTGAGGTTTAACCGTTCCTGGTTTTGCCAAAACTTGACCTCTTTCTACATCGTTTCTTTCAATACCTCGAAGTAAAATTCCAACATTATCGCCAGCTAAACCTTCTTTCATAGATTTATGAAACATTTCAACACCAGTTACCACCGTCTTTTTGGTTTCTTTAATACCAACAATTTCTATTTCTTCATTAAGAACAACTTTTCCTCTTTCAATTCTTCCAGTTACAACTGTGCCACGCCCAGAAATTGTGAAAACGTCCTCAATTGGCATTAAAAATGGTTTATCAAGATCTCTTACTGGAGTTGGAATGTAATTATCAACGGCGTCCATTAAAGCCTCAATACTTTTTATTGCTTCGGGATCACCTTCAAGGGCTTTTAATGCTGAACCTCTAATAACTGGAGTTTCATTTCCTGGAAATCCATACTTAGTTAGAAGCTCACGAACTTCCATTTCAACTAGGTCTAAAATTTCAGGATCGCTTACCATATCAACTTTATTCATGAAAACAACCATTGCAGGAACATTTACCTGCTTGGCGAGAAGAATATGCTCTCTTGTTTGAGGCATCGGCCCGTCTGGAGCTGATACCACAAGAATAGCGCCATCCATTTGAGCGGCACCCGTAATCATGTTTTTAATGTAATCAGCGTGTCCTGGAGCATCAATGTGAGCGTAATGTCTTTTGGCAGTTTCGTATTCAACGTGAGTAATATTGATTGTAATACCGCGCTCTCTTTCTTCGGGAGCTTTATCAATATTTTCAAATGCTACAAATTGAGCGGTTCCTTTGCTTGCTAAAACTTTTGTAATTGCTGATGTGAGTGTGGTTTTACCATGGTCAACATGCCCAATGGTACCAATATTCACATGTTCTTTATTTCTAACGAATTCTGCTGCCATATAAAAAACCTTTCATAACTAAATACACTTCCGGCAAATTTATGCACGTGTTAGTAAATCAAATTATAACAGGAAAATCAAGTCTTTTTCCACTAAGTTTAAGCTTCTTTGCCGGCGCCTTCTTGGATGGTTTTAGAAATCTGAGATGGAACTTCTTCGTAGTGACTGGGTTCCATGGTAAAACTAGCTCTACCTTGAGTTAAACCCCGAAGTTCAGTGGCATATCCAAACACTTCGGCAAGTGGAACTTTTGCTTTTATGACTCTTGCATTACCACGTTGTTCAGAGCCCTCAATTTTCCCGCGCTTTCCCGAAAGATCACCAATAACTTCCCCCATAAAACCTTCTGGGGTCACAACTTCAATTGACATAATTGGCTCAAGTAAATAGGAGTCGGCGGCTCTTTGAGCATCTCTCATAGCCATAATGGCCGCCATTTTAAATGCTTGTTCAGATGAGTCAACTTCATGAAAAGATCCATCATGAAGTGATGCTTGAAAATCAACAATAGGGTAACCAGCCAAAACCCCACTTTCAGCAGCCTCGATCACACCTTTTTCAACTGCCGGAATAAATTCCCTAGGAATTGCTCCTCCCACAATCTTATTTACAAACTTTACTCCCTCACCACGAGCGAGTGGCTCAACTTTTATTACAACATGACCATATTGACCGCGACCGCCCGACTGTCTTATATATTTACCTTCGATATCCACCATTTTTCTAATAGTTTCCCTATAAGCGACTTGGGGTTTACCTGTATTAACTTCTAACTTATATTCGCGCCTCATTCTATCTACAACAATTTCCAAATGAAGCTCACCCATTCCATATAGTATCGTTTGACCGGTTTCAACATCAGTTTTCATTTTAAGCGTAGGGTCTTCTTCCAAAAATCTCTTCACAACCTGACCAAGTTTGTCGCGATCAGCCTTGGTTTTTGGCTCAATAACAATACCAATGACCGGTTCAGCAAACGTGATAGATTCCAAAACGACGGGATTATCTTCAGAACATATTGTGTCGCCAGTTGTGGCTCCCAAACCAACACCCGCACCAATTTCTCCGGCTTTCATTTCTCTGATTTCTTCTCTGTGGTTTGCGTGCATCAAAAGAATTCTTCCAAGTCTTTCTTTTTTATCTCTTGTAGAGTTATAAACGTATGAGCCAGCTATAACTTTTCCTGAATAGACTCTAAAATAAGTTAGTCGTCCAACATACGGGTCGGCCTGAACTTTAAAAGCAAGAGCAGCAAAAGGCCCGTTTTCATCCGGTTTTAGAGAAACTTGTTCGTCACTTCTTGGTTTAAAACCAAGAATTGCCGGAATATCTTTTGGAGATGGCAAATAATTTATCACTCCATCTAAAACCTTTTGAACTCCTTTGTTTGAAAGTGACGCCCCGCAAAAAACCGGATAAGCTTTTGTGGCAATGGTTAGCTTCCTAAGTCCCATTTTTATCTCACTAACCGTTAACTTCTCGCCATTCAAAAACTTTCCCATAAGTGCGTCATCGGCTTCCGCAACTTTTTCGATAATCTTTGTGCGGTACTCCTTAACTTTTCCTTTCATACTCTCCGGAACTTCTACCTCTTTGATCTTCTCACCGTGCTCACCCTCAAACGTAAATGCTTTTTCTTCAATAAGATCTATGATTGTCGTGAAATCATTCTCAATACCAACAGGAAGTTGAATAGCCACAGCATCTTTGGTTAGTCTTTCCCAAATGGAGCTTAGGGACATATAAAAATCCCCCCCAACCTTATCGAGTTTATTTACAAAAAACAAAAGAGGAACGTGGTACTTTTCGGCCTGTCTATAAACTGTCTCGGATTGGGGTTCAACGCCTTGAGACCCATCCAAAATAATCACACCACCATCTAAAACACGAAGTGATCTTTCTACTTCGGCTGTAAAGTCAACATGACCCGGGGTATCAATAATATTTATTCGATGGTCCTCCCAAAAGCATGTGGTTGCCGCGGACACAATAGTAATACCTCGTTCTCTTTCTTGTGCCATCCAATCCATCTGCGTTGTGCCTTCATCAATATCTCCAATCTTATGAGATTTTCCAGTATAAAAAAGAATTCTTTCCGTGGTTGTGGTTTTACCTGCATCAATATGAGCAATAATCCCAATATTTCGAATCTTTTCTAATGGGTAAGCTTTGTTCGTAGTGGCCACCATATATTAATACCTTGCAAAATGTGCAAACGCTCTGTTGGCCTCCGCCATCCTGTGAGTGTCGTCTTTTTTCTTTACGGCATCGCCCACACCATCGTGAGCGTTTTTGAGTTCATCATAAAATCTTTCCACCATAGACTTTCCACTTTTATTTCTAGCAGCACCAACTATCCATCTTAAAGCCAGTGCCTCTGCTCTATCATGTTTTAGAGGCATTGGAACCTGATAAGTAGCCCCGCCAACTCTTCTTGAGCGAACTTCTTGAATTGGCATAACGTTTTTTACGGCCTCTTCAAAAATTCTTGCGGCTTCTTTTCTATCCTCGGCCAGTTTCTTTAAAGCTTCATAAACAATACTTTCTGCTATTGATTTTCTTCCACCCTTCATAACAACACTTATCATCCGAGTTACAACCTTGGATTTATAAATTGGATCGGCTTCTATTGGTCTTTTTTTTGCTCGCTTACCCCTCATCTTGGCCTCTTTGTACCATAAATTGATCTGGAGGTTTTTCTTCCTTCAACTCCAGCTAAATCATAAACACCTCGCACAATAGTATATTTAATACCAGGAAGATCTTGTACCTTACCGCCCTTTACCAAAACCACCGAGTGTTCTTGAAGGTTGTGACCCTCACCAGGAATATATGCTGTTACCTCACGTTTGTTTGAAAGCCTAACTCTTGCCACTTTTCGAAGAGCCGAGTTTGGCTTGTTTGGAGTTTGAGTTTTAACAAGAAGCACGACTCCTCTTTTAAAAGGACACTTCACATGCACAATTCTTCTCTTTTTTGTGTTGAAGGTCTCCCGCAGCGCCGGGGTTTTAACCTTCTTTAACTTCTTTTTTCTTGGTTTTCTTAAAAGTTGGTTTATCGTTGGCATATTAGTCTAACGTTGCTCTTTCACCTGTTGGGATAAGTCTTCCTATTATCACGTTTTCCTTTAGTCCTAGCAAGTGATCTACCTTACCAGCCGCAGCCGCGTCAGTCAAGACACTACTCGTTTGAATAAACGAAGCTGCAGACAAAAAGCTATCTGTCATAAGTGAGGCTTTTGTAATACCTAAAAGATTTAGTCTTCCTGTTGCGGGAGTTCCTCCACTGGCAATGACTTTTTCATTTTCTTCTTCGAATGTTGCCTTGGTTGCAATCTCACCTACCATAAATTCTGTGTCACCCGCATCCTCAACTTTCACGTGGTTAAACATTTGCTTTACAATAACTTCCAAGTGTCTATCATCTAAAGTGACTCCCTGTGATGCGTAAACCTTCTGAACTTCCTCAATAATATACTTTTTAGTTTGATTAACCCCCGCAATTCTAAACAGCTCCGTAAGATCTAAGTGACCCGATGTTAATTTTTCACCTTTTGCAACAACTTGGTCATCTTCAACAATAATTTCTGAAACTGGATCTACTTTATATTCCACAAGATCTTCTTCATTATCTAAAGGCTTCACTATGATTCTTCTTTCATCCCCATCTTTTATAATACTTATAGTTCCGGTAATTTCGCTCATAATAGAAAGCTGCTTTGGGGCGCGCGCTTCAACAAGTTCTTCCACACGAGGAAGACCCTGCGTAATATCTTTTCCAACAATACCTCCAGTGTGGAATGTTTTTAGTGTCAATTGCGTTCCGGGTTCTCCAATAGACTGAGCTGCAGCTACTCCAACTGCCGTACCAATGTTTACAACTTCCCCCGTCATCAGGTCTTTTCCATAACACTTCGCACAAATCCCACGTCTAGTTTCACAATGGAGGGGGGATCTGATAACAATAGTTATCACGCCAGATTTTTCAAGAAGTTTTCCATTTTCTTTTGTAAGAAGAACGCCCTTTTTAAGCAATTTTTTTCTTCCGTTTTTCACATCTTGCGCAAGATATCTTCCGCAAATCTTTTCCACAAATGACTGGAGCATTGTTCCTTCGCCAACTTTCATTTCTCGACCACTAGTTGTTCCACAATCTGCTGTTCGAACAATCACATCCTGTGCAACATCAACAAGTCTTCGGGTAAGATATCCGGCATCGGCAGTCTTTAAACCTTTATCAACCAAACCCTTTCTGGCTCCTCTTGCGCTTACAAAGTATTCAATTGCTGAAAGACCTTCTTTATAATTACCAAGAATAGGCATAGAAACTACTTTTCCCGTTGGGTCGGAGATCAAACCCTTAATACCACCAATTTGTTTAACTTGTTCTCTGGAAGCTCTTGTTGAACCAGATTTCACAAGAATCTTGATTGGGTTCTCATCAGAAAGCATATTCCAAACTCTTTCGTCAAGCTCGGCTGTAACCTTCTCCCAAGAGTTTTGCGATAATCTTTGAGCTTCTTCTTTTGTAATAAGACCTCTTTTGAAGTTTTTATCAATTTCGGTAACGGCTTTTCGTCCTTCTTCAATTATTTTGTCTATATTCTCTGGTATTGGTACATCAGCCAACGAAACGGACTGGCCGGCCAAGGTTCCATATTTCAAACCCAAATCCTTTACATCATCAATAAGTTTTATGAGCCTTTCGTGATCCAATCCATCAAAAGCCTTTGCCAGCATAACAACCAGTCTTTTTTTATCCATGGTTTCGTTTATAAACCCGAATTCTTCTGGAACAATTTCATTAAAGATTATTCTTCCGGGTGTGGTTTCAATAATCCCACCATTCATACTTATCTTTATCCTTTGTCTTAAACCAACTTCGCGAGAAACCTCAAGCGCATAAACCATTTCGCTTTTACTAGAAAACACTCTTTCAAATACTGTTTCTTGTTCATTAATTACGGTCATGAAGTAGATACCAAAGATCATCGTTTTCTGAGGAATTGACATCGGTGAGCCGTTTGAGGGATTCATAAGATTATTTGTTGATATCATAACCTTTCGGCTTTCATCCTTTGCTTCCTCACTAAGTGGAACGTGGATTGCCATCTGGTCACCATCAAAGTCTGCGTTGAATCCAGTACAAACACAAAGATGAAGCTGAATTGCATTTCCTTCGATTAGTTTTGGATAAAATGCTTGAATTCCAAGCCTCCAAAGTGTTGGGGCTCTATTTAGTAAAACTGGGTGGCCCTTCACAACCTCTTCGAGGATATCCCAAACTTCGGACGATTTTGCCTCCAAGAAAAACTTGGCACTTTTCACATTTGGAGCATATCCCCGCGCCATTATTTCTCTAAGAACCATAGGTTTAAAAAGTTCCAAAGCCATTTCTTTTGGAACACCACACTCGTCAAGTTTTAAATCCGGACCGTTAATAATAACGGCACGGCCCGAGTAGTCAACTCTTTTGCCAAGAAGGTTAAGTCTAAAAATTCCTTGCTTACCTTTAATCATGTCAGCTAAAGATCTTGGTTCCTTCTTGCCTCTTGTTACTCTTGTCTTTTGCCTTTGCTTTGAGGAATCAAACAGAGCGTCAACTGCTTCTTGAAGCATTCGTTTTTCATTTCGTACAATAATTTCTGGAGCCCCAAGATCTAAAAGCCTCTTCAAACGATTGTTTCTATTAATAAGTCTTCTATATAAATCGTTAAGGTCCGAGCTTGCAAATCTCCCACCATCAAGCTGAACCATAGGTCGAAGGTCAGGTGGAATAACTGGAATTACATCTAAAATCATTCTGTTTGGAGCTATTCCCGCGCGCCTGAACTGTTCAACAACTTTAAGTCTTTTTGAAATTTTTGCGGCTTTTTGACCTTTAGCACCGGAAAGATTATTTCTTAGGTTTTCAGAAAGTTTTGTTAAATCAAGGTTTGCTAATATCCTTCGAAGCGCTTCAGCACCAATCTCCAGTTTACAGAATCTATCAAGGTATCTGCTTAAAGAAATATACTCATTGTCCGAAACAACCGAATAAAGCTCCACACCTTCAATCTTTTTCTGTAATAACTTGAAAAACTTTTCCTGCTCCTCGATTTGTTTATCATAATTATTTTTAATAACCTGAATCTTTTGTTTAATCTTCAATTCTTCCTCTTGAGCCATCAACTCATCTTTACTTTTTGAAAGCTTGTTAAGTTCTTTTTCTAAATCTTTGGTTTCATTTTCCATGGCTTTATTTATTTGAGCTTTTGTTTTACTAAGATCGGTCTCAATTTCCGAAATAGCCAAAGCCTTCTTACTACCGTCAATTTCGGTAGCAATAAAGGCTGCAAAATAGACAATAGACTCAACATTTCTTGGGGTTAAGTTTAAGAGTAGTGCCATCTTTGAGGGAATCCCCTTGAAAAACCAAACATGAGCAATGGGTGTTGCAAGTTTAATGTGACCCATTCTTTCCCTTCTGACTCTAGAGCTTGTGATTTCAACACCACACTTATCACAAATCACACCTTTATATCTAATTCCTTTATATTTTCCACAATAACATTCATAGTTTTTTGAGGGCCCAAATATTCTTTCATCGAATAAACCTTCTCGTTCGGGCTTAAACGTTCTATAGTTTATTGTTTCCGGCTTTGTAATCTCCCCATAAGACCACGAAAGTATTTCCTCGCTAGAAGCAAGGTAAATCCTTATTGCATCAAAATTTCTTAATTGATTTAGTGATTTCATACTACTTCAACCTCCGGCAAATCACCTTTTTCTAAAACTACTGTTTCAACCACTTCTGGCTCTGGCACTTCTTCAATAGGCGCGACCAAAGATGGTTCTTCATACCCAATTGCTTCAAGCCCCAAACCCAAACCATTTAATTTTCTAACAAGAAGTTTGAATGTTTCAGGAACAGTGGGCGCTGGAATTTGTTTTCCTTGAATCATTGCACTATACGCTTGAGTTCTACCAAGCATGTCATCTGATTTTATGGTTAGCATTTCTTGCAAAGTGTGGGCTGCCCCATATGCCTCAAGTGCCCAAACTTCCATTTCACCAAATCTCTGACCACCAAACTGGGCTTTACCTCCAAGAGGTTGTTGGGTAATAAGTGAGTAGGGCCCTATTGATCTTGCGTGCATCTTTTCTTCACTCATATGTATAAGTTTTAAAATGTACGCATCACCCACAAGAACTTCTCCATCAAAGCATTCGCCCGTTCTTCCATCAACAAGTTTCATTTTTCCCGACACGGGAAGTCCAGCTTTTTTAAGTTCTTCGGCAATCTCCGACTCTGTAATCTCCTGCAATGATGGAACTTCATAATATTTCCCAAGCTTTCTTCCTGCCATACCAAGTGACGCTTCCAAAATCTGTCCAACATTCATTCTTCGGAGGGCAGTTTCTGCTGAAATAATCACATCAATTGGCGTGCCATCCTCAAGCATTGGCATATCTACTACAGGAACTACAGCCGAAATAACCCCCTTGTTTCCATGTCTTCCAGAAAGTTTGTCACCGATTTCAATCTTTTTTTGTTGAGCTACATACACAGTAATTTCTTCAGTAACACCGGCGGGCAAGGCCTCGTTTTCTTCTTTAGTAACTCTTTTTACACCAATAACTACACCGTGCTCACCATGAGGCATATACAAGGAATTGTCCCTTACGTCTTTTGCTTTCTCACCAAAGATTGCTCGGAGCAATCTTTCTTCTGCAGTTAAATCAACATCACCTTTTGGGGCAATTTTTCCAACTAAAATATCTTGGGATTTAACTTTTGATCCCACAACAACAATTCCTTGTTCATCCAGATTTCTAAGCGAATCTTCTGAAACATTTGGGATGTCACGAGTGATTTCTTCAGGCCCAAGTTTTGTTTCTACAACCGAAATAGAGTAATCAAAAACATGAATTGAAGTTAAAGTATCTTCCTTAACAAGTTTATCCGAAACAATAATTCCATCTTCAAACTCAAGCCCTCTATAAATCATGTACGCAACTTTGAGATTTGTCCCAATTGCTAAATCTCCCGCATCAACCGATGGACCTTCAATTAAAACATCACCCTTTTTCACTTTTTGACCAGTGTTTACTCTTACGTACTGGTTGAAACAAGTTCTCATGTTGGTTTGAGCAAACTTTACGCTTTTGTACTCGGCTTTGCGTCTCTTTCCGCCCTTTTTGTAGTTCACAACAACACGCGTAGCATCAGCGTATTCCACAACTCCATCGTCCTCGGCTTCAATAAGCGCATTAGTATTTCTTGCCAATTCACGTTCAACCCCCGTACCAACAATTGGGGTTTCGGGTTTTATTAAAGGAACTGCCTGGGTCATTTGTTGTGTACCCATAAGCGCCCTTGAGATATCATCGTTTTGCAAAAAGGGAATAAGACCAGCTGATACACCAACTACTTGTCTTGGTACAACCTCGATGTATTCAGCAAGTTCCACATCACCTAGGAAAAAGTTTTCACCCTTTCGAAGCGGAACCTGCTTGTCGTTTATATATCCGTATGAATCTATATTTACAGATTGATCTGTAATATGAACTTCAGTCTCATCATAAGATGCAAGATAAACAATTTCATCTGTAAGTTTTACACCTTTTTCAGTTTTTTTAAGTTTTACGTAAGGAGTTTCCAAAAAGCCGTACTCGTTAATACGAGCATACATCGCAAGATAGTTGATCAAACCAATACTTGGACCTTCCGGGGTACGCACCGGACAAATTCTCCCAAAGGAAGAATAGTGCACATCTCGAACTGACATGCTGGCTCTTTCTTTTGTAAGTCCTCCAGGCCCAAGAACCGAAAGTCTTCGCAGATGATCAAGCGCAGTGAGAGGATTTTGCTGGTCCTGAAGTTGGGATAGGGTTCCCGTTGCAAAAAAACTATGGATTGACGCAGCAATCGCTCTCGGAGAAATTAGAGTAGAGGGGTCAGGAAGTTCCTCACGAGGCGCCATACTCATTCTTTCCTTAACATTTTTTTCCATTCTCAAAAAACCGATTCTTATTTGCCACTGCAAGAGCTCCCCAATGCTTTTTATTCTTCTGTTACCAAGAAAGTCGATATCACTAACATCCCCAAGGCCATTATTAAGTTCGATGATTTTAGATACAATCTTTATTAGATCTTCAAGTTGCAAAAGTCTGTGCTTAGGATCGTTTGGAAAGTTCAACCCTAGAGTTTGATTAAGCTTAAATCTTCCAACCGGACCCAAGCTATACCTTCTTGGATTAAAAAACATAGCATCAACCAAGCTTTTTGCGTTTTCTAAAACTAAAGGCTCGCCTGGTCTCATCTTTCGATAAACCTCAAGACATGCCTCTTCAAAAGAACTTGCAGGATCTTTCCCCAAAGTTTCCTCAATGTAATTCATCTCGGGATTGGTCTCAACATGCACAAAAGCTTCTCTTATATCATCGCTATCGTGAAGTCCAAATATCCTAAGAAGAGTTGTTGCGGTTAACTTTCTTTTTCTGTCAATACGAACACTAATTACACCACTTCTTGCGGTTTCAAACTCAAGCCAAACTCCACTTCTTGGAAGAATTTTAGCTCCGGCTAAAAACTGCCCGGTGATGGGGGAATTTTCACCAATGAATAAAACCCCTTCGGCGCGGGTTAATTGGTTTACAACAACCCTCTCAACCCCATTAACAATAAAAGTTCCCTCCTTCGTCATAAGAGGGATATCACCAATGTAAATGTTTTGTGATTTTTTCTTTTTACTTAAGGGATCTTCTATAGTTGCTTTCAAGTACCAAGGAGCATCGTATGTTCTTCTAGTTCCTTTAGCTTCGGAAACACTCAAGCTTTCTTTTTTAATATCGGGATTAGATAAAGTTAAGATCCAACCTCTTCCGGAAACATCCTCGATAGTTCCAAGTTCATCCAAAATCTCCTGCAAACCTGTTTTCTTTAACCACTCAAACGAATCAAGCTGAACAGAAATTAAATTGGGAATAGGTAGGGCTATTTTTCTTTTAGAAAAGGTATGTCTCATTATTTGCTACTCGTGCAATAATTTTCAAACTATTCAATTTTCTTGTCAATACGCGACCAATAATTTGTTTAAAACAAAAGAGCTGGTGAATTAGGCCGAAGGACAGGGGCAAGACTATCATAGTGATGGATTCATGTCAACACTTTAAATTACAAATCCTATCTTTGATATCGGCCAAAAACGAAAGATCACTCTGCCAATAATTTTGTTCTTTTTCACAATTCCAAAAACCCTTGAATCTAAAGAAACCCCACGGTTGTCACCCAAAAGTACATATTCGTCTTCCTGCAGCTTAATAGATCTGCCCTCTTTTAGTTCGTTTCCTCCCTCGGTACAAATACTATCTCCGAGATAAGATTCAACCAGTTTAAATCTCTCTCCACCCGTCGAGACATAAACATCGCAGTTAAAAATCTTAAAAACGTCGCCAGGAACTCCAACAATCCGCTTTATCAAATGACGAGACTCACCCTCCGGTACAAAAACTACTATCTCCCCACGCTGGTAAGGTTTAAAATATTTTGTTACTCTCTCAACAAGGATACGTTCGTTGGTATAAAAGTTAGGTTCCATGCTGCTTCCCCAAACCATTTCGGGAAGGGCAATTGTCATGTATAAAACAAGAAGAACAGCCACGGAGCTGAAGACTGTTTCTGCTATGTCATACAGAAATTGTTTCAATGGCATTGTAGATATATTAACATTAAAAAGATGTCGCTAGATATTAAAAAACTGCTGAAAGGAAACATAGTATTTTTCGTAATGCTCGGCGTTCTTATCTTCGTTGCTTACAGAGGAGTGCTCAACGGTGAATTCGTAACGGCCGATGATCCTTTTGGTATTATTACTAACCCAAAGATTAAAAGTCTTACAGAAGCTTTCAAAAATCATAATTTTATTTTAATCGCACGGGCTTTGATATATAAAGTGGCGGGCTTAAATTCTCACGCATACCACATAAACTCGATAATCTTTCATGTAATAAATACCATTCTGGTTTTTGTTCTTTCCTATACGCTTTTTGGTAGGGGGGTTTCGATAATAACGTCTATCCTTTTTGCGCTACACCCCGTAAATACTGAAGCTGTGGGCTGGCTTTCTGCCGACAATTATTTGTATCACGCCTTTTTCACATTTCTAGTACTTATTCCATTTGTTCTATACAAAAAAACACAAAACAGAAGGTTTTTAGACTGGTCGGTAGGTATTTATGCAATGGAGGTGGCCTTTAAAATGGACGTCTGGAGTACTCTCACACCGGTAATTTTAGTAATCATGGATCAATTTATTCTCAACACAAAAATATCTCTAAAAAAGAGTCTTTACTACCTCCCTTACATCGGGCTTGCAGCGATAATTATACTGATAGTAGTAATTCAGCAATACGGAACCAGGGTTTCAGAGCTTGATGTCGTTCATCATTTTTCTGTTAAAAACACCGCACCAATTCATCAGCGTATTCCATATTCAATGTATATGGCCGCTGAACTTCTAATATTTCCAAAAACTCTAACCATATATCATGAGGGAACAATTATCACCAAAAATATGTTTACTGGCATGGTGGTCGCATCCCTAGTTATTGTACTTCTGTGTATATATCTTCTTAAAAAGAAACAGAAAGTATATTTAGGTTTGATACTTATAATCTTTGCTTCTATCTCCCCAACATTTAGTCCTGTACAAGTTGCATGGTTAGCTGCAGAGAGATATATGTACGTGGGAGCTGCGTTTTTCTGTATGATTTTGGCCCTTTTAATCCTTAAGATAAAAAACAGAAACATAATCATTGCCGTTACAGCCCTAATTGCGGTTTTATATTTTATAAAAACATCCGGCAGAGCATATGAGTGGAAAACAAATAAAGGGCTTTGGCTTGCCACACAAAAAACATCCCCATACAGCTACAGAACTTACAACAATCTTGGTGATGTTTATGCTCAAGAAGGAAATTATGAGCAAGCCATAAAATACTTTGAACAAGCTTTAAAGCTCAACCCCACATATGCCGAGGCGGTTCACAATATTGGGTATACTTTCCTGCGGCTGGGAAATAAAGAAATGGCAAAAAAGTATCTAACGAAATCAGTTGAGATGAATCCCCTTTTGTATCAATCTTTGTTTAAGCTTGGAGCAATTGCCTACGAAGAGAAAAATTACGAACAAGCAAAGGTGTATTTCCTAAAGTCACTTGAGGTCAACCCCGGCTTTCCCCCCTCTGTCAAAGCGTTGGAAGTATTAAACCGAGTAAGCCCCTAGCTTCTACTCCTGCATCCGCAGGAATTTTATGATTCTTCCAGAATGATTTTCTTATTAAATCCACCTCGTTCCTTCACCTTCTTTTTCTTGACCGATTCAAGTTTCTTCTTATCAAATTTCTTATAACTACACATTATACCAATCACTTCTTGAATATCCGCCATTTCTTCAATGGTTTCACTTTCAGAAAATTCATTTACCTCTTCTTGCAGGTTCTCTTTTAGTTTTTCCCAATATTCTTTATCGTTAGCGATATGAGTAATCGGCGTTCCACCCTTGCTCTTTATGTATTCTGGGATTTTATCTCTGACGAGTTTGTTATATTTCATACTACTTCCCATGACAGTGCTTGAATTTTTTACCGCTGCCGCAGGGACAGGGGTCGTTGCGGCCGACCTTGGGCTGATTTGATTTTATCTCCTCAACCTTTATTTTTCGCCCCACACTATCTACAACAACCGGCTCTAGATTTCGACTCATACCACTCTGCTGCCTTTGAGCAAGCCTTGCTTCCTCCGAAACGCCGGTTTCGATTTCACCTCTTTGATAAATCGCATTCTTCAAAAGTTTTATTAAAGGATTATCTTTTTCGGAAACCGCCTTTGAAACATGCGAGATTCTCTCGGAAATCCCCGAATAAATTCTTGCTACCAAAATCTCAAATCTTTCATGACCCTCGCGTTTATACTCAACCATCGGATCACGCTGGGCATAACCTTGAAGCCCAATTCCCTCACGAACTTGATCCATATCCACAAGATGCTCCATCCATAAATAATCAATTACCGGAAGACTTAAATCTTTCATGATTTGCAGCCAGTCTTTTTCTCCAAACTCTTTCACGTTCTTATCCCAAACTTTTGCGTCAAAATCAGTCTTTGATTTTAAATTTTCCAAAAACCAATCTTTATTTTCTAAATCACCTTCACCAAGTTCCAAAATTCTTTTTCGAAGTTTATACACAACTTCTCTATGAACATTCATCACGTCATCCATCTCAACAAGTTGCTTTCGTCTGTCAAAATTGAATCCTTCCACTTTCTTTTGAGCGTTTTCTATCGCTTTTGAAACAAGCCCCGCCTCAAGTGGAACACTATCATCTAAACCAAATCGATCCATGAGTCTTTCAACAGAAGCCCCTCCAAAAATTCTCATTAAATCATCTTGAAGTGAAACAAAAAATCTAGAAGACCCGGAATCTCCTTGACGCCCCGAGCGCCCTCGAAGTTGATTATCAATTCTTCGCGATTCATGTCTTTCTGTACCCACAACATGAAGTCCTCCCGCGTTTTTCACATCAGTTTGTTCTTTTAAATCCGGGGGGTCGCCTCCAAGAATTATGTCAACGCCTCGACCTGCCATGTTCGTAGAAATCGTCACCGCGCCACGTTTTCCGGCTTGAGCAATAATTAGTGCTTCTTTTTCATGATTTTTTGCGTTGAGTATTTCGTGGGGAACACCTTTTCTTTTTAAAAACTCATGAAGAAGCTGGCTTTTTTCTACGGAAGTTGTACCAACAAGAATTGGTTGGCCGGCTTTATGTCTTGCTTCAATTTCATCAGCTACTGCTTTAAACTTTCCACCTTCTGTTTTATAAACCATATCGTTAGAATCTTGTCTAACGTTCTTTTTGTTAGTAGGAATAGCAACAGCATCTAGTTTATAAATCTTGTAAAATTCCTCCGCTTCGGTCATGGCGGTTCCTGTCATACCGGAAAGTTTCTTGTACATCCTAAAATAATTTTGATAAGAAATTTCGGCTAAAGTTTTTGATTCCTCTTGAATTACAACCCCTTCTTTTGCTTCGATGGCTTGATGAAGTCCCTGCGAATATCGATTGCTTAGAAGAAGTCTTCCTGTGAACTGATCAACAATTACAACCTGCCCGCCTTTCACAACATAATCCCGATCTTTCTCAAAAAGAGCGTGTGCTACAAGAGCCTGCTCAATAAGATGAACCATTTCAAAATCTTCTTCATATAGATTTTTTACGTTTAATAAACGTTCAACTCTACGGATGCCTAAGTCGGTAAGAGTCGCGTTTTTAAACTTCTCGTCAACATCAAAATCAGTATTTTTAGCAAGACTTTTTACAATCTGATCAGCCTGATGGTATCTATCCGAGGGTTTCGCGTCTTTTGCAGAAATAATAAGAGGAGTACGAGCGATATCAATTAATATGGAATCTACTTCATCAACAATTGCGAAGTTGTGAACTCCCCACGCGCCGTTGGGGTTGGTTTGAACCATATCCGAAAGGGTATGTACCATATTATCTCGAAGGTAATCAAATCCAAATTCGTGGTTCGTTCCATAAATGACGTCGCACTTATATGCTTCCTGCCGGGAAACTTCACGAAGATGAACCGCATAAGCATCTTCAAAGTCGGACCCTTCGTACTTTGAGTCATAAATAAAAGCTCTTTCTTGCATAATTACACCAACACTCACTCTGAGCATGCTATAAATTGGGCCCATCCAGCCTGCTCCGTGGCGTGAGAGATAATCATTTGGTGTAATAAGGTGAACTCCTCGCCCAGTTAAGGAATTTAAATACAGAGGGAGTGTCGCCGTTAAAGTTTTTCCTTCTCCGGTTTTTTGCTCGGCGATTTTTCCCTGATGTAAAACCATTCCTGCCATAAGCTGTACATCAAAGTGACGCATATTTAGACTGCGGCGTCCTACCTCACGAACTAGCGCGAACGCCTCGGGAAGGATTTTTTCTAAATAATTTTCCTGCTCGTAAACGCCTAGGTTCTTAAGTTCTTTTTTCCAAAATTCAGTTTTTTCTTTGATTTTTTCCTCGGAAAGTTTTTCAATAGAGGATTCGTAAGAGTTTATTTCGTCTACGGTTGGTTGAAGCTTCTTCAGTTGTCTTTCGTTGGAGTCGAAAATATTCCCCAGCATAACAACAAGATTATACCTCAAGGGCTTATTGTGCTAAAATACGCCCAAATCTAGAGGAGGTATTAGAAAATGTACAAAAAAGGCGATCCCATAACAATCGCAAAGGTTGATGGGGCTTTCATCGAAGAACTAAGGAAAAAACTGAAAGCACTGCGGAAAAAAAACTTGCCACTCCCACAAACAACGAGCTGGATCAAAGCCCAAATCAAACTGGTCCAAAACTCAGTAGGAAAAACCGCAGTAGTCGCACGGGTCCTCGAAGGAGACCAGGTCACTCTATCCATCAATGACAGGTATATTACTATAAATATGGATTGTATTGAACCAGCTTAACCTAATGCGTTATTGTCCACACTGGGTTTGGAGGAAATTAAAAGCTTCCAGACCCAGGCTCTTCCCTCAAAAAACCATCAACAAAAATAAAACTAAAACTAGGCGGTAGACGATGAAGATGTAAAGTTTGTGGGTTTTTAGAAAACCGAGCATAAATTTTATGGCAAACATTCCCGTGAGAAAACTTGCAAAAAATCCTATTAAAAAATCTGCTACAGAAATTGTGTGAAAAATCTGAGAAGAAGAAACTAATTCAAAAACTCCAGCCATTATTACAATAGGAATCGAAAGCAAAAACGAAAACTTTGCCGCGGCTTCCCGACTCATCCCCATAAGCATTCCACCAGAAATCGTAGCTCCCGAGCGGGAAACGCCCGGGAAAAGCGCAAGGGATTGAAAAATCCCAACAACAAAACTCTTCCCTAAAGACAAATCTCCTTTTTCTACTTTAAGAAGCTCGGCCAACAACATTAATAAACTTCCTAAAATCAAAAACACTACAACAGGATTAACACCCCGAAACACACCCTCAAAAACACCACTAAACAAAATGCCCAGAATTCCCGCGGGAACACATCCAATTAAAATCTTCAAACCAAGCCACGAAGTCTCCGAATACTTCTTGAAATTTAACCTTTTCCCCAAAAAATCCTTCTTAAAAGACGAAACAATACCCCAAAGGTCTTCCCAGAAATAAACAAGGAGTGCTCCCACCGTACCAAGGTGCAGTGTCGTACCAAAAGCAATAGAGTGATCACTCCACCCAAACAAATGAGGAATAAGTATCAGATGCCCCGATGAAGAAATCGGCAAAAACTCTGTTAACCCTTGTACTATTCCTAAAACTAGCGATTGCAAAATACTCATGCTCTACAGTAAATCAAAATATTATCCGAATTCGTATACCCAGCTACTACTTCTGACTTCAAATCCTTAAAAAAACCTTCAAGCTGATTTACAAAATCATCCACATCATCCTGGTGACTTTCTATATAAATTCGATTAAAAACTGCCAGACCGCCAGGGATCAACATCTTTTTCACCGCGCTCACAAAATTCCCAGAACTTTCAAGATCCGGATATTTTTCTCCAATATAAATATCCACGATAAGCGCCTGAAAACTCCCCTGCAAAACATCAAACTCTGTTGGGTCCACAACAACACTCAACGCATCAGCAGTAACAACTCTATGATTTGGGATTGCCTCCAAATCAAAATACTCCCTCGCAATCCTCACCATCACCGGATCAATCTCTACACTTGTAATTTGCACTTCATCAAAAGCTTTGGAAATTAAATGAGGCATCGTCCCACCGCCCAAACCTAATATTAAAATATTATTAAGCTTGGGCTCTTCTTCCTTTAAAATCTCAACAATCTTTCCCCAAACCAACTTTTTACATAGTGGGGATTTCCAATTTAGGGACTGAACAAACCTATCAACAATCAGCTTTCTCGTTGCTCCAACTTGTACAACACTTATTTTTCCGTTGTATTTAGAGGAGGCCTCATGAATTATTTTTGGAAAAGTGATGCCCTCAAAAATGGTCATTTAATCACGTCAAAATTTGTATATTTCCTGAGAGCCTCGGGAATTACCACCGATTCGTCTTTTTGCTGATAGTTTTCCAAAATTGCCGCAAGAAGTCTTGGGGTGGCAGCAACTGTATTATTTAACGTATAAACATACTTAGACTCATGACCTTTACCGCGATATTTAATCCCAAGCCTTCGGGCCTGAAAATCCAAAAGGCATGAGGCTGAATGTGTCTCCCGATATTTATTTTGAGAAGGAAACCAAGTATTAAGATCAATTTTTTTATATTGAGGTGCTCCAAGCTCCCCTGTACACATCAAAACCACTTGATAGGAAAGCCCTAATGCTTTGAGAAATTCTTCAGAGTAGCTAATCATTTTTTCATGCCACTCTTTTGATAAATTTTCGTCAGCGGGAATCAAAACCACTTGTTCAACCTTCATAAACTCATGAATCCTAAACACACCTTTTGTGTCCTTACCGTAGCTTCCAACTTCCCTTCTAAAACATGGACTCGCCCCAAAAAGTTTAATTGGCAGGTCTTTTTCGTCTAGTACCTCATTTGCATAATAAGAAATCAAAGAAACTTCGGCTGTTCCAATTAGAGATTTGTCTTCTTCAACTTTATAATGATCATCTTCCCCCCAAGGAAAAAATCCTGTACCAAAAAGGAATTCGGGCTTCACCATCCATGGAACTCGAAGCTCTACAAAGCCTCTAGACTTCATAAGATCCAATGCAAACCTTAAAATCGCTTGTTCAAGTTCAACACCCCTACCCAAAAGGTAATATCCTCTAAAACCTGCAACTTTTGTTCCTCTTTGTACATCAATAATTCCAAGTTTTTCTCCAAGCTCTAGATGATCTTTTGGTGTGAAATCAAACTGGGGAACTTTTCCTTCTTTTCTCAACACAACATTTTTCGATTCATCTTTTCCAATCGGAACATCCGAAGCATAAACATTTGGTACCCACACTAATAATTTATCCAATTCTATTTTATATTTGGAAAGTTCGTCTTCCAATTTTTTTAAATCTTCTTTTATTTGGACAGCTTCTTTGACTAACTTCGATTTTTCTTCGGGGGAAACTTTGGAGATGGCATCTGAAAGATTATTCCTTAGGTTTCTTTTGGTCTCAACTTGCCTTAAAACATCGGAATACTTATCGTAAACCTTAATCAGCTTGTCTACATCCACAGTACCCTCTAGTTGCTTGTTTTTAATCGTCTCTCTTAACAAACCCAAATTTTCTCTAATAAAGTTGATGTCTAACATTTAAATTTATTGCCTTTTCAATCTATAATGGTATAGTAGATTTCGCAGATTTTATTGTCAAATACAAAAATTCTAATTGACCGGAGCACTTTGGTTTGATAGAATTCTGCGCGTTTACATAATGAATACAAAAGAGGTAATAATAAAAGACGGAAAAGTAAAAGAGGCACTGATGAGTGGAATGTTTAGGATCGAACTTGATGACGGAGAAATTATTTTGGCCACGCTTTCCGGAAAAATGCGTAAGTTCAAGATAAGAATTCTACCGGGGGATACAGTAAAGATAGAGTTTTCGCCATCAGACCTAACTAGAGGAAGGATTTCTTACAGATACAGATAAAAAAATATGAAAGTACGCGCATCAATTAAAAAAATGTGCCGAGACTGCAAAATTGTCCGAAGACGAGGAGTCGTAAGGGTAATTTGTAAGAACCCAAGGCACAAACAAAGACAAGGATAATATGCCAAGAATCGCTGGTATTGATATACCAAACGAAAAAAGAATAGAGGTGTCTTTAACTTATATTTTTGGTATTGGAGATACCAAATCTAAAGAAGTTTTAAAGGAAGCAAAGATTAACCCAGACATCCGCGCAAAAGAATTAACTGAAGAGCAACTTTCCTCAATAAACAAAGCAATTAGAACCCTAGAAGTTCCCGTCGAGGGTGAGTTAAAAAGAACCATTTCTTCAAACATCCGAAGACTCTCTGAAATAAAATGCTACAGAGGTTTAAGACATAGAGACGGCCTTCCAGTTAGAGGCCAAAGAACAAGATCAAACGCGAGAACCAGAAAGGGTAAAAAGAAAACAGTTGGAGGAACAAAGAAAAAGTTAGTTAAAAAATAAGGGCCAAGCTCAAAAATAAATTATGCCAAGAAAGACTAAAGAAAAAAAAGTCAGCGCAACCGGAAGAGTTTATATCACTGCAGGATTTAACAACACTATTGTAACTATCACCGACCCTGGAGGAAACGCGCTATTCTGTGGAAGTGCTGGAAAAACTGGGTTTAAAGGATCAAGAAAGTCAACTCCTTACGCGGCGACCAAAGCCACTGAACAAGTCGCGTCCGCCGCTACAAACTCCGGAATGAGGGAGGTTTCAGTTTTTGTAAAAGGCCCCGGCATGGGAAGAATCTCCGCGATTAAAGCTTTAAAAACCGGAGGTCTCAACGTAGTATCAATTTCGGATGTTACACCTGTTCCACACAACGGATGTCGTCCAAAGAAGAAAAGACGAATCTAATGGCAACAGTTAAAGGACCAAAGTGCAGACTCTGCAGACAAGAAGGTGTAAAACTTTATCTCAAAGGTGCGAGGTGCGACAGTGAAAAATGTGCACTAGCAAGAAAACCTCAACCCCCAGGCCAACACGGACGTAGGCGCAAAAGAGGTTTATCCGAGTACGGACGCCAGCTTCGTGAAAAACAAAAAGCAAAAAAAGTTTACGGAATTTTAGAAAGACAGTTTAAAAAATATGTTAACGAAGCTTTAAAATCAAGGGGGGTCACGGGTGAAATTCTTATGCAAAAACTTGAATCCCGCCTCGATAATCTAGTTTACAGAGGCGGCTTCGCCGTTTCTCGCTCACAAGCAAGGCAATATATTAGATCAAATTATTTCACCGTGAATGGAAGAGCAGTAAAAACACCATCGCAACAATTAAAACCAGGTGATATAATCAAGCCCGTCAATTTTGAAAAACTGCATCTTAGGGAAGGTTTCGTTCTTCCCGACTGGCTTAAAGCCAACGTAAAAGAAAGGCACATTAAAGTTGACCGCATGCCAAATTACGATGACTTCCAAGAAAAAATCGTAGACATGCAATCAATTATCGAGTTTTATTCTAGATAAAATTAAAGGAGGACAATTATGTTCTTAGAAATAGAAAATTTAAAAGTTAGAAAGATTTCCGAAAGAGAAAATCGTGGAGTTTATTCTTTTGAACCACTCCCCCAGGGGTTTGGATCAACTCTTGGAAACTCTTTAAGAAGAGTTTTGCTCACGTCTATAAAGGGAGCGGCTGTGACACAAGCAAAAATAAGTGGTGTAAATCATCAATTCGCAACCATTGAAGGCGTGAAGGAAGATGTTACCCAAATTACTCTAAACTTAAAAAGACTTAGGTTTAAGATTTTCACAGATAATCCAGTTGTTGCAACGATCGATAAAAAAGGCCCTGGAGTTATCAAAGCATCTGATATAGAAGTTTCGTCTGACGCCGAGATTATGAATAAAGACTTGCACATTGCAACTCTTGCAAACAACAAGGCCACATTTAAGGCTGAACTTATCATCGAGGCGGGAATTGGGTATTCCCCAATGGAAGAAAGACAAACCGTAAAACTTGGAGTGATCGTTCTAGACGCTTTGTACTCACCCATTGTTTCTTCTTCATACGAGGTTGGGCCTACCCGTTTCGGAAAGAGAACAGATCTTGATAAGGTGGTTCTAACTATTGAAACTGATGGAAGTATTACCCCAATGGATGCCGTTAAGGAAGCTTCTGAAATTCTTCAAAAGTATTATGCCACCATCGCTATGGGTGAAAGCTTAATTGAAGAGATCGTCACACAAAAAGGGCCCATAAAATCAGCAAATGTAGAAAACATTGCTGTTGAGGAACTTCCTCTTCAAACAAGAACTGTAAATGCCCTAAAGAAACATGGGATCAAAACTCTTAAAGAAATCGCCGAAAAAGCCGACGACGAACTTGCTGATATTAAAAATCTTGGGGAAAAATCATTAAGCGAAATAAGGGAACTCCTACAAAAAGAAGGTTTAAGATAAATTAAAGCCTATGAGACACAGAGTAGCCACAAAAACATTAAGCAGAACCTCCGCCCACAGAAAGGCATTAGTAAAAAACTTGTCGGCTGCTCTTATTGAACATGAAAAAATCGAGACTACTCTTGCCAAAGCAAAATTTCTTAGGCCTTATGTAGAAAGATTAATCACCAAAGCAAAAAATACAGACCAAACCAGCAAAATCGAAAAATTCAACACCATAAAATATCTTCGAACAAAGCTAACTTCAGAAGATGCAATAAGAAAACTTGTAGGGGAACTTGGGCCAAGATTTGAGAAAAGAAACGGTGGCTACACCAGAATCACAAGAACACGAAACCGTCTCGGTGACAACACCATGATGGCAAGAATTGAGTTTGTTGAATCACCCAAGAAAGATACGATCTCGAAAGAAAAGGAGGCCCTTAAATCCAAGACTAAAAAGGTTATTAAAAAAGGGGCAAAGAAGAGTGAAGAATAAAACATTTGCACCAAACAAAAAAGAGATAGAAATAAAGTGGCACTTTTTCGATGCTAAAGATAAAACTTTGGGAAGATTGGCTTCCGAAATTGTTCCGATTATTATGGGAAAAAATAAGCCACAGTATTCCCCAAACACAAACATGGGTGATAAAGTTGTGGTCATAAACGCCAAGAAAATTTCTGTAACAGGAAAGAAACTAACAGACAAGAAATATATTTGGCATACAGGATTTCCCGGAGGACTCAAAAGCGAAGCTCTTAGAGATTTACTAAAAAGAAAACCTACAGAAGTACTAAGACGGGCTATTGATGGCATGCTTCCAAAAAACAAGCTTCGAAAACAAAGAATAAAGAATTTATTTATTTATGAAGGCGAAGAACACCCTCACACTGCTCAAATAACCAAGAAAGATGCCTAAGAAAAAAGTTGAGGAAACAATTCAAGAAGAACCAAAGACCATTGTAAAAAAGGGCTTCATTTCTGGAACAGGCAGACGAAAAACTGCCGTGGCCCGTGTATTTTTATACAAAGAAAAAGGTGACTTTACAGTAAACGACCAAAAAATTGAAGATTATTTCCCAACCGAAAAAGAACAGCTCAACTGGATGAGACCCTTTCACATTGTTGGGGTTTCTCATCCATCATCTAAGTTTTCTGCAAGCATAAAAGTTTTTGGATCGGGAAAGCCAGCACAAATTGGTGCCATTGTACACGGATTATCAAGAGCCCTCACAAAAGTTGACCCCGAGTGGGGCAAGATTCTTAGCAAAGAGGGTTTTATGACTAGAGACTCAAGAATGGTGGAAAGAAAGAAGCCAAACCTCCACAAAGCCCGCAAAGCAACCCAATACTCAAAGAGGTAGGCCTTTATTTAAGATTTCTTCTAGTTCCATTAGAGATTCGCGAATTAAACTAAGTCTGTTCTCTAATTCGACTTTTCGTGATTCTTTCAAGTGAAGAAACGAAGCATCATACGTACGTGAAATTTGTTCGAGGATGTAAAGAGGTGGGTGACACCTGCCTGTTTCGTAAGCCGAAATACTTTTGCCCGAAATTCCAATTTTCCTTCCAAACCTATCTTGAGAAAGATTATTTTTTACTCTTATATCCTTGATCTTTACACTGATTTTGGGGGCAATTATCATATTCTAGTCCAAATAGAAATTACCACATGTACACACTCGTTGCAACAATGTATGTTGGTAAATAATGAGGGAGCGTTTCAGGCTAAAAGATTTAAATAAGAACCAAAGACCACGGGAGAAAATGGTTAAAATTGGTGTTCAAAACCTCTCCGATTTTGAACTCCTTGCTATTATTCTTCGCTCGGGCGGAAGAAACATATCAGCAATTGCTCTATCAAAACAAATTCTAGAAAAATTTGAGGATTTTGAAGGAATTGCAAAAACTGAACTTGAAGATTTAGTTCTATTCAAAAACGTTGGATTAGCTAAGGCAACGGCAATAAAAGCGGCTTGCGAAATCGGGTCTAGAGTTTGTAAGTCTTACAGAAAGGAGGTGAAAAAATGACAAAAGCAATAAGAGCTCCCTATTTGTACGGATCATTAATCGGGATTGCACTTCTTATAGCTGGTGTGACGTACGCGGCCTTCAGTGACCAAGGAAAAGTTTTAGGCTCAACTTTTTACACGGGAAGTGCAGACATTAAGTTTCTCGCAGAAGTCACGGCCATGCCCGAACCTGGTAGCCTTGTAGATACCCTTCCTGGACCAACGTTTGAGAATATTGGATCAAATTGGCAAACCGATTACTTAATAAAGATATTTAACAACGGAACATACCCCATGGCCTTAACCTCAAACGCAAACTATGAAACGGCAAGCGATCCAGATGACCTCCGTCAAATAATATATGTAGAACCAATTGAATGGCATGATGATCAACCAACAAACGGAGAGGTTGATATAGGAGAACTTGGAACAAGTCTTGGAAAAAAATCCATACTTCACTGGAAAACCGAAGGCTATGATCTTGGAACATTACCCATAGAAGAAACAAAAGGTTACGTCTTAAGGTTCTCTACAGACGATGTTTCCAGTACGAAACAAGGTAAAACTGGAATATACGATTTTGAATTCGATGCAATACAGCAGGATTAGCATTGCCCCCTCCCTCCCCCGCCAAAGGCGGGGGAGGCTGACTTCCGTATGAAATACTTATTCGTAATCGCAACGTTTTTACACGTTTTCATTTTTATCGTTCAAACAGGCTCGATGGAACCAGTCATAAAAGCCGATTCTATAGTTATCGTGAAAAAGCAACAAACTTACGAAGTAAACGACATTATTACGTTTAAAACTCAAAACAAAAAGGAAATAACTACACACCGAATTGTAAAAAAAGAAAAAATCGGCAAAAATTTAGCCTTTTACACTAAGGGTGACGCAAACAAATCAATAGATAAAGAGATTGTATTAGAAAACGAAATCATCGGGAAAGTAATTTTTATCCTCAACGGCTACAAAAAACTTCTGGTATTCACAATCTACCCACTATTGGGGTTTATCTTCGGGCTACTGCTGTATAATCTTCTCATGACAAATGAGCAAAGGGAAAAGCTGGAACAACTTGAAAAATCTCTTGGGATTAACGAAAAACGAGAAAAGATAAAGGAGCTTGAAACAAAACTTAGTGATGAAAAAACTTGGAGCAATTGGGAAGCTGGCCAAAAAGCCGCGCAGGAATTATCAATGTTAAAAAAAGACCTCGAAGATTATGAAATGTTAGAACTCACGGCCGAAAGCGACCCCGAAAATTTTGATGCAGAATTTAAAAAACTTGAGCTAAAAACTTATCTCTCGGGAAAACACGACGCAAGTAACGCAATTCTTTCAATTCATGCGGGGCAGGGTGGTACCGAAGCTATGGATTGGGCTTCTATGCTTTATCGAATGTACACAAGGTTATGTGAAAGAAAAAACTGGAAGATAGAACTTATCTCAAAAATAGATGGGGAGGAAGCTGGAATCAAAAGCGTAAGCATTGAAATAATGGGATCCTACGCCTATGGACTCTTAAAAAATGAAGGTGGTGTTCATAGACTCGTAAGACAATCCCCTTTTAACGCCGATAAACTTAGGCAAACATCTTTTGCATTAGTAGAAGTTATTCCAGAAATTGAAGATGAGGCAGAAATCCAAGTGAAAGATGAAGATTTAGAATGGGAGTTTTTTAGAGCTGGGGGACATGGTGGCCAAAACGTGAATAAAGTTTCCACAGCAGTTCGGCTTAAACACAAACCGTCGGGAATTATCATTGAAAGCCAGGAAGAAAGATTCCAAGGGAAAAACAGGGAAAAAGCCCTAAAGATTTTAAAATCAAAACTCTACGCAAGAGAGTTAGAAAAGGCTGAAGAAGAAAAAAGAAAATTAAAAGGCGAATACAAAACACCAGGATGGGGAAATCAAATTCGAAATTATATTTTGCACCCGTACAAACTGGTTAAAGATTTAAGAACAGGGGTAGAGTCGGTAAACCCTGAAAGCGTTTTAGATGGAAACTTAGACCAGTTTATAAACGCCGAAATTAAAGTGTAAAAAGGTGGGTACGCTCTAAAATTAGCAGTCCTATTATTGCCACAAACGCAAAGATTATTATTTTTACTAAATCCTGCTTAATTTCCTTTATAGGAAGGTCATGCTTGGTCATATTTATGAAAGAGAATCAACCGTGTCCTTTCCGCGGGATGGGGTTGGATAATCATCTACTAAAACATCCCTTGGTTTACTTCCATCGGCCGGACCAATTATTCCTGCGTGCTCGAGCTCATCAATAATACGAGCTGCACGCGCATAACCAATGGAGAGTTTTCTTTGCAACAAAGACGCCGAAGCTTTTCTGGAGCGAATGATAATTTCTGCGGCCTCATCAAAATAACTATCCGTCCCTCTTGAGGATCTTCCGGCACTTCCCGAAGCTCCCATTAATGGAACCTGTAAAACTTCCTCTTTATACTCTGGTTCAACACCTTGGCCCTTTAGGAACTCTACCAAGTTTTTGATCTCTGTCATTGAAACAAATGCCCCTTGAAGCCTCATTGGCTTTGGCATATCTGGTGGAATAAAAAGCATATCACCCTTTCCAAGAAGTTTTTCAGCCCCCGGCTGATCGATAATCACCCGCGAATCCATGTTTGTTGCCACATTAAACGCAATTCTTGCTGGAATATTAGCTTTAATCATTCCTGTTATTACATCTGTAGTTGGTCTTTGCAAACTTAAAACCAAATGAATACCTGTGGCTCTGGCAAGCTGGGCAAGACGAATAATACTTTTCTCAACTCCGGCCGGGTCTTGAATCATGATGTCGGCGAGTTCATCAACAATAATCACGATATATGGAAGGGCTAAAATTCCTGAACGCTCATTATACGTATCAATATTTTGAACCTTCGCCTGCTCAAAATATTTATACCTCTTTTGCATTTCTGCTACCGCCCATCTAAACACCGAAGGCGCTCTTTCCATATCGGTAACAACCGGAGTAAGAAGATGTGGAATTCCTTGATAATGAACAAGCTCAACTCTTTTTGGGTCAACCAAGATAAATTTAACTTCTTGAGGGCTTGCCCTAAACAAAATTGAAAAAAGTATGTTATGAAGAAGTACAGATTTTCCCGAGCCTGTAGTACCCGCCACTAAAAGATGGGGCATTTTTGCAAGATCACAGGTTTGCACCAATCCACTTACATCTTTACCAAGAACAATTCCAAGCTTTGATTTTAACGCCTTCATGGGAGCTGACGTAATAAGCGATTTAAAGTTTACAATTGCTCGAACGTTGTTTGGAACCTCAACTCCAACTTGGGATCTTCCTGGAATTGGAGCCTCAATCCTTACCGTACCATTCGGAGAGGCAAGAGCAAGAGCCAAATCATTTTGAAGATTAGAAATTTTTGCAATTCTTACATCAGAACCTGTCTCTAGTGCATACTGGGTAACAGAGGGACCTTTTTGAATATCTACCACCTCAACATCAATTCCAAAAGACTTAAGTTTATCCTTAATTATTTTTGCTCGAACCTTTACATCACCCGCGTCAGCACCTTCCCCAATAGGATCCGACAAAAGCTCAAGAGGAGGAGTTTTCCAGATCTTATCCATACCCAAAGGATTTGTCATTTTCTGCCTTGCCAAAGATGAAACATCAATACCTGCTCCCTTCTGCCCTTGAGGTTCAGACATCGTGGGGACAACCTCAAACACTGGTTCTTTAATTCTTTCTCCCCCATCTTCCTGTCCTTCTTCAGCCTCAGTTTTCACAGCTATTTCCATCTCGCCTCCCAAACCTCCTTTCGATCTTAAAAACTTATTCCTTAGAAACCCAAGTTTAAGGCGCGGGAAAAATTTCTCTGTAAAATCAATAACTTCGTTAATGGAGATATCAAAAATTAAAACCAAGGACATTATTAAAGCCAAGAACAAAAAGGGAACACCTCCGTAGATGCTGACCGTTTTTCTTAATATCGAAACTATTTTATAGCCGATAAGCCCGCCTCCACCACCGTTGTATGCGATTTTATACGCCTTATCAAGGGGAATAAAAACATGAAAAAGCCCACAAAGGGTTAGAAGAAGCGCAAATAAACCAAGGACCAAACGAAACTCTCTAACTTTCAACTTTATAGAATCAACAAAAGTGATACCAAACAAAACAAGAAGTACCGGAAGAAGAAACGAAGGAACACCAAAAAGGCCACGCAAAAACCTTTGAATAATTGCATTTACAGGGTAGTTCGGTGCAAAAAAAGAAATAAAGCTTAGAACCCCTAAAAGAATCAAGGCCAGGGCAGCAATCGATCTTAGTGTCTCTTGTCTTACGTTGAAGTTTAAACGAAACTTCTTCTTTCTTCCTCTTTTGGCCATTACAGCTATGATACCACTACACAGCGATTGTATGCATCATAATAAGGGGGGACTTGCCTGTTTCTTTGTACAAAAACCTTTCTAAATCGCGCTCAATTTTCTTCTTTTTCTCCTCCCAATCTTTTGATTTGGTAGAAGCTCCAGCTACTCCTTTTGATACAAGCTTTTTGGACCTGTCCATTAGATCCTTGGAACCCTTAACATAAATTAAACCTCTGGTAATTACATCAACCTTACTAGACAAGAAATCGCCCTGCTTGTTTTGAGGAATTATCACCACAAAAATTCCCTCCTCCGAAAGCTGTCCTCGGTCTTTTACTACAATCGGGCTTATTTCTTCCGCCGTTTTTGTATTTATAAAAACTTGTTTAGTCTCAACGAACTCACCCTTTTTTGCCCTTCCGTGCAAAAACTCAACAGATTCGCCCTCAAGATTCTCAAATACTTTACTTCCATCCATTCCAAGGGACCGGACCATTCTCGTGTAACCCCTCATTTTTGCTACCGTTCCTCCAATTGGAATAAAATATTTTGGCTTCACTACAGCAGCCACAGCGGTTAAATCTCCTCTTGTGCCGTGACCTGAAACATGAAGATTATCTTGAATTCCACTGTAAAGAACCTCACAACCTTGCAAAATTAAATCGGATATAACTTTTTCCACCGCGACATCGGCTCCCGGAGGATTTGGATCACCAGAAAAGATCACCACCGCATCACTTTCTAAACTCAGAGTATTGTGCTCATTACGGCTCAAACGCCCAAGTGAGGATCCCGGCTGACCATAACAGCCTGCAATGATGTAGATTAAACTTTTCTGGTCGCACTTCGCTGCTTCTTTCTCTGAAATAAAAATATCGGGAGAAAATGGAAGATAACCAAGCTTTCTTGCAATCTCAATAGACTGATCAATGGATCTTCCGCTTGGAACAATCTTCCTCCCATACCTCATTGCTATACTAATGATTTGGTACATTCTTGAGATGTTGGTGGAGATAGTCGTAACAAAAACCTGCCTCTCACGAAATCTATCAAAAAGTTCAAAGAAGGTATCATTTAGTACTCGCTCAGTTTTTGTTGGGCCTTCCTCCTCAACACCTAAACAATCAGAAAGAAGGCACAAAACACCTTCTTTTCCATATTGAGCAATTGTTCCAAGGTCAATTGGTTCATCTAAAATTGGGGTCCAATCAATTTTAAAATCTGCCATATGCAAAATTAATCCTTCTGGAGTCTTTATTGCCAAACCCATAGAATCGGGCACGGAGTGGTTAACTCTAAAAGCTGAAACGCGAAATGGCCCAAGTGTCACCTCTTTGTTGTAATCTAATTGATTAAGATGCACAGTTGGGGCAAGGTTTTTAAACTTCTTCTCCTCAAGTACTTTATGCAAAAACCCAAGAACCAACCTTCCTGCATAAACTGGAACATTACACTGCTCTAAAAAGTATGGCACTGCCCCAAAGTGATCATCGTGAGCATGAGTTACAAAAAGTCCTCTAATCCTTTTGGAGGTTTGTAAAAGATAAGAAAAATCTGGGATAACAACATCAACCCCATACATTTCAGAGTCTGGAAACCCCACCCCACAGTCAACAATAATTATATCTTCACCATATTCATAAATAGTGAGGTTTTTTGTAACGCTTTCGGTTCCACTAAGCGAAAGAATTCTTAAGGGTGTTTTTGATTTCTTTTCATCAGCATGTGTGAAGTATTCCATATTAAAATATTAGCCCATTTTCCTTAAGTCTGTCTAAAGCTCCTAAAGTTATCACTCTTTTATTGACCTGATAGTTTTTTCCAAGAAGATATTTAGCCGGTCCATAATCAAGCCAGAAGTATTCGTCAAACTGCGTTTCTTTAATGTTTACATCCGAGGTCTTAATTGGTACGTAGTAAAAATAATATTTCTTCCCAACAATTGGGGTTTTAACTCCTTCGTCCGTTTCCATTTCTTCGCTGCCTTTTCGTCTCTCGCTGTAGGGAAGTTCTCCCTTACCAAAATAAATTAGAGTTTCTCCACACTCCCTAAAAAGGTTTTCTCCAAGTTCTTCGGCAATTTTTCTCTTTACGGCATCGGTTGGTTTTTCTTTGTTATTTATCCCGCCTTGTGGGACAAGCCAAATCCCAAATTCTTTTTTATGAAGAAGAAGCAGTCGTTTGTTATGAACACAACAACATACAACTCCCGGCCTTAAACCTTTTTTTCTATCATTATTAAGATCCTCTAGACCTGGCTCTTTTAAATCAATATTCATAAACTAAGCCCAAGTTGTCCATCAGCTACATCTGCCGATTTAATTTCTGCGTTTTCATATTTTACATTTCCGCTTTTTATTTCTGAAAGAACATCTGGGATTCGCAAAAAATCCTCCTTTAAAACCTCAAGCATTCCACCGCTTCGAAGCGCAGCCGCCGGGTGATATATGGGATATACGTTATACCCATCAACTTTGATTAAATGTCCATGATCGCGGGTTATCTTTCCTTCTTTATAAAAATAATTCATGGAAAAACGTCCCAAGGCTACTATAAGTAAGGGTTTTATGGTTTGAATTTGTAGTGAGAGATATGGTTCGCATGAAGCGATTTCGTCGGGGAGCGGATCACGGTTGTCGGGCGGGCGGTGCTTTATAATATTTCCTATCCAAACGTCTTTTCTATCAAGGTTTATTTTTTTGAGCAAAACTTCCAAGAGTTTCCCCGCCCGCCCGACAAAAGGGCGTCCAGTTTCGTCTTCAACGGCGCCGGGAGCTTCTCCTATAAATACAATTTCAGAGTTTATGTTTCCTTCACCAGGTACGGGATTTTTTGCGTTTTTGCAAAGTCTACACTTCCCACAATTTTTCACATTCTTTTCAATCTGCTCCATTAAAGTCTTTTTATCCATAGTCCTTAAATATTATCACACAAGCCTTTTATGCTATAATCCCCCAAATCGCAAAAATTGAAAGGAGATACTATGGACACGTGGGAAAACATTAAAACCGCGGAGACATGTGGGGGTGGGGGGAACTTTATACGCATCACAACAACAAAGGGGCATGGGGTCACGGTCAGGAAAGATTCAATCTCAGAATATCGTCTTCCAGATCTTTTGACCAACCCAACCAAGTATAAGATCCTGCTACATTGGGTTGTGAAAGGTATGTTATCAATAATTCCAGTGAGAGGATAGAATGGACCAAGCAGTTTCTACTTCATTCCTCATATCCATCTCTTATCTCGGTAGGTAATATTTTAAGTTGTCGGCGGTGATGACCACTCGTTTGGTTTTCCCGTCGACAATTTCTTTTCCCATCCTTATGCTATAATCCAACCCAAATCGACCAAAACAAAATAAGATTAAGATAAGGAGAAAGAAAAATGGCTACTGATTATATTATCCAGTCCAAAAACGGTATCTTGACTATCACCACAATAGGATGGACCCTAACGCTTGATTCTTCCAAACTGAAAGAGTTTATAAACCAAGCCGATGCAATTCAAGCATCCGTCCCCGATGCTACACGGAGCTTTCACATAAGCGCTTCCAACGTAACAGGTGAGATCCATCGTACCTACTATGACACCTATGAGATAACTTTCAAAGCTGGTGGGGCAACTCTTACTACGGAAGTTACGTCTCAAGTATTGGAAGAAATCATGGCGGAACTACGGAACCGGAGATGAATTAAATACTACTTCGGGAGGTAATATTTTAGATTGTCGGCGGTGATGACTACTCGTTTCGATTTACCGTCGACAATTTCTTTTGCTACCTTCCTACAAATCGACTCCAACGTTCGGCCTAAACTTCTTATCCCCGTATCAAACCCAAAAGGCCTTACAATACCCGGCCAAAGATTTGGATCAAACTCAAGCTCACCCTCTTCAAGACCTGCTGCCTCCTTAATCTTTGACAACAAATAATCCCTCGCGATCACCACCTTTTCCTGATCAGTGTATGAGGGCATCTTGATAACTTCCATTCTATCCATAAGAGCCGTCGAAATCGTCCCCGTATTATTCCCCGAACAAATAAACATCACATTCGACAAATCAAAAGGATAATCAACATAGTAATCTCTAAAACTCGTGTTTTGATTCGGATCCAAAATCTCAAGAAGCACCGCCATAATGTCCGAGCGAAGCCCCACCTCGCCTGCAGCTTTTTCAATTTCATCCAAAAGAATAAGAGGATTACGAACTTGTGTTTTAATAAGTGCTTTTATGACTTGACCCGGTTCTGCGTCGGGAAAAGCTTTGCTTTTTCCTCTAAGCTCAAGGGTTGACCCAAGACCACCCAAAGAAATTCTTACAAACTTTCTTCCAAGAGCTTCGGCAATTGACATTGCCATTGTGGTTTTACCAATACCCTGAAGTCCCACCAAAAACAAAATTGGTGAACGGGCAAAAGCATTTTTCCCTCGCTTTTTTAAAAGAATAACCGATGAAAGATATTCTAAAACTCTTTCCTTAACATAATCTAAACCATAGTGGTTTTTATCTAAAACCTTTCTCGTGGCTTCCAAATCAAGTTTATCTTCTGTTTCTGCTTTCCAAGGAATTGAGGTTATAACTTCGATATAACGCGACAAAGTATCAAACTCCTCGGCGTAGTGGCCAATTTTTGCCATCCGCTCAAGTCGCTGCAACATTTCCATTAAACGACCGTGCAAATCTTGTGGAAGACCGCCTGTGTCTTTTATTCTTTGTGAAAGAGTTTGAAGTTCCTGAAAAATAAACGCGGTATTTTGGATGTCATTTGTTTGAGCAGCTATGTTTTTAACCATATTAAATAAATTATACCGCTCTCTTTGATAATGAGATTTTCCCGTCCCTTTCGGCTCTTAGGACCTTAACTTTCACTTTATCCCCAACTTTTAGATGGTCCCTTACCTCTTTGACATAACCATTTGCTATCTCACTAATGTGCAAAAGCCCAACTTTGCCAGGCAAAATTTCAACCAGTGCTCCAAATTCTAATATATCCACAACTTCGCCATCATAAACCTCGCCGGGTTTTACATCATGGGTTAAACCTCTTATGATTTCGAGTGCCTTTTCAGCTTTTGCATCATCCATTGAGGCAACAACAATTGTTCCATCATCTTCAATGTGAATTTCAGTGTCGGTTCTTTCTTGAATATCCCTGATGGTTTTTCCACCGCTTCCAATAACAACACCAATTTTGTCTTCGGCAATTTGCAGGGTATACATCTTTGGTGCATATTTTGAAACCTCACCTCTTGATTTGCTTATAACCTTCTCCATTTCATCAAGAACCTTAAGTCTTCCTTCTTTTGACTGCTTAAGAATTTCAGGAAGAAGTTTTATTGGCATCCCTTTTACTTTCATATCACTCTGAATTGCCGTTATACCCGATCTTGTACCTGCCATCTTAAAGTCAAGGTAACCACCACCATCTTCCTCACCACAAAGATCCGTTAAAATCTTGAAATCCTTAAAGGTTTCGTCTCGAACAATTAAACCCATGGCAATACCTCCAACCATATCTTTTATTGGAACACCGGCATCCATTAAAGCAAGTGTTGAGCCACATGTTGCAGCCATTGAGGATGACCCGTTTGATGCCACAATTTCTGAAACCAAAATTATGGTGTAAGGAAATTCTTTTTGGGATGGAATTACTGGTCTTAGGGCTCTTTCAGCAAGCATCCCATGACCAATTTCCCTGGATTTTGGAGCACCGATTGGGCCCACCTCCCCCGTTGAATATGGAGGAAAGTTGTAGTAATGAATAAATCTTTTTTGTCTTTCACCATACATGTCTTGAATAAGTATTTCCATGGAAGGTGAACCAAGTGTGGCCACGGTTAATGCTTGGGTACTTCCTCTTGTAAATAAACCACTTCCATGTGTTCGGGGAAGAACAGAAACCTTAGCCGAAATTGGGCGAATATCTTTTATTCCTCTTCCATCGACACGTTTATCATCGTCCAAAATCAAATGTTGAACCATTTTTACTTCAACTTCTTCAAGTGCTCTTTGCATATCGGCCTTCTTGAATTTACCTTCAAGTTTTGACGTAACGGCCTCTTCGATCTCAAATCTTTTCTCTTTGGCGTCAACATCATCAAATTCTTGATTAACGATTCTTTTTAGGGTCTTGCCGGCAATTTCCTCAACTGCAGAAAGGAGCTCCTTACTCAGAGCTTTTGATGTGTATTCATGTTTTTCATGTTTTGGATTAACTTCTTTTGCAAAATCCTCAATTAAATCTAAAAGCGGATCAACATTTTCATGGGCAAAATTTATGGCTTCTAAGATTTTTTCTTCAGGAAGAACGTTTGCCCCGGCTTCAACGGCTAAAAACTTCTTGTCCTTTCCAACAAAAGAAACCACCATATCTAAATCGCTTTTTTCCTCAAGAGTACCTAGGTCTGGACACAAAACAAGTTTTCCGTCAATCAAACCAACCCTTACTGTAGTTACCGGGCCTGTCCATGGAATAACTGATCCGTGAAGAGCCGCCGATGTTGCTACCATGCTTAAAAATTCGGGGTCAGCAGAATCATCCAGGGATAATACTGTGGCTACAACTTGAACCTCATTCATATAATCTTTTGGAAACAACGGTCTTATAGCATGATCTATCACTCTTCTTGCAATTATGGCATCGTCTGTAGACCTACCATCTCTTTTTACAAACCTTGAGGTTTTAATCGTTCCGCTTGCATAAAGCTTTTCTTCATAATTTACCGTCAAGGGAAAGAAGTCTAAATCAGGATTTTCATCTCCTGCAACAACAGTAACCAATACCACAGTCTCGCCGTACGTTGCTTTAACGGCAAGATCTGCTCTAACAGCAAGTTCTCCGGTTTCAAGAATTAACTTTCTTCCAGCGAAATCTATTTCCTTTTTTATATGTTTATTCATGATTATTACTTTGAAAGTTCTATCTTCTCGATAAGAGCGTGATATCTTTCTTCGTCTTTTTTCTTTAAATAAGAAAGGAGTCTTCGTCTTTTATTTACCATCTGAAGTAAACCCCTTCTAGAATGATTATCTTTTTTGTGAGATTTAAGGTGGTTTGATAACTTAGTAATCTTTTCAGAAAGAAGTGCAACCTGAACTTCAGGAGAACCAGTATCAGATTCATGCAGACTGCTTCCCTTGATAATCTCGTTTTTCTTTTGCTTATTTAACGCCATAAAACTATTAGATTTTAGCAGAGGGGTAACCAAAAAGCAATCTTTTATTTGGGCTCTCTATGTGTAATACCAGCCAAAAGAGCCTTTCCTGCTTTCTTACCAACTTTTAAACCCCACAAAACCGATTCTTGTAAAACTAAAAGTGAAAGGCTGTCGGAAAGTGTATCTAGAATGCTCACACTTCCAAATCTGGAATTATAATCAGTATTATCAATGTTTACGATTTTTGCTCTTTGGAACTCCGATTCTAATTCGTGATAAACCTGCCCGAAATCTTCAAGTTCGGAAGCGCCAATTGTGAAAACCAAATCAAATTCAAAACCTTTAATCTCCGATCTTACTCGGTCAAGTCTAAAGTTTTTATCAACCGGTCCAATCTTTAAAGACAAAACATCATTTTCTGTAGAATAATGAACTTTTGCCGCAGGAGTTTGTGAATAATCAATGGATACAACCAGATTCCTTTCAAAAATATCTGATGTGATTTCCTCTTCTTTAATGAGATCTTCAAAACCTTCGGGAACCCTTCCAGTATAAACAAGAGAAACATTTTTCTCTTTTTCTTTAAGCATATAGTATAAACCAACACCTGCACAAAACGCATCGGGACCCGAAACTTTAGAGGGCACTATAGCAATTTTTTGTGCCTTTTCAATTAACTCCACTACTTTTTTTGAGCCGTTTTTATAATCTTCCATATTTTTGAATTTTGGGCGGGATGGTCGGGTTATTCTATCTAAAAAGAAGAAATAAGTCAACTTATAGTACTTCTACGAACATGTCCTTTTGAATGCCTTCAAAAGGAGGTTTGAGAAGAACGCCACATTCATTGTCTTTTCCAGCAACTTTTATCTCGTCCTTGCCTTGTTTTAGCTTTTTAATTACACCTCGATACAGAGGAACATCTTCTTCTGTAATGTTTGCGGGATCCTTATCATAAATGGCGATCTTTACTTCGGGTTTTAATGAACCCGCTAAAACTTTGCATCCAGCAATCACATCTCCCGACGGAAGTTTGAAAAGTCTAATGACTTGGGCACGACCCTTTATCTTTTTTTCTTCGGAAACGGCTGTACCTTCAAGTAAATCTTTTGCGTCATCAATTAGTTCATAGATTGCTTTATATGATTTGACAGGAACATGATGTGTTTCGGCTAAGCTTACGGCGGATGCGGAAATTCTCACATTAAATCCAACTACTATTCCTTTGGCGCTATTTGCAAGCATTACATCAGATTCTGAAATGTCACCTGTTGCTGTATGCAAAAACTTTAGAGCGAAACTTGCTCCAACAGAAGAACTAATAAGTTCAGAAAGACTACCCTTCACAGCCTCCAGCGTTCCTTGTGTATCGGCTTTTAAAACTACTGCAATGGTCTTTTTAGCGTCATGTCCAATGATTTCTGTTCTTTCTTCATCAATGGCCAGGGCCGTAAGCTCACTTCCTCTTGTAACGATTATATCCCCAACGTTTGGAACCTTCGAAAAGCCTAAGATTTCTACAGGTGTAGAAGGGCCGGCTTCGCGAAGTATTTTCCCTGTGTCACTCATAATTGAACGGACGTTGGCTTCAAAACCACTGGCTGTAACTTTATCTCCAACTCTTAGAGTGCCATTTCGGACAATACATGAAACAACAACTCCTTTTTTTCTGTCTACTTTTGATTCAATAATAACTGCTTCCAACTCGCCTTTAGAGTTAGCTTTTAAAGAATGAAGTTCGGAAACGGCAAGAATTGCATCCAAAAGAGCGTTTAGATTTTTCCCCGTCTTTGCAGAAATCTCAACAGCCAAAATGTCTCCTCCCCAATCTTCAACCATTACAGATTCTGATGCTAACTCCTGTTTTACTTTTCGAGGATTTGCCCCGGCTTTATCCATTTTATTTATGGCAACAATGATGGGAACCCCAGCGGCTTTTGCGTGTGAAATTGCCTCTTTAGTTTGAGGTTTTACTCCCTCGTCTGCGGCAACCACAAGAACCACAATATCAGAAGCTTTTCCACCTCTGGCACGCATTTGAGTAAAGGCAGCATGCCCGGGTGTATCTATGAATGTAATTTTTTTGGAGTTATATGCAATTTGATAAGCACCAATATGCTGGGTTATTCCACCATACTCTTTAGCTTGGATATTGGTTTTTCTAATTGCGTCAAGAATACTTGTCTTACCATGATCAACATGCCCCATAACAGTAACAATCGGGGGTCTGACATTTTTTTCAGTTGTATTAACGCTTTTATTTTTTTCCATATGCTTGCAGCAGTTTTTTTCATTGCTCCTGAGATTCTTCTTCGACTTTTTCTGCCTTCTTTTTCTTTCTCTTTGACTCTTTTTTAATTTCCTGATCCCAAACGCCTACCACTTTTTTATCTTTATTACCCAGCACAACCTCGCCGGTTTCGTCGCTGAATAAACCTTCAGCACCCTTAATATCAATTTTCCACTTCGTAAGTTTATTGGCTAGTCTAGCGTTTTGACCTTCTTTTCCAATAGCAAGACTTTGCTGATCCTCGGGAACAGAAACAATCGCACGTTTCTCCTCGGAAACTAGTTCAACTTCTGTAACTTTTGCAGGGGACAAACTTGCAGCAATAAACTTTTCTGTGATATCAGAATAAGGAACGATATCAATTTTTTCGCCATAAAGTTCAGAGATAATAGATTGTACTCGTACACCTTTTTGGCCAACACAGCTTCCAACCGGATCAACTTTAACATCTTTTGAGGAAACAGCCATTTTTGTTCTAGATCCTGCTTCTCTCGCAATGGCCTCAATTGTTACAGTCCCTGAAGCAATCTCTGGAACTTCTTGTTCAAAAAGTTTTTTCACAAAGTCAGGATCTGATCTACTTACAATGATCTCTGTACTCTTTGGGCCTTGATAAACGTTTTTCACCAAAACCTTAAGGCGCTGATTTGTTCTGTAATTTTCTGACGCCACTTGTTCGGAGAAAGGCATCGTACCCTGGGCATGAGATTTTCCAAGGTCAAGTGTAACTACCCCGCCCTCAATTCTAAATATAATTCCTGTAACAAGTTCTCCGATCTTGGCTTGAAATTCTTTAACCACAATGTCTTTTTCAGTTTCACGAATTTTTTGCAAAATTACTTGCTTTGCAGTTTGCGCGGCAATTCTTCCAAAGCCAGATGGTGTTACATCTTCTCCATTTCTTAAAATTCGAACTTCCCCAGATCCTGAATCCAAATCAACTGTGATTTCTTCCAAATCTACGTCTTCACCATGTTCTTTTTGGTCTTTTTTGTACGCCGTAGCCAAAGCTTCTTTTATTGAAGCCAAGACACTCTCTACGGGGATTCCCCGTTCTGTCGCGACTTGGTTTAAAGCCGAACTAAATTCTGTTATTGCCATAATAAAAAAGTGGGTCATGCCCACCAAAATTACTACCGTTACAACTATACCACGACTAGCTTACCACTTCCCCCCACCAAAATCAATGCTACGAGTTTAAGTACTCTTCCAAAAGTTGTTTTTGTTTTTTGGAGATCTTTTTGGGAATTGAAACACTAACTTGAACTAAAACATCCCCTTGGCCAAAACCTCTTAGGCGGGGCATACCTTTTCCCTTAACGAGAAATCTTGCTCCAAACTGCGTACCAGCAGGAATTTTTAAATGAGTACTCCCAATTCCACTTCCATTTTTCAAATCCACAACAGGAATCTCAACCACCCCACCTAAAATCGCCGTCACCAAATCAACCTCTTTTGAAACCAAAACACTATCCCCCATAATTTCAAACTCTTTGGGCGTTTTATACCTCACCGTTATAAACAAGTCTCCGGCGGGAGCATTTTTTGGACCAGGCATTCCCTTTCCAGGAAAACGAAGCTCTGTGCCATTTTTTACACCAACAGGAATTTTTATCACAAGTTTTCCACTTTCCACATTTACAGTTTTCTCCAAGCCAAAAACGGCATCACGAAACTCAATATGCATTTCATAATAAAGATTTTTTCCCTTGCGTGGAGACCTCGCGCCGCCAAAGCCTCGAAAACCAAAAGCTTGGGCAAAAACTTCAAATGGATCAAAATCCTCAAAATCAAACGGGCTTCCACCGCCACCACTGGTATATGTATATGTAAATGGACCCCACTGACCGTGGGTGTCACCTCCAAAACCACCAAAACCTTGAAAACCAGCCCCGGCAGTTCCATATTGGTCATACATTTTTCTTTTTTGGGAATCACTTAAAACCTGGTAAGCTTCGTTTATTTCTTTAAAACGTTTTTCCGCAGCTTCTTTATCGCTTTCTTGCACCATATCCGGATGGTGCTCGCGGGCAAGTTTTCTATATGCCTTTTTGATTTCATCAGGCGTTGCATTTTTTGAAACACCCAAAATATCGTAATAGTCCTTTGTCATAACCTCTATTTTATCACCCTAGAACAAATAAAATCCCCCACCATTACAGTGGGGGATTGACTTCTATTCTTATCTAACAGCATCCTTTAAGCTCTTACCTGCTTTGAAAGCTGGGGTCTTGCTTGCTGGGATGTGAAGGGGAGCACCTGTTTGAGGATTTCTTCCCATTCTAGCGGCTCTAGTTCTCACTTCGTATGTTCCAAACCCTGTCCAAGTTACTTTCTCACCCTTTTTAAGTGTGTTCATAATTACAGTAGATACTGCATCAACTGCTTTTGCTGAATTCACTTTGGTCATTCCTGCAACATCGGCGATCTTGGCGATTAATTGTTGCTTTGTCATTCTTTTAACACCCCCTTCCACTATACTGCCTGGCTGGCTAAAACTTTATCTATTCTTTCAATAGACTTCTTAACTGTATCCAATAATACACTTCGAAATGCCTTTGTACCAGTGTTTTTCCACTCAAACTTTTGATTTCTTGCCGTCCTCAAAAGGTCAATAATGAGTTCTTCTTTTACTCCTAAAACTGAGTCTAAAACACCCGTCATTCCAACATCTGTGACATACATCGTGCCCTTTGGAAGAACTCTGTGATCACAAGTTGGAACATGTGTGTGCGTTCCTAAAACTGCAGTGACTTTCCCATCGGCATAAAAACCAAAAGCTTGTTTTTCACTTGTGGCCTCACCATGAAAATCCACAATTATTGCCGAAAAACCCTCTCTATTTTCTTCCAATATTTCATCAAATTTTGAAAATGGATCGTCTAAATAAGAAAAAATCCCGCCGAATGAAGTTCTTCCCATAAGATTTATGAGGAGCACCCGCCCGTTTTTTCCTGTATCAATAATTTCAAAGCCTTTTCCCGGCGTTCCTTTTGGATAATTTGCCGGCCTAAGTACTGAAACACTATCAATAAATTTTTCGGTTTCCTTTTGCCAAAAGACGTGATCCCCACTTGTAAAGTAATCAATTCCAGCGTCTTGAAGTTCTTTCACTGTATCAACGGTAATTCCTCGACCGCCGGCAATATTTTCGGCGTTAGCTAAAACCAAATCAATATTCAATTCATTTTTTAGGTCAGGAAGAATCTTTTTTACTGCCTTTCGGCCGGGCTCTGCAACGATATCACCTATAAAGAGAATCTTCATAATTTTTCAATTCTAAGGTTGTCAATTTTATATAAACCGAAAACTTCGACTGGGGCTTTAGTTGACTTTATCATAAGAATCACAAAAACTACAATCAGAAAAGCAAGGAAAGAGCTAATTATCGCTTTTACAACAGATTTTAGTACCTTAAGAAAGATAACTATAAGCAG
>Ga0315284_10000105_pt1 | contig 113966 bp, 90 predicted proteins | sample YL17G09_16_MG_FD_203696 | JGI IMG/M metagenome (GOLD analysis project Ga0315284, IMG submission 203696) | Sediment microbial communities from Yellowstone Lake, YNP, Wyoming, USA - YL17G09_16 | ecosystem: Environmental > Aquatic > Freshwater > Lake > Sediment | place: USA: Wyoming | collected... | reverse complement strand
CGCCGGGAGCGGCGCCTCGCGGCACACTCTGGGTGCGGCTGCGGGTGATGGCATAGGAGGCCGGAATCGTAAGGCTGATCGGCCCCAGCATGGGCCCCTGCCAGACGCCGCTGGGTGTGCGTTGCATGATCCAGCCCTGGAAGGACTGCGAGGATGTCGTTGTATTGTTAATGACGATGTTGAAACTGAAACTACCGCCGGAGGCCGGAATCTGAATCGGCGGACTCACCGGCGTCATCGCGATGGTATAGGGCAGCGGCGTATAGGTGCCTTCGGTAGCGGACTTGAGAATCCAGATGTCCGGATCGAGGAGCACATCGGTTACCGTTCCGCTGACCAGGAAACTAAAAGTCTGGTGAGCCAGGCTGTCAGGGGCGGTCACCATGATATCTCCGCCGCTCTTGACGATTTTAAAGGGCAGCGGCATGTTGAAGATGGGGACAATAGCTGAAGGCGTTTGGGTCTGCTTGACGGAGATACTCACCAGCGTCTGGCTGCCCTGCGGTTGGGATGTCCAACCCCACTGATACTGCGGGTAGAAGGCCTGGTAAACCCATTCATTGAAGAACCAATCCAGATTCATACCGGAAACGTCTTCCCAACATTGCTGGAATTCCGCCGTGGTGGCATTGCCGAATTCATAGCGGCTTCGGTATTCCGGCCAGAAATTCCAGAAATCCGTCTCGCCGACCACGTAGCGCAGCATGTGCTCGATCCAGGCGCCTTTTTGGTAGACGCATCCGCCCCACATATAATCAGGATCGTAGATGGGGAAATTGCCCTGCGAACTGATGGAGCTGATGTAGGTGCTTCGGAAGCTGTTCATGCGGTTGTTAAAGGCGGTCTGCCCTTGAGTGGCCTGCGTCCAGAGAGCATCGCAGTAGGTGGCGGTGCCTTCATTCAACCAGATGTCCATCCAGGTGGCGCAGGTGACCATGTCGCCCCACCACTGATGAGAGGCTTCGTGGACATAGAGCCAATGATACAGCCCAGATGGATTTATTAGGCTGGCGCCGACGGAGGTCAAGGTTTGATGCTCTTCTCCCCCGCCCCAGAGGAATGCCACCTGCCCATATTTCTCGTTCATGTATGGGTATTCGCCGAAAACGGACGAGAAATAGGCGATGACCGTGTTGAGAAAGGCGAAATCTATCACGGCGTCGGCGGAATCTTCGGGAAAGACGTAGTAATCCAGCGGCAGGGAGTCATTGGCCGCGTTCACATACCAGTTGCGGAAGTGAGCGAAATTCGTGGCGGTGACCACGACCAGGTAATTCACCATGGGGTATCGTTCAATCCACTCGTAGGCTTTCCACCCCGCCTGTGGAACGGTGACGCTGATCAGAGTGCCGTTGGCGGTGGCGACTAAATTCGACGGCACTGTCCAGACCATGCGCGTGCTGTCAGCTTTGTCCCAGGGCACGTCCTTGCAAGGCCACCAGGTGTGGGATGCGTCCGGTTCGGAAAGCGAGTAGATAATGGGCTGGCTAAGATGGGTACCCCAGGCCAGTCCCGAATCCAGCGGCGGCAGCAGGACGGGGACGCCGTGATACCAGACCGTGGCGATAGCGCTGGCTCCTTGAGCCAAAGGCGTTGTCAAGTTCAAACGGAGGCCATCGGTGCCCACAAACTGCGAGGTGACGGTGACGCTGTTGACCTTGGCGCTGTCCACGACCATGTTATTGCGCAGATTCAAATTCACCTGCGACATCGGACCGGCGGTGACGACAAAGTGCATGTCCACCTTGCCGGTGATATTATGCGGAGTAGTGGTGGGAAACTTGATTTCGATGTTGTAGTAGCGCACATCGTAGCCGGTGCTATCGTCGGTCTCGTCCAGCATCAGCAGATCGGGGCGGCGGGCTTCCATGCGCTGCCAAAGCTCCTCCTGGAATTCCTCAGGGACGTCACCGGGGCCGAACCAGAGATTGGATTCGGCATAGGCCAAGCTGAAGCTCGACAGGACGATCAAAACCCCCAGCAAAACGATACCCTTTCGCATGATTATCTCCATTCAAGGATGAGGATTGATAGAGTTTTCCCAAATATAAGCAATCGGAGGGCAAAAAGCAAGAGGAGAATGAGGCGAAGGGCTTGAAGAGGGGGTGATTGGGCACACAAGAAAAAGGGGCGCGGCACGCCGCGCCCCTCCTTTGTTCCTTTGTTCCTTTGTCCCTTTGACCCTATGACCCTATCCGTCAGTGAACGGATGGTCCATCGGCTAATTTCATCAGCACCATCTTGCCCGTGACATTGAAGCCTCCGGCAGTCAGACGATAGAGGTAGATTCCGGAGGCCAGATGCGAACCGTCGAATAATGCTTGGTGAGCACCGATTTCCTCCATGCCTTCCACCAGCGTCGCATGCCATCCTCCTGAAGCTATGTTTGCTGCAAATTACATTAGGATAGATAGTCTTAGGAGCAGGTTTATTAAATTATGCGAAACGCAACGCAGAACGAATGATCAGTGATTTCAAGTTGCCCTTCAGAAATTAATAAATTAAAGTATTGACTTCATGCTGGGACGATGCTAAATTACTTCAATCCGTTTCCAATGTCCAGTAAATTCAGATATAGGGCAATAAATCAAGATCAAGAGACGAGAAATGCGCGCAAATCTAAAAGGTTTCCAAATCATTGCTGTCATATTTATCCTCGCAGGCTTTATCGGTTGTGAATGGTTGCTCGCGAGGCTGACAAATGGAGCCGGAACGCACACTCAGTTTTTATTCCAGATTATAATCAGATCTTTCCAGGCATTATTATGGGGGGGGGGATTATATTTTACGTTCAGAAAGCGCGATCGATTCGGCAGCGATCTGAAAAATTTAGCGCTTTTTTCGGGGTCCTTATTAATTTGCCTGATCATACTTGAGGTATTTTTGCGCTTGTTCACACCGGCATCAGTCTTCCATCCTGTATTAACACTATTCCCTTATCAGAAACACACTATCCGCCGCGATTTGTCGGGCGTGTGCGATACGGTGTACACCAGCACCAATAAATGGGGATTACGCGGCGATCCTATTCCGAAGAATTGGAATGACCTCACGAGCATATTGACAATCGGCGGAAGCACCACCCACTGTCAGTATCTATCGGATAATAAAACGTGGCCGTATCGTTTGCAGGAATTGCTCCGCCGTGATGATCCCTCAGTCATGGTGCAAAACGGGGGTCTGGATGGGCACACTAGCTATGGTCATTTGCTGATGATGAAGGCGGTTGTGCCTGTAATCAAACCTAAGTTTATTATTGTGTTAGCAGGCGTTAATGATATGAATGTTGCCGTGCGAAAAATCTCTCACGCTAAGGGCATCGGTCGACAAAAATTAGACAATCCACTCGCGCAATCACGCTTAGTATTCCGGTTGTATTCGTACTCGCGAACGCTCCAATTTCTCTTTACTTGGTATCAGATTATTATTGAAAAAACCCCAATTGTCAACCAAGTTGAGTACACCTATCATAGGTATTTCAAACCTCTGCCCATGGATCGCAAACCAACTGAACTCGATTTTCTTTCCAACAAAGAATTGCTAACCGCTGATTATGAAGTTCAGATTAAAGAAATGATTCAAATCGCCAAGAATTCAGGGATAAAAATGTTGTTTCTAACTCAGCCCACAATATATGAAGATAACGAATATTGGAGTGGTATCAGAGCAGATTGGTTTAGCTACCAGAAAAATCCACTTGTTATCTCTGCCGCGACGGAATGGAAGTTGCTGGAGGCATTTAACCAAAAGCTGTTAAATATCTGTGAAAGCGAAGGGATTGCATGCTTCGATTTGGCATCAGAAGTGCCTCATAGCTCAGACTACTTTTATGATGATTATCATTTCAACGAACTTGGCGCCGAGTTCGTTGCCGAGAAGATATACTCGCAGATCCAAGAAAGTGGTTTTCTTGATCAATAGCGATAATAATCCTAAAATACTCAGCATAGCTAAGAATTAAGCCCAAAGTCCATTTATTAGGTTTTGGAATTATTTGTTTTCACTGTTAGATATATGGCGATGCTGAATTCAAGGGAAGAATTACTGCCGTAATCATCGCCGGTGCCCCTATCCCAACTATTGCCTGCTAAATACGTATTTCCCGCCGTATCCGCCACCATCGCCCAAGCTTGATCATTGCTGTTGGATGGACCGATGTAAGCAGTCACCAATGGCTGGCCGCCTGCCGAGTTATGCTTTATGTTCACAAAATCCACGAATGAGCGCAAACCACAGCGCGGCGATCATGGGAATTTGGAGTTTAATTTTTTTCTTCTTATAATAAAGTTACTTGTCTTCCTTTTGCGTATAACTACAGAAATAAGTAGATTTAGTGGCTAGATAATGGCGGGAATTATTAAAGGTGAGACTTTTGCAATTTTATCTGAGCGGCAGATCCGCGGCAGGCGGATGCGCCCGCTAAAGTGCGTGGCTGGCGCGCTCCAAAATAAAAAGGGGCGCTGTATGCTGCGCCCCTACTTTTTATCTTTGGTCCTTTGATCATATTTGATCATCACCATTACGCCAGCAGGCGGATGGTCCGTCGGCTGACGGACTCACTTCATCAAGATCATCTTGCCGCTCTCCGTCCAATCTCCCGCCTGAATGCGATAAACATAAATTCCTGAAGCCAGATGCGATCCATCAAACGTAGCTTCATGCGTTCCAGCATCCCGCCAGCCATCTGCCAGAGTCGCCACCAATCTTCCGGCAGTATCATAGACCCGGAGGCTGACGAAGTTGTCGGCTGAAAGCTGATAGCTGATAGCTGTGGTGGGATTGAACGGATTGGGATAAGGCCCGCTGACGGAGAATTCCGATGGAACCGCAGTCGCGGGATGCCCTGCCCAGGGATCGAAGCTTTCACCCCGGTTTTCCCAATTTCCGACCAGTGCGCCATCGCCGCTCGCCAACTTCGTGTAGTTGAAGAAGCTGCTGTCCCATTTGGTGCTGGTGGAGTATATTCCAACATAACCGATGTAGGTGTAGGTGCCCGGCAGAGCCGATCCCGGCACGTTCTGATTGCGATTGCGCGTCAGGGTGAAGCCCGGCGTTAGAATTAAATTTACCGGCCCCAGCATGGGCCCCTGGAAGGTGTTGTTGGGCAGGATCTGCATAATCCAGCCGTCAAAGGTCTGCTGCGATGTGGAGATGTTCTGGATGCTGACGTTGAAGCTGAAGCTGCCGCCCGTCGCGGGAATCAGGATGGGCGGATTGACGGGGGTCATGGTGATATCCACCCCGCCGCCCGCCGTATTTTCGAGGATGCGATAACCGATGCGCTGGATTTCGGGATTGACGGCGCCGTGCAGCTTGCTGAAGACAAAAAGCGTTTTGCCGTTGGCCGTCGCGGCTGCAGGTAAATCTTCGGGCAAGGGACCGCTGGTCAATTGAATGCCATTGGGATCCAGAACTACTCCGGCGAAAGTGATCCGCCCCGCATAAATATCGCCGCGAAGTTGTTCGATTTCTCCCACATTGCTGCGATAGTCCGTCCAAGCAGTCGTGAATTGTACACCGTCAAAAGCCGCCGCCGGGTAAAATTGGCGGTTGGGTGCATCACAAACTAGAAACTGTCCGGCGAAGAAGGAGCCATCCTGGTTCAACAACCGCGCACGGATCCGACCCTCCTGATAGGCGGTTTCATTCCACACGATGAACGCCCGTGAACCGCCGATGGCCACATCAGGATTATCGGCGTCGCCGCTGGTGCTGATGGCAAAAGCGGCCCCCGCCGTGCCATTGGCCTCGATGAACCGACCGCGAATCGTAGAAATTACATTATCATGACTGATTTGTGATTCCCAGACCACAAGCCAGCGATTTCCGAAAGCCCGCACTACCGGATTCAAATCATAACCTGTAGTGCCGATAAAAGCGGGCGAACCTATCACGCTCAAGTTGGCGGCATTCACCCGGACGCCTTTCAACGACTGTTGATTGCCGCTGAAAGTGTAAGTATACGCCAGGTAAAATGTATCGCCCACGGCGGCTACGGCGGCGCTGGAAGCATTATCTGTCAGGATGGTGATGGGCACAGGGTCAATGACTGTTCCATTGGCTTGAATCCGACTTCCGTAAACTGAACCGTTCAGGGTCCAAACAACGAGGTAAACCGAACCGTTAAAGGCGACATCGGGGGCGCTGCTGGAAATCCCGGTATACCCTTCCGAGGTCGTCCAGAGGACGGCAGGTTCCAAATCCAGAGGATTACCGGAGGCATCCAGCCTCTGCGCCAGGATGCGGTTCTGCCCACCCCCCTGACTCTGAAACACCGCCATGTGCTGGCTGCCGTTGGTGGCAGTTCGCACGTAAATCTGCCGATGCCAGCCCACGCTGACGTCCTGATCCGCGGAGAGACTCCAGTTCGCGGCCACCCGTACTGAATGGACATTCTCAGCCCAAATCAACGAAGTGCTGCGTTGATCCCAAGCGGTGACCACGAAACCTCCGCCCTGGGAAGCGAGCGCGGCGTTAAATTGGTCATCCGCCCCGAAGCCGACCTGGGTGTTGCCGGGTGGCTGGATGATTCCGCCGGTGCTGATCCTGGTTAGGTACATCTTCCAGGTGAAGGAATTCACTCCGCCATACCCCACCACCCAATTTGTGCCATCCCAGGCAACGTCGGGGCCGCGATCGGTTGCACCGCCAAATCCGAATTCAATTCCATTGGGGTCGAGAACGGTTCCGCCGTGGGTTATGCGATACCCCAGCCTATCATGTGTGACCACGAAAAAGTCCGTGCCATTACTGGCCAGGCGCGGATTATAACTGGTGGAAGCGATCCCAAACGGATTAAGGTCTATGGGTTGAAGGTTTAAATTATATCTTTTTCCGAGAACGGTGTAAGACCCGGAATATCCCCAGATCACCAGCAGCTCATCTCCGGCCAACCGCATTTGCGGTCCGACAGGCCCGAAGGTGCCCGGCGTTGAGCCGGTAAATAGAACAATGGGTGGATTGTCTATAATCGTGCCGCTGGGAGAAATCCTGGCTGCGACAATGTTGGGGTACGCCAAGGATCCCTGATAGGTTATATCTTCCCATGTCACCACCCAATTGGTTCCATCGCTGGCAACCGAGGGATTACTGCCATGATCACCGGACGGGTTCGAGTTTTCCAATCGGATGGGAATGGGCACGCTGTCCAGCACAACTCCCTGGGGGGATACCCGAACTCCAAGAATATCCGTGAAGAAATACCAGTCCGAACGCATGGTCTCCCAAACCACCAGCCAATTCTGACCGTTCCAGGCCACTTCCGGATTGCTTTGGTTCAGACCGGCATTCGATATGATGATCGGACTTTGATCCAGCAGGTTGCCATTGGCATCGAGTCGCGCGGCATAGATATCTTTAAGATTTCCCATTAAAGGGTAATTCGGCCAAGTCAGATAACCGGTCAATACCGTGCGCTGGTCTTCCCAAACGACCAGGTACCCCGGTCCACCGGCCGCGATGCGGGCATTATTCTGTATGCGCACGGCGGGTTGAGGATTCTGGTCACCGGGGAGGTATTGCAAATTTGTCAGAGTGTAACCCTGCGCCCAAAGCTGTCCTGCCAGTATCAGGCCGGCAACGAATGCGCCGATTTTCAAAGCATGCCTTCGCATCTCGATTTTCCCCTTATAAAGTTATTTTGAATCTGATACGGAATCTGTCCCACATTTGTTAGTATTTGAGCTATATTTGTTTGCTCATTAACGCTATTTCAGCCAGCTGGGGACAAATGAAAAAGGGGCGCATCCTCGTGCGCCCCTACGTTTAATGTTATTTGCCGCGCCGGATCGCGTAGCATCCGACGAAAAAAGGTAGCGACAGCTATCCGCCATGGGCGGATGGCCTATTGCTCACTTCATCAGCACCATCTTCCCTATGGCCTGCATTCCCTCTGCCTCCAGCCGATACAGATAGATACCGCTGGGCAGATGGGAAGCATCAAAGGTCATCTCCTGCAATCCTGCCTCGCGCCAGCCATCCACCGAGTGAGCCACCAGGCGTCCGGAGATGTCATAAACGCCGAGCTTCACGAAGCTCGCCGCGGGGAGCTCGAAGCTCAGAACGGTGGTGGGATTAAAGGGATTCGGCGTCGCCGAGGTGATAAGAGATGAGCGATCAGTGATGCTTTGCTCTTTTTCAAAGCTCTGGCCAGTATTCAGCCAGTCCCCGAAAGACGAACCGCCGTCGTCCAGGCCTTTGGAGAAGGGGAAACTGGAACTATCAGCGATGGTGGCGGGGTAGGTACCGACATACCCAATGTAGCTGTAGCTTCCCGGAGGAGCGTTGCCGGGAACGGTCTGGGTGCGCATTCGCGTGATGGAGGCTCCGGGCGCCAGGGTCAGACCGACCGGTCCTAAAACCGGCCCGTAATAGCTGCCTCCGGGCAAAAGCACCATGATCCAGCCCTGGAAGGTGATCGGGGTTGAGCCGGTGTTGGTGATGGTGACGTTGAAACTAAAGCTGCCGCCGCCGGAAGGGATAAAAATGGGCGGATTGACCGGCGTCATGGTGATTTCCAGATTTTGGATGATTTGCACCAGCTCCATCGAGTACGTTTCACCGCCGTTGCCGAAGGTGCGGGCATGCACGGCTTTGCCGCCGCAGGCGGCATAGGCGCCATCGTCGGTAATCGCCACATCGAAGATGCTGCCAGGCTCGTTAATGTCATCCAGAAGGCGCAGGATAACGCTTCCGGTGGACATTTGGAAAGCTGTGAAGACATCCCCGAAAGTGGCGTCCAACTGGCCCCAGGATCCGGCCACGCCTACAGAACCGTTATTGCAGAGAGCGACATCGGCGACGTAATCGCCATAATGGTTGTAGCTCCAGCGCACCGTGCCGTTGATGTCAAAGGCGCGCACCAGACCGGCGTTGACTGGGCTGTAGGTGTAATTTCCAGCCATGACGGTGGAGGCGTCGCTGGAAATATCCACAGCCGTCACCCAGCCGCCCAGGGTATTGGTCCACTGCTGAACATAGCTGCTGCCGACGCGGCGGTAAAGGTGCAGCACGCCATAGAAATCGCCGCTGGCCAAGTATTCGGCGTCATCGTCCAGGCCGACCATGGTCTGGCTGTAGTTGGGAAGCGTGGCGAAGAGAGCCTGCGTCTGCAAATTGTAAACATAGATGTTACTGTAGCAGCCGACGACAACCCAGCCGTTGTTTTCGGAGATTTCCACGCCGTTGGCCTGAGGCCCGGCGTCGAAGTTGACTTCCCAGAGGAGTGCCGAACTGGAGGCGTTAAAAACCAGGAGCTTTCCATAAGCAGCGGTATCCGCACGGGTGCAGATCGCTGCCACGTAGAAGCCGTTATCGGAAACATCGCAGTCCACGCCCTGATAATTCGCCGGATACGTGTACTGCCAGGTGGGCGTCGGCCCCGCGCCGCCGGTCCAGACATTTAGCGGAATCTGCGATCCGGTGGAGGCGATGACGGAACCATCGTCGGAGGCGGACACGGGCAGGAAGAAGTTGACCGTCTGGGGATATTCCCAAATGGGCGAGCCGCTGCCCTGGACGGCATATTTCGAGGTGCGCATGTTGTTCAGCCACCAGCCGACAACAATGCCCTGGCCGTTGCCGTAGATATCCACGTTGTTGGCAATGGCCGTGGGATCTTCGGTCATCCAGAGGACAGTCTGATCAATGCCGAAGCCCGGGGACGCTCCGCCGTCGCTGAGAGGGCCGGGAGTCCCCGGGGTGATGAAGCGGGTTTGAAGATTCCCCGCGGCGTCGGTGGTGGTAGCCGTCGTGACGCCGGGTTCGGCGCAGGCGGCGGACGCGAGGGTAAGGAGCAAACAAAACGATAGCAAGAATTTGACTGGGCGCATGGTTCCTCCTGATTAAGTTGGTATATTTGGCGTATAATGAATGCCGGACGCAATTTTGGGGGTAATTGAATCAATATACACAAAAAATGGGCGTTTGTCAAGGGATTTCTTGGGGGAGGCGCGAATATTTTGAGGTTGTCAGGGGCGGGGCAATCCCGACTATGGTGGCTGCAAGCGAAAGGGCGCATCCGCCGTGGCGGATGCGCCCCTAAATTCGGTTCCCGGTGCACGGTTCACGGTTCACGGATCACGGATTCTTCAGACCGACGGGGGAACGGGGACCGGCTCATGGCTCATTTACTCGCTGAGGGGGTTTCGCGGCGCAGGTTCACTTCGCTCTTGGCTAATTGCCTCGACAACAGATAGTACTTGATCAGCCAATCCAGCCTCCCGCGCCGGACAAAATGCAGACCGGAGAAGCGCATCACCTGCCGCATCTTCTCGCGCATGGCCGGCTCGTAGCAGTGCGTGGGGCAGCGGCGGCAGATGGGCTTGGGGTCATAGGGACAGCGATCCAGCCGCACCAGAGCGTAGTCCAGCAGCTCCGAACACTCGGAGCAGAGGTTTCGCCCCGACCGATGCGAGGTTCGGCAGAAGGTGAGGACGAACTTTCTTAGAATTTCGGCTTCGCGTTGACGGGCGATTGACATCTCAAATTGGATGGCGGCAGTCCCAAAGGGATCCCTTCGGGACAAGCTGCCGCACTACCCTTTATACACGCGTGATTTTTACCTGCCAGTCTTTCGGGCCTTGCTGTTCGTATTCCCAAGCGTGATGGCCGGCGTACTCGGCTGCAAATTGATAACGGAGCGGCTTGGGATCGTGGTCGTTGATGATGCGCAGAGCCTCGCCGGGTTTCAGGCCTTCCCAGGCGGCGAAAATCTTCTGATGCCGCTGTGGCGGCGGAAGCGGACGCAAGTCGAGCTCGACGATACTGGCCTTCTTTGCATGGTCGCCCGGAGTGAAGCAGCAGTAGCCGATCTTGTCGCAACCGACCTTGATCTCCTCCCACTCCTGAGCCGACAGCACCTGCAATGCGATTTGGTAGAGGATGTTGTCCTCCTTGAAGATATGGCTGGCCAATTCCTGAGTTAGGAAATTCCCGGCCTCGAGGACGCGCGATTTGAATTCTTCGAAGGGCAGCTTCGATCCCAAAGCGGCGACCTGATGGAGTTCATGCTTGCGCTGGCGGAATTCGACATGATCCAACTTCATGATGGATGGCGGTTCGACGACGCCGTGGCGCTCGAGCGCGGGGAAAAGCACCTCTTCTTCGCGCAGGTGGTGGTTTTCCGCCTCGACCAGATGATGGGCGACGTTTTGCAATCGAGGCAGATGCTTCTCAAATTGTCCTGCCGGGCTGGCGGTCTTCAGGTGGCCGAGGAGATCACCCAGCTCATTTAACTTGTCCACGATGATTTTGTGCTCCTCCATCAGCGTGTGGACGGGATGCGGCGGCTGCACGTCAATGCGCTTGGCCACCAGCGAATCGCGCATGACTTCGAGGTGAATGTCGCAGAGGCTCTTGCGGATTTCGTCGTGGGAGACGCCCTCGCGGATCAGCTCCTGCTCCAGCTCGCCCAGCGTCTTGGCGTCCACGGCCTGAAAGAAGGACTTGGCTTTTTCTTTGGCTTCGGCGGAGACTTCGCCCTGCTTCATTTCGCGCAGCATCTCTTTCAAGTAGGCTCGCTGATTCTGCGCTGGGGAGGTGCGAGTGACTTTTAAGACCCATTCGTCCGGACCCTCCTTCTCATAGCCCACCTGAAATTCGCCGCGGGCATTCAGCAAGAACAAAAGCGGGACGGGATTAAATTCCACGACCAGGCGAGCCGATTGGCCCAACTGCAGGGACTCCACTCCTGGGAAGATCAGGCTTTCGCGCTGGTGATGTTCCAGACCGCGCACATCAATGGTTTTCACGCCGTTCATGAGGTTGACCTCTCGTTTTATCAATTCTTATCTTGTAAGCTTTTATTCACGGTCGGCCCGACCTGCCCAGGGCCGGAGCCTGAATTAATTTATGAAGCCAGCGGCTGAAGCCAGGTCGTCTTGCTGGTCTGCTCTTCGTTCACCTCGAGAAAATGGCCCAGGGTGAATTTCTTCAGGCGATCTGAAAAATCGGAGAAGGCCTCGCCGAAGCCGGCGACGATCGGGCAGGCGGGATGCAGCCCGCAGCCCCGCTGCTCCGAATAGCAGCGAAAGGTTCCGGGGACGCCCTCAATGGCGGCCAAAACTTCATAGAAACTGATGGCGGCGGGATTCAGCTTCATCGAATAACCGCCGCTGGCTCCCTTATAGGCGTCCAGAATTCCGGCCCGGACGAGATTCTGGAAGAGCTTGCGCAGGTAGCTTTCCCGCACGCAGATTGCCGCCGCAATTTTGGATAGCTGGATCGGCTGGCGGTCGCGATGGCGTGCCAAATATAGTAAGCCGTGAAGCGCAAACTCTGTTGAAAGCTGGATTTGCATAGCGTTTTTCCATAATTTAGATATATTACGTCCATAATATACTAATTGTTTGAGACGAAGGCAAGATATGATTGACCTTATGTTGTGGGTGGGCGGGGGGAGCTTGATGAAGAGCTGATTCAAGTCGGGCGGCCTCGAGACCTGAAGCGATTTGGGGCGGGCCGAGGGTGGTTTGGGGAGAACAAGTCACAGATAAAAAGGAGGAAACTTTGTTTTGAGCAATGGGTCTAATATTTAACGGATCAGGCCTTTGTAATATGGAAAACGATCAACCCAAATCATATAATTAACTTGACTTGGGAAGCTGAAGAAATTATATTAATTAGATCTAAAGGAATCGGATGAGGGGGTGCGATGAGACGCATACTGATCGCCGCGACGGTTAGCCTGCTGGCGGGATCCCAGATGGCGCTGGGGAGCTGGCTTTCCGACGGGAAATACGCGGGGGAATTCCTGAGCTTGGGTGTGGACGCTCGAGCGCTGGGCATGGGGGGAACTTATGTTGCGCTAGCGACGGGAGCTTCTGCGGCGTACTGGAATCCGGCGGGCCTGGCCGCCATTTCGGCGCAGGAAATTTCGCTGATGCACGCCGAGCAGTTCGATGGAATTGTCGGATACGATTACATTAGCTACGGCCAGCCGCGGCCGAATGGCTCCGGTTGGGGTTTCGGCATCGCACGGCTGGGGGTGGATGACATTCCCATCACCACCCTCGATAATCCAAGCTATGATCTGGGTGAAATTCTACCCGGCGGAAGTATCAATCGGGTAAGAGTGTCGGAATGGACCAGCGATAACGAGATGGCCTTCTTTGGGGGCTTCGGCAAGGCCTTATCCAGCAAGTTTTCCTACGGCGCCTCCGCGAAAATCATCGGCAAGTGGATCGCGCATGAAAGCGCCTATGGCCTGGGATTCGATGTGGGTATGCGCTACCTGCCCATGGAACGGGTGGCTCTGGGCGCCATGCTACAGGATGCCACGACGACCGCGCTGATCTGGGGCACCGGCCATCAGGAGCTGATCGCGCCCACGCTGAAGCTGGGGGGCGCCTATCAGGTGGACATTCCGGCGCTGATTGCGAAATTGAGCATCGCGGCGCAGACGGATCTGCGCTTTACGAATCGCGGCGAGGCGGATCAGTTTCAGATTGGCGCGATGACCGCCGATGTGAGGCTGGGCCTGGAATATTTCATCAATGTCGCAGGCAGCGGCGTGGCGCTGCGCGCGGGCGCGGAACCATCCCGCGAACAAAAGGACGAGGGATTCTTCGGCAATTACACCTTCGGAGCGGGGTTGCTGCTCCGTCATCTGCACTTCGATTACGCCTTTCTGGCACATCCTGAATTGGGCGACACACACCGCGTGGCCCTGTCCATCTTCTGGGGACACCGGATACCTACAGCGGGAGCGGGCGGATAGCATCCGATCCTCGACCTTCATGACCATCACCGGCCGCCCAAAATCATTTCATTGCCCTTAATGAATTTTGGTGGAGAATTGTCCCAACCAGGCTCAGGCTTATCCAGCATGACAGGATTCGGGCGCAGCGAGATCGCCGCGCCCGGCTTCCGGATCTCGGTCGAGATCCGATCCATCAACAACCGATTCTGCGAAATCGGGATGAAGATTCCGCGTGAACTATACGCATTGGAAGCCAATATTCGGGATCGCATCCGCGCGCGCATCGAACGGGGCAAGATCAGCCTGCTGATCTCCCTTTCGCACGAGAATGAGGAAGAAGCGCCGCTGCAGTTGGACCTTGCCAAGGCGCGAGCCTGCTATGCCCGGCTGCAGGATCTGAACCGCGAGCTGGGGAACGGGGCTCCGGTAACTCTGGGACAGTTGCTGCATTTTTCGGATTACTTCACCGAGGCTGCGCAAATCGGGCTGGATGAGAAAACTCAGGCCATCGTTTTCTCCGCCTTGACCGAGGCGCTGAACGATTTGGCGGCGATGCGGCGGCAGGAGGGGTCCAGCCTGGCGGCGGATTTGCTGTCCCGACAGGCCAAGATCGAGGCGAGTTTGGCTCAGATCGAGGAACTGGCCAAAAATCAGCCGCAGGTGCAGTTGGAGAAACTAAGCGAGAGAATGGAGCAGCTCATCGCGGGCGGGCCGTTGGATCCGGGCCGTCTGGAGATGGAGCTGGCCTTTCTGGTAGATCGCCTGGACATCAGCGAGGAATGCGTGCGGCTGGCCAGCCACGGAAGGCTTCTGCGCGAAGCCCTATCGGGCCGGGAATCGGCCGGAAAGAAGCTGGGCTTCATTCTGCAAGAGATGCAGCGGGAGGCGAATACCATCAGTTCGAAATCGGCGCTGGCAGAGATTGCGCATTTGGCGGTGGAGATCAAGGAGGAGATCGAGAAGATGCGCGAGCAGGTGCAGAATTTGGAGTAATGGGAGGAGAACGACACAGACGGGGGCATTTCATCGTGCTCTCCAGCCCTTCGGGCGGGGGCAAATCCACGGTGATCGAGCGACTGCTGGCGCAGAATTCCAACCTGGTTCATTCGATTTCAGCGACCACGCGCCAGCCGCGCGGCCGCGAGAGAGACGGCGATCCCTATTGGTTTTTGTCAGTTCCGGAATTCGTCCGGCGGCGCAATGCCGGGGACTTTTTGGAATGGGAAGAGGTTTACGGCGATTATTACGGCACTCCGCGCCGCCCGGCAGACGAGGCGGCGGAAGCCGGCCAAGACGTCATCTTTGATCTGGACGTCAAGGGTGCGCTGCAGTTAAAGGCCGCACGGCCGGAGGTTCTGCTAATTTTCTTAGCTCCACCCAGCCTGGAGATCTTGGAAGAGCGGCTGCGAAAACGGGGCACGGAGAGCGAGGACCAGTTGCAGCGGCGGCTGGCTCTGGCGCGTTGGGAATGCGATCAGGCCGGCCGTTTCGATCACATCGTGGTAAACGACGATTTGGAAAAAACAGTCGCCAGCATAACGACCCTCATACGGGACACATTTAAGGAGGCTCAGGCTTCATGAGTATCAACGAGAATCTCTTGGGTTCGCTATCGGAAGAAAACGGCGAGGAGAGCCAGGCGGCAGATCTGGAACGGCGGCTGCGCGAGGCGAGAGCCGAAGCTCTGCGGCGGGATCTGCTGGCCGAGGATTTTCGGGGCCGCATTCAGAACATTTACGAGGCCATCATCGTGATTTCCCAGCGGGCTCGGCAGATTGGACAGCAGCAAGCCAACGTCATCGAACAGTTCTTATCATCCAAGGTGAAACCCGAGACGGATGAGAATGAAGAAGAAGCCACGGTGAAGAAAACGCTGGAAGATGACGAAGACAGCGCCCGGCTGCCGAAATTTGAAAAGCCCACCGTTCTGGCCATGAATGAAATGCTGCGGGAAGGGATCAACTACAAGTTCAAGGATTAAATGCTTCACGGACGCAAAATCCTTTTGGCCGTTACCGGCGGCATCGCGGCCTATAAGAGCTGTGAGCTGGTCCGATGGCTGATGAAAAACGGCGCGTCCGTACACGTCCTAATGACCGAGGCGGCGACGAAGTTCGTCGCCCCGATGTCTTTTGAAGCCCTGTCCGGAAAGCCGGTGGCGCTGGAGATGTTTCCACCGGCGGGGTCGGGGTCGGGGCATCTGGATCTGGCGCGAGATGCGGATCTGATGGTGATTGCTCCGGCCACAGCGAACTCTATCGCCAAGCTGGCTTGCGGTTTAGCTGAGGATCTGGTCGGCACCACAGCACTGGCGACTTCCGCACCGCTCCTCATCTGTCCAGCGATGAATCCGCGCATGTACCGCCAAGCGGCGGTGCAGGATAATCTGGCGACGCTGAGAAAGCGGGGCGCGCACATCCTGGATCCGGCGGAAGGGCCGATGGCGCATCCGTTAGAAGAGCCGGGTTGGGGACGGCTCCCCGAAGCGGCGGAAATTTTGGACCGCATTTGCCGGCTCTTGCCACCTTCCGGTTCACTATCCGGCGTCACTTTGACGGTCACCGCCGGGCCGACTCGGGAGGCGATTGATCCGGTGCGCTATATCAGCAACTTCTCCAGCGGCAGGCTGGGATACGATCTGGCGGAGGAGGCGCGCAAGCGGGGAGCGGACGTCCGGCTGATCAGCGGGCCATGCAACCTGACGGCGCCGCCGGGATTGGATATCATCCGAGTCGAGAATACCGAGGAGATGGCAGCGGCGGTGGCCCAGCACTTCGCGGCGAGCCAGGCCTTGATCATGGCGGCGGCGCCGGCGGATTTCAGACCGGACCAGGTGCAGCCGCAGAAAATAAAGAAGCAGGGCAAGCCGCGGGGATTGGACCTGCAACTGCGGACCACCACCGACATTTTGCAGCAGCACGGAAAGACTAAGGGATCGCGAATTCTTATCGGCTTTGCGCTGGAGACCGAGAAGGGGATTGAAAACGCTCGCGCCAAGCTGCAAGGCAAGAATCTCAATTTGGTTGTCCTCAATCATCCTCACCCGGCGGTCGGAGCCGGCATCGGGACGAATGCCATCCAGGCCACGTTAATTGGGCTGGATGGCGCGGAAGAGGCGTTGCCGGTGATGTCCAAGAGCGCACTGGCAAGCATCCTTTTGGACCGTCTCGAGAAACTCCTGGCCGACCGCCGAACCGATTAGGAACACTGGATTACTCGCTTCGCGCCCTGGCGGCGAATCTCCGATCTATGGACCCCCACAAAGAATCCATCCTCCGGCGCGTCATTAATTACGTCGAATATCTATCTCTTTATGAGAAGGAGCTTTACCTGAGAAGGGATCTCCCTGCGCCAAAAGCTCGGCCCAAGGCGGCGGCCGCTCAAACCGGCCAGAAGGCCGCCAGCGGCCTGAATCCCTACCCGGAATATGCGCCCTACTCCTCACTGGCGCAGATGGAAGCGGCCAGCAAAGGTTGCTTGAGATGCGCCCTGGGCGCCGGCCGGACAAAATTTGTGTTCGGAGTCGGGCCGGAGGAGGCGAAGGTGGTCTTCATCGGCGAGGGTCCAGGAGCCGAAGAAGACAAACGCGGCGAACCCTTCGTGGGCCGCGCGGGTATGCTGCTGAACGAAATGCTCGAGCAGATCGAATGGCGGCGCGAAGACGTTTATATCTGCAATATGGTCAAGTGCCGGCCGCCCAGCAACCGAGATCCGCTGCCGGAAGAGATCGCCATGTGCGAGCCTTATCTGCACGAACAGTTGCGTCTTTTGCAGCCGCGGATCATCGTGGCGCTGGGGCGGATTGCCGCGCACGCGCTGTTAGGGACACAGGCTACGCTGGGCAGCCTGAGAGGGCGCTTGCACAAGTTTCGCGGGATTCCGTTGTGGGTGACCTATCACCCCGCGGCCTTGCTGCGCAATCAGAATTTAATGCCCGACGCGCACCAGGATTTATTGACTCTAAAGCGCATGGTGACGTCAGGATCATTGACTTCAGAAGGTGAATAATGAGCGCGGTCAGAAGCGCAAAAAACAGGGCTGGTGAGGCCGAACCGAAGGCTCCGGAAGCACGCGAAGCAACCTCGACGGACCGGCTGCCGCCGCATGACCTGGCGGCTGAAATGGCCGTCCTGGGCGCGATGATGCTGGATCAGGAGGCGGCCGCCAAGGTCCTGGAGATCTTGAAGGATGAGACCAGCTTTTATAAGGATGCTCATAAGAAGGTCTTCCTCGCCGCCCAGAAGCTCTATGGGCGCAACGAGCCGATTGATCTGGTGACGATCACGGAGGCGCTGAACGCGTCCAAGCAATTGGAGGCGATCGGCGGTGCGGCCTATTTGTCCGAGCTGAACGCCGCGGTGGCCAGCCCGGCAAATGCCGAACACCACGCGCGCATCGTCCTGCGCAAAGCCATGCTGCGCAAGATGATCCATTCCTGCGCGCGGGCGATAGATCAGTGTTACAGCGAGCCGGACGACGTGGATGCTCTGCTGGACCAGACGGAAAATGAAATTTTCCATCTGATGCAGTTCCGCCGCACGGGCGGCTTCCGGCCTATCGGCCCGCTGTTGGTGAACACATTTGAGCAGTTGGAGAACGTGCGCGGACGGCATGAAGGCGCCCTCGGGGTGCGATCCGGGTTCAAGAATCTCGATCAAATCACTTCGGGGTTTCAGGCGGGGGATATGATCATTCTGGCCGGGCGGCCTTCGATGGGCAAGACGGCCTTCGGATTGAACATCGCGCGCAATGCCGCCGTGGATCACCGCGTGCCGGTCGGCTTTTTCTCCCTGGAGATGACGGCGCATCAATTGGCGCTGAGGATGCTCTGCGCCGAGGCGGGGGTGGATTCGATGCTATTGCGCACCGGCAAGCTGGAAAGCAAGAAGTTCCAGCGGCTTCCGCACGTGATCGGCAAGTTGGCCAGCGCGCCGCTTTATATAGATGACACGCCGGCGCTGTCCGTGATGGAGCTGCGGGCTCGAGCGAGGCGCTTGAAGTCGGAATTCAATATTGGCCTGATCCTGGTGGATTATCTCGGCTTGATGGAAATCCCGAATAAGAAGGTTGAGAGCCAGCAGATTAAGATCGCCGAGATCAGCCGCAGCCTGAAGGCACTGGCCAAGGATTTGGGGACGCCGATTATGGTTCTGTCGCAGCTTTCGCGGGCGGTGGAAACACGGCCCGGGGATAAGAGGCCGATTCTTTCCGACCTGCGCGACTCGGGAGCCATCGAGCAGGACGCGGACGTGGTCATGTTCATCTATCGCGGCGGAATGTATGAGCAACACCGCAAAGATGGGGCGTCGGATCTGTCCACCACAGAAATCATTGTCGCCAAGCAGCGCAACGGGCCGCTGGGAACGGCCATGGTGAAATTCAACTTGCAGACGGGAAAATTCGAAGATCTCGCGCCGGAATACTTGCAGCAAATGGAAGAACCGGTGGGAGAGTATCCTCCGTTTTAGCGGCCTGCCAACGTGGAACGCGAATACGTCGAAGATTTAAACGAGATTATCGGCAAAACTTCGCTGCACGTGGGCGAAGCAGGGCGGAATCTGATCGAGAAGGCTTTTCGCTATGCCTATGAGGCGCACAAGGGGCGAAAACGTCACTCCAAGGAGCCCTTTTTCACTCATTGCTCCGAAGTGGCGAAGATCCTGGTGGACCTCCGCTTGGACGCTTTGACCATCGCCGCCGGGCTGCTGCACGACGTGGTGGAGGACGAACAGGTTCCGCTCAGCGAAATCGAATCCGAGTTTGGTCAGACGGTGGCCTTGCTGGTGGATGGGGTCACGAAGATCTCAAACATCTCGGGTTTGAGCTTTGACACCAAAGAGGAGGCTCAGGCAGCCAATTTCCGCAAAATGCTGCTCTCGATGTCGAAGGACATCCGGGTCATCCTGATCAAATTCGCGGACCGGCTGCACAACATGCGTACCATCGAATATTTGCCGCGAGCGGCGCAGGAACGCATCGCCCGCGAGACGCTGGATGTGTATGCTCCGCTGGCGCACCGTTTCGGTATTGCCAAGATTAAGTCGGATCTGGAGGATCTCTGCTTTAAGGTTCTTGACTACGACGCCTATCGCGAAATCGCTTCACTGGTGGATATGAAGAAAGAGGAGCGAGACCGCTATATTAATCAAGCGATTGCGCCGATTAAGGAAGAACTAACGAAATTCGGCATCAAGGCGAAGGTGTACGGGCGAGCCAAACATTTATACAGCATTTACGAGAAGATACGCCAGCGCGGAAAATCTTTCGACGAGATTCTGGATCTGCTGGCCATTCGCATTTTGGTGGATCGGATTGAGGAGTGCTATTTTGTTCTGGGGGTAGTGCATTCGCTCTATGCGCCGCTGCATGAAAAATTCGCGGATCATATCGCCATGCCCAAGTCCAACATGTATCAATCCCTGCATACCAAGGTGAGAGGGCCGGATGGACGGATGCTGGAGATGCAAATCCGCACCCATAAGATGCATTTAATCGCCGAAGAGGGGATTGCGGCGCACTGGCGCTATAAGGAGGGATCGGATCGCAGCGATGAATTGGAACGGCAAACAACCTGGGTGAGGCAGTTTCTCGATTATCAGGCGGACAGCTCTACGCCGCAGGAGTTTCTGGAGACGCTGCGCCAGGATCTCACGACCGACGAAGTTTTCGTCTTTAGTCCCAAAGGGAAGTTGATCACGCTGCCGCTGGGGGCGACGCCGATTGATTTCGCCTTCGCTGTGCACACGGATGTGGGGCTGCATTGCATCGGCGCCAAAGTCAACAAGAAGATCGTGCCGCTCAATACCGAATTGCATTCGGGCGATACGATCGAGATCATTACCTCGGCTACGCAAAAGCCTTCGCAGGACTGGCTGCGTTTCGTCGTGTCGGCGCGGGCCAAGTCGAAGATCAAGCGCTGGCTGAAGGTCTCGCAGTATCAACAGAGCGTCAAGCTGGGGCAGGAACTCTTGATGCGGGAACTCAACCGGCTGCACATCCGCTTGACCAATGAGCAGATTCAGGAGCTGGCGGCGGAGACGAGCTACGAGGATCTTGAGGCTTTCTACGCGGCTCTGGGCAACGGCGATCTCTCGCTGCAGTCGATCATGGGGAGGCTCAGCGCCCGGAAGGTGCAGCCGGCCAAGGACGGAAACATTTTCCAGCACATGATCCGGCGCGTCCGCGGCGGGGACGAGGGGCTCAAGATCCAGGGGATGGACGATTTGATGATCAGCTTCGCCGAATGCTGCCGTCCGCTGCCGGGGGACAAGATTACCGGATTTATCACCACGGGCAAGGGGATCAGCGTGCACCGCGTGGACTGCAAGAATGCGCTGCGCTTAATGGAAGAAACCCATCGCAACGTGGCGGTGGATTGGGACGTCGGACGCGACCAGGAATTCAACGCACGCGTGCGGCTGCTGGCGGAGGATCGCCGAAACTTGCTGCATGATATCACCGAAGCCATTACGCCGGTGAATGTGAACATTATCAGTCTGGACATGAAGCGCGAGGGGACGTTGACGATGGGGACGATGGTAATGCAGGTGAAGAACCTGGAACACCTGACCCAGCTTATCCGCCGCATGCAGAATGTGAAGGGGATGGTCTCGGTCTCGCGGCTCGATGAAGAAGTCGAGAGCGGCGGCAGCGTCTAAAGGCCCCAAGGACCATGCCCGGGCGCAGAATTATCGCGATTGATTACGGCCGGCGCCGCGTGGGGGTGGCGGCCAGCCAGGACGAGATCGGCATCGCCTTCGGACTGGATACGCTGATTATTGACCACGCCGATGAAATTCTCGCCGGCATCTTGAGCATCCTGGCCGAACGAGACAGCCGAGAGGCGGTGCTGGGGCTGCCGATTTCGCTGGGCGATCGGCCGGGTGAGCTTTGCGGCGAAATCATCGCGCTGGCAGAGGCACTGCAGGGGCGGGGAGTTGTGGTCCACCTGGTGGACGAAGCGCTCAGCAGCAAAACGGCCGGAGCCTTGCTTCGCCAGCGAGGCCGGCGTCAGTCCAAAGAGAATCAGGATCGGGCCGCGGCGGCCTTCCTGCTGCAGGAATATTTGGACGGCCGTTTGCCGGAATTCAGCCGCGAGCAGATCGAAAAAATCAAGCAAGAGATAAGCTCTTAACCACCACCCCCAAGATTCCATGTCAACTGGACGCGGCAAAGATCATCCTGTCGGCATCGGCATCATCGGCGCGGGCAGCATGGCGCAGATGACCTACCTGCCGACGCTTAAGAAATTTGAGGACGTGCGCCTCGAGGCCATCTGCGATCTGGACCGAAGCAAAGCCGGATTCGTGGCGCAGAAATTCGGCATTCCGAGCTTTTACGGGGATCCGCAGCATCTGCTGGCTCACCCGGGTGTGGAGGCCGTTCTGATTCTCACGCCCACGAATTCCCATTTGGCGCTGACGCTCCTGGCCCTCGAGGCCGGAAAATCGGTGCTGGTGGAGAGGCCCATGGCCCGCAAAGTCGTCGAGGCGGAGAAGATGGTGGAGGCGGCTCGGCGCAACCAGAAGATTCTGATGGTAGCGATGAATCACCGCTTCCGCCCGGATGCGATGATTCTGAAGAATTTCATCAGCGGCGGCGAGTTGGGTCAGATCTTCATGGTGCGCTGCGGGTGGCTGAAGAAGAAGGGACGCTGGACGCGGGCAGGCTGGGTTGTGGATAAGCGGCTCTCCGGCGGCGGCGTGCTCATGGATCTGGGCCTGCAGATGCTGGACTTGGCCTTGTGGCTGATCAATGACTATGATGTAGAAGAGATTTCGGCGATGACCTTCGCCAACAATCTGGATTTGGAGGTTGAGGATACGGTCGCCTGCCAGTTGCAGATGAAAGGAGGCAAGATCGTGACTTTGCACGCCTCCTGGGCGCTGCCGGCGCCGGAGACGCAGGCCTATGCGCATTTCTGGGGGACCAAGGGCGCCGCGGTGCTGAACCCGCTGCGGATTGACAAGGAGATGCACGGCAATCTAGTGAATGTGACGCCCGAGAAATCGTCCTCCGTGAAGGAGCTTCACCGCGCCTCTTTTAAATACGAATTGCGCCACTTCGTGGAGTGCGTCCGCCACGGGCGCCAACCGATTTCGTCCGGCCAGGAAGCGCTGCAAATCTTAAGGATCACAGAGGCCATTTATCGAGCCGCGGCGAAAAAAGGTTAAGGCGAGTCGGATCCCTTTCTGCTTGAGCGGCCTGCTGGCGCTGTTAGCCTTCCCTCCAATCAACCTCTGGCCTCTCATTTGGGTCGCCCTGATTCCGCTGATCTTTAAAGCCCGAAACTTGAGCTTTGCCCTGGCCTTTCGCCGGGGCTGGTGGGGAGGGCTGGTCTTCAATGCGGGGCTGCTCTATTGGATTGCGCTGAATTCCGGGGCCGATGGAATCATCGCGCCGCTTTCCTTTGCCGGGATGCTGCTGGTTTATCCCCTTTATTGGGGTTTATTCGCCTCTTTCTGGGCATTTCTGCATCGGCGCTGGGGCGATGCTGCTGCGCTCGTTCTGGCTGCTATTTGGGTCGGCCTAGAAGTAATTAAGAATGCTCCGGAGATCGGCTTCCCATGGCAGGAATTGGGGCTGGCTCAGATCAATTTTTCTCCCGCCGCTCAGTTGGCGGAAATCGGCGGCATTCGGTTGGTATCCGTTTGGGTCGTGGGCATTAATGCCGCCCTGTTCTTGCTGCTGCAAAAAAAGAGAAGATTGGCGGCGGCCCTCCTCGCTGTTCTATTGGCCGGGCTGACGTGGGGGGCTTGGCGCAGCAACCATCTGCCTCCGGCTGGCGTCCAAACGACGGTTCTTCTCGTCCAGGGAAATGTGGACCCCGAAGCTAAATGGCGGGAAGATGACGACGCCAGTCTATCTCTTTATGAAGATCTGACGCGAGAGGAAGTTAAGAAACAGAAGCCGGATCTGGTCCTTTGGCCGGAGACGGCGATACCGAAATACCTGGCCTATCAGCTTTCCGAACAGGGCAGAATCCGGCGATTGGCAAAAGAGATCGGAGCTCCGATCCTCACCGGCGCGCCGCATTATCAGCTCAAGTCGGGAGGCGGTTATGAGCGCTTCAATTCGGCCTTCTTCTTTCCCGCAGATGGCAGCTACCCGCTGCGGTATGATAAGATTCATTTGGTGCCGTTTGGCGAGCGCGTTCCGTTACAACGCTGGTTCCCCAAATTGGGGGAACTTAACTTCGGCCAGGCGGAGTTTACAGCGGGAAGGAATTTCGCCGTTTTTCGGCTGGAAAACGCGGTCAAGATTGCGCCGCAGATCTGCTACGAATCGGTCTTCGGGGATCCGACCCGGCGCTCGATCGGCCAAGGCGCTCGGCTGATTTGCAATATGACCAACGACGGGTGGTACGGCAATAGTTCGGGGCCCTATCAGCACGCGGCTCTGGTTCGCTACCGCGCAATTGAAAGCCGCTGCTCGCTGGTGCGGGCGGCGAACACCGGAATTTCACTGGCGGTGAATCCATCGGGGAAGATAACTGATGAGCTCGCGTATGGGCGTCGCGGGACGCTGCTGGTGCGAGTTCCGGCGGGCTCTGAATTCGCAACTTTTTACACACGGCATGGCGAGATCATCGTGAATATATTGGCTTCGGCCGGCGGCCTTAGCCTCCTGTTGGCGGCCATGTTGGAGAAGCGAGCGAAAAGCGCATGAAAAGAATCGGCGCTGCTTTGGCTGTCATATCAATCATGTTTGCCTATAATGTGCCTTTGGCGGGAGACGCCGACAGCGCAGCCGCACAGAATAGCTTCAATCAAGCCGGCGAACTCAGCGTCGGCCAAGCGGACAGCACACAGCCGGCAGTCGCGGATACCTTGGCGCAAGGAGTAAAAGACCAACGCGGGGTAATGGACCGGCTGATATTGCCGGCCCTGTTTACGGCCGCCATGGGCGGAATGCTGATTTTGCTGTTCACCCAGAGAGGACGATAGGAATTGAAAAATCAGATCACGATCTTTTGTTTGGCGGGCTGGCTCTTGCTGATAAGCGGATTATCAGGGTGCGGACGCGTGCAGGTGGATGCGACTATGAGCCCGGAAGAGCAATGGGATCTGGCCAAGCGGGCTTTTGAATACGAGAATTATTTGGACGCGGTGGACATTCTCAATGTTTTCACGCTGAACTATTCTGGATCCGCACTGATTGACAGCGCGCAATTTCTGTTGGGCGAATGCCATTTTGCGCTCCACGAATATATCCTGGCGGAATCCGAGTATCAGCGGTTGGTGCAGAATCTCCCGCAAAGCCCCTTGGTGGATGACGCGCGGCTCAAGATGGTACTCTGCAATCTCTATTTGTCGCCGTCTTATGCGCGGGATCAGAAATACACCGAAAAGACGTCTCAGGTGGCGCGGGAATTCCTGCAGGATTATGCCAGCACCGACTTAATTTTGCAGCTCGCGCCGCGAGCCTCGGGATGGCGCATTCTCAGCGAAATTCTCACCCTGGGAACGCTGCCGAATACCAAGACAGACCTCCAGGAACGGCCGCTTTTTAATACCAAGGTGGTTTACGCCCGGCGCGAGCAGGGATTCGGGCGCTGGCTTCTCAACGTGCTGACATTGGGCATTTACCCTTCGCCGCAGCCGGAATTGCGTCTGCCGCCATCCCAAAAAGTCAGCGGGGATTGGGTGGTCGCCCGGGCGCTGGAAGATTGCCAGACACGGTTGTCCAAGAAGGATTTCAAATCGGCTGAACTATACTACCGGCAAGGCAAGTATCCTTCGGCGGTAATTTATTGCGATCAGGTGCTGGGCATTTACGCCTCAACCCTCTATGCCGGTCCGGCCTTGCGGTTGAAGGGAGACTCCATGTACGCCATGGGGAAATACGGCGAAGCGGCTCCGATCTATGAGAAATATCTAAAGCAATATGGCGCGGAGGACCGTGAGCACGTCCAGCGGCGCTTGGAATCGAGTCTGCGATACTTGCAGGAATCCGCAGCGGCCTCATCGGGCGGCAGCGACCGCTGAGGCGGCTCATGTTGCTGCAACCGCCGCAGAATTTCCAGCGCATCGGTCTATACGGGGGCAGTTTCGATCCGCCGCACTGGGGGCATGTGCGGACGGCGGCGGCGGCGGCGGATGAGTTGAAATTGGATCAGCTTGCCTTCCTGCCGGCCCTGCATCCAGCGCATAAGCGGGATCAAACGCTCAGCAATTACGCCGTGCGGCGCGCCATGATCGAGCTGTGCCTGCCGCTGGATCCGCGCTTCCGCCTCTGCAGCGTGGAGGAAGAATATCCTCTCCCCGGCACCACGGTTGAAACCGTCCAAAAACTGCGGGACCTCGGATTCCGGGAAGACCAATGCCACCTCATCTGGCTGATCGGCTCGGATTCGCTGAGGGATCTGGGCCGCTGGCATCAGCCCGAGCGGTTGCTCGAATCCATCGAAATGGCGGTGCTGCCGCGCCCGGGGTATCCCGCCGATCAAGCTCTAAGACGATACAAGGAAAAAGTCATCCTTCTCAATACACCGCAAATCGCGATGTCAGCGCAGGATATTCGCGCCCACCGCGCTGACTTAGAGACATCCGTCCCGCCGCCGGTGGCGCAATTTATCCGCCGGCGGGGGCTTTACTCTTATAAGGATCATTCGTGAGCGACAATAGGAAGAAGCCCGAAGCACCCTCGCTGACACGGCAGTTGTGGAAACAGTTCAGTTCGATGAAATTCGCGATCATCCTCTTGATCGTGATCGCGGTCGTATCGGTGCTTTCGCTTTTCATCGGGGAATTTTATCCGGTGAAGGCGAGCGCGCCCGGCTGGGAAGAATTCTGGCAAAAAGAGCTGGGCATCAGCCAGCCCCTGTTCAGCTTCCTGACCTTTTTAAGGCTGCATGATCCCTACCATTCCTGGTGGTATATGCTGCTGCTTTTACTGCTGGTGATATCGCTCCTGGCGTGCATAATAGACCGGCTGCCCGGAGTGATCAAGACCATGCAATGGGGCGGCATGCGCGGCTCCGAAGAGATCGGCAAAATGGGCTTGTCAAAAACTTTCAATGCTGCCGGCCCGCCGGCGGACGTAGCGAAGCGGTTGCCAAGGGGATTTCGCTATCTTACTTCACAGCAAGACGGCGAAATCAGGATTATCGGGAAGCGGGCCATGATCGCCTACCTGGGGCCGATTTTGGCTCACACCGGATTGCTGGCTTTGACGGTCGGCGGCGTGGTGGTTCTGGGATTGGGATACGCCACGCGCGTGGCGGGCGTGCCCGGGGACATTGTTACCGATCCAGCCTTCGATTTCTCTGTGCGCATTGACAGTTTCAAGATTGTCTATCATGATCTGGGAATTGGCCAGTACGTGATGGTGGATGACCGCTTCTTGGGCAAAATCGTGGGCCGCGAAAAGGGCGACAAGTTCCTGGTCGAGACGCGCACTCATGAGGGCGATTTGCAGACCATGCAAATGGGCGCCTCGCAGTTGCGCAATCAATTCGACATCGAGAACGATCGAGGCAACATCAAATCCTATATCTCCGTACTCACGGTGCTGAAGGATGGCCGAGAGATGCTCCAGAAGCGGATCGAGGTCAATCACCCTCTGCGGTACGAAGGCTTCCGCTTCTATCAATCTTCGTTCGATCCGGATCGGCCGGTTGTGAATGCGAGCATTGACAGCGCGCTGGTCGTCATCACGCGAAAGCAGGATGGAGCGGTGTTGGACACTACATATCTAAGCCCACATCAGCGCTACCTTCTTCCGGACGGGAGCGCGTTGCACCTGTGCCAATTCGTGCCTGACTTTCGGATGGATCGGGGACGGGCGGCCAGCGCCTCGGCGGATCTGAGGAATCCGGCCATTCTGCTGGAGGCGCGCCGGGATACGGTTGAACTTTATCATCAGTGGAGCTTCCTGCGCCCGGAATTTCCACACACGCCATCAAGTCAGGCGGATTATGAATTTAAGGCGCTCAAGCTGGAGGGATTCAAGGCGTCGGTCACTTATCCGACCATTCTCGAGGTCAACAAGAGTCCGGGCTCCTGGATCATTTGGTTGGGATTCATCCTCTGCACGGTGGGACTGATTCTCGCCTTTTACCTGCCGCCACAGCGGATTTGGGCGGCGATTCGCGAAAAGGAAGAAGGGCGCAGTTCCGTGCATCTGGGAGCGCTGAGCACCAAGAATCCCGATCTCTTCGCGCGAAAGTTCGACCACTGGATCGAACAGATCCGCGGAAAACAAAAAGCTTAGGGGGAGGAACATCATGCGGATTCGATTTATCTGCTTGCTATCTTTGGGCCTGGCGCTGACCGGTGCCGCAAGCTTTGCCGGAGATATGAATGCGAAGCTCTCGCCGGCGCTGCGATTGCTGCGCGCCGCGCATTTGAGCGGGACGGCGCCGCAGTTCATCCAATCGGAGACGGATCGCGGTGACCTTCGGGTTTCCGTTCGGCTGGCCGAACCATCCGATCCGGCTGCTTGGGAGGGTCGAGGTATGCGGCTGCGCAAAATGGCCGGCCGGTATTCAGGCTCGGGATCCGTTTATGGCGCATTGATGACCTGGGCCGAAATCGAACAATGGGCGCAGGATCCCGATGTGTTGATGATTGCGAGCGACTGGCAGCCGAGAATCGTTCCGTGTCTGGATGTGTCCGCGCCAGAGGTGGGAGCGCCGGAGGTCTGGGATATTATGTCCAGCCAAGGTTTGCCCATCACTGGCGAGGGGCAGCTCGTGGCGGACTTTGACACCGGCATAGACGTCTTTCACCCGGCCTTTTTCCGGCCGACGAACGATCTCTACGATTGGCTGGATATTGATCAAAACGGCCAGCTCACGTCGGGCGTGGACGTGGTGGACTTGAACCGCAACGGCCAGGGGGAGCGCGAGGAGATTTTGCGCCTGCTTGACGGGCAAATTTACGACGAGGCGGGGACTTTCGGCAGTTCCCCGATTTCCAACGCCGACAATATCTACCAATCGAATTGGGATTGGCTCTACGCCGACGAAGATGACGACGGCCAGCGAGACTATGGCACCGCGGCGGGTTTCACCGAGGATGATCCAGCGTATGGAGAGCCAGTCTTTTATCTCGAAGATACTAATGGTAATCATGCGCTGGATTTGGGTGAGCAATTAAATCAGTTGGGCGAAAGCAAGGTGCGCGCGGTGTGGGATGGTTACAGCCCGCGCTATCGCGGAATAGATCTCATCAATGCGCAACCGGATTATGATGGTCATGGAACGGCGGTATGCGGAATTCTCGCCGGCGGCGAACCCTGGAAATCCAGATTCTGTGGACTGGCTCCGGGCGCAGATTTGTTGGTGGGCTATACCTCCGACGTCTGGTTCGAAGATTATCTTCCTTGGGTTCGCAGTGAGGGCTGCAAGATCCTGCTCTACGAATTCGGCAGCTGGATATTCAATCCACTGGATGGCTCGACGAATGAGGAGCTGCTGCTGAGCAGTGAAGCGGGCCTGGGGGTCATGCAGGTCACGCCTTCGGGCAATTTGAATCGGGGCGACAAGCATTGTCAACTGCAGTTGGTTTCCGGCCAGAGCACCGATATCCAGGTGGGAGTCGCGGCTTACCAGGGGGTAGATCCAACCTGGATGGGCCTCACTTTTCTCTGGCGCGAATCGGGCGCGGAATTGTCGTTTTCGCTGGAGGATCCCTACGGTTACACCATTGATTTGGCCGGAACCGACACCATTGAGACGTTTGGCAGTTGGAATGTCTATTCAGGCTTTTGGGTATCCCCGAGGGCAACAGGAGAGTACGACATCTCAATTTGGGGCCTCAGCAACGAGCCGCTGACCGGCCCTTGGACATTGACGGTTCATCATCCGGGCGGCCCTGGATTTGAACTCAACGGCTATGTCCAGGACAACGCTTCGGCCTGGGAAGGAGGAGCGGAGTTCGATAATTATCTATCCACGGACAAGACGGTGACCTGGCCGGCCACGGCGGATTCGGCCTTTGTGCTGGGCTCCTATAGCACGCGGGGCTATGAACAGTACGTAGGCGTAGGCTCGGGCAGCATCTCCATCGGGGAGATTTCCAAATTTTCCGGGCGCGGGACGAGGATAGACGGGGTTCACATCCTCTCTCTGGCCGCGCCCGGGAACTATGACGTCTATTCAGCCCGCTCGGTTGATGGCTATCCCTACACGCACGGCGGCTGGAGGCAGTTTTCCGGAACCTCCGCGGCCGGCCCGCACGTGGCGGCCTCAGCCGTGCTGGCTCGCGCGGCCGATACGACTTTGACACGTGCCGAAATCGAAGGTTTACTGGAATCCTTCGCCATCAGCGACAGCTTCACCGGTTCGGTCTACAATGACACCTGGGGCTATGGAAAAATCAGAATCAATGAGCTGGTGCAATACCTCGGCGTCACCTCAGAAGGCGCCTCGGGGACGCTGCCGACAGCCCTTTCGCTGGCGGCCTTTCCGAATCCGTTCAATTCCACGGTTTCGATCCGCATTGAGCTGCCGTTTTCGGATGCCATTGAGGTGGCCGTTTACGATCTGATGGGCAGAAGAGTCGCGGACATTTATCGAGGCGCCTGGGCGGCGGGATCTCAGAGATTGGAATGGAATGCGAAGGACGTCCCTTCAGGAGTCTACTGGGTCCGCCTGCGCAATGGAGCGCAGCAGGAAGTGCAGAAGATGGTCGTGCTGAAGTAACAGAAGGCGGGAAGAGATCGCTCAGTATGAAGGCAGCGAGATCGGCAAGGGTGTCTTTTGAGGAATCAGCCGCGCTGCAAATAGCACTGTCAGCAATGTACCAATCGGCCTGGCCATGTGGTAGTCTCCCGGCAGACGCAAAACGACCAGCAGGAACAGAAGCGCGAAAATCAGGGACATGATTCGATGTTGCTCGCTCCAATGGGATGCGATGAGATAATAGCCGGGCAAAAGGTAAAATAGATAATGATGATGCCAGGTTAGCGGGGAGAGCAGAAGGCTTAGCATCATCAGTTGCGAGAAAGCATATAGCGGCCGCTCTTGGCTACGCGTGTTTCGGATGCTTAGCAGTGCCAGGGCCAATAATCCGGCGGCAAATGAAACGAACAGCCACGCCTTATTCTGTTGCAGAAAATTGCTGGATTCTGAATGAATCTTGAGCCATCCCCAGATTGAAAACTGCGATCCCAGCGGCGGCCCCAATCGAAGAGTCTCGAAAAAATGGAGCCAGGTCACGGGCGGCGCGAGCACCATTGAGACGCCCACCAACGCGACTGTCCACAGGACCATCCAACCCAAATAGCGCCATCTGCCTGGATAGAAGATCAGAAAGTATAACAGCAGAATTGCCGGCACAACCTTGATCAGAATCGCCAGGGTCAGAGCCAGAGCGGAGAGAGCATCTTTGCCCCCAAGATGCCAGTACAAAGTTGCCAGCATCAGCGCCATCAGCACGATATTGATCTGACCCGCGCGCAGGGTGGTAATCGCCGCGCCATTGATAGCCTGCAAAAGTAAGAAAAGCAAACACAAAGCGTGAGGGTGACGATCTGACTTCACCAGGCGGGCCATCAGCCAAAACACCAGTCCCAAGAACAAGGCATTCAATATGAGAAATAATCGGTGCGCTGTCAGAGGGGGCAAGAGAGTAAAGATCCTCCAAATCCCCGCCAGCAGGGGAGGATACAGATAAGGATAAACATTATCCTGATAGGGGAAGCGTTCGAGGGGTTTTAGGTATTCCTGCTCCCCCATGCGCTCCAGGAGCTCGGCATCATACGGATTTGATCCCAGATTGATGGCGCGCGCCGCGAAGTAATAGGAATAATCATCAACGATGAAATCCGCGGAGAGAAGGTGAAAGCGCGCTTGGATGTAAATCAACGCAATACTCAGCACCACCGCAGCAGGCAACACCCAGCGTTTCCGAGCAATTATCTCCAGCGCATCCAAGATACTCTTCACGACAGTTCCCACGCTAAAATCCGCCCTTCATGCGGCATAATATAACCTTTCGGCAGATCAGGGTCAAGGAGAATTGATCGCAATCTGGTAAATTCAACGGCCAAGTCGTACCATGGCAAAAAAGAAGATTGAACAACTTCGCAGTCTAAAGGCTCAAGCCCTGCTGGGCGGCGGCGAAGAGCGCATTCAGAGCCAGCACAGCAAAGGCAAGCTGACCGCGCGCGAACGCATTGATCTGCTGTGCGATCCGGGCTCATTTCAAGAGGTGGATATGCTGGTGACGCACCGATCCACCGCTTTTGGCCTGGAGCGGCAACGGATCCTGGGCGACGGCGTGGTGACCGGCTATGGGAAGATCGGCGGTCGGCCGGTTTATATCTTCAGCCAGGACTTCACCACCTTTGGCGGATCGCTATCCGAAGCGCACGGAGAGAAGATCTGCAAGATCATGGATATGGCCGCCAAAGTCGGCGTGCCGGTGATCGGTCTGAACGATTCGGGCGGGGCGCGCGTGCAGGAGGGAGTCGTTTCGCTGGGAGCTTATGCGGATATTTTCCTGCGCAACACACTCTATTCCGGCGTGGTGCCGCAGATTTCAGCGGTTATGGGGCCGTGTGCGGGGGGAGCGGTCTACTCGCCGGCCATCACCGATTTCACGTTGATGGTAAAGAAGACATCCTACATGTTCGTCACCGGGCCGAAAGTGGTCAAGACGGTTACGCACGAAGAGGTGACTTCCGAGGAACTGGGCGGAGCCGTGACTCACGCGACCAAATCCGGCGTGGCGCATTTTGCCTGCGACAGCGAGATTGACTGCATTGAGAAGATCAAGCGGCTGCATTCTTTCATCCCTCAGAATAACCTGGAAGATCCTCCGCTGCTGGAGTGCAAAGATGATATCCGGCGGGCCGATCCCGATCTGGACAGTTTGGTGCCGGAGGATCCGAATAAGCCTTACGATATCAAGGACGTGATCCATCGTGTGGTGGATGATGGGGATTTCTTTGAAGTGCATGAGGATTTTGCCCCCAATATCGTGGTGGGATTCGCTCGGCTGGGCGGGCGGCCGGTGGGGATCATCGCCAACCAGCCGGCGCACCTGGCGGGGTGCTTGGATATCAATTCATCGAAGAAAGGGGCGCGGTTCATCCGCTTCTGCGATTGCTTCAATATTCCCCTGATCACGTTTGAGGACGTGCCGGGCTTCCTGCCGGGAACGGATCAGGAGTGGGGCGGCATCATCGTCAACGGAGCAAAGCTGCTCTACGCCTATTGCGAAGCCACCGTGCCAAAGATTACGGTGATCACGCGCAAGGCCTACGGCGGAGCCTACGACGTCATGAATTCCAAGCACGTGCGCGGCGATCTGAATTTCGCCTGGCCGACGGCGGAAATTGCCGTCATGGGAGCGAAAGGCGCAGTAGAGATCATCTTTCATAAGGAGATCAAGGAAGCCAAAAACTCCGAAGCGATGGAGAAACAGAAGATCGCGGAATTTGAGGAGAAGTTCGCGAATCCCTACACCGCCGCCGAGCGAGGCTACGTGGACGACGTGATCGAACCCTCGCAGACTCGCTATAAACTCATCACAGGACTGGAACTTCTGCGGACCAAGGTAGATTCGAATCCCAAGAAGAAGCATGGGAACATACCGCTTTAAGATTCGACCATCGGGAAAGTGAGGATGAAGCCCCATTTGGTAAAACCTTCAGCCAACGGTCTGGCAGGTTCTACGTTATAAGAGTAATAAATCGCAAACATCCACTGGAGAATGAACGTGAAAAGAAAACTGTTGATGATCTTAATCTTGGTGAGCGCGGCGCTCGGGACAACCTCCGGGATCGCCGGCGCCGCCCATCGCCCTATCCAGATTGCCCTGGTCAATCCGGTGCAGATTTTCCCGGAGAGCGACAATATCACCGGCATCCGCATTGACTTGATTTATGGGAAAAATGCCTCGCTGACGGGACTCGATTTGGGATTGGCCAATCACCTGACCGGCAATTCCATGGGGGTACAATGGGGCGCGGTCAATTTGGACGATGCCGGCTTTACAGGCTGGCAGGACGGCTGGGTCAATATCACGAAGGGAAAATTCCAGGGCTTGCAGATGGGTCTGGTCAATTCGACCCAGGAAGGCGTGGGCCTTGACTGGGGCTTCATCAACTACTCACAGGATTTCAACGGGTTGATGATCGGATTCGTGAATTACGCAGCTCGCCTGAAAGGCATTCAGATCGGTCTGGTGAACATCATCCGGCAGGGGGGCTTTCTGCCGGTGTTTCCGATTGTGAACTGGTCGTTTTAGACAGCATTCTACCGTCGCGTCAAACCGAACTGAGGGCGGGGATCATCCCCGCCCTTTGTCATTTTGGGGGAAAATAGGTCTATTTTCTCACGGCTTCTTCTCTTCCTTCAGCTCATATCCCGCCGGAACCTCGAATTTCGACCCGTCTATTGCACCCACTGAGGCTTCGGTCAGCTCGGTCGTCACGCTGAATTTCACCTTGTGCTCCCAGCGTGGCTCCTCGGGCTTCTTCTCCTTTTTTTTGCCGAAGGGGAGCTTGCCCATGATCTCCTCTTTGGCCGCCTCGCCGACCGCTTTGCCGATGGAGGGACCCACCAACTGACGGCGTCTGATTTCAATGGATGAGGTCACCGGCTCGCCCGGAGCTTTTTTCATCTCTTCCGCCAGCGCGCTGAACTGCTTCTGATACAGCATGGCGGCGGAAGTCAGGCCCGGCGTGAGCGCCGTTTCGTCCAATCCCAGCGCTTTCAGATAGGCCATGCTAAAGGCGGCAATCTCGTCGCCTCCCGGGACATCAGTGCTATTCCAGGCGTCCATCATGATCCATACGCTGTCCTGGGTCTCGGCGCGGTTGACTCCGGTGGCGACAGCATGGATATTCCGGCAGTTCCAGCCGTTGATGGTCTTGGGATTGGGATCGGACTTCGCTTCCACCGTCCAGTCGTATTGATCCTCGGGAACCTGGACGGTATCGGCCTCCTCCTCCCCCTCCGCCATCTCTGCCTGACCTTTCTTCAGCATCTCGCGGAATTCGGCGAAGGTCATCTCGGTGTAGGTCTTCTTCTTGGGATCTAACTGCCAGACCAGTTCCTTGTCAAGGCGAGTGATGGAAACGCTCTGCATCGGCTTGCCGCCGCTCATGGTTTTCATTATTCCGCGAGTCCACTGCGTGGTGGATTCCTGCGCCGAGCGGTCCGCCTGGTAGTAATCGGCGCTGGTGGATTCATAGGCGCCCCAGCTCTGCGAGCTGGATTTGTGCTTGCGGGTGACATCGGCGTGAGCTGCCAACGAGCCGCAGATTAGCAGGCCGGCCACGGCGATCCAGAGGGATTTGTTTTGCTTCATAAATTGACTCCCAAATTTATCTAACTTGACGTATTTTCCAAATTCCCCGACCACAAGAATTCTCTCGTCTCCCTCACCAGTACCCCGCTTAGGACAATCAGCGAAATCAAATTCGGCACGGCCATGAGACCGTTGGCGATGTCGGCGAAAGCCCAGACGGCCGGCAGGGAAGCCACCGATCCCACCATCACGGCCATCACCCAGAGGACGCGATAGGGTTTGATGACGCGCGATCCTAACAGGTATTCCGCCGCTTTCTCGCCGTAGTAAGACCAGCCCAGGATCGTCGAAAAAACGAAGGTCAGCAGACCGACGGTCAACACCAGCGGGCCGACATAGGGGATATCGCCGAAAGCCGTCTTGGTCAGCGCCGCGCCGTTCAGGCCGTTGACCCATTCGCCGGAATTGACGACCACGAGCCCCGTCATGGCGCAGACGACCACCGTATCCCAAAACGTTCCGGTGGACGACACCAGCGCCTGGCGCACGGGATTTTTCGTCTGCGCCGCCGCCGCCACGATGGGGGCGCTCCCCAGACCGGATTCATTGGAGAACAATCCTCGGGCGATGCCGTAACGGATGGCTTCGCGGATGCCGGCGCCCAAAAATCCGCCGATGGCCGCCTGGCCGGTGAAGGCGCTGCTGAAGATCAACGAAAGCGTTGCTGGAATGGTGCTGTAGTGCATGACCAGCAGAATTGCACAGCCCAAGATGTAGAAAACGGCCATGAAAGGCACCAGCCTTTCGCAGGTTTTGGCGATGCTCTTGATGCCGCCGAGAATCACAATCGCCGTAAATATGGTCATAATCGCGCCGCTGATCCAGGGGGAGACTTGGAACGTCTCTTTCACAAGGGATGAGATGGAATTGGCCTGCACCATGCAGCCGATGCCGAAGGCGGCGACGGCGGTCAGAGCGGCGAAGATGACTCCCAGCCATTTGGCCTTCATGCCGCGCTCCAGGACATACATGGGGCCGCCCGCCATGAAGCCCTGCGGCGTGGTAATGCGATATTTGACCGAGAGGACAGCCTCGGCATATTTGGTAGAAATTCCGAAGACGCCGGTCAGCCACATCCAGAGGACGGCTCCGGGGCCGCCTGCGGCGACGGCCGTGGCCACCCCCACGATGTTGCCCGTGCCGATGGTGGCGGCCAGGGCGGTGGTCAACGCTCCAAAATGGCTGATATCCCCTTCGCCTTCGGCGGTGCGCTGGAAGGAGAGCTTGATGGCCTTGCCGATGTAGCGCTGGATGAAGCGCAGCCGGAAGGTCAGGTAGAGGTGCGTGCCGAAGAGCAGAATCAGCAGGGGCGGGCCCCAGACGATGTTGCTGATGGAGTTCAGGATGAATTCGATCTGCTGCATGGGATCTCGCGAAAAGGTTCGGGAAAATGTAAAATGTAAAATGCAAAATGCAAAGTGAAAAGAAGGGAAAACGCTGAGCGAATCCAACCCATGATCACAAGATTGGACTTGCTTTATTTCTGCGGGTTTTGTAAATTCCCATCATGAAAACCGATTTGCCCTCCTCTGCCCCACCCCGGCGCTTGGCGCTCCACACCAAAATCTTCATCGGGCTTTCCGTCGGCATTGTTGCCGGGCTGATTTGCAATGCGCTCTGGGCCGGCGCACCGCAGTTAGAATGGTTGATCAAGAATCTCATCTCGCCCCTGGGGCAGGTGTTTCTGCGGATCATCTTCATGGCGGTGATTCCGCTGATTTTCTCGGCGCTGGCGCTGGGAGTGGCGGAATTGGGCGACATCCGGCAGTTGGGTCGAATTGGATTTCGCACTCTCGCCTATACGTTGGTTGTCAGCGCCATCTCCGTGCTGATCGGCGTAACGCTTGTGAACCTCGTCAAGCCCGGCGTGGGCCTTTCGGAAACAGACCGGCAGGCGCTGACATCCTCCCTTACCACGAAATCGGTCGAATCAACCGTCGAACGCGCGGCGGAGGCAAAATCCATCGTCCAGACGCTGCTGGATCTGATCCCGAAGAATCCTCTGGCTGACGCCGTGGGAGCGTTTGACGAGAACTATCGAGGCGGGGGTATTCTGGCGGTGATGGTCTTCTCGCTCTTTGTGGGCATCGCGCTGGCGCTTGCCAGATCGGAGCGTACGATCATTTTCGAGAAGTGGCTGCAGGGGCTTTATGATGTGGTCATGAAGATCATCCAGATTGGGATGAAGCTGGCGCCCTATGGCGTTGCCTGTCTGGTCTTTTCGGTGGTGGCACGATTGGGATTGAATGTCGTGGTGATTTTGGGAAAATATGTCGCAGTGGTCTTGATCGGTTTGACTCTGCATATGTTCGGCGTCTATTCGTTGATTTTGAAGTTCATGATCAAGGTGAGTCCTTGGAACTTTTTCAAGCGAATTGAGGAAGTCCTGCTGACCGCCTTTTCGACCAGTTCATCGAATGTGACGCTGCCGACGGCGCTACGGGTGACAGAGGAGAACTTGGGCGTGCCGCGCCACATCACCAATTTCGTGCTGACGCTGGGTTCCACGGCGAATCAGAACGGCACCGCGCTCTATGAAGGCGTGACGGTGCTTTTCCTGGCGCAGTTCTTCGGCATTGATCTGACCATGACGCAGCAGGTGACCGTAGTCTTGGCCTCGGTGTTGGCGGGGATCGGGACGGCGGGGGTGCCGGGAGGATCGTTGCCGGTGATTGTGCTGGTGCTGCAATCGGTCGGCGTTCCGGGCGAGGGGATTGGCGTCATCCTGGGGGTGGATCGCTTCTTGGACATGTGCCGCACCACGCTGAATGTCACCGGCGACATCACGGCGGCCATGTGGGTGGCAAAGGGGGAGAGCAACGCGGGCCGGCAACGAAAATGATCAATTCTTTACTTGCGGCAGGCTCAATCTCAACTTATAATAAAGATCACGGACATATTGCATTCAGAGCGTTCTGATTTTGTATGTACTGAAATACCGACAGGAATGAACTGAGCTCTAATCGGCAAAAACTACCTATCGGCATAGAAATCCTCTTTCGCCGCCTGCATCTCTTCTCCTTTCCGCATCTTTCATGCGATCCAGCGCACACCAAAAATCGCTCTGTTTTCAACAGAGATCTTGATTTTACTCTAATAATTTCATAAATTATAGAATATCAAGAAATCCTAAAAAGGGTCCATCGGGAGGAAGTATGGCAAAATGCAAAGGATTTGTACCGGGAATCATCCTCATCCTCACAATCTGCCTGCCCTCGACGGGAACCTCGCAGCAGATTGTATGGCAGAGACAAATACACGCCTACTTGGACGGCATTCACCTGACCTTCTATCTGGGCGGCGCTGACTACACGAAGCCGGTGCTGGTTGATATTGACAACGACGGCGATGGGGATCTCTTCGTCGGTGAACATGATGGTTACCTGAACGTGTTCGAAAATCTGGGTGGATCTCCTCCAAATTGGTACTGCCTCACGACCGCGCTGGATTCGATTGACGTGGGGAAGCACTGTGCGCCACACTTCTGGGACATAGATGTGGACGGCGATCTGGACATGTTCCTGGGCTGCGAAGACGGAACCATCTGGTTCTATCGAAATGACGGAACACCTCAAGCCGCGGATTGGACATTTCAGACCAGCTTCTGGGATAGCATAGACGTTAATTACCATTCCATCCCCTTCTTTCGGGATTTGGATGCCGATCTGGACGCCGACCTGCTGATCGCCAACAACAGCGGCGGTGCCGCCTATTTTAAGAATATCGGCACACCGACCAATCCCATATTCCGGCTCGAGGCCTACTACTACCAGGGATTCGACATGGGGACGAAATCCTCCGTGTGCGTGTACGATCTGAATGCGGATAATCTGCAAGACGTGGTTATGTCAGGCTTGAACGGTCAAATCGAGCTGTTCTTGAATCGCGGACCGGCAGGCAATCCGAGTTACACGAGCCAGGGCGTCATCGCCAACGTGCTGCGCAATGGGATGCCCAACTTTTGGGATCTCGATGACGATGGCGATCTGGATTTGATCGCCGGCCAAGCGGACGGCAATGTCAGCTATTTTACCAACGTCGGAACGTCCAGCCTTCCGCGATTTCAGCTCACCACAGCCAATCTGGCCTATTTCGATGAGGGCTTGGACACGAAACCGGCCTTGGCGGACCTTGACGCCGACGGCGATCTGGATATGGTCTTCGGGTGTTTCCACCGGGGAATGGTCTATGTGAAAAACATCGGGACGGCGGATTCTGCCGCGTGGCAACTGGTTTCCGAGAGCTTTGCGGGCTATAATGCTTCCGGCAGCGAATCCCCGACCTTCTGCGACTTGGACAACGATGGAGATCCGGACTTGGTGGTCGGCCTCGAAAATGGCACTCTGACCCACATTTCCAACACCGGCACGCCGAGCAATCCCGTTTGGGGAGCGCCGATTCCCAACTACGCAAACATTGACGTGGGCACCAAAGCGGCTCCGGTTTTTGCCGACATGGACGGCGACAGCGACTTCGATCTCTTCATCGGATCGCAGACCGGCATGGTCCGCTATCTGCGCAACAATGGCAATCCGACCAATCCCATCTGGCAAGATCTGGGTTTTCTCCCCAATATGGACGTCGGCTATAATGCCGTGCCCGCCTTTGCAGATATCGAAGGTGACGGGGACTTGGATCTATTCATCGGCAACGGGAATGTACAGGGCTGGCTGGATTACTATCGGAATGACGGTTCCGCCTATCTGTATTCCTGGGCGCCCGTGGTCACACACTACGGGGGATGGGATTTCGGCGATAATGCCGCCCCCTGCTTCGCCGACATTAACAACGACGGACATCCCGATCTGCTGATCGGATGCAATTCCGGAGGCGTCTGGCGCTTTGATAATCTTGGGCTGCTGCACGATGTGGAGTTGACGATGACTCCCATCAATCCTCCCATCCAATTGCCGGCCAGCGGCGGTGAATTTGAATTTACTATCATGGTGGCCGCCGGCGACAGCAATTTCACCGGCCAGATCTGGGTGGACGTCACCATGCCCGACGGCAGCACCTTCGGCCCTACGGTGGGGCCGGCGACGATTACCGTTCCGGCGGGGAGCAGTATGAGTCGCGTTCGCGTTCAGGGCGTTTTACATACGGCGCCACCCGGAATGTACTCCGAAAACGGCTATGCCGGCCTTTATCCCGACAGCATCTGGTCGCAGGATAGCTTCCCCTTCGAAAAGCTTCCTTTCGGCGATGGGCCCATCATTCATGAATGGTACAATATCGGCGAGGAATTCGGAAGCGAGCCGGCGGCGAGTTCTGCTATGATCGCCGCGTCTCAGAATTTGCGTTTGGAGCCCAATCGCCCCAATCCATTCAATCCCCAAACCTCGATCCGCTACGAGCTGAGCACAGGAAGCTTCGTCGAGATGAGCGTTTATGATATATCAGGCCATCTCGTGCAGCGACCAGCCAGCGGATGGCGCGAGGCGGGGGCGCATGAGGTCATTTTCGATGGAAGCGACCTGTCTTCCGGAATCTACCTTTATCGCATCGAGGCAAAGGGGCAAGCGGTCAGCGGGAAGATGGTGCTGATGAAGTAGGGGTTAGGATTTAGGGCTTAGGCGTTAGTGATAAGGCGGTGCTTCTTAAGCCCCGCCTTTTTCATTTGAATATTCGGGGCTTTGATCGAGGGCGCTTTATCCGTATTTTGTATGAAAGTTCGAATTCCTCAATAAAAATAGCTAATAAAGACGGATGGCAGAAATGGAAATCATTGGCAAACGCATAAGCAAATACTTGCACAGCTTGCTCCCCCAACGCCCAGCGGTTTTCCTCGAGCTTGAACAGCGGGCGACGCGCGAGAATTTTCCGGCCATTGGTCCGCAGGTGGGGGCATTGCTGGAACTGCTGGCGCGGACGATCAACGCCCGGCAAGTTATTGATCTGGGGTCGGGCTACGGCTATTCCGGACTCTGGCTGGCGCGAGGGATGGCGCCGGATGGAAAGATTATCTTGACCGACAACTGCGAAGAGAACAAAACAGAAGCCCAACGACATTTCACCAGGCTGGGCCTGGAGAAGATACTCGATTTTCGCGTCGGGAATGCGGTGGAAATATTCACGCAAGAAAAGGGGCCCTTCGATCTAATCTTCAATGATGTGGACAAGGAGGATTATCCGAAAATCATGGAATTGGCTTATGAGCGATTGCGTTCGGGAGGACTGCTGGTGACGGATAATACTCTCTGGGATGGCAAAGTAACGAAAAGAAGGCCGGATGACACGACCAGGGCGATCATCGAGTTCAACCGGCGGCTGGGGGAACATGATGGTTTTCTGACCGTGCAGATTCCCCTCAGGGATGGGGTGGCGGTGAGTGTGAAGAAATAGCTATTGACAAACAGCCCAAATAAAATTTGTCTATGATAGTTCTTGGAATCTCGGCTCTTGAACGTTAAATTGTAAATCAGGATGCATCCAATTATTCTCTCTAATTCTCCATCCTGGACAATAGGCCATAGTGATGTGAAATAAGCTCTTGACCCACTCATTTACCCTGAGGCGGGTCGCCATGACGAACATCTTAAAAATTAACGAATTAAAGGCGCTAATGGACTCAGCTTGAACCAAGCCGAGCTCAATAGCGCCTTTATATTTCATGATCATGGCAGATAAAAAGTTATGAAGAAAGGGGATTGAAATGAATCGAAAAAACTTTGCCAGATGGTGGAGGCTGACGCCGATGGGCGTCGTTGCGGCGATGACACTGGTCGCCTTCACCACCTTCGCCCAGCCGCCGGAGATTCTGTGGACGAGGACTTATGGGGGAAGCGGCAATGAGGCGTATTATAGGGCGGATGTCCATCAGACTTCAGACGGAGGATATATCCTTGCAGGATCCACCTCTTCTTATGGCGCCGGCGGCCATGATGCCTGGGTGATCAAGACTGACGCTAATGGCAATTCCCTATGGAGCCATACCTTCGGGAGCAGCGGTTCTGACTATGCACGCAACGTTCAACAAACAACAGATGGAGGGTACATTATCGGAGGATGTTACAACTGGAGTTACGGCAGCGGTGATATGTGGCTAATAAAAACTGATCCAAATGGCCATGAAGTGTGGAGCAGCACCTTCCGCCGTAGTGTAAGTAATGATGTGGGTTTCGTCCAGCAGACCACTGATGGCGGATACGTCCTCTTTGGTAGTTCCGGATCCTACTATATCCCCGGACAATATGACTGGTGGCTAATTAAAACAGATGAAAACGGCGACAGCCTATGGAGTCGCACCTATGGGGGTGACGGAGCGGATTTTGCGGAAACTGTTCACCAGACTCAGGATGGAGGGTACATCCTTAGCGGGGCGACCTATTCTTTTCCGTTTTTCTCGGATTCCCTCCATTACTGGCTACTTAAGACGGATGCCAATGGTGATTCTCTATGGAGCCACGTATATACCAACGAGGGTTATGATGTTGGTCTGGGTTCTCAGCAGACTTCAGATGGAGGATATGTCTTTGTAGGAGAAACGAGACCCTATGTGGGAGGTGGGCCGCTCGATATCTGGCTGATAAAAACCGACACCGACGGCGAAGTAGAATGGGATCGCACTTTCGGAGGCTCTGGCGATGACTACGGTTACAGTGTTTTGCAGACAGCGGACGGCGGATACGTTTTGGTGGGCAACACAAGTTCGTATGGTGCAGGCGGTTATGACATGTGGTTGATCAAGACCGATGCGAATGGCGACAGTCTCTGGAGCTGCACTGCCGGTGGGAGCGGAGATGAATGGGGTTTCGGTATTGATCTAACCAGCGATAGCGGTTATGTTGCGGTTGGAAGCACCAATTCCTTCGGTGCAGGCGGAGATGACCTTTACCTGGTGCGGCTGGGGTTTGTTGGTGCACCACCCATGCTTTCCATTGACTTGACGCCCCAAAATCCCCCCATCGTAATACCGGCCGCTGGCGGCTCCTTCCAGTACAACATCACCGTCAGCAACGACACCAGCTACTGGCAGACGTTCAGCGCCTGGTGCAGCGTGCGAATTCCCAGCGGAATGGAGTTCCCCGTGCTGGGGCCTATGACTTTGACGTTCAGCCCGGGATACAGCCTCACGCGTCTGCGTTCCCAGGCTATCCCATCGGGAGCGCCGGCTGGAACCTACACTTACTGGGGCTATGTCGGCACGCCACCCTGGATTGTGGTAGATTCCGACAGTTTCAGCTTTGTCAAGGAAGGCGCCACTGGCGATTGGCCGGGGCTGGACGGCTGGCCTTGTACCGGTGAGCCCTTCCCGGGTGAAGCGCCGCTGCTCGATACAGCGCCTCAGCCCACCTCTCCAACCTTGCATCCCTGCCGCCCCAACCCCTTCAATCCCACGACAGATCTCAGCTTCGAGCTGCGAGCTGCGAGCTTCGTCAAGCTAACCGTCTATGACATCTCCGGGCGAACAGTGTCAACGCTGGTGAATGGATGGAGAGAGGAAGGCACGCATGAGGTGACGTTTGATGGCTCCGGGCTGCCATCGGGGATTTACATTTATCGTTTGACTGCTGGGGGGTCCAGCACCAGCGACAAGATGGTGCTCTTGAAGTGAGAATTAGGTGCGCCGGAGATTGCCCGGTAACGGATTCCGCCACGCGCAGCGAAGCCGTACCGTTGCGATAAGACCTGACGCAAAAGACAAAAGAGGAGGTGAACCATGCGAAGGGAAATTCTTGGATCAATTCACATTGCCGTGCTGGCAGTCGCTCTGGGCGCCGTCACGGCCTTCGCCCAGCCGCCGGATACGCTGTGGACTAGGCTCTTTCCTGTCGGCACCTACGGTGATGCACCGATGGGTGTCGTGGCATCCGCCGATGGCGGCTTTATCATCGCCGGCCAAACCACCTTGATGGGTGCGGGCGGCTACGATATGTATCTGGTGAAAACGGATGCCCAAGGCAACACGCTCTGGACTCACGATTATGGAGGTCCCAACAATGACTATTGCTATGGGGTCCGACAAACCCCCGATGGTGGTTACATTTTAGTGGGATTCACCGGCATTTGGCCGGCCTGGGATGCCTGCGTGGTGAAGACCGATCCCAATGGCATCCAGCAGTGGGTCTATACCTACAACGGAGGATCCGATGACTATGTGAGGAGCGCGTGCCTATCCAGCGATGGTGGCTATGTCGTCTGCGGGACAACAATGTCCGGCGGATACGCTGCCTTGCTTATAAAGCTCGACGCTTCCGGCAATTATGTCTGGCATCGCATCTTCAATCGGCCAGGCATTGACAATGCCTGGTGCGTTCAGCAGACCCAGGATGGAGGGTACATCATCTCTGGACAAACCAATACGTATCAAGATACCTGGCTGATCAAGACGGACGCCAATGGCTATCAGCAATGGGAAAGGATCTTCTACGGCGGTGATGAGGGTGGGTTTTATGTCCAGCAAACCGAAGATGATGGATACATCATCACCGGTGGGGGTGGGTCTGACCTGTGGCTAATCAAGACAGACGCTCTGGGCAATTCGCAGTGGATTAGAACCTATGGTGGATCTGGCGGCGAGGGCGGCCGTTGTGTCCAAATTACTGCCGATGGAAATTACGTCGTCTCGGGCTACACCTCTTCCTACGGCAGCGGCGAGACTGATATCTGGCTGCTTAGGACGAATTCGAACGGCGACGTGCTCTGGAGTTGCCCCTGGGGAGGATCGGGTACGGAAATGGGCTATAGCCTCGATCTGGTCGGCGATGGCGGATATGTCGTCGGAAGCTACACGAATTCCTTTGGAGGCGGTGCAAACCACCTGTGGTTGCTGCGCTTGGAGGATGTTCCGCAGAACATGTCGGTGAATTTAGTCCCGTTCAGTTCCAATATTCAAATTCCCGCCTCCGGCGGCGCCTTCGAGTTCTACGCCTTCATCACCAATAGCGGGAGCGACTCTGCCTGGGTGGACTTATGGACCAAAGTCATCCTGCCGAATGGCTCGACGCTCGGACCACTGATGGGGCCCGCGCAGGTGCTTTTGAATCCCGGTACTACGGGCTGGTATCGCTCCCAAAACGTGCCCGGCCACGCACTGGCAGGCACTTATACCTACATGGGCAATCTGGGAGTCTATCCCAATAGCATCTGGACTTCGGATTCCTTCCAGTTTGTGAAGGCTGCGGGAGGGGATGGATCGGACATCGGCGATTGGAGCAATTGGGGAGACGCCTTCGATTCGCCACCGCAGGCGGCAGCATCGCATCCATCCTATCCTTACTTGCACGAGCCCCGCCCCAATCCTTTCAATCCCTCCACAGCCATCAGCTACGAGCTCCAAGCCTCGAGCTTCGTCAGCCTGAAGGTCTACGATACCGCCGGACGGTTGGTGGCAACGCTGGTGGATGGGCGGCGTGAGGTAGGGACGCATGAAGTGACATTTGATGGCTCCGGGCTGCCATCGGGAATTTACATTTACCGTTTGCAGGTGGGAGATTATGCTGCAAGCGGGAAGATGGTGCTTTTAAAATGAGCCGAAGGTCCCGAAGGGAGGGCTTTCGCCCCCATCCGCCCATGGCGGATAGGGGCTGGGGGCTAGGGTCTTGGGACTGGTAGGGGCGCACAGCAGTGCGCCCCTTTTCAGTCGAGGTTGAGGCGATCCCGATTATGAACTGCGGCAGGTGGAAACATCGGCCTCCATGATTAGTAAGATATATGAAGATTACCCTGCTAGGATAGAATAAGAGCAATGTTGCATCACGCAAGGGGCATCGCTCATCAGGCTCGAAATGTCGGTAATATAAACCGTGCAAATGGGGATTGCCGATGCGAAGACGGATTCGCCTTTTTTCTGCGCCTTTGATGGCCATCCTGTGCGTCTTCAATTGGGCGCAAGCAACGCCTGATTCCCGAGCGACGGGAAGTCCTGCCCAAATTCCCAACAGCGATACTGTTTTGCAGAGCACCAGAGCAAATAAATTTGGCAATTGGTTTGCCGGCTACCGCATGGGAATACCTTACATCGCCGGCCTTCGAGGTGAATACGTATTGAAATGGAGCCCCAACGCAAAGCCAGCATTTCTTCTGGCCGCCGATGTTGCGCTGACTTACGGATATTCTGCGGCCATTGCGTTAGAAAGTCAACTTGGAAATTCGAGCATTTTTATTGGCGGCGGCTACAATTACACATGGTTTGCATTTGGCGTTTCCGGAGGAGACGTTGCGGTTGTATTGGCCAATTCTTTTCACTCTGGGCAGTTTTCACTCACTTGGCGTTCAAACTATCAGCGAGAAAACATCATCGGCATATCTTTAGGCGCATTGATAAGCCCGTCCTTTTCGGAGACACATTATCTGTTCCCCATGATCCATCTTATTTTAATAAGCGATTGACTTTATTGCTTAAACGATCCCGGCCATCAAGTCCCGAAGGGATCCTTGCGGACCGGCCGGGCCACCCAGTCGCGTGTTGCGAGTCGCGAATCGAGATTCGAGAGAGTGGGGGCGCACAGCTGTGCGCCCCCGACAAATTTCGGGTCGGCACAAGGCCGACCCCTACGCGTTCCAAACAACTGCGGCAGGTGGAAACACCTGCCGCAACGTTTTTTGCCCTTCTAAACTTTCCAACTTTGCAACGTTGGAACTTCGGTTAGTACATCCCTCCGCCCATGCCGCCGCCGGGCATGGCGGGAGCCTTGTCCTCTTCGGGCTTCTCGAAGACGACCGCTTCGGTCATCAGCAACAGCGAGGCCACGGAGGAGGCGTTTTCCAGCGCCGTGCGGGTGACTTTGGTGGGGTCAATCACGCCCGCCTTGGTCAGGTCTTCGTACTTTTCGGTGCGGGCATTGAAACCGAACGCGCCTGTCCCTTCCTTTACCTTCTGCACGACGACGGAGCCTTCATGGCCGGCGTTGTTGACAATCCAGCGGATGGGCTCTTCTAAGACGCGCTTCAGGATGTTGATGCCGATCTGCTGATCGCCATCCAACTTTATCTTCTCGAGTGCGGGGATGCAGCGCAACAGCGCCACTCCGCCGCCGGGGACGATGCCTTCCTCGACAGCCGCGCGAGTGGCGTGCAGAGCGTCCTCCACGCGGGCTTTTTTCTCCTTCATCTCGACTTCGGTCGCCGCACCGATCTTTAAGACGGCCACGCCGCCGGCCAACTTCGCCAGGCGTTCCTGCAACTTCTCCTTATCGTAGTCGGAAGTCGTGCTTTCGATCTGCTTCTTAAGCTGCGCCACGCGCCCCTTGATGTCTTCGCCCTTGCCCGCGCCTTCGACGATGGTGGTGTTGTCCTTGTCAATGGTCACCGTCTTGGCCGATCCCATGTCGGACAGCAGCGCGTTTTCCAGCTTGAAGCCGGCCTCTTCGGAAATCACGCGCCCGCCGGTCAGAATGGCGACATCTTCCAGCATGGCCTTGCGGCGGTCGCCGAAGCCGGGAGCCTTGACGGCGCAGACTTTCAGCGTGCCGCGCAGCTTGTTCACTACCAGCGTCGCCAGAGCTTCGCCTTCCACCTCTTCAGAGATGATCAGCAATGCGGATCCCGTCTGAGCGACCTTCTCGAGAATAGGCAGGAGATCCTTCATGCTGGAAATCTTCTTGTCGTGGATCAGGATCTTGGGGTTTTCGAGCACGGCTTCCATGTCGTCGGGGTTGGTGACGAAATAGGGGGATATATAGCCGCGGTCGAACTGCATCCCTTCGACGACTTCGAGAGTGGTTTCGATGGACTTGGCCTCTTCGACGGTGATGACGCCGTCCTTGCCGACCTTGTCCATGGCGTCGGCGATCAACTTGCCGATAGATTCGTCGTTATTGGCCGAAATGGCGGCCACCTGAGCGATCTCATCTTTCGAGGAGATTTCACGGCTGATCTTCTTCAGCTCGGCGATGACGGTGGAGACGCCTCTTTCGATGCCGCGCTTGATTTCCGTCGGATTGGCTCCGGCGGTGACATTGCGCAGCCCTTCCTGCACGATGCTCTGCGCCAGCAGGGTGGCGGTGGTGGTGCCGTCTCCGGCCTGGTCGGACGTCTTGGTGGCGACTTCGCGCACCATCTGAGCGCCCATATTCTCGACGGGATCTTCCAGCTCAATTTCCTTGGCGACGGTGACGCCGTCCTTGGTAACGGTGGGAGCGCCGAATCTCTTGTCAATGACGACATTGCGGCCGCGCGGACCCAAGGTGACCTTGACGGCGTCGGCCAGGATGTCCACGCCGCGCTTCAAGCCATTGCGGGCTTCGGATTCGAATTTAATCAGTTTGTGTGCCATATTTCAATACCTCGCTTTCTTGGGTTAATCCTTCACCACGGCCAGAATATCGTTGCGCGACACAATCAGATACTCCTTGTCGTCGTGCTTTATTTCGGTGCCGCCGTACTTGGCGTAGATGACCTTGTCGCCGACCTTCAGAATTTCGGACAGCACCTTGCCGCCCTCCTTCTTGGGGATGTCATCCCCCAGGGCGACCACTTTGCCCAGCTGCGGGCGTTCTTTGGCGGTGTCGGGGATGATGATCCCCCCCACCTTGCGCTCCGCTTCTTCCATCGGTTCGATGAGCACTCTCTCATCAACCGGCTTCACTCCGATTTTCATTCTAACCTCCTATTAAATTGATACTTAATATTGCACGCTTATTAGCACTCACTCGGAATGAGTGCCAAATGTTCCCGGTAAATATACGGAAGAGGAAGGGAGTTGTCAAGTGATTTGAGGGGAAAATGTTTGCGCCTGTAATCCCCCTAAATCCCCCTTTAAAAAAGGGGGACTTGGCGTTCCCCCCTTTCGTACGAGAAGTTGAAAATGGCGAGAACTCGACACGCCGGCCAAGCTTGGCGAGAACTCGGCGCTCAATCGGGAAGAGAACTTGACAAAATGACGAGAAGTCGGCAGGGGTTAGGGGTTGGGGGTTGGGGGTTAGGGATTGGGGGGCGAGCCACCCTCCCAAAAAACCTAACCGCAAAGAACGCAAAGGAGGCGCAAAGAGCGCAGAGAAAAAAATGATGCGCCGCGGCGGCTGGGGCACCTGACCGGCCGACTGTCAGAATTTAAAAATTGTCTGAACCGCAGTCGGCCCCGGCTGATCCGCCGAGGCGGAATTCCCGCAGATTATTGGATGGCGCAGACAAAAAAATCACCCCGCAAGGGGTGACCCGTGAATAGCCGGGGGTATTTTACCCCCGGAGAAGAGAATCCCCACCACCCTCACCATACGACCCCGACCGCTTAAGGGTCCGCCAAAGGCGGATAGGGGTCGAACAATTTACGATAAACCAGACCCTACCGCTAAAGGGTCCGCCGAAGGCGGAAAGGATCAGGCCACCCAGCCACCTGCCTGCAAGCGATGGACATAAGCGCCCGACGCGAGGATTGATTAGTCGGCAGAGTTAAAAACCAGCGTATCTTCAGCAACACGCTTTTCCGCAACATTCAGAAGGCATCGAGCAAAGGCAACTGCCTCATCGGCCAAAAGGAATAATCTGAAACCGTGCCTCAGTACTGTTTTCGGTGAATGAGCTCGACTAGGAATTTTGTCCTTATATTCAATCTGGCAGTGGATATCTCTTTTGTCCCCGGATTTAGTCACATGACACACCAAACTGTCGCAAGTAATTATAAAGTTCCTTGCGTAGTCCTGCTGACCTGGCTTTTTCACTTGATACGAGATTTCTGCTTTGATTTTTTCACCGGAGAATTGCAGGGGGGCAGCCAAATTTGATCCTTCGCTAATCATCAAGAGGGAACGTGCCCAATCTATAGCGACCCTTTCGGAGAGTTCAAGCAGGCAATGACGAATCTTAATGCCTTGAAAAGTGAATGTGCATTCCACCACCTTCTCTTTCAGGTTCCATGAGGCCTTCACTTTATAGGATTTCGCATGATCATCATGCCCAAAACCACCGATATGTAATTTCATACTTTCATCTCCTCTTCCTCAAAGGGATTGGCGAAGGCGTGGCTCCGCTCTTCAGAGCCGGGTATATTATAAAGAAACGAATTTAGAATAAACCCGACCCTAAAGGATCGGGCCACCCGGCCACACGGCGCGCTGCGCTTGACCTAACCCACTTTGCTTAGGATATCACCTCTGGGTTCACTTCCGCTAAATTGCTAGAATATATAACTACCATGGTGTTCTTTGGGGCAACAAGCACGGGCCAATAAAAAGGACACCCCCTCCAGCCCTGATCTTTATCACCATTTTGTCTGAATAGCATTAGCATTGGCACGTCAATGGCTGTGTCCTTTGCAATAACACCCTCGGTTTGGGCTGTATCCGGCGCATCGTAATATGTGCCGTCTGTTTTTAGCCTCGATGCATTTCTACCTTTCCTAACGAGACACCACACTTTTCCCTTTAATTGCTCGTTATCGGTGTTTAGAGAAAGATATTCTAAGCTTGCCTTAAATGCCATCACGTCCCATAATTCTCCATCTTCACTAAATAATTCTGCAATATCATCAATTATTATTTTTGCAGTTTGCATATCTAATAAGAAGGGATCCTCGGGATTATTGATTCTGGATAGCATACCATCTATTGTACTATCCAGTCTATCGAGAATGGCCTTAACATTCGTTTTATATTCAGTTTGGAAACCCCTCGGTAATAACCTCTTAAAGGGCTTTAGAGTTGTAGTGGAAGAAAGCAAGATCTTATTAGGCGAGCAAGGGACAACCTTGTTGAATGGATCTGTATGGATGAAAGCAACCCCAGCCTCCTGCGCACCCCTTTCAAATGCCTCTCTCAAAGCGACATCTAACTCATGAATCCTTCTCATTGCATCATAAATATCCGGAGCAGTATAAAACCTAGTTACAGCCAAATCGCCGACTGAACGATTGCCATACATTCTTGAATGCTGCAATACGGTGTCCTGTTGAAATTTTTGGGGCCTGCGACCGTAATAGAATCCAATCAAATTATCAATCGTCAGGCCCCTATCCAAAATCTGGCCGCCTATGAAGATATTGAGAGGCGCACGGAGGCGCAGCTGACCACTATCATCAAGCAATTCTTCAGCCTGCTTATCAGAATTTACCTTAGTAATCATCAAACAGTCTTCCTTTAGAATCCACAAGACCTTCTGCCGCACTTCATTTATTGACGGAAGAAGGCTTACGCCAGCTGAAATCGAGCGCTGTAGATCTCGATAGGATTCCTCAATTAATGATTCAATTGATTCAGGACATGAAAGGGCGCGCTCAATTAGCAGCTCCTTGATTCGGATAGCCATTTCTTCTTGCCAAGCCTGTGACGCATGGCCGCGTTCTGTATGAACCACAAAGCTGTATTTCTTCACTTGTTCGTCAAGCTGCTCCTGTTGAATCCTCCTAATACAAGCGCCCACAATAAAGGTTATTATTGCCTTTCTTAAGGCTTTTATCAGTGGACTTTCGAGAACCTCTTCGAGTCTAAATGATCTTCTGTCTGCCCTAAGCAATGTGCGCTTTGCATGTAAAATCTCGAGCTCATCCCTGCTTACAGGCTCATAAACATAATATGCGGGCGATGCTTCGTCGCCACTCTCATTAAAATAGTACTCACCGCCAATATATCCTTCATACGTTGGTAATAGCACAGTAAATGCAGGTCGGACAGGTTTAAAGACGCGGTTTTCTTCAATTCTCATTTCCTCGGGCTGCAGGTATAACGAATATGGCGTCGCTGTCACCTGCAAAAAATCATAGGAGCCAATTTTTTCTCTTAGCTCATTGATTTGTTCTGCAATTCTGTTGATTTCTATGCGCCCCTCATTTTTGTTCATCCTAAAACTTATGCTGGCATAGTCTGCCTCGTCATCAATAATTAACAACTTTTTGTCCCTGAGATTTGGATATGTCTCCACCAACGCATCAATAATTCTCCTCATGTTATTGGTTTCTTTCTTTACAACTATTATTAGCTTTTTTCTAAGCTCATATCCGGTATAATTTTGCGGAAGATGCATGATGTCGCAAATTTCCACCAGGTCATTTTGAAGAAAAGGATAGAAGTCCTTTTTTAATCTCTCATGGGTTTGTTTTGCCAGGGCCTTAGTTCCTTTGGTTAATACTATTGCCATGTCGTATCCCTTATCAAAAGCTAGAGCGATTACGCCGATGAATGCCCGGGTCTTTCCACTTTGGATTTTTCCCAATAGCATTCCCGGCCGGCCTACATCTGTACGGGTGGAAAGCAGTTGTTGAACAACTTCTTCAACCTTTTCCTTTAAATAATCAGGATCCACTCGTTGCTCAGTGATTCCTTTGAAAAAACTTGCTTCCATTTGTCTCCCTCATCGAAATTGTCGATTATGCAGGTTAGCGCAATCGCTGCGCCAGCTAATACACCTTTTTAGCAATCACACCCCCCAATATAGCCCCCCTTTCATCCCAAGCCAACGGAAAAGTGAAAGGTTGCTCATCGGAACGGGATTCAAAGTGGGCTGGGATCCCCCGGGTTTCGCGCTCCCCCCTTTACTAAAGGGGGGCAAGGGGGGGATTACAGCATCCATCCAAAATGTCTCAAAAAATGCTTGCCATTTACAGAAATTTGTTGTATATTATATATATAGGCTCGTATTTCGTCTGCCAGAGCCCGCCACATCTCGAACTCAATCCGCTTTCGCCTTTCACCTTTGGGCGCTTCCTCTTCCGATCCCAACCCGGCCATTCCGCCTCGGCGGACCCCTTCGGGGCAAGCCGCTAAAGGGTCCCAAGCGGGACTGGCCGGGCCACCCACCTGGATTCCCGCTTTCGCGGGAATGACAAGCGATTAGCCCGCCCCAAAAATAAAAAGGGCGCAGCATGCTGCGCCCCTGCATTTTTTGCACGGGTGATATTATTTCGCGAAAACGGCCCGCTTGACGGTCACGGCATTGCCGGCTTCAAGTTTGAAGAGGTAAATGCCTGAGGATAAGCCATCGGCGTTCCAGACGGCCTGGTGGGATCCGGCGTCCAGATTGCCGTTCAGCAGCTCGGCGACTTTGCGGCCCTGCAAATCGTAAACGGCCAGATTCACAAATCCGGCTTCGGGCAGGGTGAAGTTGATCGCGGTCTCGGGATTGAACGGGTTGGGTGAAAGCCCGTTGATGGTCGGCTTGATCGTTCCGGCCAGGCCATCTCCAAGGCGGTTACGGTGACGACGAATCTGAGTGGATGTCATGGGATCACGCCACCACAGACCGTTGATCTCGTAGACAATGATCATGTCGGGATTCATCATCTCCACCAGCCCGCCAACGATGGTGCACCATTCGCCATCTTCGGGGCGCTGGGCGCCGCTGCCCGGATCATACCCGGGCGGGCCGAAATTCAGGCGATAATCGGGTTCGCCATTGTTATCGGTGTCGAGATAATACATATCCTGGCACATGCCGGCCGTATCCACGATGGCGTAGCCTTCCACGCTCACGACCTCAAGCGTCTCGGGCGGGCAACCACCGCCGCCGCAGCCTCCGGAAAGCACCAAATTAACCACCAGGGTCTCGCCGGCCAGGACGGTGATGTTCTCCATGGCCATGCCGTAACCTGTTTTGGTGGCTCTGATTCTGTAATCGTCGGCATCTACGTCTTCCAAAATGTAGCTGCCGTCTTCGGCAGTATAGGTGGAATACAAAACCTGCATGCCGCCACCGCCACCGCCGCCGCAGCCATGCGACAGCGTGACATAGGCGCTATCAATTCCCACGCCGCTGGTGTCGGTCACGGTGCCCATGACAACTCCCGGCTGAGCCCAAGCCCATCCTGCCAGCGTCAGGAGCATTACCAAACCAAGTGCCAATCTTGATAATGATCTCATTGCGGATCTCCTTTCGTTTGGTTTATATATATATAAAAGCGCCTCAAATTAATAGATTGGGCAGCCAAATGCAAGCAAATTGTGAAGATTTTATCATCTGAATTGAAAGCGAGCGATGGATCTGAGTAAAAGAGGCGACCCCAAGGGCCGCCTGTGGCAATTACGGAAATTTGCAATTAGGGCTGTACCCCGGTATGGCATTCGTAACAGCCAACCTCCTTCCAGGCGTCTTCGATGTCCACCGGATGGCGAAATTCCAGACCCGTGACCAGATTGGTGGCGATTTCGAGGCTGTCAGGCCGGCCCTGCGAAAGGATGAGATGGCAGGCGTTGCATTCGCGAGTGATCACTTTGCCATCGGAGGTCTTATGATTTCCGTCATGGCAGCGGTGACACCCCTTGGAATTGATGTGGCCGATATCGTCGGTGTAGACGTCCCATTTCACGCCCATTTCGGGAAAGAAATTGGTGGAGTAGATTTCCTGCATGGTTATGATGGCCTGCTCGACGGAAGCAGGGAGAATGGTGGTATCGGGGAAATTCTTATCGTCGTATAAGGCCCACATCTGCTGGCTGATTCCCTTTAACGCTTCGGCAGTCGTCTTATAGGGGTTCGTTAGCACTTTGACGCCGTATTCCTTGATATGGGGCAGCTTGTGATCCAACCGCCTGGTATCCAGTGCAAGATTCACGGAATAGTTAGGCGACCGGAAGATGTGGGTGGGCCGGTTATGGCAGTCCATGCAATCCATGCGGCGCCTGGGGAGGGAATCTATTTCGGCCTGAGTCAGGGGATTGGCGACGTCATTGAATTCGTTGACGATGCCGGTTTTAAAGTTGCTCATGCGAATCCAGGGGATATCCTGTTGAGCGCGGTCGCGAGCGATGACTTCGACTTGGTTGGCGATGTTCATGTGCCAGTGGATGCCGGTGGTCTGCGCGGTCCCGGGCGAACCTCCCCCGATCTTGATCAGCATGTTGACGCTCCAGGGGGTATTATGCTTGTCATACAAATAATGGTTTCGCAGCGTCTGCTTTTCGCCGTAAAAGGCCGCCGGCCAGTGGCACTGTTCGCAGGTTTCCTGGGCGGGGCGGAGATTCTTGATGGGTGTGGGGATGGGTTTGGGATAAACGTTGGCCAGGGCGGCATAAACCTGATAGAGACCGGACAGTTTGGATTTCACGTAAAAGTTGGCACCAGATCCGACATGGCAATCCACGCAACCCACGCGAGCATGTGGCGATCGCTCGTAGGCGGTGTATTCGGGCGCCATGACCTCATGGCAGAGCTTGCCGCAAAAGCCGGTGGTCTCGGTGTAGTGATAAGCATTGTAGGCGCCCACGGCGGCCAGCAGCAGCAGGGAAAACACGCTGACGTTGAAGATGGTGAGATAGACGCGGTTCTTGCGGATGTTTAGATCTATGACAGGGAATATGGCCTCGGTGGCGCGACCGGTGCGAATGCGGCGCCGCCGTTCCCACAAGACGCCGAGGGGAATCAGCAGCAGGCCCAGAATAATGAACGGAGGGAGAATGATGAAAGTCACCAGCCCGAAGTAGGGATTCTCCGCTCCCGTCAGCGAGGAGATAAACAGCATCAGGAGGAAGATGACGATCATAATCGCCGCCAGCATCCCTCCCAAGTAGCTGATGCGGTTGTACAGAAGTGAGGCGAAGCCGCGTTTTTCGGTTGGGGGCATTTGAATTATCTCGTCGATTGCCTATGCGATTTTAGAATACTGACAGAGCATTCGTTCGTTTTCGGTAGGCGCACCTTCCTCAAGCCACGCGATTACATTTTCATCTTGATTTTCAGGATTTACCCAGACAACTTCCTGCAATTCGACAATTTCCTTGGATAAATTCCCTAGATGATTCCTGACTGCATCATCCATTGATGCAATCAATCTGTCATGTGTCAAGGCTAGTGCACAGAGCGCGATGTCTTTTTCAATAATAGCCAATATGAATTTATCACTACAACGTTTCCGAAACTTCGCCCTTAAAACCGAGTCATTGGACTTTTCAGATCGTCTTAGCTTTTTTTGACCAAACATCTCTGTAAGCCAAGTATGTGAGAAATGGGATTTATGCCTTTTCCATTCTTCCCACAACTCGGAGGTAACTCTCGTGCGATGACAAATTGTCAAGACAGCTCTTAGAAATTCGCGGCAGCTTTTGGATCGTGGATCTTCCTTGCCAGGGTTGCCAGCTGCTTGGATGATGTCAGTATCAATTACAATAATTCGTGTTTTTCATGCAGCCAAAGAAATCCTCATATGGACAGTCCAGCATCTAGGATTCGGCTTTGAACATCTAATGAAACCTGCCCGAAATCTTCAGGCCAGTCTCCGAAAGCGCCAGTTTCATCCAAATCCTTGCTAATGATTTTGGTAAAACCGTCCTTGCCACGCTCAAACCAGTGCAATTTGACTAATTCGGGTTTAAGTTTTTTCTCAGCTACCAGACCTTGGACGCCCTGTAGCAAGCCCCAGCTGTGAGTTTCTGCTATGACTATGACACCACGTCTGGCAGCATCCGCCAATAATTCCGCCATGGCCACTTGAGCGCGAGGATGCAGGTGAATTTCGGGCTGCTCAATATAAACCACTTGGCCAGGTTCCGCAGCAAGCAATGCCACCACAACAGGAAGAACCTGGGATACTCCAAATCCTACATCTGCAATACTCACAAGATCGCGCGCACCGGCCTTGGCGGCATGAGTCAAGCGCCCAACTTGAAGTTCCACCTGCGTATCTTCAATCTTGGAAACATCAACCTTCCAAGTTAGACCCAGTGTTTCGAGAGAAGTGCCTATCTGCTTTAACCGATCATCTCTGCTATCTTTCCAATGATAAATGACACTAGCCATATAATGTTGAAATAGGCCGGGGAAGGAAGATCCTACGGCTGTCCTTGGATACGTTCGCCCTGGGAGGCCCCTGTGTCCTGGCAAATGAATAATCCCATGTATGTGGGGCCAAATCAACGTGCTTGGCGAGCCGACACTCCGCATTTCGTCCCCAGCTTTTAGTGCAACCCATAAAAAACATTTTTCCCTAGTTATGATCCATTCAATTTGGCCTTTCTTCTCTTTCAAGATTGAAGCCTCGATGGTTTCAACAAAGGCAGGCGTGAATATTTGCTTTATTTCATTTTGAGACAAATTCTCCCTGAAAATATCAATTTTACCGCTCGGGTTATGAAACTGCATCTCATCTATCATCAAGCCCATTCCTTTTCGTATCCTATAGACCAAAATGAGCTTCCATCCATTTTCACCTTCTACCGCAATTCGAAATTCACTTGCGCATTTTGTTGCTCTTCCCCGCGATAGAAGTTGATCAGCCGAAGTAAAATATACATTTGGCCCATCTAGCAAAAGCGCTCCTGGATCATAGCTCGCCTCCAGTGTTTGCTTGAGAAGGAGAAGTGGCTGGATAGCACTGGACTTTCCCGAACTATTTGGTCCTGCAAGTAGTGTCAGGGGCCGAATTTCGATTCGGTGCTCATCGCATATGGACTTAAAGCCCCCAATAGAAATTGCGGCAATTCTATCTACATCGCGCCGCTTTCTATTATTCGGTTTTTTTTCGGGATTCATTCTTGCCCTCTTCTGTTAATGCGATTGGCGGCAGCCACGAAGTGGTGGCCTCGCCACAAGCTGCCGCACTGCCTGATTCTATCGCTTCTGCTGCGCCTCTTTCAGCAGGGCCTTGCCGATGACGACGCGCTGAATCTGGTTGGTGCCTTCGTAGATCTGGGTGATTTTGGCGTCGCGCATGTATTTTTCGATGGGGTAATCCTTCATATAGCCGTAGCCGCCGAAGAGCTGGACGGCGTCGGTGGTGACGCGCATGGCCACGTCGGAGCACTTCAATTTGGACATGGCGGAGAGCTTGCTGATGTTGGGCAGGCCGGCGTCAATCATGCGGGCGGCCTTATAGAGCAGCGCGCGCGCGGATTCGATTTCGGTGGCCATGTCGGCCAGCATCCATTGGATGCCCTGGAATTCGGCGATGGCCTGGCCGAACTGCTTGCGCCGGCGGACGTAATCCACGGCCAGGTCGAGCGCTCCCTGCGCGATGCCCAAGGCCTGCGCGGCGACGCCGGGCCGGGAACGATCCAGAGTCTGCATGGCGACAATGAAGCCGCGCCCGGGAGAACCGAGCATATTCGCTTTTGCCACTCGGCAATCCTGAAAGATGACTTCGCGAGTCTGCGAGGCGCGGATGCCCATTTTATCCTCGTCTTTGCCGAGCGAGAAACCGGGCGTGCCCTCTTCCACCACAAAGGCGGAAGTTCCCATGACGCCCTTGCTGGAATCGGTTGAGACGATGACTGTGTAGATTTTGGCCACGCCGGCATTGGTGATGAAGTGCTTCAGGCCATTCAACACGTAGTGATCGCCGTCCAAACGGGCGGTGGTTTTCATGTTGGAGGCGTCCGATCCGGCTTCGGGCTCGGTCAGGCAGAAAGCCGTCAGCGTTTTCCCGGTGGCGATGTCCGGAAGCCAGCGTTGTTTTTGTTGGTCCGTTCCGGATAGCACAATGGGAAAAGCACCCAGGGCGGTGGCCGCCACGGCCAGGGAGATGCCGCCGCAAGCGCGGGAAAGCTCTTCGGTGACCAGGACCAGCTCCATCACTCCGCCGCCGCTGCCGCCGTATTTCTCCTCGATATAGCAGCCGTAAAGACCGGCCTCCGAAAAAGTCTTGACCAAGTCCCAGGGGAATTCTCCGGTGCGGTCGCATTGCGCGGCGCGCGGACGCACTTTCTCATTGGCAATGCGGCGCGCCAGTTTGCGCAGTTCGTCTTGGGTTTCGGTCAGGAAATCGGACATGGGGACTCCGGACAGTTTGGCGTAGTGATAGGTGCTAGTTTTTAAGTGATCCCAAAATGGCTCAAGGGGAGTTCAGCCGCACAAACCCCTCGGCTGCCGCCCGCTGTTCCGCCTGCTTTTTCGAACGGCCCGACCCTGAACCGACGATATGGCCATCGAGGCTGACCTCGACGGTATAACGCTTGTCGTGATCGGGCCCGGCTTCGTGGGAAACCGAATAGAGCGGCGGCTCCTTGCCCAAGCTTTGGGCATACTCAAGCAGCATGCTCTTATAATTTTTCAAGGAAGTCTGGCTCAGAATATGATCCGAATCGCTGAGCAGAGCATTTTCAATGAAGCGGCGGGCGGCCTTGAGTCCGCCGTCCAAATAGATGGCGCCGATAATGGCCTCGAAGGCATCCTCGAGGATGGAATCCCGATCGTGGCCGCCGCTGTTGGCCTCGTTTTCGCTCAGAAGAAGATACTGGCCGAGGCTGAGCTTGCGAGCCTGCACTACCAGGACCGGACCGCTGACCAGAGTGGACTTGACGTTGGTCAGCGTCCCTTCTTCATCGCCGGGTCGCATGTGATAATAATATTCGGAGACGACCAAATCGAGCACCGCGTCCCCCAAGAACTCCAGCCGTTCATTGGACAGCGAACGATCTTCGCCGGCGCCATCCAGATAGGAGCGATGTTTCAGCGCCGTGATGAGAAGAGCGGGACGGCGAAAGCGGTACCCCAACCGCCGTTCGAGTTCACAGAACCGCCGGCGGTGCGGCGGCGGCGCTTGGACGCGCTTCCAGCGCAGAGCTCGGCAGATGGGATTAATCGTCCAGAGCCAGCGCCACATCCCGGAGCTTAATCCTGGAAGGGGGTGAAGATCAGGCAGGCGTTGTGCCCGCCAAAGCCGAAGGCGTTATTCATCGCCACGCGGATCTTGCGCTCCTTGGCCTGATTGGGAGTGATATCCAAATCGCACTCCGGGTCGGGAGTGCGATAGTTGATGGTGGGAGGTATTCGGCCGAATTGCAGAGCCAAGATGCAGGCGATGGATTCGATGGCCCCGGCGGCTCCCAACAAATGCCCGGTCATGGATTTGCTCGAACTAATGCTCAGCCTGCGAGCATGCTCACCGAAGACGGTTTTAATGGCGATGGTCTCGGTTTTGTCGTTGTATTCGGTGGAGGTTCCGTGAGCGTTGATGTAATCCACGTCTTCCGGATTCAGGCGGGCATCGGCCAGTGCGGCGCGCATAGCCCGCACGGCGCCTTCGCCCTCCGGCGCCGGAGCGGTGATATGATGGGCATCGGCAGTGAATCCCAAGCCCTTTATTTCACAGAGAATGCGCGCGCCGCGTTTTTGGGCATGGTCGAGAGTCTCCAGCATCAGAGTGCCCGCACCTTCACCCATGACGAAGCCATCGCGCTCGAGATCGAAGGGCCGGCTGGCGTGCTGGGGATCGTCATTGCGCGTGGAAAGCGCCTTCATGGCATTGAAGCCGCCCAAGCCCATGGAGGTGATCGCCCCTTCCGAACCGCCCGCCAGGATCGCATCCGCATCCCCAAATTGCAGATGGCGCATGGCGATGCCGATGGCGTGATTGCCGGTGGCGCAGGCCGAGGTGGTGGCGTAGTTCACTCCGCGGAGGTGGTGCTGCATGGAGATATGGCCGGCCGCGATATCGGAAATCATCGTCGGAATGAAGAAGGGGCTCAGACGGCGGGGGCCGCCCTCGATCATCTCGCGGCACTGCGCTTCGAAGACTGGAATGCCGCCGATCCCAGATCCCATGATTACCCCGATACGATCGCGGTTGGCGGTTTCGAGATTGATTCCGGAATCCTTCAGCGCCTGCTCGGCCGCCGCGATGGCGTAATGGCAGAAGGGATCCATGCGCTTGGCTTCGCGGGGATGGATGTATTCCTCGATTCTAAAGCCCTTCACCTCGCAAGCGAAATGCGTGGCGTGTTGAGAGGAGTCGAAGCGTGTGATCGGTGCGGCGCCGCTGCGACCACTGGTCAGGCCCTCCCAAAATTCGGGCACGTTGTTGCCGATGGGAGTTACAGCTCCCTGGCCGGTGACGACAACCCGGTTTTTCATGATCAATCCAGACTAAATTGCAGGATTACTGTCCGAGGCGCTGTTTCAAATAATTGATGGCATCGCCGACAGTGGTCATCTTTTCGGCGTCCTCTTCGGGAATTTCAATGCCGAATTCCTTTTCGAAGGCCAGCACCAGTTCCACGGTGCCCAGAGAATCGGCTCCCAAGTCGTTGATGAACGAGGCTTCCGGGACGACTTCCTTCATGTCCACGCCCAATTCATTCACGATGATCTCTTTAACTTTGTCATCGAGCGCCATAATGAGCTCCTCTTAAGGCTTATATTTGTTATTTCTTAATTGTCAAATGACTCCAGTCGGGGTCGGGGCGACCCCGACCATACAATTGCCTGGCGTTTCTTGTCGGGGTCGAGGCGACCCCGACTACGGAAGCTGGTCTGAGGGCGGAGCGACTCCGACCAGGCAATTCCGAGCTATGCCGCGATCTTGTTCAAGTCTTCCGCAGTGCCCGCTTGAAGGGCTATGACGCTGCGGTCAATACGCTTCAGCAGTCCGGTCAGGACTTGGCCCGGGCCGATTTCGATAAAGCGCCCTGCACCATCTCTGATCATGGCCTGCATAGAGTGCATCCAGAGCACCGGCGACAACAATTGTTCTTTCAGTAGACGGCGAATCTCCAGCGGATCGGTGGTCGGGGCGGCCGAGACGTTGGCATAGATGGGGCAGCGGGGCGCCATGATCGTCAACTCGTCCAGCGCGGCAAAGAGGCTCTCGCGGGCTGGCTCCATGAGCGGCGAATGAAAGGCGCCGGAGACAACGAGTTCTTTCGCCATCTTGGCACCCGATGTTTTGGCGAGCTCAATCGCCTTGCGGACGCCGGCGGCGCTGCCGGAAATGACCACTTGACCGGGTGAATTGAAATTGGCGGGTTGGACGATTCCCTCGGCGGAGGCATCATGGCAGATCTGACGGATCTGCGCCTCTTCAAGTCCCATGATGGCGGCCATGGTGCCGGGATTTTTCTCGCCTGCCATCTGCATGCCCAGGCCACGTACCCGGACAACCTTCAGGGCGGATTCGAAATCCACCGCGCCGGCGGCATAGAGGGCCGAATACTCGCCCAGACTGTGACCTGCAGCCATTTCGGGCTTAAGGCCGCGTTCGGCCAGAATGTCGGCGACAGCGGCGCTATGGACGAAAAGTACGGGCTGAGTATATTGGGTCTGTTTCAGGGTCTCTTCGGGACCTTCGAAGCAGATTCTGGATAAGGGTTCCCCCAGGAGATCATCGGCTTGGGCAAACCGACGACGGGCCGCCGGGAAGGCATCGCAGAGATCCTGGCCCATGCCCACGATTTGGGAAGCCTGCCCGGGACAGATAAAAGCAGTCTTACTCATTTATAAATCCCTAAAACTGAACGACCGCCGAAGCCCAGGTGAATCCCCCGCCGAAGACGACCAGGAGGCAGGTCATGCCGGGTTTCAGGCGCCCGGTGCGGCGTGCCTCATTCAGGGCAATGGGCAGCGAAGCGGAGGAGGTGTTGCCGAAGCGATCAATATTCACATAGACCTTATCGCGAGGCATATTCAGACGCTTGGCAGTGGCGTCAATGATGCGCATGTTGGCCTGATGCGGAATCAGCAGGTCTATATCTTGCGGTTTCAAACCGGCAGCCTGCAGAGCACGCTCAGCGGCGTCGCCCATGGATTTGACAGCATGCAAGAAGACTTCGCGGCCAGCCATCTTGAGTTTATGAAGTCCCTGATCCACTGATTCGTGAGACGCCGGATGAAGGGAGCCTCCGCCAGGCATCCAGAGCAGCTCCGCCAGGCGGCCATCCCCGCCCAGATAAGAAGAAAGCACACCCCGCCTTCCATCCGAAGGCGTCATGATCACGGCTCCAGCACCGTCGCCGAAAAGAACGCAGGTGTTACGATCCGTCCAGTCTGTGATGGCGCTCAGCGATTCGGCGCCGATTACCAGGACGCATTTGTATTGGCCGGCGGCGATGAAGGCGTCGGCGGTCGTCAGGGCATATAGAAAACCAGAACAGGCGGCCGAAAGATCCATCGCTGCGGCTTGCGGCGCGCCCAGCCGAGCCTGCAAAAAAATGGCGGTCGAAGGGAAGGGCATGTCGCCGGTTACGGTCCCGATCAAAATCAGATCGAGCTGCGATGGTTTCAGGCCAGCATCCTCCAGCGCCTGCAGCGCCGCTTCATGGCAGAAATCGGAAGTTTTCTGGCCGGGCTCCTTGATATGACGCGTATGGATACCGGTGCGCTCAATGATCCACTCGTCGGTTGTATCCACGATCTTTTCCAGATCGGCGTTGGTGAGAATTCTCTTGGGAACGGCGTGGCCGGTTCCCACGATCATCGAGCGAGGTTTCAATGTTTTTCCCCAGTGGAGCGGCGGCGCCAGCGGCCGATCAACGCCTTGGTCTTCACGGTAGCAGACCACTGGCCCATAGTGTCAATCTGATCCGAAATACGTTGATTAATGCGGAATTTCACCATCTTAATCGCCTCGGCGATGGCGCTGGAAATGGCTTTGGCCGTGGAGCGGCCATGACAAAGGACGGAGACGCCATTGACCCCCAGCAGCAGGGCGCCGCCGAATTCCTGATAGTCAAAAGACCGGCGCATCTGCTCGAGCGCGGCTGCCGGGGCGCCAGTGATGCCGGCACTCTCGACACATTGCGTTAGGATATCTGGAATGGATTCGGCAAACTTAAGCAGCACATTGCCGGTAAAACCGTCACAAACCACAACGTCGGCCTTGCCGGAATAGAGATCGCGCCCTTCGACGTTGCCGATGAAATTCAGAGCGGGCACAAGCGACATCAGCTCGTGCGCCTCTTTGATCGAGTGGCTGCCCTTACTGCTCTCCTCGCCGTTGGAAAGCAGCGCCACGCGGGGAGAGGCAAGCCCATCGAGATGCTGGCGGAAGATGGTGCCCATAGCGGCAAACTGCAGCAGGTGTATGGGGCGGCAGCTCACATTGGCGCCGACATCAATCAGGAACGTCCGGCCATCGCGCGTGGGAAAGTAGCTTCCAATGGCCGGCCGCTTTACGCCCTCCAGCATCCCCAGGATCTCAACGGATGCCACCACCTGTGCGCCACTGTTGCCCGCCGATACCACGGCATCGGCGTCGCCCCGGTGGTGCGCCTCCAGCGCCACAATGATGGAGGCGTTGGGCTTGGCTTTTAGCGCTTCAAAGGGGGTTTCGGGGTCTTCAACGGCCTCGGCGGCATGGAGGATTTGCACACGCGAAGGATCGAGGCCATGCCGGCGGACAAGCGGACTTAGCCTGGAAGCATCGCCGACGAGGATGAATTGCAGGCCCTCCCACTGCAGGGCGGCCTGCGCCGCTCCCTCGACAATGACTTGTGGAGCGAAACTACCTCCCCGGGCGTCCAGAGCAATTCTCATAGCGATCGCGCAAGAAATCCGACTTGATTTCCGCGGCTGGTCGGCGACAGCCCTACTTACTTTCCTTCGGAATGATGACTTTGCGCTTGCGGTAAAAGCCGCAGTTGGGGCAGACGTGGTGCGGCAACTTGGGCTCTCCGCAACTGGGGCAGGCCGTCAGGGTCGGCGCGGTCAGCTTGAAATGAGTACGCCGCTTGTCACGACGTGACGTTGATTGTCTTCTTTTTGGAACTGGCATGAAAGTCTCCTAATATACAAATCAAAGAAAGCGCCTGGAAAAAATCAGGTTTTTCCCTTTCGCAGGCCCCTCAGGGCCTCCCAGCGAGGATCCATTTCCTCCTTGGTGCAGCGGCAGGTCTCGGTGTTTAAATTGGCGCCGCAGCGAGGGCACAGGCCCTTGCATTCGGGTGAGCAGAAAATCTGGGGCGGAAGACTCAGGATAACCAAGTCGCGGATCTCCTGACTGACGTCAATCTCCATCGCACCCTTAGGGATGACCGCAATCTCCGGGTCCTTCCGTGCGCCTGGTGATTCGGCGAAGGAAAAATGGAAGGCGTCGGAGCCTCGATGCTGACGCTGGAAGGATTGGCCGCAACGGTCGCAAACGAACTGCCCGGGGAGCTCGGCGGCCAATTCCAATTGCAACATGCCGCCCTCCTTGCATATCTCCGCTCGAACGAAGATATCGCCGCCGAAGGTGACCTTATCATCCAGATACTGGGAGGCCGGCCCGCGATGTTGAAATCTGCGCCGGATATCGCTCGACCCGGTCAAGGGGATGCGCATGGATTAAAAGATAATGAAAAGAGCGGCCAGAAGTCAAGGCGTTTTAACTTGGCCTTGCTTCAGCACTAAGGTCAGAGGTTATGCCTTTTTGTCAGCTTTTTCCACAGCCGGGGATTTGGGCTCTTCTATCGGTTCGGGAATGCCCATCATATAGCGGTGCATGGCTCGGGCCGCGACTTTGCCGGCGCCCATAGCGAGGATGACGGTGGCCGCGCCGATGACGATATCTCCACCCGCATAGACCCCTGGCTTAGAGGTGGCGGCGGTCTTCTCATCCGCAATGATGTTGCCCCATTTGTTCGCGGCCAGGCCCGGAGTGGTCTGGGTGACCAACGGATTGGCGCCATTGCCGATGGACACCACCACCGTATCCACCTGCAACTCGAATTCGGAGCCTTCGATGGGGACAGGCCGGCGGCGGCCCGAGGAATCGGGTTCGCCCAACTCCATGCGGATGCATTTCATGGCGCGCACCCAGCCCTGATCATCGCCCAGAATTTCGGTCGGATTGGTCAGAAACTGAAATTGAATGCCCTCCTCTTCCGCGTGATGGATCTCTTCGATTCGCGCGGGCATCTCCTTGCGGCTGCGGCGATAGACGACGTGAACTTCATCCGCGCCCAGCCGCATGGCGGTACGCGCGGCGTCCATGGCCACGTTGCCGCCTCCCAGAACCGCGACCTTCTTCGATACCACGATGGGGGTATCGTATTCCGGGAATTTATAGGCGCGCATGAGGTTGGAGCGGGTCAGGTATTCGTTGGCAGAATAGACGCCGTTCAGGTTTTCGCCGGGAATATTCATGAAGTAGGGCAGGCCGGCGCCGGTTCCCAAAAAGATGGTGTCGTAGCCATCCTCCAGCAGCTCATCCACCGTCATATAGCGACCGATTACGGCGTTGTAGATGATTTCGACGCCCATCTGCTTGACGTAATCCACTTCGGCTTCGACGATGGCCTTGGGAAGGCGGAATTCGGGGATGCCGTACATCAAGACGCCGCCGGGCTGATGCAATGCTTCGAAGATGGTGACCTTGTGCCCCAACTTGGCCAGTTCGCCCGCCACGGTCAAGCCGGCCGGTCCAGCTCCCACGACGGCGGCGCGTTTCCCGGTGGGCGGCGGAATCGGCGGCACCTCGACCAAGTTGTTCAGACGCTCAAAATCGGCCGCGAAACGCTCCAAGCGGCCGATGGCGACAGGCTCCTGCTTGATGCCGATAACGCAGCGGATCTCGCACTGCTCTTCCTGGGGGCAGACGCGCCCGCAGATGGCGGGAAGAGCGTTGGCTTCCTTGATTTTGCGCGCGGCACCCAGGAAATCACCATCGCGAATGAGCTTCAGGAAAGCCGGGATGTCAATTTCCACCGGACAGCCCTCAATGCATTTGGGCTTCTTGCATAGAATGCAGCGGGAAGCTTCGAGCTGTGCCAGTTCCGGCGGAAGGCCATAGGGGACTTCCTGAAAGTTGCGCCGACGATCCTCGGGGGATTGCTCAGGCATGGATTGGCGAGGGATCTTCTCTTTCGCCATACTAAGATGTTCTCCGTTCTTCCCCGGGATCTATTTGGAAGTGGCCTGGCAAGGACCGCCCTGATGCAGGAACATGGTCCGCGCGCGGTCTTCCTGTGCTTTATAGGCCATCTGTCGCTTGACGAGTTCGGTGAAATCCACTTGGTGGCCGTCGAATTCAGGGCCGTCCACGCAGACGAAGCGGGTCTTGCCGCCGACGGTGACACGGCACGCTCCACACATGCCGGTTCCATCCACCATGATGGGATTCAACGATACGACAGTGGGCAGGCTGTATTTTGCGGTTAATTTGCAGGAGGCGTTCATCATGGGCACCGGGCCGATGGCGACGACGAGGTTCACCTTTTCGCCCCTCTGAATGATGGATTCGAGCACGTTGGTCACGAATCCATGGATGCCGAAGGAGCCGTCATCGGTTGAAATGAGCAATTCATCGCAGGCGCGGCGCATGCGATCTTCCATGATGAGCAGATCCTTGGTGCGCGCTCCGATAATGGCAATGACGCGGTTGCCGCCATCCTTCATGGCGCGGGCAATGGGGTGCATGGGAGCCACTCCGATGCCTCCGCCCATGCAAACGACGGTGCCGAATTTCTCGATATGAGTCGGTTTGCCCAAGGGGCCGACGACGTCGAGAATTGAATCGCCAACCTCATAGGACCCCAGCAGCATGGTGGATTTGCCGACCTCCTGGAAGATCAGCGTAATGCTTCCGGCTTGGGGATCGGCGTCGGCGATGGTCAGCGGGATGCGTTCGCCGGTTTCATTGGCGCGCACGATGACGAATTGCCCAGCCTTACGCGCTTTGGCAATGCGCGGCGCCAAGACGGCGAGCTCCTTGACGTTATGCGCCAGGACTTTTTTATAGACGATTTGATTCATGCGATTTTGTCCATTGGCGGACTGCTCCGCCGCGGCGGATTAGTCCACCCTACTCAGCTACCTTTTTGCTTCCGTTACGATACGGTCGGTATCCAAGGCGATGACCAATTCTTCATTGGTTGGGATGACGAGAACGGCAACCTTGGAACCGGTGCTGATGGCGCGCTCCTCGGATCCCGGGCGGTTATTTAGATCCGGATCAACTTCGATGCCCAGGAAATTCAATCCAGCGAGAGATGCAGCGCGCACCGGCGCGGCGTTTTCACCGATGCCGCCGGTGAAGACGATGGCATCCAGAGCGCCCATGGAGGCCGTATAGGCTCCGACATATTTCTTGATCCGATAACAGAAGACGTCGAAAGCCAGTTTGGCGCGCTTATTGCCCGAATTCATCTCCTGGATAATCTCGCGCATATCGCTGGATACACCCGAGATGCCCATCATGCCGGAATGCTTATTCAGCATGGCGTTGGTCTCGTCATCCGAAAGTTCCTCGCGTCCCATGATGTAAAGGACGGAAGAGGGATCCAGATCGCCGCAGCGAGTGCCCATGAGCAGTCCTTCGACGGGGGTGTAGCCCATGGTGGTGTCTATTGAGACGCCATATCGCACGGCGGCCATAGAGCAGCCGTTGCCCAGATGGCAGGTAATCATGCAGAGCTGCTCAATGGGCTTTTTCAGAAATTCAGCGGCGCGGCGGCTGACGTAGAAGTGCGACGTGCCGTGGAAGCCATAGCGGCGGATGCCGTAGCGCTTATATAAAACGTAGGGCAGACCATAGATATAAGCCTGTTCGGGCATGGCGTGATGGAAGGCGGTATCAAAGACGCCCACCATCGGGACACCCGGCAACAACCGTTGGCAAGCTTTAATGCCCTTGATGTTGTGTGGATTGTGCAACGGCGCCAGTTCGATGCATTCCTGAACTCCTTCCATGACGCCCTGGTCAATCAGAACCGAGCCGGTGAACTTTTCGCCGCCGTGCACGATGCGGTGACCGACGGCCTCAATTCCGCCGCGATCCTTGATCACGCCGTGATTGGTTGAAAGCAGAATCGCCAGAATGTATTCCACACCGGCCTGGTGGTCTACGATCTCGCCGGCGATTTTGACCTTGTCGCCGTCGTGGCGCTGATGGTTCAGGATGGCGCCCTTCATGCCGATGCGCTCCACGGAGCCTTTGGCCAGGGCTTGGCGAGACTGCGTCTCGATGAACTGATATTTAATGGAGGACGAGCCGCAATTCAGAATCAAGACTCTCATTCGGCCTGCCCCTTTCGGACGATGCGTCCCATTTCGTCGTAGCGGAAGAAGCCATGCCCGGTCTTTTTGCCTAACTGGCCGGCGCGGACCATTTTGCGCAGCAGCGGGCAGGGGCGGTATTTCAGGTCGCCCAGTTCTCGGAAAAGCGTCTCCATCCACATCATCACTTCATCTAATCCCATCTGATCGGCCAGTTGCAGCGGGCCGCTTTCCATGTTGTAGCCGAGTTTCAGCGCCGTGTCAATGCCTTCGGCCGTGGCGACGCCCTCCATCAGGACGTACATGGCCTCGTTCAGCATGGGAAGGATCACGCGGGTGGTGACATAGCCCGGATATTCATAGACCTCGATGGGCGTTTTGTTCAATTGCACGGCGAAGCGGCGGATGCGGTTGACCGTCGCGTCCGAGGTTTTCAGGCCGCGCACAACCTCAACCACCGCCGTCTTGGGGACCGGGTAGAGGAAGTGCATCCCGATGACCTGCCCCTGGCGCTGCGTGGCGGTGGCGATTTCCGTGATGGAAAGCGTGGACGTATTGGTGACAAATATGGCATCGGGCTGGCAAATTTCGTCCAGCTCGGCGAACTTGGCTTTCTTGATCCCCAGATTTTCCGGCAGCGCTTCAATGGCAATGGGGTATTCCGCCAATTCCGAGATTTCCACACTGCCGCGGATGCGGGACAAGATGGCTTTTTTGTCCGAGACCGTCTTGGCCCAGCGGCTGATTTCCCAATCGAGCTTGTCTTCGATGGCGGCCAGACAGGATTGGAGATTGGCCTCCTCCTTTTCAATGATCAGGACATTGATCCCCGCCTGCGAAGCGACCTGGGCAATCCCCTGCCCCATGGTGCCGCCGCCGATCACGGCGATGCGGAGAATATCGCCACGGCCGTCTTTTTCAGGCGCTGTCGGCGAGGCCGTGAATTCCTCGGGCAAGCTATCCTTTAGCAGTGATTTAAGATCTTCGTCTTGTGCCATAAATTAGTTGCGAGTTCCGAGTTGCGAGTTGCGAGTTGCTCCGAAGGAGCCACTTCGTGGCGAGTCAAGGTCTCCAAATCAGATCGTTCTCAATCCCACTTCCGCCTTCCGAATCCTAAAACTCGATTTGGCCGAAAAAGAAGGCGGTTTCGATCAGACCGTTTTCAACCGAATCCGAGCCGTGCGCGGCGTTATGCTCTATGCTTGACCCATAGAGCTTGCGAATGGTTTCGGGGGCTGCCTTAACAGGATCGGTGGCGCCCAGGATTTCGCGCAGTTTGGCGACGGCATTCTGGCGCTCCAGAGCCACCGGCACGACTTTACCCGAAGTCATATAGGCCAGCAGCGGCTCGAAGAAGGGCTTGCCTTCATGGACGGCATAAAAGCGCGCCGCCTGATCACGGGTCAGGCGGGTCATGCACACTGCTTTGATTTCAAAGCCGGCATCCACCACGATTTTCAGGATGTCTCCGATGTGGCGTGCCGCCACGGCGTCGGGTTTGATGATGAGTAAGGTTCGTTCCATTGAGTTCCGAGTTGCGAGTTGCGAGTTGCGAGTTGCGAGTTCCGAGCCCCGAGTTGCCGAATCCTGAATCCTCCGAGGGAGTCCTTCGGACTATTTTTTCAAAACTTCGCGGGCGGCCTCGTAGCCGGCGCGGATGGCCTTGAGATTCAACTCTCCAGTCCCTTTGGGGGCCAGCTCTAATAGAGCTTTCTCAACCGCCTCCTTGGGCACGGCGTTGGTCATTTCGATCATAATGCCCAGGGAAAGCACGGACGTCATAATCACCTTGCCGATCTTGGTCTTGGTCAGCTCAATGATGGGCATTTGGTAGGTGTGATATTTCGGATTCCACTTGACCACCAGGGACGAATCTATGACGACGATGGCATCGTCGCGCAGATCGTAGAGAAAGGCGTCATAGGAACCCTGCGCCAGCGACAGGAAGAAGTTGATCGCGGTAGTCTTGGGGTAGATGATCGGCTCATCGTCAATGATAACGTCTATCTTGGTCGGGCCGCCGCGCACTTGAGCAGTATACGTGGGGCTTTGAATGGAATAGCGCCCCACATACTTTTGCGCGGCCAGACCCAGGACTTCCCCCGCCAGAATCACTCCTTGTCCGCCTACGGCGGCGAAGCGGGCTTCGTAACGATTGCTCATGCGTGCGCTCCCGCGTGCGCCTTCATCTTGGCCTGCACGCGCTGTGTCAGTTTGGCGTATTCGTCTGTATATTCCGGGCGTTCCTCGTTGCGATGCAGTTCGCCCGTGATGATTTTTCCCTTCAGTTCTTCTGCAGACATCTTGGCGGCTTTAGACTTGGGCACGACCTGGCCGGCGATCCATTCCACCATGGCGATAGGATCGGACATTTTGTTGCGGCGGCCGAATTGGGTATGGCAATTTGACAGCATCTCAATCACGGAGAAGCCCCGGTGAGCCATACCGTCGCGGATGAACCTCTGCATCATGCGGCCATTGTCCACGGATCCTCGGGCGACGTAGCTGGCTCCGGCGCCGATGGCCAGTTGCCCGAGATCGAAGGCCGGATCTATGTTGCCGTGGGGCGTGGTGGCGGCCTTGGCGCCATAGGGAGTCGTGGGGCTGAACTGTCCGCCGGTCATGCCGTAGATGTTGTTGTTCACGATGATCAACGTGATGTCAATGTTGCGGCGGCAGGCGTGGATGAAGTGATTGCCGCCGATGGCGGTGGCGTCGCCGTCGCCCGAGATCACGATGACATGCTTATCCGGGCGTGCCAGCTTGACGCCGGTGGCAAACGTCAGGGCGCGGCCATGAGTCGTATGCAGCGTGTTCATGTCCATGTAGCCGGGAGCTCGCGACGTGCAACCGATACCGGAAACGACAGCGATGTCATCTTTATCCCATTTCAAGTCATCTATGGCGCCGATCATGGATTTGACCACAATGCCGATGCCGCAACCCGGGCACCACATGTGGGGGAGCTTGTCGGCGCGCAGGTAGTACAGGTAATTAACGGGCATATTCAGAGATCTCCTTGATCTTGTCCAGGATTTCGTAAGGGGCGATGGGCACTCCACCCACGCGGTTCACTCCCACGATGGGCATGTCCTTATGAGCAGCGCGCTCCACTTCCAGAATCATCTGGCCGAGGTTGACTTCGGGCACGATAAAGGCCTTGACCTGTTGGGCCAGAGCGTGGATCTTATGATCGGGGAAAGGCCAGAGGGTGATGGCGCGCAGTAAGCCGGCTTTGATCCCAAGTTTGCGAGCATCATCTACGGCTACGCGAGCGCCGCGAGCCGACGTGCCGAAAGAAAACAGCGCGATGTCGGCGTCTTCCAAACGGTATTCTTCGCAATCCGTCAGCAGCTCGACATCCTTCATGACCTTGCGGATCATGCGCTCCTCTTCCTGCTGGCAAATTTCCGGATTCGTGGTGGGAAAACCGGTCTTGGTGTGGTTTAATCCGGTCACATGGAAACGATAGCCTTCGAAATAATTCGCCATGGGCGGGACGTCGCCAAAAGCGGAATCGAAGGGGAAGTACTTTTCCGGCGGAACCGAAGGTTTGACGCGATCCCAGATTTCGTATTCCGAGGGATCCGGGATGCGGAGGCCTTCGCTCATGTGAGCCAGCACTTCGTCCAGCAGCAAGATAACCGGCACGCGGTACTTCTCAGCCAGGTTGAAGCACTTGATGGTGCTCAGGTAAATTTCGCGGTGATAGGCGGGCGCCAGGGCGATGGTGGGATGATCGCCGTGAGTTCCCCAGCGGGCCTGCATGACATCCGCCTGCGCCAACGCCGTGGGCAGTCCGGTGGAGGGGCCTCCGCGCATGACGTTGACGATGACGCAGGGGACTTCGGCCATGCAAGCATAACCGATATTCTCTAACTTCAGCGAAAAGCCCGGGCCGGAGGTGGCGGTCATGGTTTTCATTCCGGACAGAGAGGCGCCGATGATAGCTCCCATCGAGGCGATCTCATCTTCCATCTGGACGAAGACGCCGCCGATTTCAGGAAGCCGCTCGGCCATGACCGCCGCGATTTCGGACGATGGCGTGATGGGGTAACCCGCGTAGAAGCGGCAGCCCGCGGCGATGGCCGCTTCCGCCACAATTTCGTTGCCCTGCCAAAAGACGATATCTGTTTTTTCAGCTATATCCGATGCCATTCTAACCTCGTGAAGCATTTTTGCTCATCATCCAGCGACCCCGGAACCTACTGCTCGGCGGACGTTTTTCTGGATCCCACGGCCAGCGTGACCTGATCTTCCTCGCCCTTCTTTAAAACCCGAATGCCGAAATCGGGACACTGCACTTCGCAGAGACGGCAGTAGTTGCACAGCTCGATATCCTTGATGTTCACTACCGCCCCTTCCCACTTGTCGGTGGCATCCACCAGCTGAAGAGCGCCGGTTTTGCAGACCTTAACGCAAATGTCGCAGCCCTTGCAGAGATCTTTATCTATAATGATGATGATGTCTTTGTCCTTGGCACATTGACGGATTATGTCGCTCATGATGGCCTCGATTCGATCCGATTTATTTCAGGACGCGCTTGACCTTAGCGCCGATTTCCGCCGGCGACTGGCAGACCGCGATGCCGGCCGCCTGCAAAGCCGCCATTTTTTCGGCGGCGGTGCCTTTGCCGCCCGAGATGATCGCTCCGGCATGCCCCATGCGGCGGCCGGGCGGAGCCGTTTGGCCGGCAATAAAGGCAACTACCGGCTTCTTGAAATGTTCCTTGATATAAGCGGCGGCGGTCTCCTCTGCGGTGCCGCCGATTTCACCGATCAGGACCACGGCGTCGGTATTGGGATCATCCCTGAAAAGCTTCAGCAGATCGGTAAAGGTCGAACCGATCACCGGATCGCCGCCGATGCCGATGCAGGTGGATTGCCCCAGATTCAGAGCTGTTAATTGTCCGACCGCTTCGTAGGTCAGCGTACCGGAACGCGAAATGACGCCAACGCGGCCTTCCTTGTGGATGAATCCGGGCATGATGCCGACTTTGCACTGGCCGGGCGAGATGACGCCGGGGCAGTTGGGGCCGACCAGGCGGGTCTTGCCGCCTTTGAGATAATGATAGGCCGTCAGCATGTCTCTCGTCGGGATACCTTCGGTGATGCAGACGACCAAATCCAAACCCGCTTCGGCGGCTTCCATGATGGCTTCTGCCGCAAAGGCCGCCGGCACGAAGATGACTGAGACATTGGCGCCGGTCTCTTTCCTGGCATCCGCGACAGTGTTGAACACGGGCCGGTCGAGGTGCTTTTGGCCGCCTTTGCCGGGGGTGACGCCGCCCACAACGTTAGTGCCGTACTCGATCATCTGCTGGGCGTGGAAGGTGCCTTCCCCGCCGGTGAAGCCCTGGACGAGGACTTTGCTGTTTTTATTGACGAGAATGCTCATGGCGGATCACCCAATTATTCCTTCCGCTGGTGTCAGGAAATCGTCTGCAGACCAGCCCTGACGCCACGGTGAATTCCGGTTAATGCAGGCGCAGTTTGTCAGTTCTCCAATAGCCGCTTTGAATGGCTCTCAGCATATGGAGCTCAAAGAGCATTCTATCTTTCGGGAATTCCTTCCGAACCTCCCGCTTCAGCTCCCCCAAAATGCCTTTTGGTACCTGCATGCGCTTGGCGACGCGCATATAGTCAAAGAATTGGATTCTTTCCATGAGGGTTCCTCATAATTCGAGGGGAGAAACAATTTCAATTTGGCTTAGCCCTTGTTGCAGATTTACCGAATTCACCAGCCGTCTTGTCTTGACTTTGACCAGATGCTCAAAATTCCAAGAGATCAAGTAGTCTATTTTATGATATGAAGCAATCGCGACGTGCAGAGCATCATCGGCGTATCGAAGAGGAAAAACGCCCGCGTCAAGATAGGCTCTTGCCAAATCACGAATCTCATCATTTAGCGTTAACAGAGGCAGATCTTTGATCAACCTCATGAATTTTTTGCGCAAGGCATCGTTCTTCGTCGCGTCCAACTCACTCTTCGTGATTTCAGAAATACGGCAGTGATACTGTGGAACGGTAATCCTCCAAAATGTCCTGGTAGCTGATTGTCGCTCCTCAGCTCGAGAGTCGAAATGAGCACTAATGACGGAAGTGTCCAGGTAAAGGCTTTCTTTATCCATACTAAATCGAGGCTAAGCTTTCAGTCGTTTGCTCCCAGCGTTTCATCGCTTTTTCGCATTCATAGGATTCAGAAAGCTGGCTTTCAGATCGAACCCTAATTTCTCACCGCCGCCGTTACCTTTTGCGCCGCATCCTGAAAATCCTTAGCCACGCGGAATTTCAGGCCGGAGTTTTCCAGCAACTCGGCGGCGACATCGGAATTGGTCCCGGCCAGACGGATGATCACCGGCAGTTTTACGCCGCCCAGTTTCTGCACGGCTTCGATGACCCCTTGAGCGACTCGGTCGCAGCGCACGATGCCGCCGAAGATGTTGATCAGGATGGCGCGCACATTGGCATCCTGCAGGATGATGCGGAAGCCGTTTTCGACGGTTTCGGCGGAGGCTCCGCCGCCCACATCGAGAAAGTTGGCCGGTTCACCGCCCGCCAGCTTGATAATGTCCATCGTGGACATGGCCAGACCCGCGCCATTCACCATGCAGCCGACATTGCCGTCCAGCTTGATGTAATTTAAGCCGAATTTTGAGGCCTCGATTTCGGCGGGCTCTTCTTCATTCAGGTCGCGCAATTCTAGAATCTCCGGATGACGGAAGAGAGCATTGTCATCGAAGTTCATCTTGGCGTCCAGCGCCAATACCTGGCCCTCTTCGGTCAGAACCAACGGATTAATTTCGGCTAACGAAGCATCGGTTTCGCGATAAGCGCGATAGAGCGCCATCAAGAACTGAACCGCCTGCTTGTGCTGCGCTCCGGAAAAGCCTAAAGCAAAGGCCAGACGCGAGGCTTGAAATGGCCGCAGGCCCGCGCCGGGCTGGATGGCCGCTTTGATGATCTTTTCCGGCATCTCGGCGGCGACCTTCTCAATCTCCATGCCGCCTTCGGTGGAGACCATGAAGACGTCCAGGGCCTGCTGGCGGTCGAGCACGATGCCGGCGTAGAACTCCTTGGCGATCTTCGAGGCCTTTTCAATCAAGATACGGCCGACAATTTTGCCGCTCGGGCCGGTTTGATGCGTCACCAGCAGATGGCCGAGAATCTTTTCGGCGTATTCGCGCACTTCGGCTTCGCTCTTGGCCAGCTTGACGCCGCCCTGCAGGACCAGGCGCGAACGGTTGGCGGGATCGTAGAGAGATCCTTTGCCGCGGCCCCCGGCGTGGATCTGGGCTTTCACCGCGCAGACGCCGCCGCCGAGCTGCTGATAGGCCTGCACAGCTTCCTGCGCGGAAAAGGCGACCTTGCCCTCCGGCACGGCGACCTGGTATTTGCGCAGAATTTCTTTGCCCTGGTATTCGTGGATTTTCATGGAGTCAGGATATTGGGTAGTTTTCTATGATCAAGATTCCAGCTGCCAACTCTGCGGTTTATCACAAACCCTTCCAAGCTTTATCCTCTTCGAGCAAAAGCCAATCCTTGAATGCAGAAAATGAGATGCAGTCCCCCTGTTCCATTCTCTTGCGGATTTTCTTCAGCCTTTCAGGCAGCTTGGGATTCGCCGAAAGCAGCATAATCGTCTCGCGCAGGCTGACATATTCATCCATGGGGATGACGACCATGGGCTTTTGGCTCTTAATGGTAATGGTATGCATGACTTGACTCCAGTCTTTGTTGATTCACTCCGCCGCCACGCTAATCCGGAAGAATCCAAGTCCCCGTCTCGCCGTGGACGGCGTCAAGCACCGCCTCGACGGACGAAATCAGGGCACGCTCGCCGCCGGATTCCAGAAAATGGATGGCCGCTTCAATCTTGGGGCCCATGTTGCCGGGAGGGAATTGACCGGCAGCCAAGTGCTCCGTAGCCTCGGATACGGACAGCCGATCCAAATCCTGCCGATTCGGTTTGCCGTAGTTCAACGCCACTTTTTCAACCGCCGTGAGAATAAAAAGATCTTGGGCGCCGATATCCCGCGCCAGAATGGCGGCGGCGCGATCCTTGTCAATCACGGCGTCCACCCCTTCGTAAAATCCATTGGCCATGATAAAAACGGGAATGCCGCCTCCGCCGGAACAGATAACCACATAACCAAGATCGAGCAATTGACGGATGGCGGCCTTATTGATGATGACCAGTGGAATCGGCGAACCGACGACGCGCCGAAATCCGCGCCCCGCATCCTCGCGAATAAGCCAATCATGTTTGTCGCCCAGTTTTTCGGCCTCGGATTTCGTGTAGGCCTTGCCGATGTATTTGCTGGGATTCAGCATTTCAGGATCGTTCTGATCCACGACCACCTGCGTCACCAGCGTGACCACCTGCTTGGTGATCCCCTGCCAGCGAAGGCCATTCAGCAGGGACTGTTCGATCATGTAGCCGATGCTGCCCTGCGTATCGGCGACCACGACTCCCAGCGGACGGGGCGGGCAGACGTCGAGAGCCCGCTCCATGCGCAGCATGCTCTCCCCCACCTGCGGGCCGTTGCCGTGAGTTATGGCCAGGCGGTATCCCTTATGAATCAGCTCGATCACACCGACCATGGATTTGCGGGTATGCGCAAACTGGCTGGCGATGCTGTTGTCACTCGAGGGATCGGAAATGGCGTTGCCCCCAAGCGCCACGACGGCGGTGCGTCCGACGGTATTGATCGTGCTCACGCGGGTCACCTGGGTTTACTTCAGGAAGCGTCCCAAGACGTCGGTCAGATTGGGGCGGCCGATTTCCTGCAATTCATAGGTCACGCGGACGGAAGGCTTGTCAATTTTCAAGATACGGCGGAGATCTATGGGCGTGCCAATCACGACGGCGTCGCAATCGGCGGCGGCGATGGTGGCTTCCAGTTCACGAACTTGCTTGGCACCATACCCCATGGCGGGCAAGAGAGCGCCGGTCCCGGGATACTTTTTATAGACTTCGGCGATGCTGCCTACGGCGAATTCGCGCGGATCCACCAATTCGTCCGCTCCGAATTTCTCCGCGGCGACGACGCCGGCGCCGTAACTCATCCCGCCATGAGTCAGGGTGGGGCCATCTTCAATCACCAGAACGCGCTTTCCGGCGATGACCGACGGATCTTCCACGGTGATGGGGCTGGCGGCTTCGATGATGACGGCCTTGGAATTGCGCTCGCGGATGGTGGCGCGCAGTTCGGAGACGCTTTCGGGATCGGCGGAATCCACTTTGTTAATGACCACCGCATCTGCCAGCAGAAGATTCGTTTCGCCGGGATGATAGGTCGTTTCGTGCCCCAGACGCAGGGGATCGGCGACGGTGATCATCAGATCCGGTTTATAAAACGGCATGTCGTTGTTGCCGCCGTCCCAGAGGATGATCTGCGCCTCCTCTTCGGCCTGGCGCAGGATGGCTTCGTAATCCACTCCGGCATAGACGATGCTGCCGCGCTGGATATGCGGCTCGTATTCCTCCATCTCTTCGATGGTGCAATGGTGCTTGGCCAAATCTTCCACCGAGGCGAAGCGTTGCACCTTCTGCGCCGCCAAATCACCATAGGGCATGGGATGGCGGATTACCGCGATTTTCTTCCCGGCCGCTTTCAAAATATCGCTGACGCGGCGCGTGGTCTGGCTCTTGCCCGCTCCGGTGCGCACCGCGCAGACGGCGACCACAGGCAGGCGCGATTTGATCATCGTATCCTTGGCGCCCAGCAGCACGAAATTGGCTCCGGCCGCCAGCACTTCGGAAGCCTTGTGCATGACGTATTCATGCGGCACGTCCGAATAGGAGAAGACCACCTCATCGGCTTTCAAATCGCGGATGAGCTTCAGCAATTCAGATTCGGCGTGGATGGGGATGCCGTTGGGGTAGAGCCGGCCCGCCAATTGCGCAGGATATTTGCGCCCTTCGATGTCGGGTATCTGCGTGGCCGTGAAGGCCACGACTTCGAATTCCTCCCGGTCACGGTAGACGGTATTGAAATTATGGAAATCGCGGCCGGCCGCGCCCATAATGATCACGCGTGTCTTGGTCATCCTGTCCTCATGAGGAAACCCGCGAAGCGCCTTACGCTTCGGCGGGGGATTTATCCATAGAAAAAGGAGCCCCTCGGAACCTGGAGGCGGCTCCTCGCCTTTTCTTATTAAACAAGCACTTACCAGCGTGCGCCGACTATTTACGACAGCATGTAAAACTAATAAAATTAGCAGTTGAAGTCAACAGGTTTCCGGCGTTTTTTTTCAAGCATCAGGGCGGCAAAATCCAGTCCTGCCATGCCCCGCGCGGCACACAAGTTAGATGAAGCTCGCTCCCTCAGGGGTGGGCGGAGGCACGAAAAAAAACTCATTTATTTTCCTTCAGGGTATTGACTTTTGGGAAAATATTCCTTATATTTATACAAATGCCATGGAACGGAGGTCATCATGCGCGGGATTTTCTCTTCATCTCTTCCTCGTGGTGTCAGGCATCCTTGCCTGATGCTTCATGGTCTTTCCTTCGGGCTGGCGCTGCTGCTGGTGCAGGCGGTCAACGCCCAGAATGTCTCCATTGACCTCACCCCCATCACCTACCCCATCGTCCTGCCCGATTCCGGCGGATCGTTCGATTATCTCCTCACCGTGACCAACCAGGGCGGATCGCCGATTACCGCCACGGTCTGGTGCATGGCCACGCTGCCCAACGGCACTTCCTGGGGGCCGGCGCTGGGGCCGGTGACAGAGACCTTGGGCGCAGGGCAATCGCAGAGCTTCCAAAGAACTCAAAATGTCCCCCCGCGAGCGCCCTATGGCTATTACACGTTCCACGCCTATGTCGGGATCTATCCTGATACCATCTGGAGCCAGGATCAGTTTGAACTTCAGCATCAGGCGGTGAGCGGGACGGAACAGGAATGGGTGACGATGTATGATGGGCCTGGGAATGGCGATGACCAGGCTAAAGCCCTCACTTTGGATGGCAGCGGCAACGTCTATGTGACGGGACGGAGCTGGGGTGAAGGAACAGCTTATGACTATGCCACGATCAAATACAATGCGGCGGGCGAGTCGCAATGGGTGGCGCGCTACAACGGGCCGGGGAATGGTGGTGATGTGGCTTATTCGCTGGCTATAGACGATGACGGCAATGTCTACGTGACCGGCGTGAGTACTGGCAACGGAACTTCCTATGATTACGCCACCGTTAAATATGACGCTTCCGGCACCCAACTCTGGGCTGCACGCTACAACGGGCTGGGAAATAGCTATGATGACGCTTATTGCCTGGCCGTAGACAGGGGAGGCCGCGTCTATGTGACGGGCACCAGCTACGGCAGCGGAACTTCATTCGACTATGCTACCATCAAATATGACACTTTCGGCACTCAAATCTGGATGGCGCGCTACAGCGCGCCGGGAAATAATTATGATATAGCCGTTTCCTTGGCCATAGACGGCTGCGGCAACGTCTACGTGACAGGCTATAGCTTCGGTATGGGAACAAATACCGACTACGCCACCGTCAAATATGACTCTTCCGGCAATCAGATCTGGGTGGCGCGCTATAATGGGCCGGAAAGCGGCTCAGATGAGGCCAGATCTATGGCCGTGGATGGCGGCGGCAATGTCTATGTGACAGGCTACAGCTATGGCACCGGAGCAAATCACGACTACGCGACAGTCAAATACGACTCTTCCGGCAATCAAATCTGGGTGGCGCGCTACAACGGGCCGGGAAGCGGCTCGGATGAGGCTAGATCTATCGCCGTGGACAGCGGCGGCCACGTCTATGTTACGGGTTCCAGCTACGGCGGCATCGAATCCTATTATGACTACGCCACCGTCAAATACGACGCCTCCGGTGATGAGCTTTGGGTGGCGCGCTATAACGGGTCGGCGCATGGTTATGACGAGGCCTTTTCCTTGGCCGTGGACGGCGGAGGCAATGTCTATGCGACGGGCAAGAGTGGCGGCACCGGAACCTACTACTATGACTATGCCACCATCAAATACGACGCATCCGGAAACGAGGTTTGGGTGGCCAGATACAATGGCTCGGGTAATTACGATGATGAAGCCACTTCCGTGGCCGTGGATGGCACCGGCAACGCTCATGTAACGGGTTCCAGCTACTGCACTGGAACTTATTATGATTACGCCACCATCAAATACTCCGGCGGGGAGATCGCCAACTGGATGCCGGTGGAGGCCACGGTTTTCGGCCAGTCCGCCTGGGGCGGACCGCAGGAGTGCCGGCTGGAGGAGAATTTTCCCAATCCGTTCAATGCCTCAACAGTTCTCAGTTACCAGTTGCCAGTTGCTAGTTCCGTCAGGTTTCGGGTGTACGATACTGCCGGACGCCTGGTGGCGACTCTCGTGGATGGGTGGAGGTCGGCGGGAGAGCATGAATTGACGTGGGATGCCGGGGATCTGCCGTCGGGGATGTATTTTGCCAAGCTGCAGGCGGGGGAATATGTGGGAGTGCAGAAAATGGTGCTGATCAAGTAAGAACTAATAGCTAAGAAGTAAGAACCAAAAACGGCTGGAGGCCATCATGCGCGGGTTTGTTTCCTTGACTCTTGCTCTGGGATTGGCGTTGCTGCTGGTGCAATCAGGCAGCGGCCAGGTCACTCAAGAATGGGCTCGGAGAATCAACTTCGGTGACGCCGTCGGCAACGATAACATCAAAGGCCTGGCGGTGGATTCTCAGGGAAATGTGTTCGTGGGTGGCACGGCAAGCTCCCTCGTTCCTCGGATGCCCCACCGCTTTGTCGTCGTGAAAAATGCACCGAACGGAGATCGTGTCTGGATCGGCCAATACCCGGGGCCCAACCATACGGGCTGTATCGCCCAGGATTTTGTGCTGGATGCGTCTGGAAACACGTATCTAACCGGCGGGCATCAACCGGATTCACCTGCCGGACCGACAGATTACCTTACTGTTAAGTTCGATCCTTCAGGCGAGGTGATGTGGGCCGCAACGTACGACGGCCCGGGACAATATTTCGATAATGCCGAAGCCATAGCAGTGGACGACAGCGGTAATGTTTACGTGACGGGTAACGCCTCCGTCGTGCCGGTGATACCCTACGAAGGCGAAGACTATGGAACGATCAAATACAATGCTCAGGGGGTGCAGCAATGGGTGGCGTTGTATGATGGACCGCTCCATAGCATTGATCGAGCCTATGATGTGGCGGTTGACGCGCAGGGCGACGTTTATGTTTTAGGGTCCAGCGTGATCGACACGGTTACCGGCAATTCCGACATGGTCACCGTGAAGTACAATCCTCAAGGGATTCAGCAGTGGGAAGCTCGTCTTCTTAATTCCGGAAATCCCAGCATGCTGTTAGTGGATGACCAGTCCAATGTCTTCGTGAGCGGGCAGATGGCTGGAGCCGGTTCCAGCGACATGGCGGTGGCAAAATACAACTCGGACGGAGTCCAACAGTGGCTGGCACAATACAGTTACCCCGGCAACGAAAGTGTTTCCGCCATCGCCCTGGACGCCGACGGCAATATCATCGCCACCGGCAGCACCAATTCCGGCCTTTCCAACAAGACCATCACCTTGAAGTACAATGCCAACGGCAGCCTGATCTGGATGCGTCAGTATGTGAGCGATTCCAACGGAGGTTATGGCTTGGCATTGGATGCGGAGCAGAACATCTATGTCACGGGATATACGGGCTGGGGATATTCGCATTGCCTCACGCTGAAATACAGCCCGCAGGGCGATCTGCTCTGGTCAACCATCTTCAACGACCACAATAATTGCTCCCTTGGAGGGTATGTGGCTCTGGACGCGGAAGGAAATGTCCTGGTGGCGGGAAGTTGCGCGATAATCCATAATCCAGAGGCCGGCCAGGATTTCCTGACCATCAAGTACAGCCAGGATCCTGCCAGAACCGTTCAAGGCAAGGGATGCCAGAGTATTCCCTCTCCATCTACCTTCTCTTTTGTCAGTTCCCCCAATCCCTTCAATCCTTCAACAGCCATCAGCTATCAGCTTCCAGCAGACAGCCACGTCAGCCTAAAAGTCTACGATACGGCTGGAAGGCTGGTGGAGACGCTGGTGGATGGATGGCGGGCGGCGGGAACGCATGAGCTGACGTTGAATGCGGGAGACCTGGCATCAGGGATGTATTTTGCGAAGCTCGAGGCGGGGGAATATGTGGGGGTGCAGAAAATGGTGCTGCTCAAATAATCCACGTCATCTGCATAGTCTGCGGTTCGGAAAAACAAACAGGCGGCCGACGGCCGCCTGTTGGCATTGCTGATGGCAGAGCGCTGCCTGCTACTTAATCAGCATGAGTTTTTTCAGTGCCACGTAATCTCCCGCATGGATGCGATAGAAATAGACGCCGGAGGACAATCCGGCGGCATCCCAGACGACTTCATGATAGCCGGGCTGACGCACGCCATCCACCAGGACCGCCACCTGCTGCCCGCGAGTGTTGTACACCGTGATATTGACGTGCGCGTTTCTGGGCACGTCGTACTGGATTGTGGTCATCGGATTGAAGGGGTTGGGGAAATTCTGGTACAGCATGAACTCCCGGGGCAGTTGGATGACGCCGGGATCGCCTTGCACCGGCAGCATCCAGTCATACAGATCGCTGAAGTGCATGATGCCGGTGACAATCCGGGCCGAATCCAGGCCCTGCCAATCTGAGACGAGGTTCTGCCCCAGACAACTGTGCGATTTGAAGGCTGTCCCTTCGGCCGTTCCACCGAGGTTGGCCGAGATCAGGATGCGGTTCTTGTAGGCCGCTCCGGCCGATCCCGCCAGCAGCAGAATAATCAGAGCTAAGCTGAGTCCCGCGCCGGCGAGTTTATATCTTTTTCTGTTCATGTTCGCCCTCCTGGTTCGATGCGGAATTGCCATCCACCCTAACGGCTGCTGTTCACCTGCTGGAATTTGGCCCGCTCTTCGGGACTCATCATGATCTCGCGGGTCACGGGACGCTCCTTCAGCGGGGCGATGGCAAACCAGTCAAAGGTGATCTGCTGATCTCCGGCTCCGGTGACGACATTGAAGCCATCGCTGCTGCTGGATTCCATGTAAAGACCGCTCCAGCCATTCTTGGGTGTGAAGAAAACGCGCAGCGGCTTGCTGGAATCTATGACGTCGCGGACGGAGGAATCGAAGGCGATGGATGTCCGGCCTCCTGAAAGGGTGGAGGTGCCGGTGAAGTAGATCATTTTCTCTTCGTTGGAATTGTAGATGGACGATAGTCGGCGAATCTGGCCGTTAGCTCCCATGACGACATCGTACCAACCTGCCGTCGCATCGCCTCGGCCCCAGGCATAAATCGCTTCGCCCGTGATATTATTGTTGGGACTGTAGACTTCCAGGGCGAACTCGTTATCATCGGTGGTCTTATCGAACACCGCGGCGCTCCCCTTATAAGTCTTGGAATACAAGACCCAGGTGCCGCTCAGCGCATTGGTCGCGGTGGACTGGAGCCACAGGTTATCGCCGCTGGCCAGTCCGGCGGAATTTTGCATATCCAGCAGAGGAGCCGCTGTGCCGCTCAGAGCGATTTCCGCTCCCGTTAAGGTAAATGTGGAGTCCAGAGAGACGCTCGGCTGCGGCCCCTGGGGTTGGGACACATTCAGGCCGTTGCCCTCGACGACATCGGTAATATCTCCCGGGTTCGTGGGAATGGCGGCATCCAGGTCGTCCATCACGTCCTGCACGTTGGTGGCATTGCTGTTCTGAAATTCATCCAACAACGGCACATCCGCGCCGCTGACTTGATTCGCCGAGGTGCCCCAATTAATCTGTGTATCGTTCACTCCGGCGGCGGGAATATTGAAATTCGCCGCTACGTTGGCGGTATCCGCGCGCGAGGCCTGCGCCGCCCACATCGAAGCGACGCTATAGGTGATCTGATGCCGGGTGGGCAGTGGGCTGTCATTCACCGAGATTTCCAACCAGTAGGTGTGGGCTCGAAAGTCCAGAACTTCGAGAGAGCTGGTTTCGCCCAGATTGACGGCATAGATCCCGTCCTGAACCGGCACGTTTTGGTGCAGTTCATTCCAGATCAGGGATCCTCCCGATGGCTGATCGTAGACCGAGAAATCGAAGTCGTAATTGCCGTTGGCGACAATGGTGTCGCTCGGGGCATCCACCAGGATTCCCTGGAAATTGACGATGGGATTCGCCAGCAGCAAAACCGGAAGAATCAGGCTGATGATTCCGGCCGGCGCCAGGCGACGCAGCGAGGTTGACATGACGATCCTCCTCATAGTTAGAGCGGGGCAAATTCCGATTCTATGCATTGCCCTCTATGCTTCCCACGCACAGATTGGGAGGACATAAGAGCTGGTTGTGTTCAAGAGAGCTTGCCGCAAGCTTGGGACAGTCAGGGTGCCGTTGCGGCTTTTCGAAGGTCAAATTAAGGGTTTTCCAGAGGCAGATCAAGCCAAAATGGCCCTTTTGAGACCACCCCCCCGGTGGGCGGCAAAAAGCGGCATAAGTGGGGTGATGAGGGGCACATAAAAAGGGGCGCATCCGCCGTGGTGGATGCGCCCCTACAAGTGCGGGTCGGCACAAGGCCGACCCCTACGCGAACTCGATTATTTCATCAACACCATCTTACCCGTGGCGTCGAAACTACCCGCTGTCAGATGATAGAGGTAGATGCCAGAAGCCAAGTTTGTGCCATCGAAGGCGACACTGTGGCTGCCCGCATCACGCCAGCCATCCACTAATTCCGCCACCAACCGTCCCGCCGTATCATACACGCGCAAATTGACGTGGCTGGCGGCTGAAAGCTGATAGCTGAGAGCTGTCGTTGGATTGAAGGGATTGGGATAGACGCCGCGGAAGATGAATTCTTCCGGCGCGGATGCGACAGAGCTCGCTCCGCTGCTTTCTCCGGGGAAGGCCTGGCCATAATTGGCCCAATCACCGACCCCCGCGCCGTCGCCGGTGGCGGATTTGGTGAAGGGGAAATTATCGGAATCCCAGATGGCTCCCGGATAAGTGCCGACATAGGCATTAAAGACGTAGGCCCCCGACGGTGCACTGGCCGGGACGTTCTGAGTGCGATCACGGTTGATACTGGCTCCCGCCGCGAGCGTCAGGTTGATCGGCCCCAGCACCGGACCATAGGAACTGCCTGAGGGCAGGGTGAGCATGCACCAGGCGTCAAACGTCTGAGCCGTGGATTCATTGTTGCTCGCGGCGATATTGAAGCTGAAGCTGCCGCCGACGGCAGGGATGACGATGGGTGTGCCAAAGGGAACCAGCGCCACGCTGACATTGGGAAAGCTTCCGCCGGGCAGGCCGATGATCAGCACATCGTCAATGTACCAGCCTTCGTTGTTGCCGCTGTTGTCCGAACCGAAGCGGAAGCGAAGTTGAATGTCGCCGACATAGGCGGAGAGATCCGCGCTGATCTGCGTCCAGGTTGAACCTACGCCCGAAAAAACCGGCGATCCCGGCGTGAAGGGTCCGGTGTAAGGATTGCCTCCGCCGGCGGTCGCGCGAATGTGATGCGTGTACGTCGGCGATACTGGCAGGACCGACCAGGGTCCGCCGTTGTGGGAAATCTCGACGACGCCGCCGTCATAGGCCGAATCCGGATAGGTGCCGGAGGCTTCTGCGGCGATCCAATGCCAGAAGGTCAACTCGCAATCGCTGCCCAGAGTGATGGTTTGCGACAACAAACCCCCATCCGCGTGATTGGCGTAATTAGCGGTGCTCTGATCGCCGAATTTCCAGGCGTGCGAAACCGAATGGCTGTTCTCCGTGGAAATGTGCCACTGATCCGCCCAGCCGGCTGAAATCTCGCTGTGCGTCCACGCGCCCGCTCCGCTCTCGATGTTATCGCTGAAGATCACCGCGAGGACGAGGAATTCATAAGTCGGCGTATTGCCGGCGTTGGCCTGCGGGGAGGCATCCACCGCGCGGATGTAATAGCCGATCGTGCTGCCGGCCGGCTGCCCCGGGATGTTGCCGGTCCAATTATTGGCGCTGGGATTGGTCATGGCCACCTGGCTATAAGCGCCGCCGTTCACGTTGTAGTAAAGCGTAGCCGATGCGACGCCGGAGTAATCCGTGATGGTCGCATTGACGGCGTAGGGGCCAGAGCTGGTGGTGTTCGTCAGCGGAGTATGGGTAATCAGCGGCGGCCAAAGATCGGGCCCTGCTGTAACCACTGGGATCTGGACAATGTAGGGGGTGGCGTTGTAAGACGTCACAGTGAGCGCCACATATCCGCCCTGAGGAAGCTGGCCCGTAATGATAATGGCGGCTTGGCCGCTGGCATTGGTATAGCCATAGCCCAGCAGTGTTCCGCCGTCCGCCAGCGCCGCCAAAGCGCCCTGAACTCCTGTCACGGTCACATCAAACGTCGGCTGACCGTAATTGATCTGATTGTCATGCACAACGGCGAGGGTCGTGGGTGCGGTCGTTCGCAATTGCAGCGAAGGATCTCCGAAGATATTCCAGTGATCGGTTTCGGTGTTGCCGGTGCCGCCGGTTTCGTCAATCATCTTCATGGCGCCGTTCATACAGAGGCCGCCAAAGGTGTGGAAATCGTCGGCGATAAGCAGATTTACGTACTCCTCTTGCGCGTACATCGGAGGCGCCCAGGACTGATTCTGGGACGATCCCCAATGAGCGACGGCGCCGGTCGGTTCGCCATTGTGCTGGGCGCGCAGCCAGGCTTCACAGAAACAGGTCGTGCCGGTGAACGTGCCCACTACGCAACCGACCGTCGTGATGGCCGGAAGCTTATTGTCGTTGACCAGGGCGTTGACCTGAGTGTTGCTGAATCCGGTGGTTCCCCAGGAGGTGGCGCTGCCGTGGCCGCAGTAATTGATCAGACTCCGCCCATCATTGACATAGTTGCTGATCATCGCCTGGGTGCCCCAAGGATCGTAAACCGAATCCACCTGCGTGAAGTTATAGCGCAGCAGACGATCCCGAAGAAGGTTCATAAACTGCCAGTCGCCCAGGCCGTATATGCCTTGACCCACGCCCTGATTGGAGGCGATGCCGATGGCCTTGGCGTACCAGGCGGCTCCAGCCTGCGGAATCTTCTCATATTCGACGGTGCGCTGCACCTGAGTTAGTGCTTGCTGGGTTGTCTCAGCTGAGAAGCGGCCCACGAACAGTTCGGGATAATGATCGGTGCCGACCAGCATGCTATAGGTGGGATCACATCCGCCTCCAGCCAGGAGAGGCGATTGCACCTGCGCGTGATCCCCAACCAGCAAGACGAAGGTCAGACCGGTGGACTGGTAGATGTTCTGGATATAACTCTTGATGGCTGTCGGATTGTTGCCAATGGTGGAGACGTTCACCAGAGTCGTCGGGATGCCCTTCTGGTTTTTCCAATCCACCAGCTCTTGGGCGATGCTGTTGAAGCCGTCGTAGGTGATGACCAGCATGGGGCCGATTTCATCCACCGGCGTGTAGCGGTCGTCGAAGTAATTCACAAAGTGGCGCTGATAGATGAAGCGATAGTTGGGATCCATCGCGCTCAAATCCTGAGTGCGCACCAGGACGTTGGCTCCGCCGACACCGACCGTGACGACTTCAATAGTCAGATTAGTGTAGACGCGCAGGATTTGTCGGACCGGATTATACTGGAAGGCATTAATTTCCACAACTTGGCCACGCAGATCGCGCAGGATGTAGGGTTCGCGCAGTTCGACCAGGTTTTCGGGGTACCAGGCATCGCGCTGATAGACCGAGCCGAATTCAAAGGGCACGTCGCTTGGATTCACAGTACGCAGCAGGTGGCCTTTTGATGGAGCAATCTTGATGTTGGGGATATCGCGGTATTGGGACGATACCACCCGGGACTGAGTCAGCGCATTGTCGGGGATGATGATACTGCGGCAGAGGCGGGGCAATTCGGGCGCGCCTTTAATCCAAATTCGGCTCTCGTCCTCCAGCCCGATAAAGGCGAAGTTTTCCCCGTTGATGGATATGTCAGCTTGGAAATAGCCATTCACCTGGCAGTCCAAGAGTGTGCGGCTGTCGGTGGATGCAGTTGCCTTTACTTCTGCCGGCTGGGTATAGGGGGTCAGATTGACCCATTGACCCGCCCAGGCAAAGCTGGACAGGAGAAGCAGGGCACAAAGCAAGCTAGCGAGTTTTTTCATGGTCAACTCCCTCGGATTTGTGGACAGATTTTCCCTTTTTAGCAATATAATGATAATTCAAGGCAAAGTCAAGGGGGGAATTGGAATTGGCGCAAGAGTTTGCGGTGCTGGGGGGCACAAAAAGGGGGCGTCCACCCCGGCGGACGCCCCTAGTTCCTGGCTCCTCTATCTTAGTGCCTATTTTACAAGCAGCAACTTGCCCGTGGCGACGTTGCCACCTGCCGCAAGGTGGTAGAGATAGATGCCGGAAGTTAGATGCGAGGCATTGAAAATAGCTTGGTGCGTTCCGGCATCCCGCCAGCCATTCACCAATTCCGCCACCAGCCGTCCCGCCGTATCGTACACGCGCAAATTGACGTGGCCGGCGGCTGAAAGCTGATAGCTGAGTGCGGTCGCGGGATTGAAGGGATTGGGTGAGATAGCTGCAGTTGGGATTGTTCCTGACTCCGACATGGGCGAAATAACTGTCGCGCCACGAGCCACCGCCCAGGCTTCCATCACGTCCCAACTGGCGATTTCGTGGGTGCTGCAGTGAATGCATCCACCCCAGCCGCTCATGGGGATGCAGCTGATGCCGACGACTTCATAGGTTGGCAGAGCTTGTTGGAACACCGCCAGTGCCATGCTATCTTGAGCAGGATAGCCCCACTGCGGGACCAGGATCGTGCCGTTCTGCATGTAGGAATTGGTGTAGGAATCCCAATAGCCACTCGGCAGGCGCGGGGGCTGCTGCACTCGATAGATGGTATAGGGGTTGCCGGTGGGCGCCGTCATCGTATCCAAGGTGGCGATGATGGTGTTGACGACCGGCGTATTGGGATCATCGGGCGGCCACTGGCCGATAATCCAGGTCTCAGGGTCAACCAGTTTGGCGCACATGTCCAGATGCGGGGAAATGGGAGGCTCGGGCAAGATTATCAGTTCCACGTTCAAATAATCCCAGAACGCCTGGCACATTTGCCGGTAGCTTAGACCGGTGGGTGTGCCGTAGCGATGAGCTAGCCAGAAGCCCAGAACTTGGTTTTCCCAGTTCATCCAATCGGTGCAGAACAGCTTGCCCATCCCGTCCGTGAGAATGTTGCCGCCTTCGCAAACGATGGGAGTACCGTAGTAATTCGCTCCCAGCGTCGGCGCCAATCCGTCATTAACAGCATTATCCCTTTTACCGTAGGGGCAGAAGTTATCCACGATACCCCACTCCCCCGTGCTATCGCCGTAGATGTTCTGCGGCCCGTAGTCACGGGTCCAATGAGTGTTATATTCCAAGTTAATCCAGACGATGCTGTCCAGCGGTACACCAAAGGCATTGAGTTTCTGGATCTGTTGCTGGCGTTCGCCCTCAGTACGGTAGAGCATGAAAACTGTGCCAACATCTTGCAGCTCGTTGACCATTGTGGTCCAGATTGTGTCACATTGCGGGGCGTAGACTGGCCAAGCCAAGAGACAGCCTTCGCCTTCTTCCCATTGAGCGGTGAAATGCACAGATTCCGTCGGCGGTGGGGTGAGATAATCCTGACCGCCCATATCCGGGTAGAATCCGGCAAATGGGCCTTGCGGAAGGAATTTGTTAAGATGGAGGAACGGAGTCCACTGGTCTGGCTGGCTTTGAAGTTGTGCCGGAGCCGATTGGGTCAGGGCTAGAGCAGCCAGTATTACCGGAAATATTATTAAGGATTTGCGGATCATAGCGGTCTCAGAGGATAGATGGAACCTTGTTCAGAGTAATATAATGCATTTTTACGCCAAAGTCAAGTACTTTTGAAAGAAAATACAAAAAATGCAACGCTGAGTGTTGAAATCCCCTGTTTGATCCGGCCAGACTGATGGCCGGAACCGCCAAATAAGTAGGGGCGCACGGCTGTGCGCCCCTGAACTTTGTCCGATTGACCCTTTGATCTTATTTCATTAGAACCAACTTGCCGTTTGCGTTGAGGTTGCCCGCCGTCAGGCGATAGACGTAGATGCCGGAAGTCAGGTTCGATCCATCAAATTGGACATCATGCGAACCTGCTGAGCGGTAGCCATTCACCAATTCCGCCACCAGCCGTCCCGCCGTATCGTACACGCGCAAATTGACGTGGCCGGCGGCTGAAAGCTGATAGCTGAGTGCGGTCGTGGGATTGAAGGGATTGGGATAAGCTGACAGACTGAAAGACGATGGCTGACTCGCCACGATGCTTTCATTCATGTCGAAGCTTTCGCCGTAGTTGTTCCAATCGCCGACGGCGATGCCGTCGCCCGAGGACAGCTTGGTGAATGGGAAACTGTCGGTATCCCAAACCGCCGATGGATAAATTCCGGCATGGGCCTCGTAAGTGTAGTCTCCTGCGGGAGCGCTGGCCGGTACACTTTGCGTTCGCACTCGAGAAAGGGAACCCGAAGGCGCCAGCGTTAGGTTGGCCGGACCCAAGACCGGCCCATAGGATGAACCTCCCGGCAGGGTGACCATGCACCAAACCCAGAACGTCAGTGGTGAGGTACCGCCATTGGCTGCCACGATGGTGTAATTGAAGCTGCCGCCTGAAGCCGGAATCTGGATGGGCAGACTCTCCGGCGTTAGAGTGACACTGGCGGCGGGGATAGTGCCGCCCACGATGGGGATATCGGCGATGTAAGGCGTGCAGTTGTAGTTGGTCACGGTAACTGTGGCGGTATTGCCGCAGGGCTGCCAACTGAGATTCAGAGTTGCGATTCCGCTGGAATTAGCGTAGCCGTAACCCAGCAGCATGCCGCTTGCAGATAATGCCGCTAAGGCGCCCGGCGCGGCGCTGACGGTGACCTCGAAACTGCTCTGACCGTAGTTTACCGATCCAGGATGTGTAGCTGTCAAGCCGATCGGCGCGGCGGTGCGAACCTGCAGCGAGGGGTCGCCGAAGACGTGCCAGTGGTCAAATTCGCTATTGCCAGTGGAACCGGTTTCGTCAATCATCAGCATCGCGCCATTGAAGCAAAGCGCGCCGTAATTGTGGAACGTGTCCGAAACCAGCAGGTCCACAAACTCATCCTGGGCATACATGGGCGGCGCCCAGGATTGGCTGATTGAGGAGGTGTAGAATCCGATGGCGCCAGTAGGCTCGCCGTTGTGCGTGGCCCGCAACCAGGCTTCGGCGAAGCAGGTGGTGCCCGTGAAATTGCCGCACAGACAGGCGACCGTCGTGCCGAAATGCAGCATATTGTCATTCACCAGGGCGTTCACATTGCCGTTGTTGAAGCCCGTGGTGCCCCAGGAGGTGGTGCTGCCATGACCGCAGTAGTTGATCATGCTCCGACCGTTATTGACGTAGTTGGTGATCATCGCCTGCGTGCCCCAGGGATCATAGACTGAATCCACCTGCGTGAAACCATAACTCAACAGGTCGCCGCGGATGAGATTAATGTGCTGCCAATCGCCTTCGCCGTAATGGCCGGCGCCGACTCCCTGGTTGGAGGCGATGCCGAGACCTTTGGCGTACCAGGCGGCTCCGGCTTGAGGCATCTTCTCATATTCGATCGTTCGCAATACCTGCGTCTCGGCTTGCGCTGCTGTTTCCGCCGAGAAACGGCCGACGAACAATTCGGGATAGTGATCGCTGCCGGTAAGCAGAGCATAGGTCGGATCCGTGCCGCCGCCGCTGATGGGTGAAGCCACCTGCGCGTGATCGCCGACCAGCAAGACATAGGTCAGGCCGATGGTTTCATACAGATTGCGGATGTAGTTCTTGATGGCGGTCGGATTGTTGCCGATGGTTGATATGTTCACGACGCCAGTCGGGATGCCCTTCTGATTCTTCCATTCCACCAAGGGCATGACAACACCCAGAAACGCATCATAGGTTATCACGAGCATGGGACCGATTTCATCCACAGGAGTATAGCGATCGGGCTCATAGTTCAGGAAATGGCGTTCATAGGTGCGCCGAAACGTTGGATCCATTTTGGTGAGCGGCTGGGAGCGGTTAAAGACATTCTCCCCTCCCAGACCAGCCGCATAAATCTCCACCTGCAAATTCGTATAGACCCGCAGAACGCGGCGAACCGGATTGTACTGGAAGGCGTTCACCTCCACCACCTGCCCGCGAACGTCGCGCAGGATGTAGGGGTCGCGAAGGGTTACAACCTCTTCAGGGTACCAGGCATCTTTTTGGTAAACGGCGCCGAATTCATAGGGCACGTCTTCAGGATTGATGGTGCGGGGCAGATGGCCTTTCGATGGCGCGATTTTGACGTTGGGGATGTCCGTATAGCTGGAGCTCACCACTCGAACGGCCATTCGAGCTTGATCGGGAATGATGACACTGCGGCAGAGACGCGGCAGTTCCGGGGCGCTCTTTTCCCACAAGAAACTCTCATCATCTAAGCCGATGAGGGAAAATTCCTCCCCGGCGATGGTTAGGGATTGCTGAAAATAGCCGTTCACCCGATAGTCCAACACGATGCGGCTATCGGAGTTTTCAAGAAGTTGAACGGAGGTTGGCTGAGCGTAAGGGGTCAGGTTCACCCACTGGTTGGCCATAGAAAGGCTGGCCAAAAGGGCAAGCATAACAAGCGAGCAGCCCAACGTCTTCATGGTGGTCTCCCTTCTTTTGGATTATGATCAGGCGCCAATGCGTCCCGTCATGTTATTTAAGTTACAAACTAAATATATGCAAAAATGTGCGCCAAAGCAAGCGGGAAATGGGGAGTCGTCGAAGGCGCTTGCATTGGGCCAATTGCGTGAAAAACCCTTGGAACTTTCGCTTCATTAAGACTTGCAATTCCTAAAGATCCTATCTATATTGGCGGAGATGAGGCTTTCCATGAGGAGGAAAATAACCGCTCTCTGGGCTGCAATCGGACTGGCAACCGCGGGACTGGCGCCGTTCGCCCAGGCGAGGACGATCGCCTTCGAAGACAGCTCGGCAAGGGCACTTATCCAGCGTGTTGTGGAACTGACCTTCACCATGCATTATGATGAAGGTCTGATCGCGGCGGATAGTCTGGAAGTAGTCGCGCCGGGGCACCCGATTGTGCCGTTGCTGCGAGCCGGCGTGTATTACTGCCGCATGCTGGATTATGAGGATATGCTCGATATCGAAGTCTTTCAGAAAAATTACGATGAAGCGTGGGGCAAGGCCGAGGAATTGAAGCGGCGGGGGGAAAAGGCGGAGGGGGATTTATATTTCGGCGTGTTGCGGGGCTTCAAGGCTCTCTTGCATCAACGCCGCGGGGAGTGGTGGCCGGCCGTCAAGCAGGGCATGAAATCGGTTGGCTACCTGAAAAACTGCCTGAAGGAAGATCCCACCTATGCCGACGCCTACCTGGGCTGGGGAACGTATAAATATTGGCGCAGCCGCGCGACGGACTTCATCAATTGGCTGCCTCTCATTCCTGATGAAAAGGACAAAGGCATCGAGATGGTGCGGCAGGCCATGGCCGAGGGGCTCTTCGGGCGGGAAATATCGCGCAGCACGCTGGCGTGGATTTTGATTGACGCCGGCCGGCCGTCGGAAGCGATTTTGCTCTCACAGGAGGGGCTGAAGCTCTACCCCGGATCCCGTTTTTATCTCTGGACTCTGGCCGACGGCTATAAAAACACCGGCCAGTGGCGCCGTGCGGCAGGGGCCTATCAAGAGCTGTACGATTTGTTACATCGGGAATCGCGAAATAACTACTATAACGAACTGGGCATCTGCAAGCAGATGGCGCGCTGCCATCAAGCTCTCAAAGATCCGGAAAAGGCCCTGGAATGGGTGAAGCGGGGGTTGGAATTGCCCCTGCAGGGCGACACCCAAGAGCGGCGCCGGAAGGACGTGGAACGGCTGCAGGCGCTGAAAACGGACCTCGAGAAACAGGTGCAACAGCGCCAGGGCAAAACGACGAATTAAATTGCAGGCGGAAAAACTTCTTACTCACCCCGCCATGCGTGAGGTGATCAATAAAGCCCGCGAAAGGCATCTCCCGCTCTACTTGGTGGGCGGCGCCGCACGCGCGCGAATTCATCAGCCTGATGCCGAGATTGACAACGCGGATCTTCTGGTCATCGGCGACGCGCGCGCATTCGCTGAGGCTGTCGCCGCGCATTTCAAGAGCCGGGCGGTCCTGGTTAATCCGCAATTCAACACGATTCTCGTCCCGTTAAAGGATATCGAGCTGGAAATTTCCGGGCCCCGGGATTTGCTGAAATCCCCGACGACCGTTACGCCTCTGCCCCCTGAGCCTTTGCAGCGCGATCTGATGTTGCGGGACTTCACCATCAACGCGATCGCGGAACCCTTATCGCCCGCCAAGAAGGCGGTCATTGATCCCTGCCAGGGACGGGCCGATTTGGCGGCGAAGCTGATTCGCACGCCCATTGAACCGCGAGAGACGCTGCGGGAAGACCCCCTGCGGATCATGCGCGCGGCCCGGCTGGCGGCGCAATTGGATTTTTCAATCGCTCCAGAGCTTTTGCAGGCCATGCATGAAGAGCGAAAGCTACTTTCGGGCGTCAGCGTCGAGCGCAAAACCGGCGAGCTGCTGAAAATTCTGCAAACCCGGAAACCGTCTATTGGCCTCAAGCTCCTCTATGTGACCGGCGTTCTGGACATGGCTTTTCCGGATATCGCCGCTCTGGCCGGGCTAAAGCAGGATAAAAGGCACCGACATAAGGACGTCTTCGAGCATACTCTGAAGGTGGTTGATGCCGTGGCTGAAAGCGACGGAGATCTGGCAACCCGCGTCGCAGCGCTGCTTCACGACGTGGGCAAACCGGCGACACGGCGCTATGAACCGACGGCAGGATGGACATTTCATGGCCATGAGGTCGTGGGGGAACGGACGGCAAAACGGCTGGGGCGCGAATGGCGGCTGCCCAGCGCCCTGACGGAGGATGTCTCCAATCTGGTGCGCCTGCATATGCGCCCGATCAATCTGACCGATGAAGGCGTTACGGATTCGGCGGTGCGGCGGCTGGCGGCTCAGGCGGGCGAGCGAATTGACGCTTTGCTGACGTTATGCCGCGCTGACGTGACTTCATCGGACCCCGGTCGCGTCAAGAAATATTTGGCCAATTTCGAGAAGGTCGTGGAGCATCTTCAGGAGGTTGAGGAGAGGGACCAGTTGCGGGCCTTTCAATCGCCGGTGCGCGGCGAGGTGATCATGGCCGAGACGGGTCTCGAGCCCGGGCCGCGGGTGGGGAAATTGAAGAAGATGATCGAAGAGGCAATATTGGAAGGCGAAATTCCAAACGAATATAATGCGGCGCTTGAATACTTGCGCAAGATCAAGGACACAGTCTTGACGGCAAGCGAGAGGACGCCCGAATAAATCAAGCGAAGTGGAGATTTCATCATGGACTCAAATCCAGAATTGGCCGCGACTCCAGAATCAGAGGTTCAGGAAAAGCCGCTGAATTTCTTGGGGAGGCTGGCCGGTATCTTTTCATCGCCGATAAAAACGCTCGCGGACATCGCCGCCCGGCCCAATTATATGGCGCCGCTGATCATCATGCTGGCAGGGGTGCTGATTCTGACGCAAATCAGCCTGCCGGCGCTGCTTTCGGATTCAGAGCCGGCGATTGAGAAATCCCTGGAGGGGCGAAACCTCCCGCCGGATCAAATGGATAGAGCGCGCGAGATAGGGATGGCTTACGCGCGCAACTTCAGCGCCGTTTCGGCGGCGCTCTACACTTTAATCGCGTCCATCGTGGCTTCGGCCGTTCTGCTGTTCACTGGAAATATCGTCATGCGCGGGAAGGCCAATTTCAGGCAGATCTTTTCCCTCTATGTCTGGACCGGATTGGTGGGCGTGCTGGGATACATCATCCGAACGCCTCTGGCGTTATCAAAAGGCACGATGAAGGTTTTCTTCGGGCCCGCCGTGCTTCTTCCCGATGAAGCGGAGCAGACGACCCTGTTTCGCATCCTGGCGGCTCTGGACGTCTTCTCGCTCTGGAGAGTGGCCCTCCTGGCGCTGGGTTTCGCAGCTGTTTATAAGTTCAGCAAGGGCAAGGGCTTTGTCGCGTTGGGATCGCTCTATGCGCTGCTCGTCGTCCTTTCGGTGGCCCTCGGAGGGATATTCGGACGCTGATTGAAAAATTGGCCTTCTTTTCAAGCAACCATGAGGGCCAAATCACCGTCTAATAGTTAAAATCAAATGACGACCCAGGGCCAAGTGCATCCAAGACGCTCTGACCCAAAGCGGGCAAGAATGGATCGCAGATGAATGGGGGCCTATGAAATTTCATCGCGAGTCGTGGAAATCTGGTAACGCAATCACCATCGTGGAGTTCGAGAATGAAGAAGGTTCTTTATCCGGGGATGATCCCATTCCTATTATTCTTACTCGTCAGCACAGCCGCCCTCTGCGCCAACCCGAAGATTCCGGAAACCCCGCTCCTGCAATCGGACACGCCCTTCGGGCCGGATGATCTCTATCAGGTCGCTCTGCGCAACAATCCCGATCATCAGAAGGCCATCGCCAATGCCGAGCTTTCGGCCATCGCCAAGCGCAGCGCTTGGGGAACTCTTCTGCCCAGCCTCAATGTCGGCTACCAGATTTCACAGAACGAATACTACCAGCCTACCTATTCGAATCCCGACGGATCCGTTTCCAGCTATCCCTACACTCAGTCGATACCCATGCCGGTGGTGCTAACCGACACAGCGACCGGTTATCAATACTACGGTTGGAATCCCGACAGCCTTATTGAGGTTTCCTACCCCATCCCCGAGGGAAAGAGTAGAAGCTCTTCGGCTTGGCTTTCGCTGCAGGAAACCATCCGCTTGGGAGGCCAGCAGCTTTTCACGATTAAGAACGCCGGCGTGACCAGCCGCGTGAATGATTTGACCGTGCGAGCCTCCGAAAATGATCTGCACTATGCTGTCCGGCAGAATTATTACAGCGTGCTGGCCAATCAGCGCCTGCTTGATTTGGCCAAGAGGATTTTGGAGCAGCGGCAGGAACAATTGCGATTGGCCAAAGCCCGCTATGAAATCGGCTCCGTGACGGAGCTGGACGTTATGCAGGCGGAAATTGACGTAGGCAACCAGGAAAACGCCATCGTCGCCGCAGAAAACAATCTCAAGCTGGCCCATGAAGAATTGAATGGCACCCTGGGAGTGGATCTGGATTCCCAATACCCGCTCGGGGATGATTACAGCATCTTCGAACCGCCCTACAACATCGAGGAGTTGGTCCGAAACGCGAACTTAGCCCGGCCCGATTATCTGGCGGCGCTGGAGCAGGAAAAATATCAGAAGAATTTAACACAAATGCGGCGCGGCGAATTTCTACCCGATCTGACCGCCAGCTTGTCCCATTCGCGCTCGCAGAATTCGGGCGGCAATGTGGATTTTACGCTGAATCCCCGCAACCGCAACACTTCGGCATCCTTATCCCTGTCCTGGAATTTATTCGCGGGATTTGCGGATCAAGCTCAGTATGAGCAGAGCCGGGTGGACTTGAGGAATTCCCGCTTCGATGCCAAGAAGCAGGAGCAGATGATCGAAAAAGAGGTCCGACGGGCCTATTATACACTCATGCAAACCTATGAGCAGTCCCGAGTAACGGAAAAGAATCGCGAATTGGCGTCGCGCCAGTTGGAGCTGGAGCGGGAGCGGTATCGTTTGGGCGCAACTTCGCAGCTCAACCTGCGGGTAGCCCAGGTAACCTACGAGCAGGCGGAAGGGGATCACATCGCGAAGGTTTTCAGCTTTTGGTCCAGTTTGGCGGCACTGGAAAGGGCCGTGGGGCAAAAACTCCAGTAAATACTTGCATCAATCGTGTCGTGCGGGCGCCGTGGAGAGAGCGAGAGTCCGCTGAAAAAACTGTTCATCCAAAGAGACCATATCATGGCAAAGAAGAAAAAGCGCTGGCTGAAGATCGGCTTGCCGATCGCGGTCGTATTGATTATCGCGATTTTCGTGGCGGCCAACGTGTATAAGAAAAAAGACAAGGGGATCGAAGTCCAGATCGAAAAAGCCAATCGGGGCAGGCTGGTCGAAATGGTATCCGGGACGGGACGGGTGCAGCCGGAAGTCCAGGTGAAAATATCTGCTAACGTATCCGCGCGCATTTTGGAACTGCGCATCAAGGAAGGCGACTTTGTGAAGAAGGGCGACCTGCTGGTGCGGCTGGATCGGGAACGCTATGAGGCGGTGGCAGACCAAGCTTCGTCGGGGCTGAAATCGGCACAGGCAGCTTTGGAGAAATCACGGAGCGAGCTGCGGCGCATCGAGGAGCTCAGCCAGCGCGGCATGGCGTCGCAAGCCGATCTGGAGGCGGCTCAGGCGCAGTTTCAGTTGAACAGCGCCAATTTGGAACAAACGCAAGCCATGCTGAAACAGGCGCGGGACGATCTGGCCAAGACCTCGATCTATTCGCCCATGGATGGCATCGTTTCGCTCCTCAATAAAGAAGTGGGCGAAATCGCGCTGGGAGCTCAATTTCAGGAAGATGTCATTCTGATTGTGGCCGACCTTTCCAAGATGGAGGTCGTGGTGGAGGTTGACGAGAACGACATCGTCAATGTAAGCCTGCAAGACACGGCCAAGATCGAAATTGACGCCTATCCGGATACCACTTTCAAGGGGCAGGTGCGCGAAATTGCCCACACCGCCACAACGCGCGGCATGGGGACGGCCGAGGAGCTGACAAATTTCGAGGTGAAAATCGCCCTGCTGGAGGTGCCGCCCACTTTGCGCCCGGGAATGTCGGCCACGGCAGATATCGCAACGGAAGTGCGCGAGGCCAGCCTGAAGATCCCCATTCAGTGCGTGGTCATGCGCGAGCCGGCTCCACCGGGCGGCTTCAAGAAAGAGGATGGGAAGAAGGGCAAGAAGAAAAAGGAATCCGAATCCGGAGAGGCCAAGGCCGATACGGTCGCCAAGCCTGACTCGGCGCAAACTTCCGGCGAGCCGAAACCGAAACCGCAGCCAGTGGAAGTCGTTTTCAGAGTCCAGAACGGTGTAGTGCACCAGGTGCAGGTGAAGACCGGGATCTCCAGCGAAACCGACATCGAAATCATTGAGGGGGTGACCGAATCCGACACCATCGTCTCAGGACCCTTCAGGACGCTTTCGCAAAAACTAAAGGATGGGGATGCGGTGAAGATCAAACCGGCGACAAGCGGAGGTGCGGGAAGCGAAGACCGGGGAGCGGACCAAGAGATGATGGACGAAATGTAAGATGAACGGCAATTCTGAATTGATCCGCCTGGACAGCATCCAGAAGATTTACCAGATCGGCGAAATCGAGGTGGCGGCGCTGCGCGGAATTTCCATGCGGGTGCAGCGCGGAGAATACATTGCCATCATGGGGCCTTCGGGATCGGGCAAGAGCACGCTGATGAATCTCATCGGCTGTCTCGATACCGCCACCAAGGGTGAATACTGGCTCAACGGCGAAAACGTCAGCGCCCTTTCGGACAATGAACTGGCGCGCATCCGCAACAAGGAGATCGGGTTCGTCTTTCAGACGTTCAATCTGCTGCCTCGCGCCAATGCTCTGCATAATGTGGAGCTGCCCCTTATCTACGCCGGCATTCCCATGGGTGAACGAAGACAGATGGCCCGTGAAGCGCTTACGGCCGTCGGGCTGGGGGACCGGATGAATCACAAGCCCAATGAGCTTTCCGGCGGGCAGCGGCAACGCGTGGCCATCGCCCGCGCCTTATCGAACAAGCCTTCGATCATCCTCGCCGACGAGCCGACGGGAAATCTCGACAGCGCCACCGGCGAAGAAATCCTGCTGATGTTCGATGAACTTTCAAACCGTGGAAACACGCTCATCGTGGTTACGCACGAGGAGTTCGTGGCGGCGCGGGCGGCGCGGGTCGTGCGGCTCTTCGACGGCAAAATCGTTTCGGACGCTCACAATCATGTGGGCGCCGAGCAACACGCTGTAACATTATAGAACGGCAGACACTACATGTTGGGCTTTTTCTGGGATACCGTCGAGGCGGCTAACATTGCCCTCGATTCGCTACGAGCCAACAAGGCGCGCGCGGCCCTGGCGACGCTGGGCATTGTCATCGGAGTGATGACGGTCATCCTCATGGTCAATATCATTCAGGGATTGACCAAATCGTTCAAAGAGCAGTTGGCCTCCATCGGCACCGGCACAGTGTACATCGCCAAGTATCCCTGGATCATCCAGGATGACTTCTTCATCTACCGCAACCGGCCCAATATTACGCTGCGGGATTATGAGGCGGTTCAGGATCAGTGCCGTCTGGCCAGCGCCGTGGCGCCGCAGGCGGATACCATGCGACCGGTCGCGTTCGGTTCCGAAAGCCTGCAAAACGTCTATCTCATCGGCACCAGCGAAAAATACCTCGAGACGACTGACGTGGTGCCTGAGGCCGGGCGTTTTATTTCCGCTCCCGATTATGAGGCCAATCGCGCGGTGGCGGTGATTGGCACCACGGTTGCCGAACGGCTGTTTCGATCGCGCAATCCCATCGGGCAGAAAATTCGCATCGGGGCTCATGAATACCTGGTCATTGGCGTGCTGGAGAAGCAGGGGACGATGTTCGGCTTCAGCATGGACAATCAGATCATCATCCCGCTGGGAACCATGTTGAAACATTTTGGCAAGAGGCGGGATTTAAATATTATCGTGAAGGCCGCCGATGCTTCGCAATTGGAAGATCTGAAAGATGAATTGCGCGGAATTCTGCGGCGATCGCGAAAAATTGAGCCCAGCAAGCTTGACAATTTCTCCATCAACGAGCAGGGTCAGTTGATGAGCTTTTACAAGCAAATCACATCCGGCGTCTATGCCGCCGGCATTATCATCGGAGGGATATCCCTATTGGTGGGCGGGATCGGCATTATGAATATCATGCTGGTTTCCGTGACGGAACGGACGCATGAAATCGGCATCCGCAAGGCGCTGGGGGCGCGGCGCAGCCAGGTTCTGCGGCAGTTCATCATCGAATCCGCCTTTATTTGCGCGTTGGGAGGTGTCATCGGCGTGGGACTGGCTTTCGGCGGCGGCAAGATTATCAATCAATTCCTGCCCACGACAATGACCCCGGCCGTCGCCATCGGGGGGATGATCTTCGCGGCCCTGGTGGGCGTCTTCTTCGGCCTCTATCCGGCGGCCAAAGCCGCACGGCTCGATCCCATTATCGCTCTGCGCAAGGAATAGACTTAAACATCAGATAATCGTTCGATCAGGGGCTATTGCCCCTTTTTTGTTGGTATAGGTTCAAGAGGAATATTTTGAAAAATGCTTGCCCAATGGGTGCGATTTGGCTAATTTGTGAATAAACGCGCCATCTGGCGCACTGCCATTTCACTCTTTCACCCCCAGGAGGATGTCTTGCAACAACTCTGAAATGCCATGAAAAGAACTCCGAGAGAGCTCAGGCATAAAAATCTAAAAACCGAAAGCGCGGCCCTCCGCTGGGGAGAGATCTCATGATTTAGTCAAGCCTTTCTCCGATTGCGGGCAGGACCGCTAATCCAAGTCCATATCGGAAGAAAGGGCAAAAATGAAGGCGTTCAAATCCACCTGCTGGAAAGTAGCTCTTGCGACTTTCCTTTTTGTTTTTTGCGGCCAGGCTTTCGCGCAAGCCACCATCGGCGCGGACGCCGCCTACAAGAGCAAGTACATTTTTCGCGGCTTGCCGTGGAACACAGAAGCCGTCTTCTGGCCTGACGTCTGGTTCACGGCTCAGGGAGTGACGGTCACGATTTTCGGATCGATGAACCTGACCGACATTTACCTGGACCAGAATAAGATATCCGAGTTGGATTATTACTTCGATTACACCAGGGCTTTCGGCAAGGTAAACGCGTCCATCGGTTGGGCGCAGTATACCTACCCCAACACGGTCTACCCCAATACCGGGGAACTGTACATTAAAGCAGGCTCAGACCTAAAAATCCTCACCGCCTCGGTAATCGCTTACTTTGACCTCCAATTAGCTAAAGGGATTTATATATCCCCCAAAGTCAGTCGGGCCTTTACCATTCCCACCCTTCCCGGTTTGACCTCCACGCTGGGACTTTCGGTCGGATATGGAGACAAGAAGCACTGCACCTACTGGCACGGATTCGGCACCGTCAATCTGGATGGCGGAATGACGGATTTTACCGGAACTCTGAACCTGGCGTATGCCCTTCCGGGCGATTTGGGGAAGCATCTGGGCATTAGTGGCGAAGTGGGCTATTCGAAGATTTTGGCCAAGGAAATTGCCGACCTCTACGCCGAAAATGGGACTTTCTCAATTGATGGTAAGGATCACCGCAGCAACCTCTGGTTTGGCCTGGGCTTGAATTACTTCTATACAATCGGAGGTGGCCAATGAACACCGCCCTGTTCTGGATATTCTCCCTGGCCTACATGATCTTCATGATCCTGCTGGGCTACTGGATCTGGAAGAAAATACACAAGGAAACCGGCACGCATCAGATTCTCGACTTCTGGATTGCCAGCCGCCGTTTTCCGGGATGGCGACTGGCCGTCTCCATCACAGCAGGCTGGCTGATGCTGGGCTGGTTGGGCTATGGCATGTCCATGATCTATCAGATGGGACTATCCGGAATCTGGATTCTCCCGCTGCCCTGGTTCATCCTCTGCTTCATCATCGTCTGGATGGTGCCCTACGTGCGCCGGCTACCCGCCATCTCGCTACCCGAAGCCATCAAGAAGCGCTATGGCGGAGCAAGTAGCTACATTATCGCGCTGTGCTCGGTCTTCGTCTTCACTTCGTGGACAGGCGCGGAGACCTTCATGGTCGGCAAGCTGGGCGCGCCATTCCTGGGCATTTCACCCGCCGCCACGATGATCATCGTTATCGCCGCCATTATGATCTACACCTACTTCGGCGGTTTCCGCGCCGTGGTCATAACGGATTTCTTCCAGTTCTTGCTCTGCGCGGCCTTCGTGACTGTGCTGGGAATCGTCACCTACTTCGCGGCCTCAGCCCAAACAGGCGGCCAAATCCTGGCCACCCTGAGCCAGACGCCGACTCCGTATTACGGAGCCAACACGATGTATGGCCTGTTCGCTTGTGGGCTGGCCATGCCCATTATCCTCCTGGCCGCTTATCTGCCGGGCTGGATGATCGAGCAGGATCTGCTGCTGCGAATTCAGGGCGCGAACAGTTTGAAGGAAGCCAAGCGAGGCGCCTGGATTGCACTGGTGCTGATCATCACGTTCGTCATCGCCATTCCCACTTGGATCGCATTCAACGCGCTGGTGCTCTTCCCGCCCGGGGCGGAGAGCAGCAGCGCGGCGGTAGGCGCTGATGCCACTGGCATTATCTCCGCCATCATCCTGCAATACTTTCCCCTTTGGGCGCAGGTGTTGATGCTGGTGGGAATTCTGGCGGCGCAGATGTCCACCATAGACACCTTTGCCAATGTGACAGCTCTGCCGCTGATCTACGACTTCTTGCAGCCGCTCTTCTGGAAGAATAGTGACCGGAAGAAAATAGCCCAATGGTCTCGAATTCTGGCCGTCGTGGCAACCGGCCTGGGATTGATTTATGCTCTGAATGCCAACTCCCTGATGGATGTTTACATCCTCTCATCGGGGGTGCTGACGGCATCCATTGCCATTCCGGCCTTCGCCATGTTCTGGCGCAAGTCGAATCGCCTGGGCATCATCCTGAGTTCGGTGCTGGGCTTCCTGGGCAACGTGGTCTTCTACGTCCTGGAATACAAGGTTTGGAACCACGAATATCGGCCGGCGTGGCTGGCGGGCACGTATCTGGGATACATCATTGTCGGGCTGGCTGCATCCCTCCTGGGATTGGTGATCGGCTCGTTTTTTGGCCGGCCGTCCACGAAAGAGCAACAGGCTGTGATTTCACCGGTGCCCTTAGAAGGAGTGCAAATCTTTGATTTGATAAAAGAGGGGCGCTAGACTTTTCAGCAAATGAAGACGGGGCACACATAGTGTGCCCCGTTCACTTATCTCATTGGCGGAAAGATCATTCTTCCCCACTTGCTTACTCTTGAAATGAGCCTTGGGTGGAATACAATAAGCAGGGCATGGGCCAGCCAAATATACCATATATAGCAATGTGTTCTTATTTGCCACTAAATGTTGCGCTTTGGGTGCGCCCCGGAGAAAGTGCTAAAAAGCATTGAAATCACTTGACATTTACCATATATTATAATACATTTAGCGGAATTTAGATGGCGCAATTTGTGCAAATCAACACAAAGGAGGGCGACGAATGCCGGTAAAGCGCTTCAAGCTGATTTTTCTGCCGGAGGGGACAGCCAGGAAACACGAGCTTAATATATCTCGTAAGCACGTTGTTATTCTCTTGAGCGTGGCGGTGCTGGCATTTTTTGTGTTCAGCGGGGGTGCGGCTTACATCTTGAACAGCTGGTTCAATGCAAAAAAAATTGCAACTCTGACTTATAAGAATTCCAAGCTCGAAAAGCAGGTCAAGGTGACACGGGAGAAACTGGAAGCTCTGAGCAGCGGCATCATGAGGCTGGCGCAGAGCAACGGTGAATTGCGAGCTTATGCTCATCTCCCGATCCTGGATACCGATCTGCTCAGAGTGGGCATCGGCGGGGCGCTTCCCGCGCCCATCGGCGACAGCACCGGCAGCGGAGATCTTTTGGCCAAGATCGGCTTGATGGAGCGTCAGATTGGTCTGCAGGAAAACTCCCTTTCGGAAGTCAAGTCCCAATTGGACACGCAGGCGGACCTTCTGAAGAGCATCCCCTCCATTCGACCCCTGAGCGGCGGAGCCTATTCATCGGGCTACGGACGGCGTCGCGATCCCTTCACGGGTCGCATTGAACCGCATTACGGAGTGGATTTCAACGGGCCGACGGGATTGCCGGTGTACGCGGCGGCGGATGGAGTCGTGATCCACGCGGAACGCGAACCCGCTTATGGCAATGCGATTGTGATTGATCACGGTCACGGTTATAAGACACTCTATGCACATCTCTCGCGCATCGCCGTGCGAAAAGGCGATCGCGTGGAGCGCGGCGAGACCATCGGCGCCTTGGGCAATACCGGACGTTCCACCGGGCCCCACTTACATTATGAGGTCATCTATCAGAACCGGAATTTGGACCCTCTGGACTTCATGTTCGATGGTTATCAGTTTGCCGATTTGCCATAGCGATTAGGACTTCGAAGAAATATGAAGGGCGCTGAAAAATCAGCGCCCTTCTTTACATTCTAAATTGCCTCAGGCGATGCTACGCAGGCAATTCCCCCTATTTCTCTTCCTCCACCACTTCCGCCTGCACCTCCCGGATGAAATGCAAATCGCCGTCAACATAATCCACGCGGATAGTATCGCCGGGAATGAAGTTGCCGGCCAGCAGCTCGCGAGCCATCGGGTTGACCACCTCGTGCTGCAAGGCTCGCTTCAGGGGCCGCGCGCCGAAGAGTGGGTCGGTGCCGATGGCGATGAGATGGTCTTCGGCGGCGGGAGTCAGAATGATCGACACCTCCTGCTTCTGCAGGCGCTTCAGCAGTTGACGGATCTGCAAATGCAGGATCTGCCTCAAGTGGTCTTTGCTCAAAGGTTGGAAAACGATGACCTCGTCAATGCGATTCAGAAATTCGGGGCGGAGCGTTTGACGCAGCAAGCTGAGGATCTCGTCCTTGACGAGCTCGTAAACCTCCTGCGGAGTTGAGGGTAACTCCGCCTCCTCCTCGAGGGTTAAGAGCCGGGCGCGGATCAATTCCGAGCCCAGATTCGACGTCATGATGACGATGGTGTTCTTGAAATTTACGGTGCGGCCCTGGTTGTCGGTCAGGCGGCCTTCGTCTAACAGTTGCAGCAGAACGTTGAAGACTTCGGAATGCGCCTTCTCGATTTCGTCGAGCAGGACGACGGAATAGGGCTTGCGACGGACGGCCTCGGTCAACTGTCCGCCTTCCTCATAGCCCACGTAGCCGGGCGGCGCGCCGATCATGCGCGAGACGGAGTGGCGTTCCTGGTATTCGGACATGTCGAGGCGCACCAGGGCCGATTCGTCGTCAAAGAGAAATTCGGCCAGGGCGCGCGCGAGTTCCGTCTTCCCCACTCCGGTGGAACCCAGGAAGATGAACGAACCCAGCGGCCGGTTTTCCTCCTGTAATCCCGCTCGCGCGCGGCGGATGGCGTTGGAGACCGCTTCAATGGCTTCATCCTGCCCGATGACGCGCTTGTGCAGGTTATCCTCCATTTGCAGGAGCTTCTGCTTCTCGCTCTCCAGCATCCGCGATACCGGAATCTTCGTCCAGCGCGAGACGATTTCGGCAATGTCCTCTTCCGTAACCTCTTCGCGCAAGAGCTTGAGTTCGCCCTGATATTGCCGCAGCTGCTCCTTCAAGGAAATCAGCTTTCGATCAAGGTCACGCAGCACGCCATAGCGCAGTTCGCTGACTTTCTGGTAGTTGCCTTCGCGTTCGGCCGTGCTTTCTTCGATCTTCACCTGATCCATGCGCTGCTTGATCTGGCCGATTTCGTTCAGGATCTCTTTTTCGCGCAGCCAGCGGGCTTTCAGCGCTTTCTCATCCTCTTTCAGAGCCGCCAGCTCTTCCTGGACTCCCTCCAGCCGCTTCTTCGAACCTTCATCGCTTTCGCGCTTTAATCCTTGACGCTCGATCTCCAACTGCGTTATCTTGCGCGTAACCAGCTCCAGCTCTTCGGGCATGGAGTCAATTTCGATGCGCAGCTTGGCGGCGGCTTCGTCCATCAGATCAATGGCCTTGTCGGGGAGGAAGCGGTCGCTGATGTAACGGTGCGACAGCATGGCGGCGGCCACCAGCGCGGCGTCCGTGATGCGCACCTGGTGGTGGGCCTCGTATTTCTCCTGCAGGCCGCGCAGAATGGAGACCGTCTCCTCGACGGTGGGTTCGTCCACCAAAACCGGTTGGAAGCGGCGCTCAAGCGCCGGATCCTTCTCGACGCGCTTGCGGTATTCGTCAAGCGTTGTCGCGCCGATAGCCCGCAGTTCGCCCTTGGCCAGAGCGGGTTTTAGCATATTCGACGCATCGAGCGATCCTTCAGCGGAACCGGCGCCGACGATGGTGTGAAGCTCATCAATGAAGAGGATGATTTTGCCTTCTGCTGCCTGGATCTCCTTCAAGACAGCCTTGAGGCGATCCTCAAATTCCCCGCGGAACTTGGTGCCGGCCACCATGGCGCCCAGATCCAACGCCATGACGCGCTTGTTCTTCAGCGATTCCGGGACGTCGCCGGAAGCGATGCGGTGCGCCAGGCCTTCGGCGATGGCGGTCTTCCCCACTCCGGGCTCGCCGATCAACACCGGATTATTCTTGATGCGGCGCGACAGCACCTGCAAGACGCGGCGGATCTCCTCGTCGCGGCCGATGACGGGATCCAATTTGCCCTGACGAGCCAGTGCGGTCAAGTCACGGGTGTAGCGTTCGAGGGCTTTGTATTTTGTTTCCGGCGCCTGATCAGTCACGCGCTGAGTGCCGCGCATATCCTTCAGCGCCTTCAGGATGTTGTCCTTGGTCGCGCCGATTTTCTTCAACAGTTTGCCGATGGGAGCCGTCTTTTGCTCAGACATAGCGAGCAGAAGGTGCTCCACCGAGGTGAACTCATCATTCAGCGCCGCGGCTTCTTTTTCGGCGGCATCTATGACTGCGGTCAGGCCGCGCGAAACGTAGCGCTGCGCCGCGCCTTCGCCGCTGACCTTGGGAAAGCGGTCAATCTCCAGGTCGAGCGACTTCGCCAGATTCTGGAGATTGACTCCGAGCTTGGCCAGCAGATCGCGGGCGAGGCTCTCCTCGTCGGCCAGCATGGCTTTCAGCAGATGCTCCGGTTCGATGGCCTGGTTGCCCCGCTCGGCGGCCTCGCGGTCGGCGCGCTGCAGGGCTTCCTGGGATTTGATGGTTAGTTTGTCGGGTTGCATTTATGCTTGCCTATTGTCGTTTGTTCTATAGTCGGTCCGAAGGACTCCCTCGGAGGGTCGCCCCGACCCCGACGGCAAATGGTCTGAATCGCAGATGAAACGGATTAAACAGATTAAACGGATTTTTTATCTGATCCCCGAAGGAGATCAATTTCAGTGGCCAAGGGTCTCCCACCCCTGGAGCGAATTAACAAAAAAGATTGGCGACCCTGAAAGGGTCGAATTAGAATACAAAACCTCACAATTTGCATTTACTAGGCAGCGTTGTATTCCGAAAGGACTTTCTCATCTTCCAGTTCCTTCAGGTAGCACTCAAGATTGCTTGAAATTTTTTCAAATACCGCGGGCAAATAAGGAACTATATCCGAGAATGATAGGTCTGAGTCAAAATGCGTACCGTGGTAATAATTCATATAATATGCTACCTCACCCCGCTCCGCAGGTTCAATCGCTGACATGGGATCTAGACACAAATAATCGTGAAATCTTGAGAGGTGCACAAAGGCGCATCCGAATTTATATACATTCTTGCTCCAGCCCTGCAAGCCATTCGCCAGATTGACCATCTCTCTATCTGTTATCCTTCTTTTCTGATTTGGAGGCTCTTCCATCCATTCAAGGCCACGAATTGAATCCTCAATCAATGCCGTCCTGCGATTATTATCGGAAATACAGAGCAAGTAGATAACACGAATCATTGAGTCAAGTTCTTGACGCAAAATCCCGACCATCGGACCTGCGAGGTTACTGGTGCCTATGAGATGCATTGCAGCTCGATTCTCCTGGGTCCGCGCTCGGATCATTCTACAAAAGACTGTAAGGTTTTCCATAGCATTCCCTCAATTGCTTGCTGCATCGGGTTCTCAACAAAGCGGTGACCTGACGCCTATTGATTATTGTTCGACCCCGTCAGGGTCGGAAAAAATTATGTGGTGCGCATCCTCTCCAGGGATCAGAGACCCCTGGCTACTTTTATTCGACCCCTGCGGGGTCGTTTCTTTAAATCTGCGTCATCCAATAATCCGAGAGAATCTGCGGTTCTGACAATATTTAAATCGGCAAAATCCGTTTAATCCGTTTAATGAGCCGAAGGCCATCCGCCGAGGCGGATCGGCGATTCAGACAATCATTTTCTGAACCACTGATTGCCGCTGATTCCGCTGATTTTGGCGAAGCCACCACTTCGTGGCACTGATTATTTCGTCCTGTTTTAATCAGCGTCATCAGTGAAATCAGTGTGAATCAGTGGTTCAGACGATTTTTAATCCGCGCCATCCGTGGTTCAGACAATTTTCATTTCAGCCTTCCCACCACCGGCATTTTCTCCAGCACTTCGACGCCGTGGGGCGCCTGAGGCAGGATGTCGGTCAGGTCGTCGCCGGAATCGTGACGGTTTTGGTGGCGGCCGGTTTTCCACAGGTCGCTGCCGGTGACGTCGTAGATTATGCCTTTATAGGCGATATAGACGGACTTTCCAGCCTCGCCGTTGAACTGCTGCAATTCGGAATAGGAGAGGATTTTTTCCATTGTGTTTCCCAATTAAATCTTAGCCTTCCTTATTACCTTTGGATTCCGTTGATTCGCGCCGGGAGGGAATTAGAGGATGAGAGGAACTCTCCTCGGAAGTGAAGTCCTCACCACGTTTATCGCCGAACCAGGCTTCGACAAGGCGCTTCTCCAGGAATCCGATCAGGATGAGGATGCCCAGCACAATGCCCGTTACCAACAGCCCGAAATAGGGATAGCCCGCTCCGACGATCAGCCCGATGGCAGCGACGACCCAGATGGTGGCGGCGGTGGTGATGCCGTGGATCTGGCCGCGTGCCACGATGATGGTGCCGGCGCCGATAAAGCCCACGCCCGTGACCACCTGCGCCGCGATGCGAGTGATGTCAAAGGGCGTGGTGCCTCGAAGCGCCGCCAGCTCGGAGACGACCATATACAGCGCCGAACCCATGCAGATCAGGATCATCGTGCGCAGACCCGCGACCTTGCGCGCCCATTCGCGCTCCAGACCGATGATGGCGCCGCAGAGAATGGACACGAGCAGGCGCTCGAGCAAAGGCATCCAGGGGGCGTGCGAGAAGATAGTTTCCATGATGGCCTCGGTTCTTGTCGAAGTCGAGACGACCCCGACTGCGGAATCCTTTTATGTCAGGAGGCGGGATTGCCCTCAATCCCGCAGCCGGGCTGTGGCAATCCGGCCTCCTATTGAGCTCGCTGAAAGAGGCGATCCGCCTCAGGCGGACCGCCTCCTCCCTGTCGCCTGCCAAGCATAATCTGCCAGGGCTTAATTCTTCTTGTCCTTGTCCTCATCCACGACTTCGTAATCTACGTTTTCGACTTCGCCTTCCTTCTTCTCCTTGGCGCCGGCATTAGGGCTTGCTCCCGCCTGAGACTGAGCCTGAGTCTGCGACTGAGCGGCTTCATACATTTTGGTTGAAGCCTGCTGCCAGAGAGAATTCAAGTCGTCCGTCGCCGAGCGCACTTCGTTGACGTCAGAACCGCGCAGAGCGTTCTTCAGACGCTCGACGCCGGCGTTCAGCTTGGCGCGCAGATCGGGATCTATCTTGTCGCCGAATTCCTTCATCTGCTTTTCGGTCTGCCAGGCCATTTGATCGCCGCGGTTGCGGATCTCGATCTCCTCGCGCTTCTTGACGTCTTCGGCGGCATGCGATTTGGCGTCCCCCTTCATGCGATCCACCTCATCCTTGGAAAGACCGGATGAGGCCTGAATCTTGATGGACTGCTCTTTACCCGTGGCCTTATCCTTCGCATGAACGGATAGGATGCCGTTGGCGTCAATGTCGAAGGTGACTTCGATCTGCGGAATACCCCGCGGGGACGGAGGAATGCCATCCAACTGGAAGCGGCCGATGGTCTTGTTATCGTAGGCCATGGGGCGCTCGCCCTGAAGGACGTGAATATCCACGGTGGTCTGACTGTCGGATGCCGTCGAGAAGACTTCGGTGCGGCGGTGCGGAATGGTGGTGTTGGCTTCGATCAACCGCGTCATGACGTTGCCCAACGTTTCGATGCCGAGCGACAGCGGCGTCACGTCCAAAAGCACCATGTCCTTGGTGACTTCGCCGGCCAGGATGCCGCCCTGAATGGCCGCGCCCATGGCGACGACTTCATCCGGATTGACGCTGCGGTTGGGTTCCTTGCCGAAGAATTTGCGCACGGCTTCAATGACGGCCGGAACGCGGGTCGAACCGCCCACGAGAATCACTTCGTCAATATCCGACGGCGAGAACTTGGCGGCTTCGAGCGCCAATTTGCAGGGGCCGATGCTGCGTTGGACCAAATCCTCGGTCAACGAATCAAATTTGGACCGGGTAATTGTCATGTCCAGATGCTTGGGGCCTTCCTGAGTCGCCGTGATGAAGGGCAGGTTGATTTGCGTCTGCTGGACACTGGAGAGCTCCACCTTGGCCTTTTCGCAGGCCTCCCTCAGGCGCTGCAAGGCCATGGGATCTTTGCGCAGGTCAATGCCGTCCGATTTCTTGAATTCGTCAGCGACGTAATCAATCAAGCGCTGGTCGAAGTCGTCGCCGCCCAGATGCGTGTCGCCGTTGGTGGATTTGACTTCAAACACGCCGTCGCCCAATTCGAGGATGGATATATCGAATGTGCCACCGCCCAGGTCGTACACGGCGATGCACTCGTCCTTGGTCTTGTCCAGACCGTAAGCCAGCGACGCCGCGGTGGGCTCATTGATGATGCGCTCAACCTTCAAGCCGGCGATTTCACCAGCATCCTTGGTGGCCTGGCGCTGAGTATCATTGAAGTAGGCCGGCACGGTGATAACCGCACGGGTGACCTTTTCGCCCAGGTAGTCTTCCGCGGCTTGTTTGAGCTTCTGCAGGATCATGGCCGAGATTTCGGGCGGTGAGTACACCTTGTCATCTATCTGCACACGCGCCTGGCCGTTGTCCGAGGTGACTTTGTAAGGCACTTGCTTTATTTCCATGCCGACTTCGGCGAAGTTGCGGCCCATGAAACGCTTGATGGAATAGACGGTTTTCTGCGGATTGGTGACCGCCTGACGCTTGGCCGTCGCACCGACCAGCCGCTCCCCCGTCTTCGAGAAGGCGACCACGGATGGCGTCGTGCGGCTGCCCTCAGAATTGGGAATCACGACGGGCTCGTTGCCTTCCATGATGGCCACAACCGAATTGGTCGTCCCCAGGTCTATCCCGATAATCCTGCTCATAGCTTGAAATCCTCCAGATCTATCTAAGTTCTTTTTTTATCGCTCAGATCTAATGCAAAGGCTGTGCCTAAGAAAGTGCAAATGGAAAGTTGCATAATTCTGGAATAAGCTATTATTAAATAATAGGTTACATTCAATCCAGGTTCGGATGCCATATCCCCGATCCAAGATCAATACTGCCAAAACCTGACATTTTGTCGTAGTCAACGCGCCTTGTGGGCGAGTCGGCGGCAGGCGCTAATGGCTGCCTTGACATCCATGACCTTGCCATAGGGCTTGCAGAGTTGGATGGCGGACAGCAGTTCGGAGGGGCTGATCCCCACCTTGAAAGCGCCGCGGATATGCGAGTGGAGCTGGCGGGGGCGATTCTTCACGGTGAGAATGGCCACGATGCCCAGCTCTCGCAAGTCGAGATCCAGAGCCGGGCGGCTGAGGATTCGCCCATAGCCCTCCACGAGCATCCATTCTTTCAGGGAGGGCGACAGCGCTTCCACGTTGCGAAGCAGCAATCCGAATTTGCCGCCGTAAATTTGGGAGCAGAGCGCCAGGCCGCGATTCTTCCACAGGGCGAGATTTTCCGGGGAATAGATCTCCCGAGGGATCTTTGCTCGTGGCCGCTCGCCGAGCACTTCGTTCAGGACGATCAGGCCTTCCAGAGCGCAGGGATAACCGTCGAAGAGGAGACTCTGGAAGATCAGTTCGTTCACTTCGACGGGGGTCAGGGCGCTGTCCAACGCGCGATGCAAATGGTTGGCTAAAGCCCTGCCTGTGCGGGATATCAGCGCCGCCGAAACGAGGACGGCATGCCGGCGGCGGGCCGGAAGATCCGCTCTGAGAAAGCGAAGTCGGGACATAAAGCACCTCAGTTTGCCAGCGCGAGAATATACGCAGGCGAGACCTGAGAACCAAGCGGAATTTGGCGGAAGGAATGATGGAGTAAAGGGAATGCGCAAATGAAAAGGGCACAGCACGCTGTACCCCTACAGGCTGAATTTAGTAGACTTAAACGAGGATATCCAATTTGCCGAAGGGCAGTGGATCGGACGGGCGGGTGTGCTGCTCTTCTTCTCTCTGCTCCGGCTGCTTGGGATCGGCGCTGACCATCGTGCGCTTCTGCTGGCGGCGGGGTTTCCAGCCGTGGGTGCGCTCGACGCCGGGCATGGTCTCTGTGGTTTTCTCTTCCATAGCCATTCGATAAGGCTTCCGTTTATTTTATCGGCAGGTTTTGCCGGGAGCTTTAGGGGGAATTGGGGGTTGGGGGTTAGGGATTGGGGGTTAGGGATTGGGGGTTAGGGATGAGGGGCGGCAGGAGAGAACGCCTGCCGAGAAGTTGAAAATGGCGAGAACTCGACACGCCGGCCAAGCTTGCCGAGAACTCGT